>Ga0307416_100000464_pt1 | contig 20761 bp, 22 predicted proteins | sample DK1Cmetagenome_2_FD_203821 | JGI IMG/M metagenome (GOLD analysis project Ga0307416, IMG submission 203821) | Maize rhizosphere microbial communities from greenhouse at UC Davis, California, United States - DK15-C-3 | ecosystem: Host-associated > Plants > Roots > Rhizosphere > Soil | place...
TGTGTCGACACTGAGCCGCGACCTTGAGGCGCGCGATCTCCTCCTTGGAGGGCTGAAGAGTTCGAGTCTCCGAGCCAAGCCGCTCGATCTCGGCAGCGTCGGCCGCTCTTGAAAGGCGGCACTCAAGATCCGCGACGCTATCGCGGCTATGCGCCTTCGGTGGCGCCGGAGGGCGCTCACGGACAGCGAGCGAAGGCAGCGGCTCCACCGACTGCGAGCGGTCATCCTCGTCGGGGCCTATCTCGCCCTCGAGACGACGATCTATCTGCAGGATATCTCGGATGGCGTACGCTAGGTTAAATGTGCTTGTCGCAGCGACCGCCTTGTCAAGGGCTCCTCGCTGAGGTTCCTCGATGGGGCGCTTGATTTTGATAACGGCGAAACCGCCATTCTCGTGCCTAAGGAGCCATTTCGTGCGCAAAAACAGAATGATCCGCCTTGTGTCGGGCCTCTCGCCTGGTATCTCTTCGTGGCGCACGGATGAGCTGTACAGGGATAGCGTGAGCCCCGCTGCGTTGAGCGCGGCGCGCCCCTCCGCAATCATGTCCTCCGATCGCGTAAAATGATATTTCCCGAAGCTATTGTAGCCGGCCTTAACAACCGGCCTGATTGACCGTTGCGCCTGCAGTAGAGCCGCCGCGAGAGTAGTGCCAGGGTCCGCCGTGATCGCCTCGTGCATGACTAGAATGTTAGTCAACGAGGCGCAGGTGAGCAAGATTTTAGTTAGTCGGGTTCGGCTTTTTGTAGGAGCGACTGCCACCTCTCGATGAGTTGCAACGCGCGCATGGGTGTCGTTGCTCCAAGGTCGGTCGCGCGGAGCTCGCCGATTACTCGCTCCGCCGCGGCCCCCAGATCGCTTTGGCGGGGCACGTTGTCGGGCGAGCCCTCGCCGAGCGCCAGCCACGCCGCAGATACACCGTACGCCGTGGCCAGCTTGCGGATGGTGTCCGTGCCCACCCCCTCGCCCAGCCGGCCCTCGATGAGCCCAACGTGCGTAGGTGTGAGCCCGGCCTCTGCGCTCGCTTTGCGCTGCGACCACCCACGGCGCTCCCGCGCCCACCGTGACCGCTCGGCCACTGTGCGCCAATCAGGTTGCTTGACCATGCGACCGGCACTAGCACCTGACTAAGATTTTGTCCACCGAGTGCACGTTGGGCTTGACTATGTGCTTAGTCACGGCTAAGTGTATAGTCATGTTGACCGCTGGCGAACGGCTCCGGTGGGCGCGCTCACTCGTGTCCAGCCTTAGCGCTCGAGAACTATCACGGTTGGCCGGACAAAGTGAGACCCATGTAGGCCAAATAGAAGATGGGCGTGTTACGAACCCTGGGGCCTACACCGTCGCGGCGCTCTGCGAGGTGATGGCGCTGTCGATCGACTGGGTTATCCACGGCGGGGGGGCGCCGCCGGAACCGGAGGCTGTGCGCCGCGCTGTCGCGATCGCGCGCGCCGACGCGGCGGCGAAGGCCCTGGCCGAATCGGAGCCCGCGTGACCCGGCCTCATGGCTCGTCGTGGATAGGCAGGCTCCGGCGGGCGGCGATTTCTGCTCGCCGAGCGGCTGTGGCCTGCGTGGTGGGAGCGCGAAATGGTCCCGCCGCGGCTCCGCAGTCAGCGCCGAGGCGACGCGTTCGGATTGGAGGCGGCGGAGTAATGCCACAGCAGAGGCGCGGCAAGTCGGACTGGTCACAGCAGGTCCGGCTGTGAGCTTCAGCCTGCCGCGCCCATACCCATTTCAAGCCGCGACAACATGGGCGGCTATCGAGCTCCTAAAAGGAGGCGGGTCGGTATTGATCCAGTCTCCGACGGGCTGCCACAGGGCCGGTCAAGGGATCCTAATGTTCGACGGCTCAGTGAAGCCAGTCGAGGATGTTGTTGTAGGCGATGTACTAATGGGCCCTGACAGTACCCCACGGCGTGTGCTCGCCCTATTTAGGGGCCAAGACCAGATGTTCCGGGTTGTCCCCATCAAGGGCGCTCCGTTCGTTGTAAACGGAGATCATGTGCTCTCTTTGCGCGAGACTGAGAGCGGCGATATCGTCGACGTCTCTGTGAGAGACTATCTTGGATGGTCAAAATGGCGAAAGCATATTCACAAGCTGTTTCGAGTTGGAGTGGAGTTCTGGGCGCGCGGCGAGCAACCAGTCGATCCGTATTTCTTGGGTGTATTGCTTGGCGACGGATGCCTCCGTGGCACACCTTGCGTGTGCAAGCCTGACCCTGAGATTCGGTCCGAGGTCCTTAAGCAGGCGGTCACGTTCGACCTTCAGACGAAGGAGCGAGGCTCCGGTACTAGCGTATGCTTTTGCCTGTCGACGGGTCGTCGCGGAGCAAAGAATCGGCTCACCGAGGCGCTTAAGAAGCTCGGGCTCTGGGGCTGCGACTCTGGCGCGAAGTTTGTGCCGCAATGTTACAGGATCGCAGGCCGAGACGCTAGACTGGCCGCTCTTGCCGGTCTCCTCGATACCGACGGGCACCTCCACTGCGGGGGGTACGATTTTGTGTCAAAATCAAAGGCGCTGGCCTCGGACGTCGTTTTTATCGCTCGGAGCTTAGGCCTTGCAGCATACATGGATGAATGCGAGAAACGTTGCCAAACAGGCGGAGGCGGCACTTACTACCGCGTTTCGATTTTTGGTGACACGCACCTCATACCGTGCCGGATCCCTCGCAAAATAGCGCCGCCCCGTCGTCAGAAAAAGGACGCGCTTCGCACAGGATTCTCAATAGAACCGCTGGGCGTCGAAGCTTTCTACGGGTTTACAATCGACGGAGACGGTCGATATCTTCTGGACGACTTTACCGTAACACATAACAGCGGCAAAACGGTAATGGGCCTTCACATTGCCGCGTGGGCCCTGTCGATAGGGTATTCGGTAGTGTGGATGGTGCCACGCGACGAGCTCATTAAGCAAACCATTCGCACTCTATGGGAGGCCGGCTGCCGGGATGTCGCTTGCGTACGCAAGGGCCGAATTGAGGGTAACCCGGGTGCACCAATCGTGCTGGCTTCGATTCAGACCTTGGTCAAATGGGGATTCGCACCGCGCGCCGGAGAACGCGTGCTGGCTATTCTCGATGAGGCCAGGCATTACACAGCCCCCAAATGGGGTGCCGTCGCGGGGCAATACAAGGCCGCCATCGTAGTCGGACTCGATGCGACGCCCGCGACCCCCGACGGGCGGCCGCTCGGGCGCGAGTGCGGCGGTCTATTTGACCACATGATCGTGGCTGCCGGCGTCGGTGAGTTACAGGCCGATGGCTACCTCGCGCGCGATATCCACATCGCCCCTGAGCTTCGCGACGGCACCCTCGCGGTAGACCCCGTGGAACTGCTCCTGACCTTCGAGGGTCGGTCGGCCCCGTGGCGAGGCAAGCGCACGATCGTTTATTGCTCGAGCCGGCCTCTTGCCGCTCGGCGTGCGACCGAGATCTCAGCGAGGGGCATTCGTGCCGAGGCTGTCGACGGCGACACCTCGGATAAAGACCGCGAGCGGATCCTTAATGAGTTTATTGACGGGCGATTGCCTGTGCTTTGCAACGTGCTTCTTTTTACAGAAGGCCTCGATGTCCGCGAGATAGAGGCTGTTCTGCTGGATGGCGGGTGCTCAAGTGAGCCTGCCTGGATTCAAAAACTTGGGCGAGGTGCACGAATCGCGGCTGGCAAAAAGTCGTTTTGGGTGCTTGATCCTTATGGGCATTGGAACCGTTTCGGGCTCTTCAGCGACCCCCGTGAGTACTCGCTGACCGGCGAGCCTATAAGGCGAGTGGAGGCGTTGCCACCCGCTGTACTGTGCAAGTCCTGCCTGGGTTGGCGACGAGGCAGCGTATGCGCGTGCGGCGCCGAGCTCCCGCCGCCGCCTTTGCCGAGGCTGCGCGCCCGCGAGCTAATCGAGGTCAACGCCGCGAAGCCCGAGGCGGAGCGCCTCGACGTGCTGCGCCGCATGGCTGCTCAAGAGCGCGCGGCGGGCCGCGACCCATGGAGAGCTGTGCACCGATATCGAGGGAGTTACGGAGACATCAGCAACGCGCAAGCGAGAGAGGTAATTGGTGCGATGTGAAAATGACATTAGCGACGCGCGATATGAGGACCGGCCCAATGAGCAACACCAAGCTTAAGCGCTCCGTATTCAAAGTAGCCTTAGCCGGTGGCGAAGTGGGCACGCGCCGTGGGTACATCCTCGGCGATTGGGCAGTCCACAAGGACCGACCCGTTTGGCGGGTGACGCACATCCCAACGGGGATCGGGATTAACACATGGCCGGTGCTTGAGCGTAAGGAGGCCGCCCTGTCGCACCTACGCGAGCTCCACGACAAAGGGCCGCTGCCATACCAGGCCGCGATGCTTGCGAAACTGCCTCTCTTGGGCACGGGGGACCTCATCGCGCCCGCGCCCCCCCCCCTCGTGCGCCGCCAAGCGCAGGAGGTCGCGATGAGCCGCGCCGCCTGCCCCCACTGTGGGCGCAGCGCGTGCGGATGCGCTCTACGTGGGGAACGCGTGCGCGAACCCGAACTAGCCCGAAGTCGCCCTGAGGCTCGACTCGAGCGAGAAATACTCGCGGCGGTCGGCGCAATGCCCGATGTACTAGCCCTCAAAAACGAGGTCGGACTTGGCTATCGGCGGGCGCTCAAAGAGCACCTCTGTCCGTCGTGCAGCGTTGCCGCCGAGCGCCACGTGATCCGGTTCGGCATGGGCGCCGGCTCCCCCGACCTGATTCTGTCTGTCGCAGGCCATTTCTTGGGCCTCGAGCTCAAGTCGGCGAGGGGCAGGGCGAGCGCCGAGCAGAGCCGATGGCATGAGGCGGCAAGAGCCCGGGGAGCAAACGTGGCCGTCGTCGCGGATCTGGCGTCGGCACTCGAACAGTGCCGGAGAATGAGATGAGAGACACACGCCGAATGGTCGATGGGGCTACGCGCTCGAACCTAAGCCATGACGGCTGTCAGATCGGCCGTGTAAATGACCGACTTAACCCAGGAGCGGAGGCGCTCGGTCTCATGTTATGCCATGAGCATCTCGCCGAGCTTGAGGAGGCCGGGTTGAGGAGCGCTGAGGCGGAGGCTGCGTTCGAGGCGATTCCCTGCGATCTTCCCCGTAATAGCCCTCACGGCCGATGCCGGTACCACGGTCCAGAGAGGATTGACAGGCGGCGCGGCGCGACGACTTGCCACGGGATCAGTGACCCACGGTTTGCGTAATGGCGTTCACCATTAACTCGCGCCTCGCTGAGATATGGCGCTCCGCTGGCCAGTGCAGATGGTGCAACCGGCGCAAAGTATTGGCCAAGGAGCCAGTGCTCGTGGGGCGTCCGGTGATATGGTGCTACGGATGCGGTCACCAATTCGATGAGCGTGGCAACGATCTAACGACGGGACATGAGGAGCAATGGTGGCAATGAAATTTACTTACACCCTCGTTGGCTCGCGAAGAGCTCCGCCGGCGGCACTCTCCAAGCTCCGCGCGCTTGCCTGCGCTCTCGCATGCCGAGGCGCCGTGGGGCGCTCCGGTGGAGCCACGGGGTGCGATGAGCAGCTCGAGCTCGGGGTGCGCGACCGGTACCCCGGTGCTGATTGCGTCGGCAAGTTCGCTTACGCCATGGCGGGCGATACGCACCCTCGCTGGGCCAGAATGCCGGACACCTCGAGAGCACTCCATGCGCGGAATGTCCACGCCGTGCTCGGGGCCGAGTGCGACATCCCCTCGGATATTCTGGTCTGCTGGAAACCGGATGCGGCGGATGGGAGCTTATCGCGACCAACATGCTCGGCGACCGGAGGCACGGGGCAGGCGATTCGTGTCGCTGCCGCCCACGGCGTGCCAGTGTACAACCTGGCGAGCGAGTTTGATGAGATGGTGCTCGCTGACCGCCTTGCGCGGGAGCTTGGAGTCGCCACCGAAGAATGGTGCCTGCAATGATCCACGTTGCATACTGGCCGTCTCTCGGCAAACGGGCAGGCGACTGCATCGAGACCACGTGGGATCTGCACTGGGCCGAGCTTCGCTCGAGCGCCCTGCCGCCTCCTCCGGACCATATCCGAGGCGACAAGGCAAAGCGCCAACTCTGGAAGGAAAAAAAACTGCCTGGCTGGTCGCCTGGCTGGTTCGAGCCTGCGGAGCGCGCGGAGCTCAGCCTCCGCGAACTCTACGCGCTGGGCGCGGATTTGGAGACCGTACCCCTCGAAGAAGCGGCGCAGCAATGGGGCAGACATGCCGGGATGATCCACACGACCATCAGTCATTCGGCCGCTCAACCTGCGCTCCGCCTCGTGCTCTACACCTCGCGGCCTATCATCGCCGATGAGTACCGCGCGCTCCACCATGGCTGGCTGATGCCGCAACTACCTGGCTGGGCCGATCGCCCGCGCGACGCCAAAGCGGCGGCGAAGGCGGTCTCGAAAGCGAAAGATCCAGCGCGGCTCTGGTTCGCTCCACTGGCCGACGCAGAGTGGCGCGAGCTTGCCGGTAAGCCGCTCGACGTCGACACCCTCCTTCCGCTCGCCCGCGCGGAGATGGAGCGCTTGGAGCGCGCTCATCGTGTGAGCGCCGCGGCTCTCCCACGCGTCGCTTCGCGAGCCGCCGCGTACATTCGGGCGGCCGTTGAGGCGACCGGTCGGCGCTTGGCCTCCGCAGAGCGCGGAGACCGCCACCACGCCGCGGCACGTGAGGGTTACGCGCTCGGGGGGCTCGTGCACGCGGGGCTCGAGATCGAGTCCACTGTGCAGCACCTCATGAGTGCGACTGATGCCGCTGGATGGGATGCGAGCCGCCGCGAAAACACCGAACGCGCCCTCCGCGATGGCCTGCGCGAGGGACAGCGCGAGCCCATCGACATCGAGGCTCGGCTCGTCGCCCAACCGCGCGTCGCCGAAGGTTCCGCCCCCTGCGCGGTGGAGCTCGCGGAGGGCACCGATCCTCACTCCGACCTGGCGAACGCGGATCGGCTGGTCGCGTGGCACGGCGCCTCTTTGCGATACTGCGACCAGCTCGGCGGATGGCATGCGTGGGATGGGCGAAGGTGGGCGGTCGACGAAGCGGCGGCGTACCGGGCGGCGGAGGCAACCGCGCGCGAGATGATGCGCCTCGCCGAGTCGAACGATGACCGCAAACACGCAGCGGACAGCCAAAATACAGGAAAGCTCGAGGCTATGTTGCGAGTCGCTTCGAGGCGGGCGGGGGTGCTTGCGAGACCGGGCGATTTTGATGCCGACCCCTGGATCCTTAACGTCGCGAACGGCATTCTCGACCTGCGCGGGGGCACGTTGGGCCCTCACGATCGCACGCGCCTGTGTCGCAAGATTTCGCCAGCGGAGTGGCACGGCCCCGATGCGTCGCATCCTATGCTCGATTCGTTTCTCGAATTCGCGTGCGAGCCGCACAAGGGCCTGCGCGGTTTTCTCGAGCGCATGGCCGGCCTGGCTCTGTACGGCGGCAATCCGTTTGAGGCATTTTTTATCGTGTACGACCAAAAGCGCTCGAATACCGGCAAATCCACCTGGAACGACGCGCTCGCCGGAACCCTCGGCGATTACGCCGTCGCCGCATCTCCCGAAACGTTCATGGCTCACGATACGCGGCGCATGAGCGGGGCGGAGCCGTCCCCCGATCTTGCTCGGCTGGCGGGGACGCGGCTTGTGCTGTGTAGCGAGACTCGCAAGGGAGCAAAGCTAGATGCCGCGCTAGTTAAACGGGCTACGAGCGATACGCTGACCGCCAGGTTTCTGAATAAGGACCTGTTTCAATTCAATGTGACATTTAAAGTTCAGATCGCCGCGAACTACCCGCCAGCAATACCCTCGGATGAGGTGGCAATTCTGCGAAGACTGTACATCATACCCATGGACCGCGTAGTGCCCGTGGAGCAGAGGTCGACCCGGGTTAAAGAGGTCTTATCCGACCCGGCACAGGTTGGTCCTGCGATCCTGGCCATGGCGATGCGTGGCTGCCTGGCGTGGCAACGGGCGGCTGGCCTCGAGCCTCCGCCATGCGTTCGCGAGGCGACCGAGAGCTACCGGGCCGCCAACGACCCGCTGAGGGACTTCCTGGTCGAGCGGTGCGAGCTTTTCGATGGCGCGCTGCCGGAGGCGGAGGAGGGGCGCGCCGATGCGCTGCGAGAGGCGGGGTGGTGGGTCGCGAGCTCGCGGCTGCGAGCCGAGTATCAGGCGTGGGGGCGCGAAGAGGAGCGGGTTGACCCTGGCTCGCTCCTCGGGCCGCGATCGTTTGCGGATGCGCTCAAGGCGCGCGGGCTCATCGGTCGCTCCGACCGGCCGCCAAACGGCGGGGCCTCGAGGCGAGTGTGGTACGGAGTGCGACTCCTTGGGGCCCTCGACCGGGAATGACGACATGGTTGTCATATCTACGAGCGCAAACGCCCAAAAACAAGGCGTTTTGGCTATGACATTTACGTCATACTCTTAGCCCATATCGCGGATTTCGCGGGCTTTTCGTATGACATCCATGTCATGGTCGGTCAGGTAGGTGGCTTGGAGCCGGCAAAAATGTCGGTAGCTGACCGCGAGCGCTCGAGCGGCTGCGACAGGTCCGGCCTCTTCGATTAGAGCCGAAATGATGGCCTCTCTCGTCGCGGAGGCGACAACTTGCTCGAGCGTCTTTCGCATCGTGACCCGACCACGCAGGGGGCGAGCCATAGGACATTTTTGGCATAGAGACTGCTAGGGTAGTCTGGCATGACCATCAAGCAGATTGAGAGGGCGCAGATGAGAGCAAACATCCCGTTTGAGTTGGCCAAGAAGATCCGAACGATGCTAGACGACGCAAGGAAGGAGTACGGCGCTTCTGAGTGGGACGACGATGATGTTGAGAGCAAAATCGTGGAGCTCGTGACCGGCGAGGGGTAAAGAGGGGAAGAGGTCGACGGCCTGGGGCGGCGTAGCAACGCCGCCCCAGGCCTAGGGCATTGGAGGCACTACGATGAGCATGGATAGCGCGCGTACCGCATGGGCTGAGGACTTGGGGTTGACTGAGGTCGAGGTCGAGGAGCTCACGCTTGTCATCGAGGAGTCTTGGCGGCGAGAGCGCGAGGATGGCGCTCGGCGAGCCGAGCTTCCGCCGGGCGACGTGGATGCATGGCCCCTTGTCCTCGAAGAGGTTGGGCATGCTGACTTGGCAAGGCGAGTGCAGGAGATCCGCGAGGAGACACCGTAATGACCCACTCACTCAATCTGGTTGTCGCACCTCACGAACCAAATGACGCAGCAAAGCTCGCCTCTCTGGTCGCGGCGTACGCGGCGGAGGAGGAGGTCCCCCCGGTGCGTATCATCGTACCGCGGCGCAGGGAGCGCTAGTGGGCACCATCGCGGGGGATGCCGCCATCGCTGCGTACCAGTCGGCCTGGGATGAGTTTGTCCAGGCGGTGCGCGAGAGCGCTGGCAGGCCGATTACCCCGTATCGACTCCGCGGGGAGATCCCCATCGTTGTCTGGCCGAGCGGTACGGCACTGCCGTGCGTTCCTCGCACTGCGAGGCCATGCCGCGATCTCCTCAGGGCTGCCGAGGCGGGCGGCGAAATCGGTGCTGATAAGCCTCTGGGCGTCGAGGATGCCCGATATTACTGGCCCGACATTGAGTGGGTATCCGACCTGTCCGACATTGCACACATAGCCACCATCTCTATCGGGGCCGACCGACGGTATTACTGGGGGGCGTGGCTCGGGGCGTATCGGCACCTCGGGGGCTATCTCAAAGGTCGCAGGGGCACTCAGTCGCCTGGCGTGTGGCCGGCGATGACGCGGGACCTCGGGAGGTGAGGTGATGCGCACAGTCAACTACACAGAGGCTGTAATCTACCTCAGGGTCTCGACGAAGGCGGTGACGCCGAAAGGAGAGAATTGAGGATGTCCAAGCAGATCAGAACCGACGCGCCGAAAACGGTCGAAGAGTACCGGCTGCTGCTGCTACAGCTCGTTGGCTCGCTGACGACGAACGATACGGTCGGGGACACGATGGACGACATCAAGACTGTGCTCGATCGCATCGGCTACGAGGTGGCCGAGGACGACCACGACGACTTTGGCAGCGCTGTGCAGGCGGCGCTCGCGAAGGACGGCATCACCACGCTCTACGGCACGAGTCTCGAAGACGACTGAAGGGGGGGGTGAGTGTCGGCGCGGAGGCGGCCATTATGCAACTTCCGTGCGAACCAACATGTTACAGGTTGTCACACTTCGTCACACGTCACTATCGTGAGAAGTGTGACAGGATAACCCTTGCAGATCAACTCTTAGAGATCTTGTCACGCTGTCACGCAAGATCCGTCTTGTTTTAACCCATACGCGCGCGCCCGCGCCCGCACGCCCGCTCACGCACACGCGCCGCGCGCGCTTGTGGCGCCGACGGATGGTTTTTGCGTGACAGCGTGACAAGGCTGCGTAAGTGATTGAAATCGCTCAGCAATCCCTGTCACGCAAGGGATAATCGCTACGTGACGGTCACGTGACAACCAACGGCGCATCGACGATGGGGTTGTTGGCACGGAAAATTAATCCCGATAGCGTTGCAAAACAGTGTAGGGGAATGTACGGGTCCAGGGGACCGGACTTTTCCGCGAGGCTTGGCGGGCCCGAATCGTCTTCGGCATCTGGATATACTCAGTATATGCTCGCAAACATTTCCCTCGCCTTGCAACTTTTTGCATAGTTGCGCTTGACTGCTTCGACGCAGATCGGCACACTAGTGCCCGGTGGTGGCACACGACGAGACCGCGGCACAACGGCATGCCAGGCATTCGGAGGCCGGTCTCTCCCTGGCTCGTTGGAGGGCTGCCCGGCAGTGGACCGGGATGCAGCTCGTCCAGGAGCTGCGTGCAGCTAGCAGAGCTGACGGCTCCACCATCCTTGACGCCGACCGCGTACCCCATCGCACCATAGTCACACGGTGGGAGACAGGCACACGTCGGCCCTCAAAAGACCACATCGAAGCGCTTGTCGCACTAGGTGCGCCGATCGCCGGGTGGGAGGATGCGCCGGAGCGACGCCCTCAGCCTGCCCCTGTGGAGGTCCAAGGCGCCGCTGAGCGGATCGGAGCGATGCTGAGGAGGGGCGCGCCGCTAAGCGAGGTTTGCGAGGCAGCGCTGCGGGCCCAGTGCGCGTTCCTCACCTCGGGTCTCTCGCCCGACCTCACCCGCGCCTGGCAGACGTTTCTACGCACTGCGAAACAGGGTCGCGAAGCCGACGGCACCTCGATTGAGCGCCATCGCGATTTCGCAGGGCTTGTGGAGGACATCGTGGGCGCGGTCCAAGAGGCGCTTGGCCCCGAGGCGCCGCATGGCGTTGGTCGGCTTATCGCGGATGCGCTCGAGCAGCGGCAAGCCGCTCGCGCAGTGCGAGGCAAAGAGAGGGAGGCGGCGTGAGCGTCAGCACCCCTGTCGCCGCCAAGCGAATTGCCGATGCGCTCCGCAAAGCCGACGACGCCCGCTCGAGGTTCGCCTGGCCCTCGCGCGCCTACGCGGGCGATCCGGTCCGTTTCGGTCAAGAGGTCCTTGGCATCCGACGGTATTGGTCGGCGCAACGTGAATGGCTGCGCGAATTCGCCAAGCCTGGCGCGTGGATGGCCGTATCGACCGGTCAAAAGACCGGCAAAACTGAGGCGTATATCACGGCGGTGATGTGGCACTTCGCGCAACCGAACGCCGAGTGGTACCTATTCGCTCCGAAGATTGACCACACCAACGAGGTGCTATGGCCTCGCTTCGTTCGCGCCTGCGTGGGTCGGAGGAGTGCCCAAGGCGAGCCGCTGACACCGGGCGCTTATCGGCCATGTCCGACGTGTAGTCGCCGACACGACGATTGGGTTGCACTGGCCAGCGATCCAGAGGACGAGACCCCGCGGCCTTGGCCATGTGGCGCCTGTTCTCCGTTGGTTGATACAGCGTGGCTTCATGCGAGCGACGCGGAAAAGGGGCTGCGCGCCCCCGACGGCCGCCGCGTTATCGCGTACACGGCCAATAAGAAGGGGGCGCTGGGTGGTCTATCGGGCCCGAATATCGCCTTTGGGACCGACGAGAGCTCGGACGTCGACGACGATGTGCGCGAGGCCATCCAAGGGAACGCTCTTGGCGGAGCAAAGTTTTTCGGGATTGGCAACCCACTCTATCATCACGGTTGGTTTGCCAGAGCCTTCAAGGATCAGAAAAAGCTCTACACCTTCACCGCGCAGGTATCGTCGCGGCTCACGCCGAATTGCCACGGTCGCATAGAGTGGTCCGACGGCGTTGTCACGGATAACAAGACCATCGACCCGCCCATTAAGGCCTTGGCGAATCCGGTTGGGATAGAGCGAGGCCTGCTCGCCTGGCGCGGCGCGGCGGCTATCATTGCAGCGCGCATCGACGGACGGCACCCCGAGGTCGCGGAGGGTCAGCTCGTACCGCTTGCGGTGCTCACAGCAGCAGAAGCTCGGTGGAGCGGGGGTCTCGTCGGCGAAGGCGTGCTCCAGATCGGCGTCGACCCGGCGAGAGGCACGGGACGTGATTATCTAGCTGTCGCAGCCGCACGCGGCCGGCGGATCGCGGCCGTCGAATCGACCAAGCCGGGTTCCCACGCGGTCGGGGCGAGGTTTGTAGTCGACCTGGCCAGAGCGCATCGGATCGCAAAAGAGCCCGCACGCCCGCGCATTGTATACGACGCAAGCGGGAAAGAGGGCGCGGACTTCGGTCGGGAGATTCGAGCGTTCTCCGACGAATTCGACATCTACCCGGTGTATGCCACGTTTCCGCCACGGCAGCGGCGCCTCTACGATAAGCTACGGGACGAACTCGCTCATTACTTCGCGGAGTGGCTCAGATCCGGCGCGATCCCGCCGGATCCCGAGCTCGAGGCGGAGATTGATGCGCTTACGGCCAAGCGGGTGACCATTTCGTTCGGCGGGGTGTCGTGGGAGGTTGCGCGAGTGCCATCGAACGACGAGATGGAGCGCATCCTCAAGCGACATCCGGACAAGCGCAACGCTTGTGAATTGGCTGTATGGCCGATTGAGCCAACGGAGGCTCCGCCGCCACCTCCTCCGCCAGCCGCGACAGCCGCCCCGCGACAAGCACCGCCACCTCCTCCGCCCGCAGAGGCGCGACAGGAATCGCCGGAGCCAGCGCCACGATTCGACCCGTGGGCTGGCGCCGATGCCGGACTAAGAGCCGCGTGGGGAGGCGCGATCGACGAATGAGTATCCTCGGGCGCATTGGCGCTGCTTACGGCGCCTACAAGGCCTTCGGGGCTCAGCCGGCAGTGGGAGAGCGGCTCCCCGCTCCGCCACCGTCGCCACCGGGTCCGACCGGTCCGCGTCCGCGCACCACGGGACGACGGCGACGGATCTCACCGATAGCTATTGATCGAACTCGTTGGCTTCGCGCGGATATCGAGGCGGCCGAAATCGCGGCAAACAGCGGGCAGTTGCAGCAGGCGGCGCAGATTGCAGATTGGTGCAAAGGCGATCTGGTTGTCGGCGGACTCTTGGGCACCCGCTGCTCTGTCCCGCGCCTGCCTCGGGAGTGGCGCGGCGACGACGAAGCGCGCCACTGGCTTCAGGGTGAGGCTGGCAGCGCAGGTGTATTCGACACCGTTTACCCGCCGGGGGAGCTCGAAGAGTTCGCGATCGACCATCTCGTCCTCGGGATTGGTGTCGGAGTTTTTATTCAGCCCCAGGGCGCCCCATTCCCGAAGTTCATAAGGCTCGACAACCAATACCTTCGGTACCTTCCTGGTCAGAACAGGTATCAATACCAGGGCTACGGCCGCGTGTACGATGTGGAGCCGGGCAACGGCGTTTGGGTCCTCCACTGCAATGGCGCCCAAGATCCATGGCGCCGAGGGATCTGGGCAGCCCTTGGCTACGATCAGGTCTCCGAGGATGGCGCGGGGCTTCACCGCGACGCGTTTATCTGGAGATACGGGAACCCATTCGTAATTGCGAAGGCGCCCCTCGGCGCCGCGGAAATGCAAAAGCTATCGTTTTGGAATGCGGTGCGCCAATGGACCATGGGATTCGCGGGCGTCACGCCAGGGCATGAGGTTTCACTGCTTCAGCCCAAAGCCGAGGGTCGCGAGGTGTTCAATGACGCCGAGGAACGCGTTGAGCGCCGCGCGATGATGCGTATTGCCGGACAGGTCGTCACCTCGCTCGGCGGACCCGGCTTTGCGAACGCAGAGATCTTCGCGCGAATCACATCCGATCTTGTAATGCGCACAGGACAGGATCTGGCGGCGACAATGAATGAGCAGATGATCCCTCAGGTGCTTGCATGGGCAGCCCGCCGAGGCTACGTGCCAGCGGGCGCGGGCGCTATCCTTGCGTACGACACGACCCCGCCGCAGGCACGCGAGGCGGAGGCGAAGGCAATTGAGGCGGCAATGCGGGCCCTCGTCGCGCAAGCAGAGGCCGCGGAGAAGATTGGCGACCAATCACTTCGGCCAAGCGCTTCGGAATACAGGGCGAGGTTTCGTCTTCCGGTCGAGCCGCCCGCCGCCGCGCCTGCACGGGTCATTACTGCTCCGTCAGAACCGGAGGACCAGCCGACCCCCGACCAGACCGCGGTACTGGCTCAGGAAATGACCAACCACGGCATTGATAGGTGCGAGCACGGTCGCTCGAACCGGTGCCCGTTATGCGGCATCGAGCGCGAGCGCGGGGTCATCCCTGGCGTCGACGGCGCCGCTCACAGTTGGCGCATTGGCTGGCGACCGATAGCGAGGGAGGCTGCGTGATGCCCGATCTCGATGCGATCATGCGCTTCTGGGCCGATCTCCTTGGACTCAATCGAGATGGGTGGAGGATTCAGTGGCGGTGGGAGAATTCGATACCGCATCCTGGCGGCCGCGAGGCAGTTGGCCTCAATACAGTCGATGGGCACGCGAGGGAGGCGACGATTCAGATTCGTCGCCCCCGCTCGGCTGCGGAGCTCGCGGGTCTAGAAGACACGTGCGCGCACGAGCTCGTGCACTGCATTGGCGCCCGCATGGAGGCGTTGATGGAGGCTGGCGAAACCACAGCCGCACACGAATATCTCGCAGAAACGCTTGCGCCGGCAATGGTGCGGGTAAGGGGCACATCAAGAGCTAAAGTGTTGGCTAAGGCGGCCAACGGGTTGCACGCGCGGCCGCGCGTGGGAGGAGAGTGGAAGTTGGATAATAAATCGCTGCTGGCGATCTTGGCCGTAATCATGGCTGCGAGCTCGCCAGAGGAGAAAGACAAGTTGCTTTCGGAATTGAAGGCTCAGGTGGAGGGCATGGCGGACGGCTCTGCCGCTCCGGTTGCGGAGCCGCCGATGGCCCAAGAGGCCCCTTCTCCTCCGCCGCCGCGGGACGAAGGAGCGCCCGAGCTCGGGATGAGCGAGGAGGAGCGGCTTGCCAAAGACCCTGCGTATAAAGCCTTGGCCAAGGCGTTCGTCGAGGGCCTCTGCGACGCGCGTGCCGATCTGACCGCCGAGCAGAGGGAGTTTGCGATTGGATTGGGTACGCCGGCGAAGGCGAAGGCGTTTTTTCGCGCCATCCCAAAGCCGGTGTCGCCCACGCCTGCTCCGGTGGCTGCTCCCGCACCCGAGGCCAGAATGGGCCTCGAGGCGGCTCCTCGCGGCGGAGCCGGCGATCGTGGAACGCGCCCGAGCGGCGACAAGCGGCTCAATGAGCTCTTTCGGCTCGCGGACGAGGGCGACGGCGACGGCGTCGAACACCCCGACCCGCGCTCTACAGGTGTGTTGCTTAGGCACTCGGTTGTCGGCGCTCACAAGTTAATCAAGAAAAATACAGCAGCGCTGATCCAGCGCGCGAAAGGTGGTGCGCAATGACCGCGCTGACAAAACAACGAGTCACCGGCCTATGGAAATCGATGCGGACCCTGGACGCATTGGTAGCCGGCAGTGTGAAGATTTTTAAGGGCGCCAACTGCGGCTTCAAGGCCGGGTACCTCGTGCCGTGGGTGGACTCCGACCCGGAGATCAAACACCCATGCATAGCGATCCCCGACCGGGAGTATGTCGATAACACCGCGGGGGCAAACGGGGCTGTGTCTTGCCCGGTGGACTTCGGCCACGAAAAGCTCCTGTATCCCTTCGCTAATGACAACGTTGCGGCCGTGGCGCAGGCCAATATCGGCGGCGACGCTTGGGGCAAGGACGATCAGACAGTCTCCGCGACAGGAACGGATCGCTCGCGGGTGGGCACGCCGTGGCTCGTTATTGCCTCTGGCAATACGATGGGATACAGGGCCGGCGTATACGTTGAGCTCGACAAACCGGGCGTCCCCTCCGCCGACAGTGCACTCTTGGAGGCAGAGCTGGCAAGCACCGACCCTGAAGAGGGAGCTTCGAAGATCGGCGTTGAGGATGCCGGCGCGCTCTTCGCCGCCGACAACGTGGAAGACGTGCTCCAAGAAATGGGCGTACTCGTAGCCGCGGGAATGACTGCGCAGAAGCGCACCGTTACCGTTGGGCACGCCGACTTGACCGACGCCGACGGCAGTCAGGCCATCAATATCGGCGCGGCTCTGCCAGCCAATTCGCGCATCATCGGCGTGGACATGCGATCGTTGACCCCATTCACAGGAGGCGGAGCGGGTGCTGTGACCGTCGACGTGGGAACCTCCGGCGACGTCGACGCACTAATCGACGGCGCCGATGTTTTTGCTGCCGCTGTCGACGGCGGTCCGGCGATCATGCCGGCGGGCGTTCGCCCGAACAAGGCCTTCGCAGCAGGGGGACAGCTCATTGCAACGTTCGACGCAGATGTAGACGTAGCCGATTTAACGGCCGGTAGCGTCGTGATTGACGTGCTCTTCATTGTGTTGGAGTAAGGATAGCCATGGCGACCTACATCACACCTACGTACATTCAAAATTTCGAGACGAACCTCACGTTCCGAATGAGCGACGCGTGGAAGCGCACGCTCAGGAAGCTTTGGTGGCCGCGCCTGATGCTCTTGCAGAGCACTGGCTCCGCGCAGGAGTATATCGAATGGATGCTCGAGACGGCGCGAATTCAACGCACGGGCCCAAAGGGCGCGAGCATGAATTACGATCCGCTCGTCGCAATCTCGCACACGCTCATGCATGACCACTTCGGCAACGGGCTACAGCTCTTTCGATCCGACATCGAGGACGACAAGGTGGCCAGGGCGCCGAAGTGGGCGACGGACACCGGGTCCGCGCAGGCGTATTGGCCCCAACGGCTCCTCGTGTCGATGATGCAAAATGGTAAGCTCACGACTCTCGACGGAAAGGTCAATACGGCGTACGATGGGAAGGCCTTTTTTGCCACCGACCACCCCATCAACCCGTACGACGAGAGTCAGCAGCCGTATTCAAACTTGCACGTGGGCACGCCGTTTACGGCAGAGAACCTCGCGAGAGTGGTCGCGTATATCGAGACCATCCGCCATCCAGGGGACGCACCGATGGGAGCGCTCCCAACGATCACGGTGTTTCCGTCGAGTTTCCGGTATAAGGCCACGCAGGTGCTTAACGCGGACATGTACACCGATATCCTCAACACCCTTCAGGGCGCGGCGGCGAGCAATACGTTCAAGCAGTCCTATGAGTTTGAGTCACCGGTCATAGCGCCGGAGCTATCCAACGAGCCAACGGTATGGTATGTCGGGGTACCTGCCGATGACGACGCTTTCGATGCGCCGTTCGGCTACCTCGAGCGAGAGCCGTTCTCGGTGAATACGTTCTCGCCTCTTGACCAAGCGGCCCTTGCGGATGTGCAGATCTTTCATTGGCACAACAGAGGCCGGAACGGCGGGTTTTACGGGCATCCGTACCGATTTCACCGCTGTGAAGCGGCGGGGTCGCAGCCGGCCTACCTCTCTGGCCTTACGATTAACTGATCATGCCATCGTACCTTACCCTCGCGGAGTACAAGGGTCGCACAACGATTCCGAATGCGATCGTGGACTCGTGCGCCGCGAGGGGGAAGGATGTGGCATGGTTCCTCGCGAATCATTCATCGTGGCTCAGGGCTCGGTTGGTGAAGCGGTACGCCGTAGACTTTACCGATGGCCCGGCTCCTGAGGTGCTTCTAGGCTGGCTCATTGGCCTCGTTGACCTTGATGTCTGGATGTGCACAGGTGGCAATCCGCAAGGTCGTGTTGACGAGTGGTACGGCGATGCCAACAAGCGCATACGCGACGAGGTTATCGAGGCCGCTAATGCCGAAACTGGGCTTTTCGAGCTCCCGCTCCGCGCGTCGGACGGCCTTGGGAGCTCAGCGGTCAACCAGGGTGGGCCTTCGGCTGAGGCGTACACGACTATTCATGGATGGTTCGACCAGCAGGCCGCTCTTCGCAATGCAGGGGGGTGGTGATGGCTACTGGGATCAAGGGCGGGCTCGGCGCCATCATGGCGAGCGTTAAGGCGCTCGAGGGTGTGCCCTGGGTGGTCGCGGCAAAGCCTCACGCAGAGGCGTACATGCGGGGCAGGCTCGATGCGGGGCAGACGCCCGAAGGCCAGCCATGGGTGCCCACGAAAGGCGGCAAGCGCCCACTGCGTCGCGCGGCACAGGAGCTCGAAGTGCGCGTGTCCGGCTCGGCGCTCGTGTTTCGAATTCATGGCAGACACGCTTTCCACCATTTCGGGGCGCAGGGCAAACCGGCGCGGCGCCAGCTTCCGGCCGGTGCGCTGCCAATGAAGCTCGGCCAAGCCGTCCGCGCGGGTCTCGTGACCGCGTTTAAATCGACCATCGGCCGGGGGAGGGGCAGATAGGTGTCCGGCCCGATAAAGCGACTTTTTGATGCCGTAGCGGCCCGCTGGCAGGCACTCGGTTACACGTGGCCGCTCGTGTACGGCACGCGCGAGGCGTATCGACAGGACCTGGATCCGGTGGTGCTTCAGGGGGGCCGGGTTGTTATCCACGCAGGGCTCCCTGGCGAGGAGAGCGATGCCGGCGAGCTCAGCGCCGAGGTTCTGCAGGCGTTTACGACAGCCAGGGCGATAGCGACCACGTGGGAAACGATAACCATCCATTGCCACGGCTACGCCGCATCCGCGCCCGACGACGAGCTCGCGCAGGACGATGCGGCGTGGTGCCTTAAGGAGGCCTCCCTCGCCGCATTTCGCGCGGCTCTCCCTGGGCTCGGTCATTACTGGCGCGTCGTGTCGCAAACCTGGGTGAGAAGTCCCGCAGAGCGGCGATTCGGTGAAGTGCTCCGCCTCGTGGTGCAAGTGTCAATCGCAATTCGAGAGGCGCCGGAATACCCGCTCCTTACGGCGGAGCCCGTGCCTACGGCCATTGCTGAGACCCCGGGCGGCCCCGTGGTCATTGGAGGGTAAAGAGAAATGTCAGGAGTACAGATTGTCCCGCTTCCTACGCTTTCGGTGACTAAAGATTTAGTCGCCGCGGCAGGTCCGCCGAACGCCATTCGCCCGCTCGTGGCCATTGGGTATTCGAGCCAGGGCGACGTTGCGGTGCCGAGTGCGTACACCAACCCAGGCACGCTTCAGACGGATCTCGGACACGGCTCGCTTGTCGAGGCGCTCGCGTTCGCGCTTTCGCCCTACGGCGCCGTGCAAACCGTACATGCGGTTCGCGCGGGTGGTGCAAACGTGGGCGTGTACGGCAGCATCACAAGCGACTTCGCTGACGCTGACGCGCCGATGATTGCTGCCGACACTGTAGTGCTGCCAGGCGATACACTTGAGCCAAAGGTGCGGTTCACCACGGGCGGCGAGCTCGGCGTCGACGGTATTACGTACCAGTATTCGACAGATGGTGGGTATTCGTATTTCGACGAGGTAGAGCTCGGACTTGCCTACACGATTTCGCTTCCGTTCGGCGCCGGGAAATACATCCTCAACCCGCCAGTCGGTGCGCTGGTCGATTTTGCGGCCGAGGTGAGGGCCAACCTCCTTGCCCACTTCGCCGATGCGTCGGTGCATAACTCGGCAGACGCAATCGCGGCGGCACTAATCACGGCCAGCGTCCCCACGACGAACGCAGAGGCGGTAACGGTGCTCAATCAATGCCGATCCGCGGTCGCCTCGCACCTACTCAATGCCACTGCCCACGACTCGGCGGATGTGGCTCATACCATCACCGCGCCAGCGGCGACGGATCAGCAGAGCGCCATAACGCTCGGCATAGACATCAAAGCCAAGGCAAACGCCCATTTCGGCATTGCGGTCGCCGCGGACACTGACGGACTGCTTGCCGCGACAGCAACGACGGTTGGGGTGCAGAGCTACACCGACGAAGATCTGGACGCGGCTGGCATTGCTTCGCTCGATGCGTACCCCCGAGCGCTTACGTTTACGACAGCGGGCGGGACTCCTTCGGACGCTCCTGCGACTGTGAGCATTACCGGGTTCGACGTAAACGGGGCCGGACAGACCGAGAGCGCTCTTGCGATCTCGCAGAGCGCCGCGACCGTGACGAGCACCAAAAAATGGCGTGGCACCGGGCTCACGATAACGTACGCGGCAGGGGACGGCGCCGACGCCACGGTGGCCATCGGCTTGCCCGCCGCGGTACATAACTCAGCGGACGGTGACAACGTGATCACGCGCGACGATCCGGTACGTGGCGTAATTACGGCGGAGGACGAGTTCTATCTCCTCACGACTGGCCCATCTCCGTCGTCGGCGCAGATCGTCGCGGCCGTCCGTTCCCTGCGTGATTATGGCCGCGATTTCGGCTCGATACTGTTCACCGAGCCGGTCACTGGTGGGCTTTTGCAGACGATCGCGGCAGAGGTGGACGACCTGCGAAGGTACGCGAAATTTCGCGATTTCATCGTGTCGTTTCGACTGCCTAATGTCGGTGAGACGTAC
>Ga0307416_100000468_pt1 | contig 20664 bp, 16 predicted proteins | sample DK1Cmetagenome_2_FD_203821 | JGI IMG/M metagenome (GOLD analysis project Ga0307416, IMG submission 203821) | Maize rhizosphere microbial communities from greenhouse at UC Davis, California, United States - DK15-C-3 | ecosystem: Host-associated > Plants > Roots > Rhizosphere > Soil | place...
GAAGACACGGGCACAAAAGGAACTGGACGGTGTACCGGCCTATCGTGCGGGGAGGTGACGAGCGGATAATTGTCCGCATGAAAACGACGGGCGGTGTCGGGTTTGATGATTGATCGCCAAAGCGGCAAGACGCTCGACATCGACGGCTTCAATTACAGCGATGGCGCGAACATTTGTCCAATCGCGGTCCCTGATCCCACATCGATTTCCAAGGCGCGTTTCGCCCGTCCGGACTTGCTCCAGGCGGGGCGGTTTTTTTCTGGCGAAGGACCGTTTCAGCGTTGTCGTCGGTTAAAATGCGACAAATATATCCATGCGGAGAGATATTTATGCATCTTTTTGTGTGTCGGGATGTGGGGTGTAAATGCACTTTTTAAAAGTAAGGCCGGTTAATTTGTCGGCTTTTAACCAAAATCCCAAACCTGAAGATCATGACAAAATTTGGCCTTGGAAGACAAAAATATCCTTTTGGCGGATTTTTTAAACGAGGTTTCTCCAGCGTGTGTCTTGGCGGCTGTGTCGCGGGCTCTATCATCGCAACCGCGCCTCACGCGTTCGCGGATTACACCGTTCCTTCGCACATGCAGTGGTGGGCCGATGCCCGTTTCGGCATGTTCATTCACTTCGGCTCTTATTCCTACCAGGGGCAGGGAGAGTGGATCATGCATTGGGGCGGCTATACCAAGCAGAGCTATCAGACCCAGATTTCCCAGCCGTTCAACCCGGCTGATTTCGACGCCACCGGGATCGTGAATAGCGCGAAGGCGGCGGGAATGAAGTACATCGTGATCACCGCCAAGCATCACGAGGGCTTTGCCATGTGGAACCGGACCGCCGCGACGAGCTTCAAGGATCACACCGGCGCAACGATCTACAGCCTGCCCGCCTACACGACCGCTCATTTCTCGCGTGACGTCCTCATGGAGCTCAAGAACGCCTGCGATGCGCAAGGCATCAAGTTCTGCCTCTATTACTCGATCCTCGATTGGAGCCATTCTTCGCAGACCAAACGCGCTCAAGGACCGGCTCTGACCACGATGTCCTCGTTGGCCGCGCGGACTGCCTACATCGCGGACATGAAGGCGGATCTGGAGGAGTTGATCACCCGTTACGATCCGGCGTTGCTGTGGTTCGACGGCGACTGGTTCGCCGAACCGGCATCGCCGACACTCCAAGACTGGTGGCTGTCTTCGGACGGTCAGGACCTCTACAACTTCGTCAAATCGAAGAAGAATACGATTCTAGTCAACGAACGGGTGAAGCGTGATTTCGGTCTGGGCGATTATGCGGTCGCCGAGTTCGGCACTCCCGCCGCACCGATGAACCGGCCGTGGGAGCGGTGCGATACGATGAACGGCGCTTGGGGCTATGACGCCGCCTACGAAAGCCAGACCAGTTATCGCCCGGCGAAAGAACTGGTGCAGGAGTTGGTTACCATCGCTTCCCGCGAAGGCAACTTGCTGTTGAACATCGGACCCAATGGAGCCGGCGCCATGTCGTCGTATGCGGCTGACCGGCTGAATTCAATCGGGGCTTGGACCAGCGTCTGGGGAGGCAGTATTTACGGCACCACGCGCAGTCCGTTCTCCATTGATCCGGCATGGGGCACCTTTACCAAAAAGGATGGGGCGCTCTATTGCCACGTCTTCAATTACCCGACCGGTGGAAGCAAGGTGATTTCGGTCCCGGCGATTACCAATACGATCAGCGGGATCACCATGTTGAACGCTCCCGGATCTCCGTTGAGCTACACGATCAGCGGCGGCAACATCAACATCACGCTGCCTTCGCAGAATCCCGATTCGACCGGCACGGACGCCGTAGTCGTGATCGCATGCGCCGGTATTCCCGTCGCGGCTCCTTCACCTCCGCCCGTTGCTGATGGAACTTATAAAATTACCGCCCGCCATAGCGGCAAAGCACTTTGGCCATCCGGCAGCGCGAATGGCAGCTATGTTCAGCAGAAGACCGCAAGCGGAAGCCCTGTCTTCAAGTGGACCCTCCAGAATATCGGCGGCAACCAGTATCGCATCATGAACGTGGGAACAGGCCGCTATCTCGGCGTGTGGGGAGTCTCCACGGCGGACGGGGCCAATACGATCATTTGGGATGGCAGTAATTCGAATGACCAGAAGTGGACCATCCAGGCGATTGGCGGCGGTTACTTCAACATCACGAATGTGAATAGCGGGAAGCTGCTGGATGTTTATCAAGCGTCTACGGCCAATGGGGCGAATGTCGTGCAATGGAGCGCGACAGGTGGAACAAACCAGCAATGGACGATCCAGCCCTGAATTGAACCTCGATCTTCCCTCTCTTCTTCTCGGGAGAGGGAAGAGCTTTCATTTGCGTGAAAACAAACGAATCGCGTCTTCCCTTTGTGGATTCAGCAGCAATGAGGGGACACACGCTTTTCGGCCCCTTGGGGCCAAGAGTAGAGATTAACCGAGCTTGCCCGCGATCTCCCGCAACAATCCCTCCGCTGCGTCTTCGACGAGATCCGCGACGTGGTCGAAGCCGTCTTGTCCTCCGTAGTAAGGATCGGGCACTTCGTTGGCTTCGTGGCGGGTGCAGTAGTCGGTGAAGCGATGGATCTTCGCGTGGAAATGTCCGGCTTTATCGAGGGCGCGGACGTTAGCGAAGTTCTCCGAATCCATCACCAGGACGAGATCGAAGTTCTGAAGATCGGCCGAGAGGATTTGGCGGGCTTTGCCTGCGATGGAATAGCCCCGTTTTTTCAAAGTGGCGGACATGCGGGCGTCGGGCGCGTGACCCGCGTGGTAGCCGATGGTGCCGGCGGAATCGATTTCGATGCGACCGGTCAGGTCGGCTTCCTCGACCTTCTGGCGGAAAACGATTTCGGCGGCGGGTGAGCGGCAAATATTGCCCATGCAGACAAAGAGCACGCGGAAGGACTTGCGGGCGGCGTTCATGAGAGACAGATGATGCCTATGCTCTCCACACGGATTTTTGCCGCAATCGCAAATGCCATCGCTTTGCTGATGGCCATGGCGAGTGCCGCCGAGCCCGGACCGAACGTCGTCATAGTCCATGCTTCGAATGAAACGGTGAAGGCGGTGGGCGGAACGGTTTTTCCGGAAGCGATTGGAGGTTCCTTTCCCGCGGCGAGTCAGGCGGAGCTTTTGAGCGGCCGACACGAGTTCGCTTGTGGGGTGAGTCATTCCTTCGGAGGTCGGAACTGGATTCGGCCGGATGAGCTCTTGTTGCCGGAGCGTTTCCGTCAGGCGGGTTATCGCACGGCCTTGGCGGGCGATTGGTGGTTGGGTCACGCGCTGCCGTGTCGCCCGCAGGACAAGGGATTCGAGGATGTGTTCGCGACGGAGCCGGACGGGACATTGGATGGGCGATGGGGCGTCGCACCGGGATCGTTGTCGGAAACCCGCAAGACGTCCGCTTTGAAATGGCTGGGCGAGCGGGCGAAGGATGGAAAACCGTTTTTCCTGGAAGTCACTTGGCCGAAGGGGGAATCGCTGTCCGGATTGACCGGGGAAATCGATCGCCTCGGTTTGACCGAACGCACGCTGGTGGTCGCGATGGGCGAGTCGAAAAACGGGGAGTCCTTCCCCGCGAACACGATCGCGCCGCTGGCCTTTCGTTGGGCGGGGAAATATGCCGCGCGAACGGTGATCGCGCCGGTTTCGTGGCGGGATGTCGCGTCCAGCGTTGCGGCGGCTTGCGGGATCGAATTTCCAGCGGGCGAAGGGATTGATTTAGGAACGGTGCTTTCGGGAAAAGCCGAACCGCAGGCCGGGCGGAAATTTTTCCAGCATGCCGGCGGTTGGCCGGGGGACGATTCGCCCGCAAGGCATCGGATGCAGGCGTTCGCCGTGCGCGACGAACACTGGCTTTTGCAAGGGCTGGAGTGGTTCGACCTGACGAAGCCAGTGACAAATCGTCAGGGTGAAAGCGAACCGCGTCCCGCGATGACCGCCGGGTGGCTGCAGGAATACGGCGCGTGGTGGCAGCGGGTATCGCCCGGATTGCAGGAGCTGGTGCGCGTTTCGATCGGCGATGAACGACAACCGGTCGTTCGTCTGAATGCTTCCTCCTGGTGGCCGAGCCGGGAGGTTTCGGATGCGAAGGGAGCCGAACTTTGCCGGGATCAAGCGACCTTGCGGGAGCTTCTGGAGCAACTCGCCGATCCGGATCCGTCGCAACTGGCGGCTTTACCCGCGATTTCCGGTCATTGGAAATTGAACGTCGCGCGGGAAGGGCACTATCGCGTGACGCTGTGGAAATTGCCCCCGGAGGCGACCGACGACGAACGGAAGCGCTTGGGGAAATTGCGGGCGGGCAAAGTGCATTTGCGCGCGGGCAAATTCGAGCTCCAATCCGGTGTCTTGGAAAACGCCACCGCGGTGACGGTCGGGATGGACTTCGCGCAAGGACCGGTGGAGTTCGAGGCGTGGTTCGATGGCCAGTTGCCGGGCGACCGGATTTTGGGCGCGTTTTTCGTTAGCTTGGAACGGGTAGGTGAACGAAAATTACCCGATCCCGACTGGAGTGTTCGGCCGGGACCGAAAAATCCCTGAAACATTCCGTGGAGAACGGGGTTTTAAGGGCGGTCACTCTCCTCATGAAAAATCCTTGGATCATTCCCGCAGCCGCTCTCCTCGTCGGAGGAGCGGGTGGTTTCATCGCCGGCAAATCCGGTAGCGAAACGAACGCTTCGACGGCGTACGATGCGGCCACGGTTGCTGGTACCGGCCGGGCATCCGTTTCCGCTTCCGCCACCGGTGCGGAACGCGCCGCACGACTGAAGTCCCTGGAGGAAATTTACCGTCAGCCGGGTCAGGTGAATCGCATGCAGTCGCTGCTCGATTACTACCAAAAGCTCAGCCCGGAACAGCTTGAGGCGGAAGCGGCCAAGCTGGAAAACCTGCCAATGGGCGAACGCATCATGGCGTCGATGTTGCTCTTTGGCAAATGGGCGGAAACCGATCCGACCGGCGCGATGGCGTATTCGGACAAGATGGGCTTCGCCGGCATGTTCGTGAAGCCGACGATTTTGCAAAGCTGGGCCAGCGTGGATCCGGAAAACGCGGCGCAATATTACGCGAAGCATCCGCGGGAGTTCGCGATGATGGGCATGGGTGGCGGCGGTCGCGGACCGGGCGGACAGAGCGGTGCCTCGATCATCGCTTCCGAGTGGGCCAAGAACGATTCGGAAGCGGCGATGGTTTGGGCGAAATCGCTCGAACGCGACAAGGGACAGGCGATGACTTCGGTGGTTCGCGAAGTGGCTCAGTCCGACCCGAAGAAAGCGGCGGAGTTGGCTGCGGCGATCGAAGGCAACGACAAAGCCGATGCTTATGCATCGATCGCCCGTCAGTGGGGCGCGAAGAATTTTTCAGAAGCCGAGGCGTGGATTCAATCGCTGCCGAGCGACGAGCAAGGTCGCGCGATGTCTTCCGCGTTGCGGGGGTTGGCCGCCGATAATCCGCAGCTCGCTTCGCAAAAGGTCGCCGCGATGGCCGATGGGGACACGAAGAACGACGCCATGTCGGAAATCGCTCAAACGTGGTCGCGCGAAGATCCGAAGGCCGCCGCCGCGTGGCTGGCTTCGCAGAACAACGAAAAGGCTTCCGGCGATGCGATGCGCGAAGTGGTGTCCAACTGGGCACGTCAGGACGATGCGGGCGTGGTTTCCTACATCAACCAGCAGCCCGCGGGCGACTCGCGTGACAGCGCCATTCAAAGCTACGTTTTCAACAACCGGTCCGAAAGTCCGCAGTCCGTCGTGAAGCTGGCCGAATCGATCGAGGACGCAGGCGATCGTCAGCGGGCGGTCGGCATGGCCGCGGTGCAGTGGATGCGTGAAGATGAAGCTGCGGCGAAAGCTTATATCCAGCAATCCACAGCCCTGAGCGACGAAGCGAAACGGCGGATTCAAGAAGGTCGTGGATTCGGGGGGCGCATGCAGCGCGGTCCCCGCCGTGGCAATTGAACCGGGAAAAGCTTGGAAAACGCGTGCTGAACGGCGACACCAACAGCATGTTCAGCGCGAGCAAACTCACCGAGGAGCAAAAAGAAGCCCTGCAACGATGGGCCGCGGAAGGAGCGACGATGGCGGATTTGCAGCGTCGCCTGAAGGACGAGTTCGATCTGGGTATCACTTACATGGACACCCGCTTCCTGGTGCTCGACCTGAAGCTTGAGCTCCATGAAGAAGCCAAGGTTCCGGAAAAGAAGCCGGAAGAGATTTTGGAAAAGCCCGTGCCCACGGGCAAGGTCACGGTGACCATCGATGAACTGGTGTTACCCGGTGCCTTGGTGAGTGGTCGCGTGACGTTCAGCGATGGCGAAGCCGGAACCTGGTTGATCGATCAGACCGGTCGTCCGGGTCTCGATCCCGATTCGCCAAACTACCGCCCGACGCCGGAAGACATCGCCGAGTTCCAGACACAACTCCGCGATCTTTTACGCAAGAAGGGTTATTAATCGTTTCTGGAACTGCTTTCAGAAGAAGGAACCGCGAATCCCGCGAATCTCACGAATAAAGAGATTCGCAGGATTTGTTTGATTCGCGGTGCCATCGAAAGCGCGAGGCGAATATCAAAGGTCGATCGTTTCGCCGATTGCGGGAAGCAACAGTTCGATGCCGCGAGCAGCGAAAGCTTTGATCGCCGCCGCATGGTCGATTTCAATCGGCGGGAAAGTGTCGTAGTGAACGCCGACCACGCGTTTCACACCGGCCCATTGCGCGGCGATCGCGGCGTCTTCGGGGCCCATGGTGAAGTTGTCGCCGATGCAAAGCACCGCGAAATCGAGTCGATGGAATTCGCCGATCAGCTTGATGTCGTAAGTCAGCGCGGTGTCGCCGGAGACGTAAAATCCACCTTCGGAGGTTTCCACCACGAAGCCTCCCGGATTGCCGCCATAAGTGCCGTCCGGCAGCACGGAGGAGTGGACGGCGTTGACATATTTCACTCGGCCGAAGGGCAGTCGAACCGACCCACCGAGGTTCATCGGATGGCCGTTGGAGATTCCTTTTTCGCCGTACCAACTGACGATCTCGTAATTTGAAATCAGCTTCGCGCCGGTGCGTCGTAGAATCGATTCGGCATCGGCGACGTGATCGCCGTGACCGTGGGTGACCAACACGTAGTCGGCTTCCAGTCGGTTCACGTCGATGTCCTTGGCCAAGGGATTCGGGGTGATGAACGGATCGAACAGCAGGCGTTGGCCGACGGTTTCGACGAGGAAGCAGGCATGACCGAGGAAGGTGAGTTTCATGACGGGAGAATGAAAAAAGGTTGCCGGGCGAACCGGCAACCTTTCGTAAATTCAGGTGGGTGACAAGTCGATCACTCGCCCGCACCTTCCGCGCCCTGGGGCATCGGGAAAGGGAAACCACCCTGGCGGGCGGGAGCGTCCTTGATGTCGACGAGCTCGAGTTCGAACACGAGCGTCTGGTTCGGCCCGATTTCCACGCTGCGGCGTTGTTCGCCGTAAGCCAGGCCAGACGGAATGAAGAGTTTCCACTTCGCACCGATCGGCATGGTGGTGAGGGCTTCCTTGAAACCTTCGATCACCTGGAGCGTCATCGGCACGGTCTGGCCTTCCGGAGAAGCGTCGAACTGGGTGCCATCGATCAACGTACCCTTGTAGCGCACGTCGAACTGCTTTTCAGGAGCGGCTTCGCCTTCTTTCGGAGCTTCCTTGGGAGCTTCGTATTTCTTGTCGCCGCCCTTCGCGAGCACTTCGTACTGGAGGCCGCTCTTGGTGGTGGTCACTTCCTTGCGCTTGCCGTTTTCTTCGAGGAACTTCTTGCCTGCCTCAAGATTCTTGGCGGCGACCTCCTGTTCGCGCTTCTGAAGCAGATCGCCCAGAGCCTTCATGGCGTTCTGGAGTTTCTCTTCGGAAAGCTCCGGCTTGCCACCTTTGAGCGCGGCGAAGAAGCCCTTGGTGAAGTTTTCAGCTTCGATGTCGGCGGCGGTCACTCCGAACCGGCCGTATTCCTGACCAAAGGAGCCGCCGGTGCGGAAACCGAGTGCGTAAGAGGAATCCGCCTTCACAACGGCGGGATCGACCGGGGCGGCTGGCTTTTCGGCCGGCTTTTCCGCGCTTTCCGCGGCTGGCTTCTCGGCGGCTGGCTTCTCGGCGGCCTTGGCCGCGGCTTCCGGTGCCTTCGGTTGGGCATGGGCGAGGGCGGAAAGGCCAAGAGCCAAAGCGCCGGGAATGAGGATGCGGGTCTTCATGGAATGAATGAGTCCGGGACGCTAGAGACGGGACGCGAGACTGTCGAGGCCGGGTTTCGGGGGACGTCATGCAGTTTGAAAAACGCCGCTTCGTTAGCGTTCGGTCCATAAAACGCCAAGTCAATATCCTAACTATCGATCGTGCTTGTTATGAGGTGGTGGATCTACCATCACCATGCGCGAATCATAAAAGAATAAAACCCATATCCGGATGATTCGTTAGACATAAACCCAAAACCCAAGAAAACATGAGAAGAAATGCGATTGTGCTGGCGTCGCTTCTGGCTACGGCCGGACCCGCTTGCGCTTTGACCTATAGCCTTGCCTCGGGCAACGCAAATTGGCCATCGGACAAACGGAACGCCATTGTGGCGGCAATGAACGAAGCCGTGGCGATTTATAACGCCAACGGTTATTTCGATAAACAGGTTACGGCCAACTATAACGCGGGTGTGCCGACCGCCCAAGCCAGCTATTCCGGCTGGATCGACTTTGGTGGATCGATCAACACGCGAGTCGCGATGCATGAAATCGCCCATACGCTTGGAGTCGGACAGTATAGCACTTGGACCAACGGCGGTTGGTCGGGGACCGTGGCGAACGCCCGGGTCAAACTCTACGATGGTCAGAACGCCACCGTCGGCACCGGGGGCAGCCATTTTTGGCCTTATGGCTTGAACTACGACAGCGAGGATGGAGCGGTCGCTCGCGAGCGGCATGTCCGGATGGTCTCCGCGCTGCGCCGGGACATGGGCATCATCGGCGACTCCGATTCCGATGGTATGCCGGACGACTGGGAGATTTTCAATTTCGGCAATACTTCACAAACCGCTTCGGCCGATCCGGATGGCGATAACATTTCGAATCTCGACGAGTATGCCACGGATTCCAATCCGAACGCCGCCTCCGCGAAATCCGGCCGGACTTATCAGCTCCGCGTTCAATTCAGTGGCAAACTCGCGGAAGTGGTTGGCGCGCAAACCGCGGACGGCGCGAACGTTCAGCAGTATACCAACAACGGACATGCGTGCCAAAAATGGATCGCCTATCCCGTGAGCGGCGGTTGGTGGAAACTGGTCAACGTCAACAGCGGCAAGTGCCTTCAAACCGCGGGCAGCAGCTATGCGAACGGCGGCAATGTCGACCAGAGCACCTGGACCGCTAGTGCATGGCAACAGTGGCGCTTTGCCGACGCGGGTGGAGGTTTCTGGAGCATCTACAACAAAGCGAGCGGCAAGGTGCTCGACGTCAACGGCGTGAATTCCGCAGATAACACCAACATCCAGCAATGGACGGACTGGCGTGGCGGTAGCCAAAGATGGGCGTTCGATGAAGTCATCCCGTTTGCCAACAACGCGGTGTTCTCCCTGAACGCGATGCACAGCAACAAGGTGCTGGATGTCCAAGCGCCCAATCTGAACGACGGCGCTAACGTCGGGCAGTGGGATTGGAACGGCGGCAACTGGCAGAAGTGGCGGGTGGAAAGCCTCGGCAGCGGCTGGATCCGACTCGTCAGTGTGCACAGCGGCAAGGCATTGGAAGTCGCGAGTTCCTCCACGGCCAACGGGGGCAACGCTCAGCAATGGGCGTGGCTCGGCAACAACTGGCAGCAGTGGCGGGTTGAAGGAGTGGATCAGTTCAACGTGTATCGCGTGATCAATCGCGGCAGCGGTTTGTCGGTGGACGTTGAAGGCGCTTCCACCGGAAACGGCGCCAATGTCTTCCAGTGGCAATACCTTGGTGGCAGCAATCAGAAGTGGCGGTTCGACCCTCGCTGATGCGATAGGGGAAGGACGGGTCACGGACTCGTCCTTCCTCCCGTATATGATTTTTGGGAAGAAACGATTGCCCTTCTCTCTGGTTGGCCCCGCGCTAGTCACTCACCTCTGACACTTCGGGCACCAATACGTGGAACGTTGCCCGAGCACCCCATGCCGGATCGGTGTGCCGCATTTCCGGCAGGGTTTTTCTTTGCGGTCGTAGACGTTGAGCCGCTGGACGAAATAGCCCGGCTGGCCGTCGGAGTGGAGGAAGTCGCGCAAGGTGGTGCCACCCGCTTCGATGGAATCGGTTAGAACCGCCCGGATGGCTTCGACCAAGCGGGCGAGCCGGGGTTTGGAGATCTCGTTCGCCGGGGTTTGCGGCAAAATGCCCGCGCGGAAGAGCGCTTCGGAGGCGTAGATGTTGCCGACGCCCACGACCACTTTCGCATCCATGATGACGAGTTTGATCGCGCTGTTGCGCTTCGCGCAGGCGGCCGCGAGCGTTTGGGCATCGAAGTGATCGCTCAACGGTTCCGGCCCGAGCGATTGAAGGAGGGGATGCTCCATGGGCTCGCCCGTCGGGAGATGAAGAAAGATTCCAAAGCGTCGGGGATCGTGGAAGCGGAGCTGCCTTCCATTCGCGAAGGTCATCGCGATGTGGTCGTGCTTCTTGAAAGGTTCGCCCGGATCGTCGATCCGCAGGCTGCCGGACATGCCGAGGTGCACGAGCAACGAAGTCGCGTCGTCGAGCGTGAAGATCAGATATTTTGAGCGGCGGTCGATCGCCGTGATGCGTTGGCCTTCCAAGGTGGCAAGCGAAGAGGATACGGGCTGGCGTAAATCGTGGCGACGAATGATGACTTCGCGGATCGCTTGTCCGCCGATATACGGCTCTATCCCGCGGCGGGTGGTTTCGACTTCAGGAAGCTCGGGCACGGAAGAATCTGGAGGTGGCGTCGCCTCGCCGAGGCGACTTCGAAAAGTAAGAAGCTTCAGAGTGAATAGAAGCAAATCGAAGCCTTCGGATTTGCGAGAAGAACGCCGTTGGCGCGAGACTCACGAAGCGGCCTCGGCGAGGCCGCGCCACCTTTCAGCGCAGGATGTGAACGGCCGCAAGCACGTGGCAAACGCTGCCGCCAAGAACGAAGAGGTGCCAAATCGCGTGATTGAAGGGCAGGCGTTTCCAAGCGAAGAACACGACGCCAAAGGTGTAAGAAATTCCGCCCGCGATCAGCCACGCCAACCCGGCGGTGGGCAGCGCGCGCACCATCGGTCCGAACGCGATGACCGCGAGCCAGCCCATGGCGATATAGAGCGCGGTAGAAAGCCAGTGATCCTTCTTGCCTGCGACGAAGGCTTTCAACAGCACGCCGGCAAGGGCGCAAAACCAAACGATGCCGAACAAGCTCCAGCCCCAGGGCCCGCGCAACGCCACCAGCGTGAGCGGCGTGTAGGAACCGGCGATGAGCAAGTAGATGCAGGCGTGGTCGAGAACCTGGAAAAACGCCTTCCACTTCGGATGACTGATGGCGTGGTAAAGCGTGGAGGAAGTGTAAAGAAGAGTGAGCGTGCCGCCGAAAAGGGAGGCGGAGGCGGTGCGGAATATGTCGCCTTGGGCGATCGACAGCATCCAGATCAGTGCGCCCAGACTGAGCACGATGCCCAGCGCGTGCGTGACGCTGCTGGCCAATTCTTCAATCGGCGTATCGCAAAGAGGCGAACGCTGCCGTTCCGGTGCCTGCATTGAACCACTCGTCGCGCAAGATAGGCCGGATGTCCAGAAAGACGGTTCAAAAACCGGCGCGGACGGCTTCGAGCAGGGCGGCGACTTTGGCGAAATCTTTGATGCCGGGTGCGCTTTCGGAGCCGGAAGCCACATCGAGCGCCGCCGGGCGAACGGCTTGCAACGATGCCCGAGCATTCTCTGGAACGATGCCGCCCGCGAGGATCACCGGCAGCGACGGATGCGCTTCGCGAAATTGCGCGGCTACCGACCAGTCGAACGTTTCGCCCGTGCCTCCGTAAACGCCGGGGGCGTGGGCGTCGAGCAACACGCCCGCCGCGCCGTACTCGCTGGCACGGTCGAGATCGGCGGCGGTTTTCACACCGATCGCTTTGAGGAAAGGAATGTCGTTTTCCACCAAAGGCTCAGCGAATTGGGGAGATTCGTCACCGTGAAGCTGGATGACATCGATCAAACCCTCGCGAACGAGTTGACGCGCGGCATTGAGATCGGGATTCACGAACACGCCGACCCGGAGGATCTTCCCCTTGAACTCACGCAACCAGGTCGCATCGGCGGGCGCGACGTAGCGTTTCGATTTCGGCCAAAAGTTCACGCCGAGCGCCTCGATGTTCAAACGCGCCAGTTCACGGGCGTCGTCGGCCCGTGTCACGCCGCAGACTTTCAGCGACGGGAACGAAGGATCGAGGAAACGTTCGAGGAGCATAAGTGGAGTGACTGAAATAAAAAAGCCGTGGGCTGCGGAAGGGTCCGCGGCCCACGGCTGGGAGACAAGGTTTACTTCGCGGCGGCCGGGGTGGAAGCGGCTTCGTGTTCTTCCTCGGCGGCTTCGAGAGCGGCGCGCTCCTTGGCGATCACGCGGACGAACTTGCTCGTCACGGCCGGCCAATTCGCGAGCAGCTCCTTGGCGCGAGCACTGCCGGTTTTCGCGGCGTGTTCTTCGATGAGGGCCTTGAGTTCGGCGACGTCGGCCTCGCGCTTGACGGGCAGGGCGACGACCATTTCCGAGTTCACGCGGGAGTAGAACCGGCCGTCGACGTCATAGACGTAGGCTACACCGCCCGACATGCCTGCGCCGAAGTTTTTCCCGGTCTTGCCGAGAATCGCGACGGTGCCGTTGGTCATGTATTCGCAACCGTGGTCGCCACAGCCTTCGATGACGGTGGTCGCCCCGGAGTTGCGAACGGCGAAGCGTTCGCCCACGCGGCCGTTGAAGAACGCACGGCCGCCGGTGGCGCCGTAGAAGCAGGTGTTGCCCGCGATCGAGTTCGCGGCGGCTTCGAACTTCGCGTCTTCGGAAACGCGGATGACGATTTCGCCATCGGCCATGCCCTTGCCGACGTAGTCGTTGGCTTCGCCGATGAGTTCGAGCTTCACGCCGCGAACGAGGAAGCAACCGAACGACTGGCCAGCCGTGCCGCGGCAGGTGATGTGGATCGAGCCCTTCGGCAAACCACGGTCGCCGTATTGCTCGGCGATGCGGCCGCTGAGACGGGTGCCGATGTTGCGATCGGTGTTGACCACGTCGTATTCGAGCGCAACCGCCGGGCGATCGGGTAGAAGCAGGAGAGCCTTGCCGATTTCTTCCGGAGTCGCGTCCGGGCCGTATTCCGGGGTGTCGGCGAGTTCTTGGCCGGAGATCGCTTTCACCAGATCGCTGAGGATCTGTAGGTCGAGCGAGCGCTTCGAGATGCCGTCGTTGCGATCCTGGGCGCAGATGCGCGAGATCTTGTCGGCGGAAACACCGGTGGCCTGGGCGAGCGTCGGGACGACGTCCTTGAGAATCGGTGCGAGATCGACCGAGTTCGCCTTCGGATGATTTGGAACTTCGCGCTGCTTGAGGAACTGCGGACGACCGATCACTTCGTCGAGCGAGCGTGCGCCGATCGATGCGAGGAGCTGGCGCACTTCACCGGCGACGCCAGTGAAGTAGTTGATCACCATTTCCGGCGTGCCCTTGAACTTGGCGCGGAACTTCGGATCGGTGGTGGCGATGCCGACCGGGCAGTTGTTCAGGTGGCACTTGCGAACGTAAACGCAACCCATCGCGACCATCGCGGTGGTGCCGAAGTTGAACTGTTCGGCGCCGAGCAACGCGGCGATCAAGACGTCGCGACCGGTGCGGATGCCGCCGTCGGTGCGGACGATCACGCGGTCGCGCAGGTTGTTGATCAACAACGTCTGCTGGGCTTCGGCGAGGCCGAGCTCCCACGACGAACCGGCGTGCTTGGTCGAAGACAACGGCGATGCGCCGGTGCCGCCTTCGTGGCCGGAGATCAGGATGTTGTCGGCGGAGGCTTTCGCCACGCCGGCGGCCACGGTGCCGACGCCGGATTCGGCGACGAGCTTCACCGTGATGCGGGCGCGCGGGTTCACTTCCTTGAGGTCGTGGATGAGCTGCGCGAGGTCCTCGATCGAGTAGATGTCGTGATGCGGCGGCGGGGAAATGAGCTGCACGCCGGGCTGCGTATTGCGCAGGCGGGCGATGAGCGCGTTCACCTTGTGGCCCGGAAGCTGGCCGCCTTCGCCGGGCTTCGCTCCCTGCGCCATCTTGATTTCCAACTCGTCGGCGTTGACCAGATAGTGGGCGGAAACGCCGAAGCGGCCGGACGCGATCTGCTTGATGTAGGAGCGGGCGAAATCGCCGTTCGGATACGGCTTGAAGCGCACCGGGTCTTCGCCGCCTTCGCCGGAGTCGGACTTGCCGCCGATGCGGTTCATCGCGATGGCGAGGGTTTCGTGGGCTTCGGGCGAAAGCGCGCCGAGCGACATCGCCGCGGTGGTGAAGCGCTTGCGGATCGATTCGACCGATTCGACTTCGTCGATGGAAATCGGACCCGACGCGGCCGGGGCGAATTCGAACAAGTCCTTGATCGCGACCGGCGAGCTTTCGAGGGTGACTTTGACGTAGTCGTCGTAGTCCTCGGCCTTGCCGCTCTTCACGAAGGTGTGGAAGTTCTTGATGACTTCGGTCGTCAACGCGTGGCGTTCGCCGCTCTTGCGATAGCGGTTGTAGCCCGGGTCGCCGAGATCGAGCGTTTCGCCCGCCGCGAGTTCCTTTTCGTAGGCTGCGCGATGACGCACGAGCGACTCTTCCGCGATCTGGGAGAAGCCGATGCCGCCGATTTTCGAGGACACGCCGGTGAAGGAAACGTCGATGACTTCCTTGCCGATACCGACCGCTTCGAAGATCTGCGCGCCCTGATAAGAGTTGAGCACACTGATGCCCATCTTGGACATGATCTTCAAGATGCCCTTCTCGAGCGCCTTGCGGTAGTTGGTCATCGCCTTGGCGGCGGTGATCTCCGATTTGCCCTTGGCCGCTTCAATCGCGACGAGGTTGCGCACGGTGGCGTAGCCGAGATACGGGCAAATCGCGGTCGCACCGAAGCCGAAGCAGCAGGCGATCTGATGAACGTCGCGGGCTTCACCGGTTTCCACCACGAGCGAAGCGCGCATCCGCTTGCGAACGCGGTTGAGGTGATGGTGAACCGTGCCGATCGCGAGGGCGGTCGGGATCGCGACCTTGGACGCCGAAACGCCGCGGTCGGAGAGAATGAGGATGTTGCTGCCGGCGTCGACGGCTTGTTCCGCTTCGGCGCATAGCGCGGTGAGACGCGGCTGGAGGCCGGCGTCGCCTGCGGCGGCGTCCCAAGTGATGTCGAGAACGGTGGCCGGGAATCCGTGTTCGGCGAGGTGCTTGATTTTCTCAAGCTCGTGTTCGAACAGCAGGCCGGATTCAAGGTTGATGATGTGGCAGTGCTCCGGCGTTTCATCAAGCAGGTTGCGCTCCGGGCCAAGGCCGGCGGAGAGCGACATCACCGCCCATTCGCGGATCGGGTCGATCGGCGGGTTGGTGACCTGGGCGAAGAGCTGCTTGAAGTAGGTGTAAAGCAGGCGCGGGTAGTGCGACAGGACGGCGAGCGGGATGTCGTCACCCATCGAGAACACGGCTTCCTGCGCGCCCTTCATCATCGGCGGGAACACCATGTCGAGGTCTTCCTGCGTCAGGCCGTGGGCAACCTGGAGGCGGGAAAGATCGAGTGGAGTGTAGTCAACTTCCGGCGCTTGGGCGTCGGGCGCGACGAACTTGCGGAGTTCGAGGCGGTTTTCGTCGATCCAGCGGCGGTAAGGCTTCTGCTGGGCGAGCTCTTCCTTGATCTCACGATCGTATTTCAGTTCGCCGGTCGCGGTGTTCGCGGAAAGCATCTGACCCGGACCGAGGCGGCCCTTGCGGGTGACAATGGCGTCATCGATGATCACGGCACCGGCTTCCGAACCGATATAGAGGAGGCCGTCTTCGGTGAGCTTGAAGCGCGACGGGCGCAGGCCGTTGCGGTCGAGCGACGCGCAGAGCTTGGTGCCATCGGTGTAAACGAGGCCGGCCGGACCGTCCCACGGCTCGGAGAACGAGCGGATATACTGATAGAACGCGCGGAGGTCGTCGGAGATGTCCTCGTCGTTGCGGTAGGCCGGCGGGACGAGCATGCACATCGCGTGCTCCAGCGAGCGACCGGAGAGCACGAGCAATTCGAGCGCGTGGTCGAGCGAAGCGGAGTCGGATTCGCCGTGGCGGATGAGGTCTTTGACGAGATCGATTTCATCGCCCCAAACCGGCGAGGCGAAGAACTCCTCGCGGGAAGTCATCCAGTGACGGTTGCCTTCGACGGTGTTGATTTCACCGTTGTGGCACATCATGCGGAACGGCTGTCCGAGTGGCCAAGCGGGAAAGGTGTTCGTCGAGAAACGCTGGTGGTAGAGCGAAATCGCGATCTCGTAGTCGCTGTCCTGCAGGTCCTTGTAAAAGGCGCGCAGGGCGGCCGGCATCGCGAGCGCCTTGTAGGAAATCAGGCGGCTCGAGAACGACGGCATGTAGAAGCTGCCGATGTTCTTGGTAAGGCGCTCGATTTCGCGGCGGGTGAGATAAAGCTGACGCTCGAAGAAACCGGCGTCCCAACCGGCCGGCTTGAGCATCAGGAGGTGCTCGATGTGCGGACGGGTGCTGGCGGCGAGCTTGCCGAGGGCGTCCACGTCGACCGGCGTTTCGCGCCAGCCGATGCGGGCGATGCCGCGCTTCGAAAGCACCGAATCGGCGATCGACTTGATTTCGTCGATGGCCTTCGCGTTTTCGTTCGGGAAGAAGAACACGCCGACGGCGAGGTCGGAGTCGTTTTCCAGCTTATGGCCGAGCTTGGCCGCGGCCTTGCGAAAAATCGGGTAGGGAAGCTGGGTAAGGACGCCCGAACCGTCGCCGGTCTTCATGTCAGCATCGACGGCACCGCGGTGGGTCATGCAACTGACGGAAGTCAGCGCGTAGTCGAGAATCTGATACGAGCGTTTCCCATGCAGGTGGGCGATGGCGCCCATGCCGCAGTTGTCATGTTCCTGGGAAAGCTGGTGGAGGGAACCGGGGACCAGCGGGGTGCTCGGGTGGTAGAACGGATTCATCAGGTCGGGCGGAGGTCAGCAATGGTCGCGCCAAACGGCCATTGCGTGGCAAGCCCCCCGAGCCGGAGAATCGTTCCCCGATTCAGGGGGGCGGGAAATCAACGGCAAGACACCCGGAATGCCAAGCAGGAATAAAGCGAGGATGGCCGGAAATGCAGAAATAGTTCGGAAAACCGTAGCTTTCCAAGGCGGGCGAGGCGTTTCGCCCTGATTTTACACCAGCTCCGGCGGCGGAATCGGCAACAAACCACGCTGCGTGAGGAAACGATCCGCCGCGGCGACCGTCAGTTCGAAGTGCAGGTGGCTGACGTTGAAGTTAAAGAAACTGTGATCGGCGCGCTCGTAATCGACGAGTTCGCAGGTGTTGCCGCGCCAGCGCAGTTTGCGGGCGAATTTCTCGGCGTCTTTGATCGGCGTGACACGGTCGGTTTTCCCGTGAAACAAAATCATCGGCGGTAATTTCCGCCGGACGAGTTTCAACGGGCTGGTCCGCCGGGCCGATTTTCCGTCGGGGAACCGATCCTTGATGCCCCGCGCGATGGTATTAAACAGCGAGCTGAACAGCACCAGCGCCTGCGGCCGACAGTCGAGGCCTTCTTCCGCGGGCAAATCCTTTTCCTTCGGCAAGGCGGTCAGCAACGCCAGCCACGCGCCGCCGGCTGCTCCGCCGACGGTGATGCGCTCCGGATCAACGCCGAGCGTTCCCGCGTTCCGGCGGATCCATCGGATCAGTTCGCGGGCGTCGTCGAGTGACTGGAGCGGGCCGGTGCCGTGTTTGGTTGCCACGCGGGTTTCGGCCGCGATGGCCACCGCGCCGCGAGTCGCGAAATGGAGGCAATGCGGGACGAATTGGGTCGGCATCGCCGTGTCCCAGAACCCGGCGTGGAAGAAGACGATCACCGGCCGACCGGTAACGGGAATCTCCAATTCATCGGGCGGAAAAAAGACATGGGCGCTGATTTCGCCTTGTGGCGTCTCGCGATACACAAAGTCGGTGGCAAGTTTCAGCCTCTCCCGGTCGCGCTCTTCGCCGATCGGGGCCACTTTTTGCAATAGAATGCTCATGCGCGGGGGCGTGCCGGACGATCCTGAGAGATCGAACGGCGCGGGCTTTCTTTTGTTGTCGATCGACGGGCGTTGTCCAATCGTTTCCATCGTGACCCGTTCCTTTTTCGTTCCCGTCATCGCTCTTGTCAGCTCCGGCACGCTTTTCGCCCAAGCCGAATTGAAACCGGTGTTGGAGAAAACGTACGGCCTTTGGCGCGACGCGATGGTTCGCCGCGATGTTTCCACCTGGCAACAGGTAACCGCGAAGCACCGGCAAATGGACCTCCGGAATCGTCTGCTTTCGGAGAAAAAGCCATTTCCCACGGCGGTATTCGAAACCCCGGTGCCGCCGCCGACGCTGAGCGGGCTCAAACTGCTGCAAATTTCGCAAAAAGGCGCGACCGCCAAGGCGGTGTATTTCGGCAAGATCGATTTCGGCGTGGAAGGCGCCGCCCCAACCGAGAACCTGCTGTGCGTTTCGTTTCTCAACGAAGCCGGTGCGTGGCGTTACGACAAAGCGGAGTTCGTCAATCTCAGCGCTTTGCCCGCGGTGCGGAACGAGCTAGCGACCGGTGAGTTGAAGTATCTCAAGGAGACACCGGAGGCGAACGCCGATGGCAAAGTGCCCGAAATCCCCATGTCGGTGAATCCGGCGAAGACCGTGGCGAAGGTCTACGTGTTCTGCCCGGGCCGTGAAGTCGAAGTGCAGATCAACAAGGTGAGTCGTCACAAGTTCACCAACGCCAAGGAAGCCGAAACGGTTCTCGGCGGGGCAAGGGACGGGCTGAACGAGGTGCAGTTTTCCGTTCGGAAGCTCGAAGGCGGCACGGGCAAGGAAGCGATGACCATCCGCGTCTATCTCGCTCCCGAAGCGGAAGGCGTGAAGCCGCTCAAGGTGTTCGAATATCAGGTAGGGGAAAACGCGGCGCTTCCGCAAACGGTGGGCACGAAGACGTTCGAGGTCGACGCCGCGGCCTTGGCGAAGCTGAAAGGGAAGTGACTTTGCCTGAGCCGTTGTTAACTATCTCATCTATGCTCCGGGTTCTGATTTGCGCGACTTCCTTTGTTTTACTGGCTTGTTCCAGGAAGGAGATCCCGTCGATACCATCAGAGAATTCCGAAGGCCGGATCCAGTCGCCCGAGATTGGAGGTTTGGATGCAAATGGCCACTTGGTATTTTGGACGATCGATGCGTTTGATCACATCGAGCCGTTCGTTCTTCAGGATGAACATGGGGTCATTCTGTTGAATGTAGGGACATCAGAACGTCCTGAGCCTCGCTACATTCTCGCAAGCCAAGCGACCCAGACCATTTTGATGACTTCCGATTTTGCCCGGTTCGAACAAGCTCTTCGCAACATTGCGGCAGGAACCGAAATTGGCGTCTATGACACGTGCTCGGTGTCGCGTTCGTATGGATTGCCTGAAGAGACCGTGAAACAATTTCGTTTGGCCCTGGACGAAGCAAAGTTGCGGGTTTTATGGGAGAATAGGTCGGTCTGCTACTGTCCTCACAAAGGTTGAGCACGTGGTTGTATAAGAGAGTGACAGGGTAATGTGTCCGCGAGCGAAAAACGGATCGATTTTCCACGTGATCTTCGGCGAATCTTCATTGCACGATTTCGCGCATGGAATCCCGCGTGATGAAGTTGTGCTGCCAAGGTTGTGGTGCGGACTTGCAAGTCACGGAAGAAGTTCGCTTCGTCACCTGCAATTATTGCCAGTCGAAGCTGGAGATCGTTCGTGATGCCTCGGTCACGCACACCCGGGTGCTGGAGAAACTCGAACGAACAACCGAGCGAATCGCAGGGAATTTGAAAGTGATCGAGCTTCAGAACGATCTCGAGCGCCTGGATCGTGAGTGGGAAACGGTTCGACAGGGAATGATGTCCAGGGGCAAGGATGGCCACCTTTACGAGCCGTCAACCGGTTCCGCCGTGATCGCGGGAGTGGGCGGCGGAATCGTGGGAGTGGTGGTAATGATTGGATCTATCGCTTCTTCGAATACGCTCGGGGTCGCTTTGGGGTTGGGAATAGGCGTGGTCGCAGTAGCGATTGCCCGTCGATCCTTCGACTACGCCGAAAGTTTTCAGTCATTGGAAGGGCGCTATCAGGCTCAACGGCAGCGCATGATCAGAGCGATCGAAGCGGAGCGCCGGCGTTGATTCTTCAAACGAAAGCTGCGGGACAGGCTTCTGATAAAATAGGAAACGTCTAGGCGTAGCACTGGGTCACACGATCCGCGTTTCCGACATGAAGTCCTATTTGCCCATTCTCGCCGCTGCGTCCGCCTTGATCTCGGGCGCGAACGCACAGTCGCCCGCGCCGGTTTCTTCGATCCCGAAAAACATTCCGTTGCGGATTAATGAAACGGCCAAAGCCGGAGAGGTCGCCTTGGTGGCGAATGGGCGAACCGCCGACGTTTATGTCGATCCGGCCG
>Ga0307416_100000469_pt1 | contig 20654 bp, 18 predicted proteins | sample DK1Cmetagenome_2_FD_203821 | JGI IMG/M metagenome (GOLD analysis project Ga0307416, IMG submission 203821) | Maize rhizosphere microbial communities from greenhouse at UC Davis, California, United States - DK15-C-3 | ecosystem: Host-associated > Plants > Roots > Rhizosphere > Soil | place...
CTTAAATGCATGATAGTCATGTGACACGGCCAAACTTTGCTTATTACCCTTAACAAATTTCTCCAATGTCCCCGGCAATGGGATCGGCTTGTCAATTGCAAGCTCCACTACGTCTTTAAACTTGGCAGGATGCGCCGTCTCCAGAAAGATCCCGTTGACGTCATCATTGCACCCTTCCAGATATTTCTTTAGGCCGAGATATCCGACGGCACCGTGTGGATCCAGGATATACTTCTGTTTCCTTGAAACAGATAACATCGCCGCCTTCGTGTCTGAGTCGGTGAACGCATATCCAATGACGTCTTCCTGAATGGCATTGAGATGTCCATCGTAGAGGTCGACCATCCGCGCAAAGTTGCTCGGGTTCCCAACATCCATTGCATTGCTAAGCGTATGCACAGAGGGCCTAGGCACCAGGTGCCCGCTCGCGAGATATTGTGGCACGACGTCGTTAATGTTTGTGGATGCAACAAATCGGGCTACAGGCAAGCCCATTTTTTTTGCCAGTAACCCGGCTGTTAGATTTCCGAAGTTGCCGCTGGGAACAGAGAAAACGACTGGCGCCGATTTCTCTTTCCTCTGCGAATAAGCATAGAAATAATAAAATGACTGTGGAATGAGTCTGGCAATGTTGATAGAATTGGCGGAGGTCAGGAAATATTGTTCCCGTAGATCATTATCGAGGAATGCCGTTTTGACTAGTCGCTGGCAATCATCAAACGTCCCATCGACTTCAACGGCCGTGATGTTCTGACCCAGTGTGGTGAACTGCTTTTCCTGGATGTCACTTACCTTTCCCGCGGGATACAACACTATCACCCGGATCCCTTCCACCCCCAGGAAGCCGTTGGCAACCGCACTGCCTGTATCTCCTGACGTGGCTACCAAAATCACGATCTCTCTTTTTACCTGCGAGGAGAAGAATCGCAGCAACTGCGACATGAACCGCGCTCCAAAATCCTTAAAGGCCATTGTCGGACCATGAAAGAGTTCCAGGGCACTGATGTTACGTTCCACTTCAACAAGTGGAGCGTCAAATGCGATTGTATGATCAATGATCCGTTGAAGCTCAGTGTTTGGTATGTCTTCCCCGATAAACTTGTCTGCAACCGCCAAAGCTATTTGCCGGAAGTCCTTTTCATGCATGCCACCAAAGAAGTCGGCCGGCATGGCGGGTATGGACTCAGGCATATACAGACCGTTATCTGCTGCCAGCCCCTGCAAGACCGCTTCTTTCAGTGAGATGAGAACGGTTTTATTATTCGTACTGTAGAACTTCATGATTTTTTTGTTGGATCCTTCAATCCAGGATCGTTGCTCCCTTTGGATTGATTTTCGACACGAACACTTCACTGTTCAACTTGAAGGTGCCGAACTCTTCCTGGATAGCCTGACCCACGCGCTGCGCTGTATTCTCGTCAGCGGATAAAGCGAAGATCGTTGGACCGGATCCGGAGATACCGGATCCAAGCGCGCCGTTTTCCAACGCTTTCTGTTTTATCTTGTCGAAGCCAGGGATCAGCATGGAGCGTGTTGGCTCGGCGATCACGTCTTTCAACGACCGGCTGATCAATCCAAAATCCGGTTTCATCAAACCAGCTACGAGACCTGCAATGTTCCCCCATTGAATTATCGCATCCTTCAGAGCAACATTCAGCCGGAGCACCTGGCGAGAGTCATGAGTGTTCAATTCAATGTGTGGATGGATTAATGTGCAGTAAAGACTTTCCGGCGTCGGAATGTTCACTACGTCCAGCGGATCATAACCACGGATGAGGACAAACCCGCCCATCAGGGATGGCGCGACGTTATCCGCGTGACCGGATCCACAGGCGATGCGTTCAGCTTCCATGGCGAAAGGCAGAAGATCTTTTTTCTCGAGTCGATTGCCCATAAGGTGATTGATAGCCACCAGCGCGGCAACAGAGCTGGCAGCACTTGAACCCATCCCGCTTCCCAGTGGAAGATTCTTCTTGAGAACGATCTCAACTCCCTGATCGCTCTTGATCGCATCGAGGAAAGCGATTACTGCCACGCCTGCCGTGTTCTTTTCTGCTTCCATCGGAAGTCTGCCATCGTCCCCTTCAATTTTCTTAAGACGCACACCGGGCTTGTCACTGAGGGTTAACAAGACTTCATCACCGGGACGTTCGACAGCAAATCCGAAGACATCAAAACCGCAGGAGACGTTAGCCACGGTGGCGGGGGCGAAGGCGCGAATAGTTTTCATGTTATCGTGCATAATGGCCAATACGGATGATGTCTGCAAAAACTCCTGCGGCGGTAACAGCAGCTCCCGCACCCGGCCCGCGAATAACCATTGGCCGGTCGTGGTACCGCTCCGTTGTAAGCAGTATAATATTATCACTTCCCGACAAGGAATAAAACGGATGTTGTTCATCAACGCTGCCAAGCTGGACTGATACATGTCCGTTTTCCAACATAGCTTTGTATCGCAGCTTTTCTTTCCGCGCAGCAGCCTCTCTCCTTAGTCCGTCGAAATAATCGTCATGCTTCTGGAGCGATATGAAAAACTCGTCCACAGTCAGGTTTCCTCTGCAGTCTTCGGGGACGAGGTTCTCGATCTTGATGTCCTGTAACTCAAGCTCAAGACCGGTTTCGCGCGAGAGGATGAGTATCTTTCTGGCGACGTCCGTTCCACTCAGGTCATCACGCGGATCAGGCTCGGTATATCCTTTCGCCTTTGCTTCCCGCACCACCTCACTAAACCTCCTTCCTTCGGTGAAAGAGCTAAAGATATAATTGAGAGTTCCGCTGAGCACGCCTTCGACACTGATAACTCTGTCGCCACTTAGCAAAAGATCATTCAGTGTATTGATCACAGGAAGTCCTGCCCCCACGTTGGTCTCGTATAGGAATTTGACCCCCCGTTTAAATGCCACAGACCGTAGCTCCTGATATTTGCTATAGGATCCCGAATTCGCCTTCTTGTTCGGTGTCACAATCGAAATATTCGCCTCCAGCATGGCGGAGTAGAAATCGGTAACCTCCTCGCTTGAAGTGCAATCAACAAAGATGCTGTTCGGCTTGTTGAGGGCAATCATGTTATTTACAAACGACTGCATGTCCATAGGCTCACCATTTTCTTTCATGTCCTGGATGCATGATGCAAGCGGAAGTCCCTCGTCGCTAAAGAGCATTTTTTTACTGTTCGCGACAGCCACGACATTCACTTCCAACAGGTTCTCATGCGCGAGTTTCTGGAATTGCTCTTTCACCATTCTGACCAGCGCACTACCAATGAGACCCGTGCCAACAACATACAGATTGAGAAGTTTGTGGTCTGACAGGAAGAATGCTTCGTGCAGCGCATTGAGCGCCTTCGCGATATCAGCCTGACGCACCACAGCGGATATATTTCGCTCGGAAGAGCCCTGTGCAATAGCCATCACGTTGATACCATTCCTTCCGAGACCGGAAAACATTCTTCCGCTTGTGCCCGGACTGTGCTTCATCCCATCGCCGACAACAGCCACAATACTCAGATCACTTTCCACGTATACTTCATCAATCTCCTCGCTTCGGATCTCATGAATGAACTCCTTTTCGATTGCCTGCTTGGCGCGCCGGGCTGCGTGGCTGTCGATGGCAATACAGATCGAATGTTCGGAGGATGCCTGACTTATCAGGATCACATTTATCTGCTCGCGTGCCAGGGTGGCAAACAATCTCATAGATACGCCCACGACTCCGAGCAGGCCACTACCCTGGATATTCAACAACGATACTCCATTCATAGAGGAGATACCCTTGATGAGTTTTCCATTGCTTGACTGTGCATGAATGACCGTCCCGAGAAATGACGGATTGAACGTGTTCTTGATCCATATGGGGATCTTGTTCACCATTGCTGGCTGCATCGTGGCGGGGAAGATGACCTTCGCCCCGAAGTGCGAAAGCTCCATCGCCTCCTCGTAGCTCATCTGCGGAACTGTGAATGCTTTTTTTACAAGCCTTGGATCCGCGGTCATCATGCCATTAACGTCGGTCCAGATCTCCAGGTCTGTCGCGTTTAATGCTGCGGCAAAGATCGCCGCCGTGTAGTCCGATCCGCTCCTCCCAAGGGTGGTCGTTTCACCGCTGTCTGCTGTACCAATGAAGCCGGTTATGATCTGTACGTTCCGATGGCTCGCAAAATGTTCTGCGATGCGTTTGTTCGTCACTTCAAAATCAACTTTGGCATGACCAAAGTGATTGTCTGTGACAATGACTGTACGGGCGTCAAGATATTCGGCAGGAATGCCGTGATCCTTCATTGCCTCGGCGATGATAAATGCCGATAGTCTTTCCCCGAAGCTCATTATGTAATCCAGCGTTCTGGGCGTTCGTTCCTTCACGAGATAGACGCCGTGCAAAACGTCCTCAAGTTCATTCATCTTGATCTTTACCTGCGCGAGGATGCTGCTTTGCTTGTGAATATTTATCAATTCACGAACAGCTTCAAGGTGTCGCTTTTCCAGTTGATCTGCTTTCTGCCGGTACTGTTGATTGCCGTCGAGCGCAAGCTTGCTTATCTCAATGAGTTCGTCAGTGACGCCACCGAAAGCAGAGAACACGACCGCTGTGTCTCCTGCCAGGTAAGGCCGGATGATCTCTATTACTGATCGTATTCGGGCGGGAGTCGCGACAGATGAACCCCCAAATTTCAAAACCTTCATTTTACTGTTTGTTTGCTTACCACTCGTTGCTTAATTATCATGCAGGCATGCATTTCCTGGAAATGGACATTATGAGCCTGGGGAGAATAGATGCATCACGGGTTACCCCGTAATTGTGGTAGTGGTGATGGTAGTGAAAGAAATCCAGGCAGCTTCCGTCAAAGCGGTTGGCAAAAAAATGATCGGATGGTTGAAGCCTGTTTTCATATTTGAAGGACCGAATTAATGAAATCATAAAGTTGTTTCCAAAGTATTTTTTCTGATTTTTGTGCCACCTGACCAAATGGTGACCTGCAAACGTTGGCAAAGGCCGGACAACACCTGAAAAAATATCGCTCTCATATTCCTGAATTCGCTTACAAATGGTGAAGAAGAAGAAGTTTCCGCGCGAGTCTTTCGTCAGTATGACGGAACTCGTGTTACCCAATGACACAAATACTCTGAACAATCTCATGGGCGGTAGGCTGATGCATTGGATGGATATTGTCTCGGCCATTTCTGCGCAAAAGCACTCGAACTGTATGGTCGTCACAGCTTCGGTCGACAACATTTCGTTCAAGCATCCGATCCGGTTGGGTAATGTGGTCACATTAAAAGCTAATGTTACGCGTGCGTTCAACACGTCAATGGAGGTGCGCATTTATGTTGAGGCAGAGGATATCCCGTCGGGCAAAAAAATCGATAGTAATAATGCATACTTTACATTCGTCGCGGTAGAGCACTCGGGAAAACGCATTGAGGTTCCCGAGATCCAACCTGAAACACCGGAAGACATAGCGCTGTACGAAGGCGCGCTTCAGCGAAGACAGCTTCGTCTGATTCTTGCCAACCGCATGCACCCACATGAAGCCACAGAATTAAAGTCGATCTTTGACATTAAATAGGAGTACGTGGATCCATACGCATTAGCGCAATTATTTCCTGAAGATCTTTATCATTACAGCAGCCCCCTGGTTGTGGTTCTTTCCAGGGACTGGCCCTCATATTCAGATGAAGAGCAGATGTTGCTCAAAAAAATTCTCAGTTCAGTCAAGGTAGATATTCCAACTGTGCAGATGGTTGTGAGGCCGTCGGTTGACTTGAAGACATTGCAGATTTATCGGCCAACAAAGGTCCTGATGTTTGGTGTCAACTCTTCCGATGGCGACGTTCCGCTATATCAGGCAACAACGGCACAAGGTTTTATGGTTATCAGGGCTGATGATCTAAGTGTACTGGACGATCAGAAGAAAAAAAATCTCTGGCTCGCCCTTCGGCAGATGTTTGGTATCTAAATCGTCGCGTCGGTCTATGTGCGGTCGGCATCGTCCTTGTCAAGGCAAGGATTGGTGGCCTTATCACCGTAATAAAGTCAATGACACCATCTAAAAAAATTAAATGTTGTTACCGCGTTTAAGCGGGTGTTCTTGTTTGGGCGTTTTGGGAGTTATTCTATCTTTGCGCAAAATTTTTAACCATCCCGTGTAGGGATGGTTTTTTACCGTAAACCAGATTCCTAACTAAAATTATATATGAATAATATCGCATTTCTCGTTCCTGCACTCGGCGTGCTCGGATTAATTGCCATGGCCATCAAGTCGGCGTGGGTCGTCAAGCAGGATGCCGGTGAAGCGAACATGAAGGAACTGGCCGGATTTATTGCCAAGGGGGCAATGGCGTTTCTGCGAGCTGAATGGAAGATCCTCGGATATTTTGCTGTGATCGCCGCTATTTTGCTGGCCTGGTCAGGCACACTCGTAGAGGAATCTCACCCCTTGATCGCAGTGTCTTTCCTTCTTGGAGCTGTGCTATCTGCTTTCGCAGGTTATGTGGGTATGCGAATCGCCACAAAAGCAAATGTACGCACCACGCAGGCAGCCAGAACCAGCCTCGCACAAGCTCTGCGGGTTTCATTTACGGGTGGATCTGTCATGGGCATTGGCGTAGCTGGGATTGCAGTCCTGGGTCTGGGCAGTCTTTTTATTGTACTCTATTATATTTTTGTTCCGGAGGGAGCAGCTCCTAACGGACTCGAGATGAAGCGCGCTATCGAGGTGCTTGCCGGGTTTTCCCTTGGCGCTGAGTCCATCGCGTTATTTGCGCGTGTGGGCGGCGGCATCTATACCAAGGCTGCCGACGTCGGTGCTGATCTCGTCGGTAAAGTTGAGGCAGGGATTCCCGAAGACGATGTTAGAAATCCTGCGACGATTGCCGATAACGTTGGAGACAATGTGGGTGATGTTGCCGGAATGGGTGCAGACCTTTTCGGGTCCTATGTTGCGACAATCCTTGCAACGATGGTTCTTGGACAGGAGATTGACGCCTCCGCTGACAACTTTGGAGGTTTGTCTCCGATCATTCTTCCAATGATGATTGCCGGCCTTGGTCTGGTCTTCTCCATTGTTGGTACCTCGTTTGTCAGGATCAAGAATGAATCCGACAGTGTGCAGAACGCGCTGAATATCGGAAACTGGTCGTCCATCGTCCTTACAGCGATCGCCTCTTACTTCGCAGTAACAATGTTGTTGCCGGAAACTCTGGTGCACAGGGGGGTAACTTTCTCATCAACAGACGTCTTTATAGCCATCATCATCGGACTCGTTGTAGGAGCGCTGATGAGTATGATCACTGAATATTACACGGCAATGGGCAAACGTCCCGTACTTTCAATAATCAAACAGTCGGGAACAGGCCATGCGACGAACATCATCGGAGGACTATCGGTAGGAATGGAGTCAACTGTCCTTCCGATCATCATCCTCGCCGGTGGTATTATCGGATCATATTCTTTTGCCGGATTGTATGGTGTTGCTATTGCAGCAGCGGGCATGATGGCGACCACGGCGATGCAACTCGCAATTGACGCATTCGGCCCTATTGCGGATAACGCTGGAGGTATCGCTGAGATGAGTCAGTTACCGGAACAAGTACGTCACAGAACGGATAACCTGGACGCTGTTGGCAACACGACCGCAGCTACAGGCAAGGGCTTCGCTATCGCATCCGCAGCTCTCACTTCGCTGGCCTTGTTTGCAGCATTCGTCGGTGTGTCCGGAATTACTGCTATCGATATATACAAGGCCCCGGTGCTCGCCGGACTTTTCGTCGGCGGGATGATACCCTTCATTTTTTCTTCACTGGCGATCGCCGCTGTGGGTCGCGCTGCCATGGACATGGTGAACGAGGTAAGACGCCAGTTCCGCGAGATCCCAGGAATCATGGAATACAAGGCCAAACCTGAATATGAGAAATGTGTTGCCATCTCGACAAAAGCATCCTTGCGCGAAATGATCGCCCCGGGCGCAATAGCTTTGCTGACTCCGGCAATTGTAGGATTCAGTTTTGGTCCTGAGGTGCTGGGTGGCTTGCTCGCGGGCATTACCGTATCAGGCGTATTAATGGGCATTTTCCAATCGAACGCCGGGGGCGCCTGGGATAATGCTAAAAAATCTTTTGAAAAGGGCGTCGAGATCAATGGCCAGATGTACTATAAGAAATCAGAACCGCACAAGGCGTCTGTGACCGGAGATACTGTCGGCGATCCGTTCAAGGACACATCCGGGCCTTCGATGAACATCCTTATTAAGCTGACCTCGATCGTTGCGTTGATAATCGCACCACACATTTCAGATGCGCCGCACGAACGGGCTGAAAAGGTGCAATTAAGCAAGCCAACGGTCGAAGCCGCCGTGAAAACTCATTAGCACGCGATCCCAAACGCAAAAAAGCGGCTGTAGCCCCGGATTATACCGGGGCTTTTTTTATTTTTGAAGTTTGAGTGCTTCTTTTTTCCGGATTTTTTGATGATTTCATGCACGCGAAGTATTCCGGCGGCTAAATTCAGCGGCAATAATTGCTGGTTTCGGCTGAAAGTGTGTAACTTAATTCGATTTACCCGGGCTGCAAGATCGCCCCAATGGGCAGCCAGGGCACGTAAAAGCGAAGAAACAAAGCCAATAGAGCGCGGCGGGATGGTAAAAATAGCGGGGAATCGCCAGAGGGCTTTACGGCTGGTGAAACAAATAAGGATGCGTAGAAGGCAGTTTTTCCGGATAAATGACATTTATCGTCGATAAATGACAATAATAAAGGCAAATAAGAGGTTACTAAGCCCCGCAACAATGGTATATAGAACAAGCTCTAGCATGAACGAGAAGGAGATCTTTGACAGGATCCAGGGCGGTGATGAGAAGGCACTGGAGCTACTGTACAAGAAATACTATCGGATGATGACCAAATTGGTGATCACCAATAGTGGCACCGAAGACGAGGCGCGAGACATTTACCAGGATGCATTGATAGTTTTCTGGCAGAAGGCCAGGTCCGGCAAACTGGTGCTCACTTCCAAGATCAGCACTTACATTTACAGTATCTGCCAGAATCTTTGGAGGAAAGAGCTGGACCGCAAGAAGCGCCTATCAAACGAAGAAAGAGATTCACCGGTTTCCATGGATATGGACACCACGGAAAAAGAAAAAATAATCGCCCGTTGTATCGATCAGCTGGGCGATACCTGTAAGAAGGTTTTGATGTACTATTATTTCGAAGAGATGTCCATGCAGGATATCGCCGAAAAACTCGGCTTCGCTAATACAGATACCGCCAAGACCAAGAAGTACAAGTGCAAAAAGAAACTGGATGACTTGGTTAAGTCACAATATTCAGAGCAGGACTTTTTAGATTAATATCATGGCAAACGAACGCGACCTAGAACTATTGGACGATTATCTCGCCAATCGCATGAGTAATAATGATCGTTCAGCGTTTGAACACAAACTCAACGCCGATCCAAACCTCCACCAGGAATACGAGCTACAAAAGCACCTCATACAGGGAATAAAGGATGCGCGGGTCGCCCAACTAAAGTCGATGCTCAACCAGGTTCCTGTACCTTCCCACGCTACGGGAAATGCCATTGCTTCAAAAGTTCTTATTGGCGCGGTCGTAACAATCATAATTGTTGCCGCCGGTTATTGGTTTACGGATCATCAGTCAGATAATGCGATCAATAACAGCTTGCGTCAGTCAGCACAACAACAACAGCCTTCAATTGAGAAGCCAGCTGTACCCGCCGCTGAACCCGATCAGGTAAAGGCGACGGAACAAAAGCAGCGGATCAAAACTCAGCAACAGGCCCAGGAAACGGACAAGAATCAAACTTCGGCGGGTACAGAGCACAGCAAGCCTTCCCTGGCTACGAAGCCCGACCCTGTCTCCGCTCCCGCTGAAAAAGACAGTGATAAAAGCAAAACCGCTATAGTGGAAACGAAACCCTCTAACGATCGCTATACATTCCACTATCAATATCTGGACGGAAAGATCACTTTGTACGGCCCTTTCGAAGGGCGGGAATACCAGGTGATCGAGCTTCCGGTCGAGGGTACCACGCGGGCTTTCCTGGAGTACGAAGACAAGTATTACTCACTCGAACCCGGCGATAGCCAAATCAAGGCGCTGACTCCGATAGTGGATGAGGATCTCAAGAAAAGACTCGACGAATATTGAATCATCCATTAACGAAAATATAAGCCCCGCCTAAGCGGGGCTTTTTATTTGCATGCATGCTGCAAACGGGCGTTACTTTATTTTTTTTACATTTGTCCTTTCAGGATATGCAAAAGAACGCCCGCAAAAAAAAATTGGGAGGTTATCCCGCGACGGGAGTCGTAGTAAGTATAACACTTGCCCTTTTTGTCGTTGGAATCTTCGGGTTGCTGCTGATTTATTCTCAGCAACTGGAAAAACAAGTGAGACAGAATATCCGCATGCAGGTGTACTTGAAGTCGAACATTTCAGAGACACAACGGTTGGAGATCCGCAACAAACTGCTAGCACTGGATTATGTATCGAAGGATGATAGCAATGTCACCTTTGTTTCACGTGAAGAAGCCGCTAAGAAATTTATAGCGGAGACTGGTGAAGACTTCACCAGCTTCCTCGGGGAGAATCCCCTACGAGATGCTTATCTCATTGGCATTGACCGGCAATATCACACCCGGACGAAAATGGACACCATCAAATCAGAGATCCAAAAAATGAATGGAGTCCACCAGGTGTTCTATGTCGAGGGTCTCATCGATGCTGTCAACGAAAACGTGACGAAAATAGCCGTGGTGCTGGGCGGACTCATCGTGATTCTTTTGATAACGGTGGCGCTGCTGATCAACAACACTTTGAGGATAGCGCTGTTTTCCCAACGCTTTCTTATACGTAGCATGCAGCTTGTCGGTGCAAAGCGGTGGTTCATTCAACGACCCTTCCTCGTCCGCGCCGCGGGCTATGGCTTATTGAGCGGCGTCGTCGCTTCTGTGATCATCTGGATACTTTCCGATTATGCGCAGCAGAGGATCGAGGATCTGCGCGTTCTGCACGATCAGGAGCAATTTCTGATGTTGGTGGGTATTCTGTTAATACTTGGAATGGTCGTGGCCGTTTTCAGCACTTACTTCTCAATCCGGAGATATCTGAGGATGTCTTTGGAAGAACTTTATTGAACGATATAATAACTATGGATAAACTCCCTTTTGGCAAAAAGAATTATCAATGGATGATCATTGGGATCGCCGCATTAATCATCGGTTTTTTCATTATGACCCTGGAAGATGCCAGACACGGTTTCGGGTTTCTGGGACTTACGCTTGGTCCGATGATCGTGATGGCGGGCTTCATCATTGAGATCTACGCGATACTGCACAGGCCATCGAAATAATGTCAATGTACAGCGCATTGCTTTAGCGGAAATTTATCATGTCTATATTTGAATCTATTGTCCTTGCCATTATCGAGGGCGTCACAGAGTTTTTACCGGTATCTTCTACGGGCCACATGATCATCGGCTCCTCGCTGATGGGGATTGCACAGGATCCGTTTACGAAGATGTTCACCGTTGCAATCCAGTTGGGGGCGATACTTTCTGTGGTTGTGCTTTACTGGAAGCGTTTTTTTCAGTCATGGGATTTTTATTTCAAGATACTTGTCGGATTCATTCCAGCTGTTGTGTTCGGCCTGCTTCTTAAAGATACTATTGACACTCTGCTAGAGCGCGTGGATGTTGTCGGATACACTTTGCTTTTAGGGGGCATATTCTTTCTGTTCATTGACAAGATCTTTAAAACGGATCACCTTGCAGAGCAGGAGGTCACTTATCCCAAGGCTTTCAAAATCGGTTTCTTCCAGGTCATAGCGATGGTGCCAGGCGTTTCGCGCTCCGCCGCCACCATCATCGGCGGCTTATCGCAAAAATTAAGTAAGAAGACCGCCGCCGAGTTCTCCTTCTTCCTGGCCGTTCCTACCATGTTTGCTGCGACGGTGCTTTCCATCTATAATTTTTATCGGGACGGTGGATCATTCGGCGAAAGCGAGGTGACAGCATTGATCGTCGGAAATGTCGTGGCTTTCCTGGTGGCAATGGCTGCCATTAAGTCTTTCATTACATTTCTCACCAGACACGGCTTCCGCATGTTTGGATATTACCGGATTGTTGTAGGCGCGTTGATCCTTGTACTGTACTATATGGGCATCGAGCTGTCCGTTGTTTAATGGAAAAGCAGGATGATCCCGGTCGCGTGTTGCTGATTAACAAACCTTTTCAGTGGACGTCCTTCGACGTGGTAAACAAACTTCGTTACAAACTCAAGATCAAGAAGATTGGACACGCTGGCACGCTGGATCCGCTAGCCACTGGGTTGCTTATCATTTGCACCGGTAAGATGACAAAGCGCATCGAGGAATTCATGGGTCTTGAAAAGGAATACACAGGCAAGTTCATTCTCGGGCAATCGACCCCTTCGCATGACCTCGAAACTGAAGTATCGGAAGTCAACGACATTTCGCAGGTTACTGACGCGTCTATTTACGAAACGGCGCGCGCTCTCACTGGTAACCTCCAGCAGCTTCCACCAATGCATTCCGCCATCAGAATCGGGGGTAAAAGGGCCTATCAGTTTGCACGCAAAGGTGAAGAAGTAGAGCTCAGGCACCGTGAGGTTGAAGTGAAGGAGTTTGAGATCACCAACATCGCGTTGCCTGAAGCATCGTTCCGGATCGTATGTTCCAAAGGAACGTATATCCGAAGTATTGCACGGGACTTCGGGAACGCACTGCATGTTGGAGCCTATCTGACGGACCTTTGCCGGACGCGGATCGGCAACTTCAAACTAGAGGATGCATTGGGTGTTGATGACGTGACGCCGTAAGCGTGTCGTTGCAAAACAGAGATGACGCTTCTAATATTACACTGGTAATCAGACATGAAAATATATCACGGCATCGATGATTTCACACCACTTAAATATGCGGTGGTTACGAGTGGGACGTTTGACGGCGTACATGTAGGACACCAGAAAATTTTTTCACGGCTGCGTGAAATCGCCGCACGGAACGGCGGTGAAACAGTGGTGATTACATACTGGCCACACCCGCGACTGGTCCTGCATCCGGAAGATGACACACTGAAGTTACTAAACACATTTGAAGAGAAGGCGGAGTTGCTAAAGGGACAGGGTATTGAGCATCTCATACGTATACCGTTCACAAAGGAATTTTCAAATCTTACCTCCGAACAATTTATCCAACAAATACTGGTAAAGACCATCGGCACGAAAAAGCTCGTGATCGGCTATGACCATCACTTTGGCAAGAACCGCGAGGGCAGCTTTGAGCAATTGAAGATCAACGGCCCGCGATACGGCTTTGAGGTGGAAGAAATCCCAAGGCAGGAAGTGGATCATGTGGCGGTAAGCTCAACAAAAATCCGCCAGGCTCTCGAGGTCGGAGACATTGAAACCGCGAACCATTTTCTCGGCCAACCATACTGTCTGACGGGCATGGTTGTGTCGGGCGACAGGATCGGTCGGACGCTAGGCTATCCAACAGCGAACATTGAAATTGATACACGTTACAAACTCATCCCACCCGATGGGATTTACGCTGTAACGGTACGGGTAGGGCACAGCAATTTTCAAGGCATGCTATACATCGGTTACCGACCCACGATCGCCGGCGTGCGGCGGAATATTGAGGTCAACATTTTTGATTTTGATGAGAACATTTATGGAGAAACGATTACCGTTCATTTTCACAAGATGTTGCGCGGAGACAAAAAATTTCCGGACATGGAAGCAATGAAGATCCAGTTGGCGAACGACAAAGCTGATGCCCTCGCGGCTTTCAAAGGTATGCAGGCCTGAATGTTTACCACTTCTAATATGGTGGGCGCGTAAGCTTCCAGGCTTCCGGATCACCAGGTTTGCAGTGTGATTGTGACTGGATTTTGGCTGGCAAGGATAATTGGTTATTTTAAGAACAGCTCCTTACGCTTGCAGCCATAAAAGCGACGCGATTTTCAGACGAAGATTAGTTTTAAATCATGCATTATGATCGATAAAGTTGTTAAAAATGCAGACGTAGCGGTCAGCGATATCTTCGATGGCTCTACCATCATGATGGGCGGGTTCGGCCTGTGCGGTATTCCGGAGAACTGCATTCAGGCACTACTGAAAAAAGGTGTTCGCGATCTGACCTTCATTTCCAATAATGCCGGAGTCAATGACTTTGGGATCGGGTTGCTTCTCAAGACGCGGCAGGTGAAGAAGATGATCTCATCCTACGTGGGTGAAAACGCGGAGTTCGAACGTCAGCTTTTATCAGGCGAACTTGAAGTAGATCTGATTCCCCAAGGCACGCTGGCAGAGCGTATTCGGGCCGGAGGAGCAGGGATCCCTGCGTTCTTTACCCCGGCCGGTTATGGAACGGAAGTGGCGGAAGGTAAGGAGGTACGTGAATTTGATGGAAAGATGTATCTGATGGAACACTGGCTCCGGGCGGACTTTTCCGTCGTGAAAGCATGGAAGGGTGACCGCGCAGGCAATCTCGTTTACCGCGGTACTGCACGCAACTTTAACCCGATGATGGCCGCGGCCGGCAAGATCACTATTGCGGAGGTAGAGGAGCTGGTTGAACCCGGTGAATTGGATCCAAACCAGATACATACGCCGGGAATTTATGTCCAGCGCATCTTCAAGGGCGCTCACTACGAAAAGAGAATCGAGCAACGTACACTGAGGGGCGTGAACAGGTAAATTGTCGCACTAATCCAATGATATGCTAGACAAAGTAGGAATTGCAAAGCGCATCGCGCGTGAAATCAAGGATGGTATGTACATCAATCTCGGAATCGGTATTCCAACCCTGGTGGCAAACTATATTCCGCCCCACGTAAATGTCGTGCTTCAATCCGAGAACGGCTTATTGGGAATTGGGCCGTTTCCCACCGAATCAGAGATTGATCCTGACCTCATCAACGCCGGAAAACAAACAATCACAATGATGGCCGGCTCGGCGCTGTTCAACTCCGCCGAGAGCTTTGGCATGATTCGCGGAGGTCACATTGATCTCACAATCCTTGGAGCCATGGAAGTATCGGAAACGGGGGATATCGCTAACTGGAAGGTACCTGGAAAAATGGTCAAAGGCATGGGAGGCGCGATGGACCTCGTTGCGTCTGCTGAGAATATTATTGTGGCAATGCAGCACTGCAGTAAAGAAGGGGCCTCAAAGCTTCTTCCGAAATGCACACTGCCTCTTACGGGTCTGCGGTGCGTCAAAAAAATTGTTACGGATCTCGCAGTTCTGGATGTGTTGCCGGAAGGCGGGTTCAGACTCATCGAGCGTGCACCGGGAATTTCCGTAAATGAGATAAAGAAGGTCACCGCCGGAAAGTTGATCATCGAAGGGGAAATCCCCGAAATGCTGATCGATTGATGTGTGATGGTCACCGTTAGCTTCAACGAACAATAGCACATGCTGTGCTTGACGATCCATTAAGGCAGCACAGAATTATACTTTTCGCAAACGCAAAATAAAAGATGAAAAAATCAACCATCAATTTTACCATACAACTCGATCAGAACAATGTGCCCGAAAAGATACTCTGGGATGCAACAGACAAACCTGAGGCGGGGCTGACTGAAACCAAATCTATCAGCATCAACCTGTGGGATCATATCCAAAAGAACACTTTGCGCATCGACCTTTGGGCTAAAGACATGCCCGTGGACGAGATGAAACGTTTCTATATCGACTGTCTTGGCGGGCTTGCTCAGAGCATGCTGAGTTCCACCGGTGATGAAGTCATGGCAAACGAAACCAATGCGCTGTGCGAGAGGCTTGTCGAGCACCTCCGTAAGGAAAATGGCTAACGCGTGCCCGCAAACGATTTTTCGCTTCGATTAAGCTGTTTTTGTATTTTTTCGTAATTTCGAGGATACCGGCGGCGTATTATAAACCTTACCGCCACACCCTAACAAATCTAAAACAATCTATGAACAGCTTCTACAAACGTTCGGGGTTGTCACTGGCATTATTGCTTCTGATAACCTCGATTTGTTTTGCCCAAACAAACATTTCAGGTACTGTCACCGATCCTGCGGGAGAAACACTGGCAGGTGTTAACATTCAAGTGAAAGGACGAGTCATTGGTACCATCTCCGACACGCGCGGAAATTTCAACCTGACTGTAAATGATGCACCACCGTTGACACTCGTCTTTTCTTTCATGGGTTATACCACGAAAGAAATTGACATCGCCGATTCAAATACCACTGGCCTGAGTGTACAGCTTGACGAACAGAGTATCCTTGGTCAGGAGATAGTGGTGTCCGCATCCCGTGTCGAGGAAAGTATTTTGAAGTCTCCGGTCACAGTCGAGAAAGTAGATTTATTGACTATCCAGCAAGCTCCGGCACCGGAGTTTTACGATGCTTTAGCGAACGTAAAAGGTGTTCAGTTCACTTCAAGCAGTCTGAATTTTCCACAGATCAATACGCGGGGTTTCGCAACCATCGCCAACGTAAGGTTTGTACAGATGGTGGATGGAATTGATACGCAGGCGCCGCTGCTGAATTTTCCGACTGGTAACATTGTCGGAATAGGCGAGCTCGACATCGAGAGTATGGAATTGCTTCCCGGCACCGCGTCAGCGCTGTACGGACCTAATGCGTTCAACGGTGTGTTGCTCATGAACAGCAAAAGCCCATTCGAATTTCAGGGTCTCAGCGCACAGGCCAAGGGTGGGATCACGACATCGGATGCGCAAGGAGAATCATTCCCTTTTTACAATTTCGGGGTCCGTTACGCAAAAGCCTTTAACAACAGGTTTGCTTTCAAGATAAACTTCTCAGTCCTTCAGGCTGAAGACTGGCATAGCAATGACTACACCACGGATGTAAACAGGCCTGAGTCGCCCGTGAATCTGACCGGACAACCGAATTTCGATGGCGTAAACTTATACGGGGATGAGACACGAATCGCGTTCACCGTGCCTGTGCCAAGCATTGATCCCTTTGACCTCAGAAGGACAGGATGGAGAGAGCAAGATCTTATAGACAACTATGATGCAAAGAGCATCAAGGGCGACGCGGCTCTTCATTACCGCATCACCGACAAAGTGGAAGCATTGTATAATTATCGCTTCGGCGGTGGAAGCTCCGTTTACCAGGGGTCGCAGAAGTATGCGTTACGGGACTTCACTCAGCAGTTTCATAAGGTTGAGCTGAGATCTTCAAACTTTTTTGTAAGAGGTTACATAACTGCCACGAATGCCGGGGATTCATACAACATGGCTGCCCTCGGTGGATTGGTGAACGAGAGGATCAGTCCGACGGCAACAGAGTGGGCTCCCACTTATGGCCAGACGTATGTGCTGGCCATGCAGGGATATATCCCGGGAGTTCCTGCAGGTAATTCATACGCGGCTCACCAGGCGGCACGGGCGCAGGCAGATGCAGGACGGCCCGCAGTTGGATCAGCAGAGTTCAATCAGCTTGTGGAGTCAGTTCGCAATGACTATTTCCAGCGCGACCCGGCCGGAGCCAAGTTCATTGATAAATCGCGACTCTACCATGGGGAATTCAACTACAATTTCGCCGACCGGATAAGCTTTGCCGAAATCCAGCTCGGAGGAAATTTCAGGAGATACAGCCTGTTCTCGGACGGTACCATCTTCAACGAGGATCCGGAAGACGGACAGAACTTCGAAAGGATCAACATCGATGAATTTGGCTTTTACACGCAGATATCGAAGACATTCGCAGACGCATTAAAGCTGACCGGTTCACTTCGTTATGACAAGAATGAGAACTTCGAAGGGCGTGTAACCCCGAGGATCTCCGCAGTGTATACCTTCAGCGAAACGCATAATATCCGCGCATCCTTCCAAACGGGATTCCGCAATCCCGACACACAAGCCCAGTACATTTATTTCCCGGTGGGTACCAACACCCTGCTAGGCAGTGCACGAAGCAACGCGGAACGCTACGGGCTTCATGAAGGTGGTGCATATACCCTTGATTCATATAATGCATACCTCGCTTCCGGTGGTTCGTTGAGCAGCGGAGCGCCTTCGGGCGGTGACCAATCATTGCTCCGGGACGTCTATGTTCCATACATCGGGCCAGAACAATTGAGATCCTTTGAGGTAGGATATAAGGGAATTTTCTCTAACGCTTTCCTCCTAGATCTAAATGGATATTACACAGCCTATACGAATTTCATCGGAGGGGAAGACTATGTGCTGAAACAACCTGCTATGCACCATGGAGCAACGGTGCCTGCCGGAACAGTTTATTCCGCCTATATCAATTTCCCTGAGGATGTAACATCATTGGGTGTAGGAGTTGGCCTCACGTACAACCTCCCCGCGAACTTCACGCTCACAGGCTCCTACAGCTACGCAACCTTCGACGACAACAGCGAAGCCAACAGTGCGTTCAGAGCTGGCTTTAACACGCCGGAAAATAAGTTCAGCGTGGGAATAGGCAACCGGAAGCTTACCGACAACTTTGGTTTCAGCGTCAACTTCAGGTGGCAGGAAGAATTTTTATGGCAGTCGGATTTCGGCTCATGGAATGTACCTGCTTACGGATTGGTGGATGCACAGATAAGCTACAAGGTCCCTTCCATCAAGACGATCTTTAAATTAGGAGGCACTAACATCGCCGGAAGTGATTACAGAACTAATCTCGGTGGTCCTTTTGTGGGTCAACAGTATTACCTCTCTCTGACATTCGACGAATTCCTTAACTGACACGACCATGAAAACATTCCGTTATATTTTCCTTGCAGGCTTCCTCCTACTCTTTTCTGTATCGTGTGAACAGGAGCTGGTTGATAACTCAGCTAGCCCGTGCCCGTCAAGCGATCCTTCAATCATTTGTCCGGAGGAAACACCTGTAGCCTGCCCCGACGATGCTTCGGCCGGCAATGCTGACTTTACAAAATTTGTTGCGCTCGGCAGTTCATACACAGCTGGATTTCAGGCCGGGGCTTTGTTTAATGATGCCCAAAACAATTCATTGGCAAAGATCCTCGCTACACAATTTGCTTGTGTTGGTGGCGGAGCTTTTAATCAACCAGACATCAATTCGGAAAATGGCTTTAACATTTTTATCACACCTAATCCGGTCGTTAGTGGTAGCGGTATGGTGACGCTGGGAAGGTTCAGGCTGCAGGGTAGTCCACCCGCACCTGCTCCCGTGGTGTCTGGACCAGAAGCGATCCCTAATCCCCAGTTGAATCCTTCATTCTTGTACTCCGGGGATAAAAGCGCTTTGAACAATTTTTCGGTTCCCGCAATTTTCTTACGGCAGATCTTCACAGACGACGCGGGGGATTGGTCAAATCCCAATCCTGCTGTTGGTTTTACACCCTTTTACGCGCGTTTCGCTTCCGCGCCTGGAAGCTCTACGATTATTGGCGACGCCATCGCCGCGAACCCGACGTTTTTTATGTTCTGGCTTGGTATGGATGATTATCTCCTGCACGCCGCATATGGCGGGGATGCAACCAAGGCACCTTTGACCCCCGTCGAAGGTGGCGTGGGGGTCGGCTTCACCGCAACTTATAACGCCGCGATCGGTAACATTCTCATGTCTGACAGCGAGCTCAAAGGAGTTATTGCGAATTTCCCTTCCGTTTTCGCCTTGCCCCATTTCACATTAGTGCCCTACAATCCAATTCCGCTTTCAGCTGATGAGGCAGGTGCAGCCAACATGGGGTATGCTGGATATAACCAGATCCTGGACGCCCTGAAAGGAGATCCATTTGGTTACCCTGCTGCAGAAGTTGACGCAAGAAAAATATCTTTCGCCGCAGGCAATAATCCCTTCGTAATTATTGACGAGACGCTTAATGACTATGGGGATGAATTCGATATGCTGCGGGCCGGAGGATTTATTTCCGCCGAGCAACGTGCGGCATTGATTCCGTATGAACAGGTAAGGCTGACGACCTCTTCCGACAAGGTCCCGCTTAGCACCGGAGCAGTATTAGGCACACTCGCGGATCCCGCAAATCCGGCATCCGTGCAAGGAGTAGGCGTACCGTTGGGCGATCAGTATGCTTTGATACCGTCGGAGATCACAGCCATTGAGACCGCACGGGTAGGATACAACACCGCCATCAGCCAGGTGGCCGTGGCTTACAGCACCCGACTTGCACTTGCCGACGTGAATGCCGCATTCAATACTTTGCTAACCAACCGGATGGCTATTATGAATAATGTCACCATCACTCCAAACATTAATCCTCCTACCGGGATCTATTCGGAAGACGGCATTCATCCTAATAGCCGCGGTTACGCGTTTATTGCCAATATCTTCATCGAGGCGATCAATGCAAAATTCGCCGCGACGGTCCCGCAGGCCAACGTCTCAAATTATAGTGCTACGGGACTACCTCTCGATTAATAAAATTGAAGGATGATTTTAAAAAGAGGCCAGCATGTCGGCCTCTTTTTTTTATGTGGTACAGGCACAGCTTCAGCTGTAGAGTTTCACTTTAATGATAATGCGTATGATGTCCCAGGGAAAATCTTTTTGGAAATGGTTGTACATCTTTTTTATGGTTGTCTTGCTCGTATCATGCTCTGAAAATGAGGATGATCCAAAGCCCGGGCCGGAAGAAAACAACCTTGTGGAAGCATCTACCACGGGTTCCTGG
>Ga0307416_100000470_pt1 | contig 20638 bp, 23 predicted proteins | sample DK1Cmetagenome_2_FD_203821 | JGI IMG/M metagenome (GOLD analysis project Ga0307416, IMG submission 203821) | Maize rhizosphere microbial communities from greenhouse at UC Davis, California, United States - DK15-C-3 | ecosystem: Host-associated > Plants > Roots > Rhizosphere > Soil | place...
ACAACCGCGCCCGAGGCGGCCGGCGTGCTCCACTCCGACTTCCAGCGAGGCTTCATCAGAGCCGAGATCGTCGCGTACGACGATTCTGGTGGCGGCCGGTTCCAAGACCGCCGCCCGGGCCGCCGGCAAGATTCGCATCGAAGGCAAGAACTACGTGATGCGCGACGGTGACGTGGTAGAGTTCCGCTTCAACGTCTGACGCGGGCCTCCTGAACGTCAACTTCGCTGTTTCTGCGGCCAGAGTGCTCGAATACAGCACTTTGGCCGCTGAAACAGCGATCGTCGCTGACTAGGAGACGGACCAGGTGCCGTTGGAGGCCCGGCAGATCGTATCGGCATGCGCCGATGCGACGTTGGGGCCGGAGAACGTGCCGCTCGACGTGAGGAACCGGAACGAGTTGTTACGCACGGACGTCCACAGGTCGGCGAAGACAAGGAAGAGGCAGAACCCCGGGGGCGGCTTGGATCCGATGGTGTACCAGGGCGTGTAGACGATGAGCCGGCCACTGGCCGGGCAGGCTGAGCCGCCGAAGGAGCCGCAGCGCCCATTCGCGCTCGTCAATTGGGTCGCGTTGCCACTGTCGCGGAACAGGCCGACATCGTAGGAGATTCCCCGGCACTGTCGCGTGGTGCCGCCGCCCCAGTCCTGGCAGACGCCCTGGCCGGCTGACCGGGCCTGAACGGAACTCGTGGTGAGGCGGAACTGGATGTCGGCGCAGATGACCCCCTCGGTCCGAGCGTCATCGTTGATGACCGTGCAACGATGGCTGAACGTGATGATCTGGTTCTCCGCGGCGGCCCACGCGGTGCTTGATACGCCGACGACGATCGCTGTCGTGGCGACCACCAGGCACACGGCCCCGGTCAACAATCTCCTCATTCGGACTCCTTCTCGGTGCGTCGAGTGGGAAGGCCTCATCACTATTTAGGGCGGACCCGGCCCGGTCCAGGCGGTTCGGAGGCAATTCGGAGGCAGCTTGGACGACCGGCGGTGGTTGGCGGCCCCGGGCAGGCTGGGTTCGTGCGATCGAAGCTGCTGACAGAGGCTGGGCTGGGTGCTCCTCGGCCTCGCCTCGGCCTCGCTCCGGTCGAGCTGCTGCTCACCGGGCGTATCCGGGTGGCGGTCTCGGCCGACCCGCGGGCCGGTTCGACGAGGCCGACCTGGGCTCGATCCTGGACCACCTGTCCTGCGCGGCGATCCCGGCGAGGTCGTGCGCGTCGACGACACCCGCTCGGCCCAGCCCGGCATCAGCGCGTGGGCAGGTTCGGCCGATGACCACCACCGACTGCCGCTGGTTGCCTTGACTTGGACCTCATGCCAGCGGGCGAGGCACTCGGTTTGCCCGGTCGCCGGCCGTCACCGGGGCGGTCCCTGCCTGGCAAACCGACGGGCGGGCAGCAGTGCTCGGGCGATGTTGCCGTGGTGGTGTACGAAGGGGTTGGATGAGAAATCCTGTATGGCTGCTCGACGTTGACGGCGTGCTCAATGCCGCTCGTCCGGGCTGGGGCGAGGCGCCGAGGTCCGGCACTGCCTACAGCGCTGGGCAGCCCTTCCGCCTGCGTTGGGCACCTGCCCTCGTTGCCCGTATCCGCGAGCTGCGTGGCCGCGGGGTCGTCGAGATCCGTTGGTGCTCGACCTGGAACAATGACGCCGACCAGGTGGAGCGGCTTCTCGGGCTCCCGCGACTCGATCGAACCTGGCAGCATCCAATCGGCTCTACTGCCGCCGCAATCGCCAAACTCGCCGCAGCTCGGGCGGTCCTCGACCAGGGGCGTCGCTTGATCTGGACCGACGACGCCGCCGTACCCACGTCAGGCCCGGTTCGCGATGAGCTGACGGCGGGTGGACGGGCGCTGCTGATCGCACCGATACCGAGCCGCGGGCTCCAACCCGAGGACCTCGACGCCATCAACGCGTTCCTGGCTGAAGATGACCAAGACGTGGCACGTTGTGCCGCGCACGACGAAGCACTTCGCATTGCCCGCCGCCTTCTCGGGGGAACCTCACCGAGCTGAGCGAGGGGTATGAGCAAAGCCGACTCGCGCTGCCACAACAGCCCCGCGTGGGTACGTCGTCATTGCCGCGACGAGCTCGTGCCGCCCGACTTCGTCGGGCACTTCGTTCCTCAGTGAAATCGCTCTTGGTCTTGGCGCGGCGGCGTGGTCATCTGTCGGACCCCCAGAACGACCTCACCGCGTCGGTTGCCAGATCCTTCTTGCGCGCCACGATCCAAGTATCAGGGATGAGGCTGGGGCGCCCCTGATGTCGTCGCACCGGAGTGACGTAGGACGGCCGAGTTCATGCTGTGCCGCGACGAGCACAGCGCCGCCATGAGAGCGCGCATCTCCGTCCCCCATGTCGGCGACAGCGTGGCCCTCGCCTCACCTCAGGCGCAGCCAGCTGGTCTCTTCTTCTCCCACTCTTGCAGTTGGAACTGATGCACAGCTGGGCCCCATGGCATGGTTTCCTGAGGCCCCGCACTGCAATCTCCCGTCTGCTCGTCGGCCGCCAGCTGACGCCGCAACGCGTCTCGGTGGCTCAGCCATGTTTCGCAGTCGGGATGCTCGAGCCTGTCGTTGGCCATGCGTACGGCGATCGCTCCGACAATGATGACCCCGAAGATCAAGAAGCCCGCAACCGCCGTCGCCATGATTGTCCTCGGCCGCAGCGGTGGCAGTGGCCGGACTGGTGCGGCCGTGAAGTCTTCATCATTGTCCATGATCGTGGCCTCGGGGTGTGGTGCGCCGGCTGCGGCGGCTTCGACGTCGACACACCTTCGCACATTGGACGCGGCTCAACAACGCTCAACGACGCACAACTGGCCGGGGTGTCGATCACGCCGACTCCGAACCAAGGGACGTCCGACAGCACCAACGGGGAGCCCGCACGGCAGGGCGACGCTGGCGTGCTGATTTGCCGCGGGTCGCGAAGTGAAGTCTTGTACGGAGTCGACCTCGACGGGGTCGCCGGCGGCCTCCTGAACTGCCGCGTGGTAGACGGTTCAAGAGGGCTGTTCGGCGCCGCCCGACGTTGCGGATCGGGCCTGGCGCGGGCTGTACGGCAGTCGGAAGCCGTCCTCGGTCAGCGCGCGTTCGTAGCGATCGAGCATCTCATCGACTTGGTCAAGAGTCATCGCAACTTGATCGACGGCGTCAACGTCCGTCGGGCCGGCGAGGGCTCGCTCCGCGCTTGCCAGGTGATCGCCTGCGGGCGCAATCGCCTCCACCAGATAGATGTACGCGGCATTCGCTTCATCGTCGAGCGTGACCCGGAGGGGAAGGCGAGCGTCGATCATGTCATGAAGGGTCTTACGCACGAAAGGGCAGGTTCGGAGCGCACCCGTCCTCTATGCCGCGACGTGTTCGCTTGGCCGAGCAAGACTGTAGTGTCCCGTAGATGAGCGGCGATAGCGAGTACACGGTGCTCGGGCGCTTCGATCCAGAGGCCCAGGAAGGTCCTGACGGGGACGTGAGCACGTTGGCCGCACTAGCCGACCAAGGGTCCGACCTGTCGAAGCCAACCCACTTCATCCACTACCTGACGTTCAGCGACGAAGCGCAGGCTAGGGCGGCAGGCAAGGCACTGGCCGAGCAACTCGGTTACCGCGTCCGTGGCTTCGGTCCAGATGGAGAGGTACGCCACTGGAGCCTCTGGGTTGAGGTTGATCGTGAGCCCACTATCGACAACGTTCGCCGAATGCGCCAAGTCATGGAGACGGCCGCAACCCGCTACGACGGCGCGTACGACGGCTGGGAGGCGGCAGTTCAGCCCTGACCACTCCTGCGGGGGGCCGTGCGGAGCGCGGTCGCCGTGCGACGCCGTAGGCGCCCTTGAGGCGGTTGCCGCTGCCTGGGATGATTCGGCTCCGTCAGGGTGAGAAGGTCGGACTCTCGCTACGCTTGCGTTCTGCTGCTTCGTCTCCTTTAGACGGTGGTATCGTGATCGCTCGCCGCGGCGTGGGGCGTGATGGGGGGCAGCCAGGCTTACCTATGCCCTTCAGGCACCGTCATGCTGCGCCTGCCGACATGATGATTTGATGGGTTGACCCCCGCCGGGGGAGGGTGCGGCCGCTCAGTCTCATTAGGCCGTCCGCGCGGTGGGCTCGTGCCCGCCGTCATCGCTTGGGCGTACGCGTGCGGGCTGAGGCCGCTGGCCAGCAGCCGGTGCGCGCCTTACGGGCATCCCGATCCAGGTCGGCCAGGCACACCCGGGGGGCGCGGCCGAGGCCGATACTCCAGCCACCGAAGCTGCTCATCCGCGAGCGGCCGCGGAGCCAGCACCGCACCTCACCAGCCAGCCGACCCGGCAGGGCAGCGGCGGCCGAGCGCTGAACCGCGACGACGTCCATGCCTCCCTTTTGTACCGCGTCACCGATTGCCTCGCGATGGTGGCGATCACCGGACCGAGTTCGGTTCGTGGTTGGCCATCGATGCGACCGCAGTCGGCGTCCCTCGCCGTCGACGACCACTACATGGTGATAGTCCTCGCCGGCGTCGATCCCGCCCCGTCGGTTTCCAGGCGGTTCGAACCAACCCAGCCGGGCCTGGGTGTTGCGGTACGCCTCGCCGGCCGACCCGTCCGGCCCGACGATCCAGGCGGCCCCGGGGCGGATACTCAAGCGAGGACCGTAGCGCAACATCGTCGGGCATGTCGTGTCGATCGAAGGTGACCGTGCACAATGGCGCGGTGGGCGAGACCAACCTGATCGTATTCGCCGACGGCACGGTCGTCGGTCGGCATCCGGGTATCAGTTCGTTGCCGCACCGGTTCTGCGCGATCGACATCGGTGGCGACGAGGTGCAGGACTGCGTCGCGCGCTCGTTCGCCGACGACTACGGGAAGGTCAGGACCGGCCACGGCAGCTATCTGGTCACGGCCACCCTGCGCTGTCTTGGCCTCGGCGTACGACCCGGCGCGACGGTGGCCATGATCCGGGCGAGCGCCACCGACCAGTCGAGCATCGTGTTCCATCAGTCGCCGGTACCACCGGGCACCCGCAACGTCGCGTTGGTGGCCGGCTGGCCCGCACCGGCCTGGGCCGAGCCGGTCCACGCTCACGACATACCTCACCCTTCGCCGGTCATCGACTGGCCAGTGAACGCCGCGCTCCGCGCGATCGGCGTCGACCGCGGTGACCAACCCGACGAGTTGTCCGCCCTCCACCTCAATCGACTGTGGAGTCCCGACGTCGATCGCCGGCCGGGCCCGACGAGTCGAAGTCGGCCCTCGACTGGGCCGTCGCGGTGGCATAACACATGAGGCGAGGGCCGCATCGGCGTCCGGCCAGGCGCCCTCCTTGCGTGAGGAGCACCGCCGCCGGCGCAGACTGCAGCGTGAGTTCGACCCCGCCGGCCTCCCGTAATACCGTCCGTACGGGGTGGGCTGCGTCGTGTCCGTTCCGATCTGCGTCGACCCACGTCGTCGGGCGGCGTGCTTGCCGACGCGAGGCCGCCCGAGCGCTCGACATGCCAGCACGCGAGGCACAGGCCAGGCTGGTGGTTAGGCTCGGGTCGGTTCGACTGGCTAGAGGTTGACTGTGGTCGTGGCGGACAGCGCGGGCTGCACGTCGTGTGCAGCTGACGTGGTCGTGGACGGTCGTGCCGTCACGGGACGAGTTGGGCGAGGCATTCTCGTCGTACGAGGGATGGCAGTTCGTGCTGCGCATCACCGACCGCTTCGGCGATCCCCGGCATTGAGCCGCGCGCAGGCAACCGGAGGGCCGTCGCGGCTCGCTCGTCGCCTTGGACACCTCGTCTGTGCGAGCGGGCACAGTGGTTCATCGATCTGTCTCACCGTGGCCGCCATTGGGTGCAGTCTGGAACGCGAAGCACTGTGGACCGTTTGCGCTCATGGGGGTGTGCGATGAACTCGCGTGTGATCGTGTTCCGACGTTGCGGCTGCGTCGCCGCCTTGTGCTTCGGGGTTGGCGGTGCGGGTCCAGCGGCGCAACCCGCGGGACGCCGGCAGCGGCGCACGCCTGACGGACATCCCCCAGTCGGTCAAGCTGGTCGTTGATCTCGTCGGCGGTCATGTATCGGCCGGACGGCCCTTCCTTGTCGTGGCGTTTGCGCCACTCGTAGTACGTCTTGCCGGAGACGCCAGGCTCGGCGCACAGACCCGTCACGCTGACGCGGGGCAACCCACCGCCGTGACGGCCAACTGCGCTTGTCCATCGGAACCGTCTTCCCATGGAACCTCATCTAAGATCCACGAGCCAGGGCGTTGCCGATGACGCGCCACATGACCGTCACCGAAGGCGTGTCAGATCAGGGGATGGTTCAGATCCGACACCCTCGCGGTTACCTGGTCAATGTTGTCGCGCGCGCGCCCGCGGCTCGGCCACGGATGACATATACACCGCCAACGTCTCGTCCGCCGCCCGGGCCCAGCTCAGCTTCTGGACTTGGCTGTGCCCGTCCGCTCCGAGCGTTGCGCGTAGATCCCCATCAGTCATGACGGCGATCACGGTGCGGGCGATGTCGTCGGGGTCGGTGCCGCACACGAACCGTACTGCCGGCCGCTCCGGATGGCCGAGGAAGATCCGAGAGAACCCGTCGCCGACGATGGTCGGCTTGGACAACGCCATGGCCTCGGTCGCCACCAGCCCGAACGGCTCGAATGTGGAGGGAAAGACGCAGGCATCGGCCATCTCGTAGTACTCCAGCAGCGCCCAGCCGTCGACGAATCCGCCCGAGGTGAGGACGCGCTCGCCGAGTCCGGTGTCGGCGACGATCCGCTGCACACCGGCGTTGTCGCCTTCCCCGACGACCACGAGCCGCAACCGGGGCACGGCGGTGGCGATCTGCCGCATCGCCTCCAGCAGCTGGTAGATTCCCTTGTGCCGGACGAGGCGACCGACAAACAACAGCACCGGATCCTCGGCGGGAATCCCGAGCCGGACCCGGAGATCGGCGGCTCCGGCGCGGAGGCGGTCCCGGTCGAAGGCGGGGTCGGCAAGTGTCCGCTCGAACGTGCCGCCCAGATGCACCACGTCGATCGCCGCCCCATCCCAGCCGGCCGCGGTCAGCTGTTGACGCATCTCGGGAGTGGCGACGACGACCCGCCGGGCTATCCGCCCCAGCCACCGCTCGGCGGCGGCGATCACGCCGGGCAGGGCTACGATGCCGCGCTGCGGGGCGACTCCGTGCTCGGTGGTGTGAATGTGGAAGACGACCGGCAGTCGCAGTACGTAGTGACACAGTAGGCCGCAGACGAAGTTCGTCGCGTCGTGCACGACGACCACGTCGGGCCGTTCGCGTGGGCTCGCCCGCAGGAGCCGCACGAAGTGTCTCCAGTTGCTGACCACGATGTTGATCCCGAGAACGACGAACTCGGCCCGGCTGTTGGAGCGTCGGTGGCGGGTGATCGCACCAAGGATACGGCCAAGGGGTCGGTACACCGTGATGGTGCCGCGCTGCTCTTGTACCGGCTGGCGGCCGTCGTTGATGGTGAGGACGGTGAGCTGGTGGCGGTTGGCCAGGTGCGGCGTGATCTCCTGGGCGTAGCGGCCGAGCCCGGCGGTGATGATGGGTGGGAACTGGGTAACGACGTACGCGATTCTCACGGTGCGACCTCCGGTACGGGCGTCATGGCGGCCGAGTCCCGAGGTCGGTACAGCCGGGCGGCGGCGAAGGCCAAGATGGCGACGAGGAGGAGATTGGTGAGCGCGAAGGCCACCAGCGCGCCGACCAGACCCCACCAGGCGATGGATAGCGCCTGACCGGCGAGCGCGGCGGGCAACCCGACGATGAGACAGGCGATGAACACCTTGGCTCCGCGCACTCCGTCCATCGAGAGCGCGAAGAGGTAGAGGTGGAAGACGGTGTGGGCGCCGATTCCCACCGCCGACAACGCCATGAGTTCGAGCGAGTACGGGTACTGCCCGCGCAGCAGAAGGAAGCACACCGCGCTCGCGGCCAGCGAGATGACCGCCATGGCCAGGCCCACCACCGGAGCGATCCTTCGAATCCGCCGCAACAGCGACGGCTTGTCCATCGTCGCCAGCGTGGGCAACAGCACCACGCCGATCCCCTCGGTGAGCAACACGACGAGCAGCCGTTTCGGGAAGCCGTTGTACACCGAGTACGCGCCGACATCGGCCTGGCCCGCCGTACGATTGAGCAGGATCACGTCGATCCCGAACAGCACGGCGACGAGGGCGGCGATGACGGTCACGTAGGCCCCGTGCCGATACAGCGAACGCGCCCGCGCCGCCGACCAGGAACGCGGGTTGACCTGGAAGCCGGCCAGGGCGACGACGGCGAAGACGACGTACATGAGGATCAGTGCGACCAGGTAGAACTCGGCGTCCCGGATGTCGAGGAGGAGCAGGGCGACGGACGAGGCGACCAGGTAGCCGACGGCGACGGCGAACTTGAGGTTGGCCACGAACGCGAATCTCTTGAGACCGCGCAGGACGCTGTCAGTCAGCTGGTTCACCGTTATCGCCAGTGCCAACGCCAGGGAGTAGCACAGCGTGCGCACGTCGATGCCGAGCAGGGCGGTCAGCAGCGGCGAAGCCAACAGGCCGACCGCGATCACGCCGGCCGCCAGCACCAGCGTGGAGAACAACGCCGTCGTCACCAGGGCCGGGCGGTTGCCCGGCTGGGCCCGCGGCAGCTCCTGGTACATGACGTAGTTGAGGCTCGTGAGCATGCCGACGCTGACGATCAACGCGATTGTGAGGACCACGGTGAAATGGCCGAACGCTGCGGCTCCTATCCCTCGGGCGATGACGAGTGTGGTCGCCGCGGCCGTACCGCTGGCGGCGATGCTCGTCAGGGTCGGCCGGACCGCCCAGCGGTGGCCGTCGAGGAGGCGGGCGGCATAGGCCCAGCGCGCACGAGGCGCCGTCAGCTCACGCATCGCGGAACGCCTGCCGGGCGAACTCGAGATCGCTCTCGGTATTGATGCCGCGCGCCTGATCCGGATCGACGACCGGGACGACCGTCACCCGCCAGCCGGGAACCCGTGACAGGACAGGCAGGAAGGGTAGGAAGTTGACCTCGCCGGTGGTGGCGCCGACGTCGGCGTCGAGCAGGTAGCGCTTCCAGATCGACACCAACCCGTTGGTGCTGAGGCAGAACACACCGACATCGCTCAGCCCGCCGGGTCGGCACTCGTCGCCTTCGCGGGACATCCACACCCGCAGCAGCTTGGCCGAGGTCAGCTCGTACTCGACGTAGGGATCGGGCATCGGCACCAGTGGGATGGTGAGCCCCGGCTGGCCCGCCGACGTGGCCTGCCGGTGAACGCACACAATCTCGCGCATCGTCTTCGGCGACAGGTTCGCCTGGTCGCCCCACACGACGACGATCGCGTCGTACGTCGCCCAGTGCCAGCATGCTCCGAAGATGGCGTCGCCCATACCCCTAGGTTCGTCCTGGACGCTCACTGAGACGGCGCCGCAACGGATTTCGTCGGCGGCGAGGTCGCGGAACGGCGCTTCGCCGGCGGGGGACACGACCACATGGACGTGTTCCACCCACGGGCGCAACCGGCGGTTCAGCTGGTGCCATACGGTGATTCCGTCGGCCAGCTCGAGCATGATCTTCGGGGTGTCGAGGCCGAGCCTCGTACCACGGCCGGCAGCGGGGATCACGGCGCAGATCCGCAGGTCACTCACGGCTGTTCACGTCCAGGCCGAGCAGAGCGACGATCTCGTCCAGGTGCCGTAGCGATAGCGCCCCCGGAGCGGCTTCGGTCGTGTGGACCTGCAGCGTCACCAGGCCGGCCCCGACGGCGGAGGCCACCCCGTGGGCCGAGTCCTCCACGGCGATGGCATCGTCCGGTTCGATGGTCCAGCGGCGGCACGCTTCGTGGTAGATCGCCGGATCTGGTTTGCTCGTCGGGACGTCGTCACCGGTGAGTACCCCGCGGAAGCGCCCACGGAGCCCGCTGGCCGCCAGTACCCGCTCGACCGAGCCGCGGCTGCCGCTGGTGACCAGGTACGCCACACGACCGCATCGGGCCAGATGGTCGAGAAGCCGATGGGCTCCGGGGAAGACCGCCACCAGACCGGCATCGACGTATTCGCGGTACAGCTTCTGCTTGCGTCGCACCAGCCGCTCGGCGGTGTCGGCGTCGGTCCCCAGACCGGCCACAACTTCGAGGGTGCTCGCACCAGCGTGGGCGTCGTATCGGAAAGCGTCGAGCAGACCCGGTGTGATCTCCGAGATCGCGCCGCGGAACGCCGCCCGGTGGACTGGGCCCGAGTCCACGAGCGTGCCATCGAGGTCGCAGAACCAGACCCGCCGCCCGGCGATCATCGTGACCCTCGAGACGGCGGCCAGAGTCCGGGTCGGGCTCACCCCGACGTCACCAGCGTCGCGTCACCGACCACGCTGGTCAGGGCGGAGACGGTGCGCCGGCCGCCGTGCTGGCCGGGATGGTCGGAAGCCTCCAGATCCGCGAGTGTCCATCGCGCGCCCGCCCAGGTGCGACGGTCGGTGAGCTCCGCCGGTGGCACCGAGCCGCGGTGACAGAGGATGTCGGTGATGGTGCGTCGTTCGTTGAACGGGTCGCCGAGGTACGAGAGCGTGAGATCCACCAGGTCGGGTGCGCTCAGCCCCTGAACGTCGTGGTCGGCCCGGATGTTGACGACGAAAACCTTGCCCAGCGCCGGGCTCGCCGTGATCGCCTCCGCGACACCCGGCGTCAGGTAGCTGGGGAGCAGCGACGAGTGCGGCGTGCCCGGGCCGTACACAATGAGGTCCGCGCGCTGGATGGCATCCCGCGCATCCGCGCCCAGCGAGACCCTGCCGCTGAGGCGGGTCAGGATCTGCCGCTTCTGGTCGGCGGGCCGCGCGTCCAGTTCGGCCCAAAACCGCGGGGTGAGCGGCTCACGGAGCAGGAACAGGTCGGTGATGGCGGTGGCGTCCTGTGGCGCCACGATGTCGGCCTCGTCCGGAAGGACGCGGCCGTCCTGCTTGAGAGCGACCAGGTAGACGTTCTCGCCGTTGGTCACGTTCACCAGCCGGGCCGGCGACCCGAACGTCCGCGCGCACGACCGGACGGCCGCGTTGAAGTCGTCCAGGCGGAGGTACGCGCCGGCGAACACGAGGTTGCCGAGCGCGCAGTCCGCCAGGTCGAGCCCGCCCGGGTGCCGCTCGAGTCTGCGGCGTAGGACGGCCAGGTCCCTGACGATCGCCGCGCGGGCGTACTCGGACAGTGCCGCGAAAGCACCCTCGCCGCAAGGCCGACCGGGCGATGCCAGCGTGCCGACAAGATCGTCAAGGTCCTTCCGTGTGGCTCCGACTGGGAAGCGGTGCCGGAGAACCGCGATCAACGCCGCCTGCTCGGGGATGTCGCGGTCGAGGTGCAGCAGGAGGTTCTTGCGGAAGTCCGACGGACCCAGCATTCCCGGCAGGTAGCGTCGCAACGCTCCGGTGGAGAGCCCGTTGTCGTATCCGTTGATGACAAGAGACAGGTCGATCCCCGGTGTCCGGAGCAGCTGACGGGCAATGGTGGCGCCGCCGCGTCCACCGGTGAACAGTGTCACGGCGATGCGGTGGGGTCGCGGCGTCTTCGTGGCTGTCGTCGGCGGCGCTTGGCGGTCGAACGCCGTCCATCGCGCCACCCGCATCCCCGTGTCAAGGCTCATGTCGCCTCCTCCATTATCTTCGGGACGGACGTTGCGCGCAGCACGCCCAGTCGCTGCAGCCTCCGGCGAAACCCCAGATAGCCCACGAACAGCGCCCGGTCGCGTGCGCCGTGCCAGAACCGCCGCCTACGCTGGCCGCCACCGCGGTCGCGGTGCACGATGGGAATCTCTTTCCACGTGTGACCCAGCTCGTCGATGCGTGCCGTGATCTCCGTCGAGCAGTTCATCCCCCCGGACTCCAGGTACAGTGCCCGGAGCAGCGGGCCGCGCACGACCTTGAATATCGAGTTGAAATCGCGGTACCGGGTGCGGTGCAGTACGTTGCTGACCGCGCCGCTGGCCGCGGATCCCCACCGGTACGGCAGGGTGTCGGCCTTCCTGATCCGGGCACCGGAGAATGCGACGTCGTCGCCGGCCTGGAGGCGCCCGAGGAAGCGGTCGAGGTTGCCGATCGGGAACTGGCCGTCGGAGTCGAGCAGCACGACCCAATCCAGTCGGGTGCGGGCGATCGCCGCCGCGATCGCGGCGCCCGCACCACGGTTCCGGTCGAACTGGACGACGACGAGCTCGGAGCAGTCGGCCTGCAAGGCCGTCAGAATGGCACCGGTCCCGTCCGTGCTCCCGTCGTCGCAGACGACGATCTCCCACGTCCCGATCCCCGGATGCTGATCCAGGTACCGTCGCCACTCGGTCACCACCACCGCGATGTTCTCGGCTTCGTTGTACGCGGGCGCCGCCACGGAGATGTCGACGGTGCGGCCTACGTCGTTGGTATTCGACAACGTCAGCTCCTCAGGCTCGGGTGCGTTGTGGGACGACCGGGGAGGGCGCCCCGCGTCGGTCATCGCACGGGAGCGGCATTCCCAGCCCCGAAGAGGCGGCCAAGCCACCGGTCTAGCGGCAGCAGGTTGAGTCCGACGAGGATTGGGGCGTGAGCCAATGTGAAGAGGATCCCCGCACCGAACGAGATGGGCCCGCCGGTGATTATCGAGATGTGCGGTGCTTCGATGACGGCGGGTATCTCAACCGGGTTGACCACCCACCACATGACGTCCAGAAGGCCCGAGAAAATGATGAGCATCCCGCTGAACGCGATCTTCAGGCAGCGTCCCGGCGAGCCGCCGCCGAGTCGGTAGGCGGCTGCGGCGGTGAGCACGATCGCGGGGTAAGACAGCAGGAACTGATGGGTGTAGAAACCACCAACCTCCGCGTGTTCGCCATCGAGAAAATAGAAGTACCCGATGCGCGGAAACACGTAGGCGGTGAAGAATATGAACGGGACATACAGCAACCAGTACAGTCGTCCGGACGTTCTCGGGAAGAACGCGATTGCGCAGCACACCGCGGCGAACGTGGCCACCTTGGCCCCGAGATGCCATGCCGACTCGATCTCCCGGACGTGGGGTGTACCGAGCCAAACGAACACCGAGCCGCCGACTCCGAGGACGAGGGCAATCCACCACAGGTGACGGGGCCACCCGCGCTGAGCGTTGGCGACGATGTCGCCGGTGCGGTCTGGGTTTTCCCCGATCGACTGCCTGCTGCCGGCGCCTAACTCGGACAGGGTCGTGTAACTCGATGCCGTCATTGCGGTTCGCCTCCTTCTTCGTTGCCGCGGAGTACCATCGGCCAGTCCACAGTGGGTAGTACAACTGGAGCCGCGTTCGGACCGCGCATCCGTCCCCGGCATCACCGAGCACGGCAGCAAACTTCCTCTGGCCCCGTGCCAAAGGCTCGTACCGACTCGTCCTCGGCTCGAACAGCCAGATCCCGCGCTCGGTCCCGGTCAGTCGGTCGACCGAGGAACCGGCGGGACCGGGCGGCGGTGACAGTCGCCGTTCGCGCCAGTCAGGGGTGAGCCCGCGCCCCGCGTTGACAGGGCGCCTACCGTTGCCTCGGCGGGAGGCCGTCGTACCCACCGCGTTCTGCCGGATCGCGGCGGCCTCAGCCGCGCGCATCGAGTCGGCGCCAACGTCGAGCGGACTGTCGCCGGGCTCGCATCGGGGCACGCCGCAGATCTCTTCGACGATGCCACAGACGAGGCCGAGAGCGCCGACGACGCCTTCCGCGTCGGCGCGCCTCTGGACGGTGCGGTGCTGTCCGCCGACGACGAGCCCGCGATCGTAGGCGCCGTTGGTGAACAGGTCAAGAGTGGCGCCGCGGCGTACCTCGCCGCTGGACGTACGCGTGATGGACCGGGACGGGACCGGCGCGAGCATGTCAAGAGGTGGCCCGGTGGCGGACAGCACGGCGGTGCGGACGCGGCGCGCGACCTCGGCCACCTGGTCCGGCGCCCGCTCCGGCCGGTCGAGGAGGACCTCGGCCAGGTGCTGAGAAGATCGGTTCATGCGCCGTCCCTCGGTCGCGTGGGAATCGACTCCGAGACTGGACGGCAGGGGGTACAGGCAACGCACAAAGGAGCTACATCCGCAGGTGAGGTGCCCCCTTCGCTGATCCATGTTTAGACACCGGGAAGAGGGTTAGGGGAATGGGCTAGGACATCACTGTCGGTGGATGGTCTCGGTCTGGGTTCCAGCCACCAGATTCGACGTAGCGGGGGATCATGAAGTTTGCGGTTCTGGGTCCGCTGGAGGTCAGCGGGCCCACAGGTGTGTTGCCGGTGCGTGGGGCGCGACAGACCACGCTGTTGACCATGCTGCTCATGCGACCGGGTCAGAACGTGCGGGTCGGGGACCTGGTCAACGGTCTGTGGCGGGACGAACCGCCGCCGTCCGCCGTGCACAACATCCGTACCCACGTCTCCGGCCTGCGCCGCCTGCTGGCCCGAGCGGGCGATGTCGCGTCGCGGCTGGTCAGCCTGCCGGGCGGTTACCGCCTGACGGCGCGGGCCGACGAGCTGGACCTGTTATGGTTCACGGCTCTGGCCGAACGGGCGGATCGAGCCCTCCAGGAAGGCGACGACGCCACGGCCGCGCGGGCGGCCGGCGACGCCGTGGCCCTGTGGCGGGGGCGGCCGCTGGCCGGGCTCGACGTGGGGGACGATCTGGCCGTCCAGGCCGAAGCTCTGGAGGAACGCTACTGGGCGACGTTTTCCAAATGGATCAGCGCGCGACTCTCTCTTGGGGAGCACGACGACCTAGTTCCGATCTTGCGAGAAAAGGTTCAAGAGCGGCCTCTGTGCGAACGAGTCTGGGCCAGTCTCGCCACTGCCCTGCACGCGTGCGGACGTACGGGCGACGCGTTGGCCGCCTGCGCCGAAGCCCGGCAGACGTTCATCGACGAATTGGGCATCGAACCGGGGCCGGAAATCGACGTCGTGCGGTCGGCGATTCTGCACGGCACTCCGCCAGCGCCGGCACGCCCGACGGCCGTCGCACCACCGCCGGTCACACCGCACCAGTTGCCGCCGGAGCCGGGAGACCTGGTCGGACGGCGTCGGGTGCAGCGGCGGCTGGCCCGGGCGGCCGAGGCGGTGGCGCGAGGCACCGCCACCGGCTCCGTCGTTCTGGTCACCGGCGAACCCGGCATCGGCAAATCGGCGCTGGCGATCGCGACCGCGCGCGAGCTGCAGGACATGTTCCCGGACGGGCAACTCTACGTCGCACTCGGCGGAACCAACGGACAAGCGCGCGACCCGTGCGGGGTCCTCGGCGCCGTGTTGTCCAGCCTGGGCTGGCACACCGAGCGCCTGCCCGACGACATGGACGGGCGGATGGCGCTTTACCGGTCGCTGCTGGCCCACCGGCGCGTGGTGGTGCTCCTCGACGACGCGGCCAGCGCCGCTCAGGTGCAGCCGCTGCTTCCGGGCAACGGCTCGCTCGGGCTGGTGACAAGCCGCCGCGCGTTATTCGATCTCGACGCCCTGGATGGAGTGAGGCTGGACGCGCTGTCCGACTCGGCCGCCCTGGAGTTGCTCGCCCACTACGTCGGCCGCGAACGGATCGAGGCCGAGGCGGAGGCGGCGCACGCGATCGTGGCGGCCTGCGCCGGCCATCCGTTGGCAATCCGGATCGCCGGAGCCCGGATGAAGGCCCGCCCGGGCCATCCGCTGGAGGTCTTCGCGGAACGCATGTCCGACGAGACGCATCGCCTTGACGAGTTCAACTTCGGTCAGCTGTCGGTCCGCCGCGGTTACGCCACGAGTTACCGGGCGCTGGACTCGACCTGCCAAGCGTTCCTGCGATCGCTGGGGTCGCTGGACCGACGCCGGATCACAGCGGGCCAGACCGCCGTGGAGCTCAATGTTCCCGCGCCCGTCGCCGACCGGATCCTCGAGGCGCTGGTCGAGCACGGCCTGCTCTTCCCCGACCACATGAGCCGCGGCCAGGCGGCGTATCGCATGCCGGCCCTCGCGCACCTGTTCGCCCGCGAGCGGGCCAGGATTGAATGCATACCGCTCGCGCCAGCCAGAGCCGCCGCACTCCCCTGATGGTTGCCCCCAATCTGGAGGACATCACGCGGACCGCCAGGTGCTCGTCCGGGTACAGCCGAACAACGCTCGCAGCGCGTCCTCGGCGAGGTCGAGTGGATGGAATGGCAGCGGATAGATGCCATCTTGTTCGTCCTCGTCGCCGACCAGCCGCTCACCGGCCCAGTACGGCGCTTCAGACCCCGTGAAGAACATCAGCGCCGAGGCATGACGTGCCCACGCAGTGGGCGGCGCGGCTATGAGTGTGCATTTCGCTTGCCGCGGGGTGGTGCGGCGGGCCGTCACGGCCGGCTGTACAGGGTCCAGTGGTCGAATTCCAGCAGGGCGCGGGCGTACGCGCGTCGGGCGCCTGGCGGGCGGAACGGGCACGGTCGCCTCTGCCACCCCCATGATCCGTCGATGACCCGCGACCTGCCGCGACAGGACCGCGGTGAAGGCTTCTCACCTCGGCTCAAGTCGACAGCGATTCACCGCGCTGGGCACTGCATCACTCGCGGTCTTACTCAAGGCCGGTGAGTTCCTGCCGACGGTGGAGATCAAGCCGCTCGTTCGATGAATGGCGATATTGGGGATAACGATTCCGTCGAAAATGGCGCGGGGAATGACGAGCGTTGGGGTTGACTAACGGTGTTAGTCTGCATGTATGGCGACCGAGGTTCGGGCTGATCCGGTCGAGCTGAGCCGGCTGGCGACCATCGTGCTCACCGCATCTCAGGATCTCGCGGACGCGTGGCGCACCGCCAAGGACGGACTGAACCTGCCGAGCGCCGCGTTTGGCAACAGCGACGGTGCGGCCGCCGTGCACTTCGTCCATGAGTTGACCGTCACCGACGCCGAGGCCGCGATAGATCGCCAGAGCGCCATCCTCGAGGAGGATTCCGATCGCCTGTACCGGGTGGCGTTCGCCTACGAGAGGGCAGAGCTCGAGGCCCAGGAGGGCTTCTCCCGGGCCCGTCCTGTCGGTGCCCCATGACCGCCAGCGCGACCGGCGGATCAGCCCCGGTACCGCCGCCGCTGCCTCCGGTTCGCGTGGCGGTATGGCTGTGGCGGCTCGCGGCCGACCCGAACCGCATCGAGGATGCCGCCCGCGCGTGGCGCTATATCGGCGGTCGGGTGCGTGAGCTGTTTGAGGATGTGGCCCGGCCCGCCGACCGTCTCATGGCCAGCGGCTGGAGCGGGGACACCGCCGACGGGTTCGAGGCGCACCGCCGGCGGCTTCTGGGCGATCTCTTCGGGGAGGGCGATCTGGCCGAGTTCGCGGCCACCCGCCTCGAGCACTCGGCCTGGGCGCTGCGCTCGGCCCAGAACCAGCTCGACGACTCGTGGTCGCACCTCGCCGCCCGCGTGCCGGGGTTTGTCGGTCGGTCCGGGGACGTGGACTTCCAGCCGGTCGACGACGCCCAGACGGAGCTGGTGTTCCGGTCGATCCGGGAGGCGGAGCGCATCCGGTCCGAGCTGGACGACCTGTTGGTCGACGACGAGATAGGCCTGGAGCGCATCCGCGAGCAGTGGGGGGTGATCGCCGATTCGCTCGCCAAGGTGGCGACGGGCGCCGTTGAGCCGTTCACGCTGCCGCCGGAGGCGAGCGGCACAATGGTGATCCGCGACGGCAACAACGTCATCGTCAACACCGGTCCCGGCCACGACCAGATCGAGGTCGGGGTGGACCCGGCGACGGGACAACAGATCGTCGTCGTGAATGGCGTCGCCACGACGTACCCTCCCGGCGCGAACATCATCATCCGGACCGGCGAAGGCAACGACGAGGTGGTCGTCGCCCCCGGCACGAAAGTGAAGGTGACGGTGCTCGGTGGTGCCGGAGACGACCAGCTCGACGGCGGGCGTGGCGGCGACACCATACTCGGCGGCCGCGGCGACGACCACATCCGGGGCCGTGGCGGTGACGACCGGATCTCGGGCGGATCCGGCGGGGACTGGATCGAGGGCGGGGGCGGCCACGATCGGCTCGACGGGGGCCCGGGCTCCGACAACATCAGGGGCGGGGAAGGCGACGACCACATCCGCGGTGGCCACGGCAGCGGCTTCGACAGAGACCACATGTACGGCGATCGCGGCGCGGACACGCTGGAGGGTGGGGCCGGATCCGATGTGGCCTACAGCGATTCCGACGACACCGTCCACGGAGCCGACCACGTGGTCAACGTGGAGGTGTGGGATTCGCAGGCACTCAAGATCGATGGATCGCCCGAGTTCGTCCAACGGATCCAGGCCGAGCTGGACATGTTGCGCTCGGAGCTCCACGGTGAGCCGACGCAAGACGGGGTCGTGGAGCCCCCGCGAGACCGCACCGCCCGTGCCGTCACCATCCGCGAGGGCTCGGCCTAGCGTCGGCTGGAGCGAACCGCCTTGCCGAGCGTTCATCGGCGTGCGGCCAGCGCGCGATCCAGTCGTCAGGCCGGACAATTGGGGTGGGTCGTTCGTGTTCATGGTGGAGGCGTTGGCTTGCACGGGGTCGTTCGGATACGGCAAGGTCAGGACATGTCATCGCAGCCTCGGTCAGCCCGTTCGGTCGGTACGGCCGCTGTCAGCCACCACACGCTGATGGCCTGGCAACTACTTAGTGCGATCTTGCTGCTGGCGATGGGCGGGATCCATCTCTATCTGGTCTTCTACGGCGTACACGGCCTACTCGGCAGACTGTTCGTGCTCGACGCCGTTGGTGCGCTTGCGCTGGCAGTCGCGATCATCGTGCTGAAGAGGCGTCTCCTGGTGCTGGCAACGCTGCTGAGTCTGCTTTTCGTGGCGGGCACAAATCTTGCGCTGGTGCTCGCCCTGACGGTCGGGCTGTTCGGCATTCACGAGGTATTGAGCTTCAAGCTGGTGCCCACCACGCTGGTGGTGGAGACCATCGGCACGCTCGTCCTGGCGGTGACGTTCCCGCTCGCATTGCGGTCGCTACGAGCACCATGACGGGCAGATGCCGGTGCGCATTTGACCGGTAATGGGTATCGCCACCCGCGGGCACGCGCGTACCGGCAGACGAGACCGGTTACAAGGACCTCGGACGCATCGACCCGATCACAATGCTACGGCTCCATTCGATGAGTGAGATCCACCAAACAATGCTCAATTCGCCATGAGCGCTTCGATCCGTACCTGGGTTGATGACACGGCAGTGGCACCCAGCGGCGGCGACGCTGGGCGGTCGAGTGGTGCCGACTCCAGCCCCAGCCCTGGTCATCGCCGTGGCGCTGGGATGGCATCCCACACGCTGATGAAGTGCAATGTCAGAACCCGGGATCCGGGCGGTGGCGCGATCTGGAATTGCCTCCGCCGCCATGCGAGGAACCGCGGCGGTCGTCCACTCGTCTCATCAAGGCACCATGAGAGGAGCACGATGAGACGCGTCATCGCCGCGTTGGTGACGGTAGGTGCGGTTGGGGTGCTCGCCGCGTGCACCGACGCCGAGCGCCCCGGCACCGCCCCCGCGGAAGCGGCGTCCGGGGCGGCCTCGGGCACCGGTATCGCCCCGTCAGCCATCCGAATAGTCGCGGAGCGGGACGCCAACGTGCGTTTGTGGGTGAGCAACCAGTCCTTCGACGATGATCCCGTAACAATAGGAATCACCATCGATGGCGTCGAGCTGGTCGCACGACCGTTCTATGTAGAGAGCCAGCACAACTGGACACTGGTCCCGATCGAGGCACCGGCCGGGCGCCATATCATACACGTCGTCTCTGACACCGGCGCCGAGCTGCGGGAGAGCTTCACGTTGCCCGACGCAGGGCGGCGGTACGCACTCGTCGACTCCTGGTACTACCCCGGCAATGGTGGCCGGCACTTTACGTGGAGCATGCGCACCACGCCAATCGGCTTCGACTAAGCATCGACCAGTAGTTGTACGATTACCCTATGCGACTATTGTGGGCCGTTCTGGCAGCAGTCTCCGCGGTCGTCTTCTGCATCATCGTTGTGATCACCGCTGTGCGGGTTGCGCAACATAGACCCACCATGGCAATCGCACGATTGCCGGAGATCGCGGTCGCCGTTGTGGCCCTCGCGGCCGCTGTCTTTCTCGGCGTCCTGGCCCTGCCCCCGCCCACTCCGTTGTCATCCCCCGATTCGGCTATGACGCCTGGTGCCTCCGCTCCGGTGCCTGGGCCATCTCGAAGTACCCCCGCACAGGCGTCATCGTCGACCAGGGTGACACGTAACGTCGTCAAGATCGTCAAGTTGGCCGATCGGCCCGGCGTTGTCGATGTGACGGTGCGGGTCTTCGGACCACCGTCGGCAGGAACGGAGTATCTACTTGTCGCCCATTTCAGGAGCCGGTTTCAGTACAAGGGCGAAGTGAGCTCGGAGATTGGCGATCACGTCGTTGAAGCGGATGTTCGGCTCGCGGACCCGGGATCGTGGCGGGACTTCTTCGTTGTCGGTGCCAACCCTGATGCCGTGAGGGCGTGGGAGGCGAGTACGGCCGAGTCATTGCTCGAGATGCCCGCGGGCTCCAAGGTGCTGACGCAGTGGACCGCTCACCAGATGCCATCATCGTGAACCTGTCCCGACATATGACCAGGCAGCCCGGGCGACATCACCCGAACTTCGTCCATTGACCTTCAGAGATCACTTCGACAGAGCCGTCAACGACCTTGATCGCTGTCTGTTCGTCGATGGCGTAGGCCGG
>Ga0307416_100000471_pt1 | contig 20537 bp, 18 predicted proteins | sample DK1Cmetagenome_2_FD_203821 | JGI IMG/M metagenome (GOLD analysis project Ga0307416, IMG submission 203821) | Maize rhizosphere microbial communities from greenhouse at UC Davis, California, United States - DK15-C-3 | ecosystem: Host-associated > Plants > Roots > Rhizosphere > Soil | place...
CGAACTCGCCTGAAACGGAAACAGCTCCAACCACGGAAGAAACCAGAAAGGTACTAGAGGCTCGTGCCGTTCGCCAGGTGCAAGCGACATTGTTGGTAGAGAAGATTTCACAGTTAGAGAAAATAGAGGTCGAAGATCGTGACGTTCAAGAGAGAATTGATAAGCTCGTCAGGGCTGCCGGCGAACGCGGCAAGGCCCTGCGCGATTTCTATTCCAAAGCCGAGGCGCGCGCCGACCTGCGAACGCAAATAGCATTTGAACGCACGCTGGATTTCTTGCTCCAACGAGCGGGTATTAAAGAGGTTGATCCGGTTTTAAATAAGGTTGATGAGGAAAATAAAAAAAGTTAGAATGCCCTCGTAGTTAAGGAGTTTGCTAAAGATGAATTTTATTCCGATGGTCGTCGAGCAAACTGGCCGCGGGGAGAGAGCGTACGACATTTATTCCCGCCTGCTTAAAGATCGGATAGTGTTTTTGGGGTCGGTCGTGACCGACGATGTGGCTAATCTGATTACCGCTCAGTTCCTGTTTCTCGAATCGGAAGATCCTGAACGCGATATTTTCTTTTATATTAATTCACCGGGCGGTTCCGTAACTGCAGGTTTAGCGATCTATGATACGATGCAGTATGTGCGACCACAGATCTCTACTGTTTGTGTGGGGCAGGCTGCTAGCATGGGCGCCGTGCTCCTTGCCGCTGGCAGCAAGACCAAGCGGTATGCGCTGCCCCATGCACGTATTATGATTCACCAGCCGCTTGGCGGGTTTCAAGGTCAAGCGGCCGATATTGATATCCAGGCGCGTGAGATTCTTAGAATGCGTGAAGAGTTGAATAACATCCTCATGAAGCACACCGGGCAAAGTTTGAAGAAGATTGAGAAGGACACCGACCGCGACATGTTCATGTCAGGTAAACAGGCGCAGGAATACGGTCTGGTTGACGAGGTGATCGCGGCTCGACCTGAAAACCTTTTGAAAAAGTGATTCAAACGAAGCGGGGGTTCTATGCCAAAGCATGGGGATGATCGATCCGGGAATCTCGTTTGCTCTTTCTGCGGAAAGAGTCAAGACGAGGTTCGTAAATTGATTGCGGGACCGACCGTATATATCTGCGACGAATGCATCGATCTATGTAATGACATCATTGCCGAGGAGTGCGATCACGATGAAACTCTTACGGCTTCGTCCAATGTTCCAAAGCCGGCTGAAATCAAGAGAGTTCTAGATCAGTATGTTATTGGCCAGGAACGAGCTAAGAGAATCCTCGCTGTCGCAGTTCATAACCATTATAAACGCATTGACAGTCAGATGGTGACCGGTGATGTTGAACTGCAGAAAAGTAATATTCTACTCCTCGGGCCGACGGGGTCTGGAAAGACACTCTTGGCACAGACTCTTGCACGTTTTCTGCAGGTGCCTTTCACCATAGCTGATGCAACCAGTCTCACTGAGGCCGGATACGTTGGCGAAGATGTAGAGAATATCATTCTGAACCTTTTGCAAGCTGCGGATTACGACGTTGAAAAGGCTCAGCGGGGTATCGTGTACATTGACGAGATCGATAAGATTTCTCGAAAATCGGACAATCCATCGATTACCCGTGATGTCTCTGGGGAAGGCGTGCAACAGGCTTTGCTAAAGATTATTGAAGGAACCATGGCGAGCGTTCCGCCAAAAGGTGGCAGAAAGCACCCTCAGCAGGAGTTCTTGCAAGTAGATACGACGAATATCCTATTTATCTGTGGCGGCGCTTTCGTCGGTCTTGAAGATATTATCCGTAAGCGAACCGGGAAAAAACGCATGGGGTTCGGCGGGCATCTCGATGAGCAAGATGGCAAACGCCCCACCGAGCTTCTGCACGAAACGAGACCCGAGGATCTGCTTAAGTTCGGATTGATTCCAGAATTTATCGGGCGATTGCCTGTGATCGCTACCTTGGACGAACTAGACGAATTCGCGTTAGTTCGTATACTAAAGGAACCGAAGAACGCGCTGACAAAACAGTACTCCAAGCTTTTCGAGATGGAAAGCGTGCATCTGAAGTTCACTGAAGAGGCGCTTCGGTCGATTGCACGTGACGCGATGAAACGGAAATCCGGCGCGCGCGGGCTCAGAGCCATCATGGAAAATATCATGCTCGATATTATGTATGACATGCCCTCGCAGCCCAACATTAAGGAGGTCGTGATTTCCGAAGAAGTGGTCAACAAGAACGAACCTCCTATTGTTGTGTACACCAAAGCAGCGGAGAGCGCTTAGGAAGGGAAACCGTATGTTGTTTCGCAGTGACAAAAAGGATGAGAAGGAAAAGGAGTCGGGTGGTTCCACCCGTGTCCCGTTGTTACCTTTGAGGGATATTATCGTCTTCCCGCATATGGTCGTGCCGCTTTTCGTCGGCCGTCAACGTTCTATTCGAGCATTGGAAGAAGCTACCCAAAAGCAGGGACCGGTCTTCTTGTCGTCACAGAAGGATGCCAAGACCAACGAGCCGGCAGAGGACGATATCTATAAAATCGGCACGTTAGGCACTGTTGTTCAGATGCTGAAACTCCCGGATGGGACGGTCAAAGTTTTAATTGAAGGAAAAAGGCGAGCTCAAATCGCCCGCTTCGTAAACAATCCCGACTTCTTTTTGGTAGACGTGGACGAAGCCCCGGAAGTCAGTGATCGCAGTACCGAAGTCGAAGCTTTAACGCGTGAGGTTCATACCACATTTGAGAATTACGTTAAGCTGAAGAAAAAAATTCCTCCCGAAATGGTGATGTCGGTGTCTTCCATCGATGATCCGGGACGGCTAGCTGACACAATCGTGGCTCACTTGGGAATCAAGTTGGAAGACCGGCAAAATTTGCTCGAAACCTTTAATGCAGCCGAACGACTGGAAAAGGTTTTAGGGCATATGCGTGCGGAGATCGAAATATTAGAGGTTGAGCGCCGTATTCGGTCGCGTGTCAAGAAACAGATGGAGCGTTCGCAGAAGGAATACTACCTCAACGAGCAAATGCGCGCGATCCAAAAAGAACTCGGTGAAAAGGACGAGTTCAAAAACGAAATCCAAGAAATCGAGGAGAAGATCAAGCAAAAAAAGCTGTCATCGGAAGCTCGGGAGAAGATCGACAAAGAGCTGAAAAAATTAAAGATGATGTCGCCGATGTCGGCGGAAGCGACAGTTGTAAGAAATTACATTGATTGGATCTTGAGCCTGCCTTGGAATGAATTTACTGATGACAAGCTTGACATCACTGAAGCCGAACGGGTTTTGGAAGAAGATCATTATGGGCTTGAGAAGGTAAAAGAGAGAATTCTCGAATATTTGGCGGTGCAGAGTCTTGTCGGTAAGATCAAAGGGCCCATTTTGTGTCTCGTTGGGCCTCCCGGTGTCGGAAAAACTTCTTTGGGTCGATCGATCGCGCGCGCAACCGGGAGAAAATTTGTTCGAGTATCTCTGGGTGGTGTACGGGACGAGGCCGAAATTCGCGGGCACCGTCGCACATACATTGGCGCCTTACCGGGGAAAATCGTCCAGTCGATGAAAAAGGCAGGGTCGAGCAATCCTGTGTTTCTGATGGATGAGATCGACAAAATGTCGACTGATTTTCGAGGCGATCCTTCATCCGCATTGCTCGAGGTCTTAGATCCCGAACAGAATACCGCGTTTAACGATCACTACCTGGATTTGGATTATGACTTGTCCAAAGTGATGTTTATTACCACTGCAAATACCCTTGATCGTATTCCCCGGCCACTCCAGGACCGTATGGAAATTATCCGAATTGCCGGTTATACCGAACTCGAGAAGCTCAGCATTGCTAAGCGATATCTTCTGGAGAAGCAGAAAGAAGCCAATGGACTCACTCCCGAAAACGTCACCTTTACCGATAATGCTTTACTCGGGGTGATTCGGCACTACACCAAAGAAGCCGGCGTAAGAAGCCTCGAACGAGAGATCGCAGCGATCTGCCGAAAGGTTGCCGTTGAGGTAGTCAAGAAAGATCGTAATACCCATATGCAGGTGGGAACCAAGAGCCTCCATAAATATCTGGGAGCTGTAAAATACCGCTACGGCAAGGCTGAAGACGAGCAGAAGGTCGGCGTTACAACTGGCTTGGCGTGGACCGAACTCGGCGGTGAATTGCTGGCAACTGAAGTGACCGTTATGCCAGGTAAAGGACAGCTGATCATTACCGGAAAATTGGGCGATGTCATGCAAGAATCCGCGCAAGCTGCGATGAGTTATGTTCGGTCGCGAGCAGCGGAGCTTGGCTTGGACAAAGACTTCTATCAAAAAGTTGATGTTCACATCCATGTTCCGGAAGGAGCTATTCCCAAGGATGGGCCTTCTGCCGGAATAACCATGGCGACATCGCTGGTCTCGGCATTGACAACGGTCGCAGTGCGCAATGATCTCGCTATGACCGGCGAAATTACTCTTCGTGGCACCATCCTTCCAATCGGCGGGCTCAAGGAAAAGGTGTTGGCTGCGCATCGTGCGGGGATTAAGAAAGTGTTAATACCTGCCGAGAATGAAAAGGACATAGAGGAGATTCCCGCTGCGGTTTTAAAGACTGTGGAAATTGAATTGGTCGCGCACATGGATGACGTGCTGAAGAAGGCATTAGTCATTGACAATCCAGAAAACCTGTTCAAACGCCCATCCGTATCTATTGACTCGAAAGAGGGTCCAACTCCGTTCGGGGAAAAGATCGACGATAACGCTCCTGCTGAGATCCTTCCTCAATAACTATTCGAACACTTCGGCCAGCCCGTGATTTGACACGCGGCTGGCCGACTGTTATAAACCCGCAACGTTTTGACTAGACAGATTGTTGAATGGAAGAGTAATGACCAAGGCAGACTTAATTGATTCGTTAGCAAGACGCGCTGAAATGCCCCGCCAAAAAGCAGAAGAGATTGTCAACGGATTTCTTGATGATATTGTTGCCGCTTTGAAGAATGGGGACAAAATCAATGTTTCTGGGTTCGGAACTTTTTCGATCTCGGAGCGTAAAGGGCGAACCGGGAGAAACCCGAAGACCGGGGAAGCAATCGAAATCGCTCCTTCTAGGGTCGCTAAGTTCAAGGCGGGTAAGCTCCTAAAAGAGGCCCTGAGCTAAAACACCCATCGCGCATCAAGAAGCAAACTGGTGGATATACCAGAGATAGTACGCAATGGGGGCGGTTAGCTCAGCGGGAGAGCATCGGCCTTACAAGCCGGGGGCCACAGGTTCAAATCCTGTACCGCCCACCAGTCGTAGTTAATCACATCGGGGTCGTAGTTCAGTTGGTTAGAACGCCGGCCTGTCACGCCGGAGGTCGCGAGTTCGAGTCTCGTCGGCCCCGCCATTTTTGTGCAGTGGCATAGGATATTTGTTGGGGATAGCCAGTATGAATACCGAAGAAGCGCTTGCACAACGTGAGTGGTACATCGTAGATGCGGATGGAAAAACCTTGGGCCGCATGGCCAGCGAGATTGCGAAAATTTTACGTGGTAAGAACAAGGTGGTTTTCACTCCCAATCTGGACACGGGCGACTTTGTCATTGTTATCAATGCTAAAGGTGTGAGGCTTTCGGGACACAAACTGGATGACAAGATGTATTATCGTCATAGCAACTATCCTGGAGGAATTCGTTCCCGTAGCGCCGCGAACCTTCTCGACGAGAAACCGGAAGAGCTGATTCACTTAGCGGTTAAAGGAATGTTGCCTAAGAACCGTTTAGGTAGAAAGTTAGCGGCGAAGCTCAAGGTGTATGCCGGCGCCGAACATCCTCATCAGGCACAAAAACCAAAACCACTGGCGATCCGGGCCTAGGAGGCTCTTAAATGGCCGAAAAAGTAATCACCGCAACAGGGAGAAGGAAGACTTCTGTAGCTCGCGTCTTTTTACGTCAAGGAAAGGGCGGCATCGCTATCAATGATCGAACTCTCAATGAGTATTTTGGTCGCGAGACTGCTCGGATGATTGTCATGCAGCCTTTTGAGTTGACCCAGACCACAGGAAATTATGACATCGAGGTCAATGTTAACGGCGGGGGCAGTTCAGGGCAAGCAGGGGCGATCCGACATGGGATTACGCGAGCGCTTATGTTGCTCAATCCGGATTTTAGATCGTCTTTGAAAAAGGCTGGCTTCGTCACCCGTGACCCGCGCGGTGTGGAGCGCAAAAAATACGGCCGGCATAAGGCGCGAAAACGTCCCCAGTACTCAAAGCGTTGAGACCGGACGCAAAGAGTTATTGAACGGTTTGGCGCGATTGGTTTGCATCATTAATAATCGCTTGGATTTCACACTGGGTTGGGCCATCCACGCGGATTGTTCTATCTAGTACTCTTCCGCTGTAAAGAGATAAATTCCCAGGAGTGCCGAGATACCATTGGGTAACCACGCGGCGATCGTAGGTGGCAAGGCACCGCTATGTCCCAGAGAAAAGCAGAACGCGGAAAGCACCCAATAGGCGAAGCCGATCAGCATGGCGATGCCGAAACTCAGTGCTAGCCCACTGCCAATTCGTCTTTTCAAGGCAAGAGGAATCGCAGCAAGGACCATCAGGGGCGAAATAAATGGAACGGCCAGTTTTACCTGCAAATCGACCTGATAAGCTGTGGCATCCATGCCTTTACTCTTCATTTCTACAATTTGTCTTTGCAGATCGAAAAACGTAAATTCTTCGGGATCGCGAGCAAGTAACATGAGGTCGTCGGGGGTTTCAGAGATGGTCGGTGGCGTGCTCACGATTCGTTGCCTTAGCTTTCCGTCTGGTAAAAACTGCCATTCAATACCGCTTTGAGATTCCCATCCTTGTCCCAGCCATTGTGCTTTGGGAACCCCAATCGTAGACTGCAACGTAAAATCGCGGCTTAGAACAAAGAATGTAATCCCCTCTAAGGCATTTTTGTTTGGATCGAAACTGTCTATGTTAACGAAGCCTCCCTCCGCACGGATCCAGATATCTTTTGTACCGAATAAGCTTTGTTGCTGTTTCTTCTTAATTTCAGTCTTATAAATAGTCTCGGCACGATGCGCGAACACCGGTACCAGTCCTTCATTCCAAAGAAAATTCATCACGCAAATCAGCAACGACAGGCAAAGCAGCGGGAACGACAATCGTCGAGTGCTCAGTCCTCCGGACTGCATAGCTGTAATCTCCTGCGCTTTAGAAAGCATTCCTAGGCAGAAGAGAGTAGAAAACAATGCGGCAAAACCTATCACCCGAGATATCGAGAGTGGAATTTTGTACAACACATAGCGAAGTGTGGTGGTAACTGAGATTCCAGATTCCACGAGAGTGCCGATCCGCTCAAAAAACTCGACAATCGCGAAGATTGCAGTAAAACAGAGCAAGCTGGCGACAAAAATCCGGACAAAGCTGCTGGCGATGTAGCGATCGACTATGCTGCCAAAAGGTAGAAGGGCAAATCGCGGCTTTTGCTGCATGGCTCTCAATTAGCGGTTTTCAAATCTCGTCAGTCTCTGACCGAGCCACAAGGATGCGGCATCGAACCTGGTCTGCAACAGCAGTGGAGATTCGTAGAGCGCTTTTCGGAATAGATGCAATGAAATCACACCGACTACAATGTTCGGAAACCAAACGGCAATGAATGGATGAAGAGCACCCTTCTCTCCCAACGCCTTTCCAAACGAAAGCAGGGCGTAATAGACGACCAGCCAGACGATGCATAAAGCGACTCCCCACGATCTATTGGCCCGTGACGTCCGCGGTAGAAGGGAGAGAGAAACACCGAGGAGGCAGAATACGAGAGGCGCAAAGGAGAACGCAATCCGCTGGTGAAACTCCATCAATTCAGGTCTGGCGATGATGCCGGCAGCTTGCTTTTCGTCAATTGTTTGAAGTAGGCGGCTTAGAGACATCTCCTTGGGTCCGGCATCTTTCGTTTTTGCGGGCCCGATGAACTCATCTAAATCCAACTTGAAATCATAGATGTTGAAGTTAGTTTGGCTGAAGTTTGAGTGTATTCGATCTCGTTCATGAATCGACCCATCAAACAATCTCAATGACAGGGTATGTGTTCGCTCCTCGGTGCTGATCAGGCCAACCTTGCCCAGAATAATGTTGTCCTTCGAGTTGTCGCGTTTGTCGACGATTAGAATGCCTTGCGCAACATTTCCGGGAGGTATTATCTCTTCAACATAGATTAATATGTTTGGGAAGTCCTCATTGAATACCTTCTCTTTGAGGGCAGTGCCAATGCGAGTCCTAGCGATTTCGTAAAGTTCGTTTTTCAGAGCCACTTGGGCGGCGGGTCGCACCGAACTTGTCAGGAGCAGGGTTATCATCGCGACATTCGCCGCCACGAAAGTGAGAGGTAGAAGAATCTGTTTCGGACTGACTCCGGATGCTTTTAGGGCGAGAAGTTCCTGATCGCCTGATAGTCTGCCCAGCCCCAAGAGTATGGCCAAAAGAAACGCCATTGGAAGCGTTAATTCCAAGAAAGTCGGCAGAATCAGGACAAATAATCTTGCGACTTGGGTGAGGGGTATGCCGCGGGTGACGATAAGCTCGACGAGCTTTAAAATTCTTGCGATCAGAAGGATGAAAGTGAAAGTGAGTAGCCCAAGGACAAAAGGCGGGAAGATTTCCGAGAGAAGATAAGAAGTAAGAGTCCTGCGCTTCACAACGCTTTCATGGTAGCGGGTGGTTCTTTTGTTGTAAATGGTTTCACTCATTCTAGCGAGAAGATATGGAACATGAATTTGTTATTGGCATCAATCCGATTCTAGAGAAGCTCAAGGCGTCCCCTGAAGAGATCTCCGTTATCTTACTTGCTCGCGGCCCGCTACGACCAGCTCTTAAATCGGTAGAAAGGGACGCGCAGAAGCTTCAGATAAAAATACAGTTTATGGACGCTCAAGAGCTTGACTATCTGGCGCAGGGACAAAGTCATCAAGGAGCTTTAGCGCGAGTTCGGCCATATTCGTACTTGCCTTTGTCGGAATTGGAAAGAAACGTCGCTTCGGAAGCATCTCCCCAGAGAATCGTGATATTGGACGGCATTACAGATCCGAGAAATTTCGGAGCGATTCTGCGCACCGCCGAAGCGGTCGCGGTGGGTCACATTATCATCCCTAAGGACCGCTCGGTGCGCATAACGCCAGTAGTGCTTAAAACGTCTGCCGGCGCCGTTAATCACCTGCGGATCTATCGGGTGACCAATCTACGGCGCGCCATAGCATCACTCAAAAAATCAGGATTTTGGATCGCCGGTTTAGATGCGAACGCCAAGACAAGCTATGACACTATAGAGTATCCGGACAAGCTCGGGATCGTTCTAGGTAGCGAGGGTCGCGGTCTTCGTCCTCTGATCTCTAATGAATGCGACTATCTTGTGCGTATTCCGATGAAAGGCAAGATTTCGAGTCTCAATGTTTCGGTTGCTGCGGCGATATTATTGTATGAGGTTTCGCGTCAGCACGGCGACATTGACAAGGCTTAACCTAACGGATATTAGGGGTTTGGTGGGGCGCCGGCGTCTGCCAGCCTGTTGACATCATAGTTCGAAGATGGTTTAAATATCCGTTTGCGGAAGTGGCATGACCTCTTTGCCGTCGTTGTCCGTTGCGTTCAAGAACTTACTACTAATACTTTGTTACTGAATTGAGCTGAAGCGGTCATTGCCGTTGTGATGTACCCCTTGGTGCTCATATTGTTGGCACCAACCACTGTGATGCTGGCGTAGCTCAACGGCAGAGCAGCTGATTTGTAATCAGCAGGTTGTAGGTTCAAGTCCTATCGCCAGCTCCAACCAAGCGAACCTGGCAGCGAGGGCATTGATGGTCGCGAGTCGCAGTGGGATTTCAGCAAAGATACTGCTGATAACGGAGAGGTACCCGAGTGGCCAAAGGGAGCAGACTGTAAATCTGCCGGCGATGCCTTCGAAGGTTCGAATCCTTCCCTCTCCACCATTTTTTCGCGGAAATAGCTCAGTTCGCGGGAATAGCTCAGTTGGTAGAGCGCGAGCCTTCCAAGCTCGGGGTCGCGGGTTCGAGTCCCGTTTCCCGCTCCAGTTCGCGTATGGTTGGGTGCTAAATAGCAGATGGCTCCATTATGCAGTTCGGCCATCGAGATGAGCCATCGACTGATATGCCCAGGTAGCTCAGTCGGTAGAGCACGTCCTTGGTAAGGACGAGGTCAGCGGTTCAATCCCGCTCCTGGGCTTGGTTCGGTCATTTCGTGCACGATAAAGTCAATTGACTGGCAAATCAATCAGGAGGAACAGATGAGCAAGCAAAAGTTTGAGCGCAAAAAACCGCACCTCAATATCGGAACCATTGGCCACGTAGACCACGGTAAAACTACTTTAACTGCCGCGATCACTAAGGTTCTGTCCAAACAGGGCAAGGCCCAATTTCTCGCCTACGATCAAATCGACAAGGCCCCGGAAGAAAGAGAAAGGGGAGTGACGATCAATATTGCTCATGTGGAGTACGAGACTGATAAGCGTCATTATGCGCACGTCGACTGCCCTGGTCACGCCGACTACGTGAAAAATATGATCACTGGGGCGGCGCAAATGGATGGAGCAATCCTAGTGGTTTCCGCCGCCGATGGGCCGATGCCCCAGACCCGCGAGCATATCCTGCTGGCGCGCCAAGTCGGTGTGCCCGGTATAGTTGTTTTTCTTAACAAGGCGGACATGGTTGATGATAAAGAGCTTCTCGAACTGGTGGAGCTCGAAGTTCGGGAGCTGCTCTCCAAGTACAAATTCCCCGGGGACGAAGTTCCGATAGTTATCGGTAGTGCGTTAAAGGCATTGGAGGGAGACGCTTCGGATATGGGCGAGGGGTCGATCATAAAGCTCATGGAAGCCGTTGATTCTTTCATTAAAGAGCCAACCAGGGATGTCGATAAGCCATTTATTATGCCAGTCGAGGACGTGTTCACCATTAGCGGTCGCGGCACAGTTGTAACCGGTCGAGTCGAGCGCGGCGTCGTCAAAGTCGGGGAAGAGATCGAGATTGTCGGCTTTAAGCCAACGCAAAAAACCGTCGCTACCGGAATCGAGATGTTTCGCAAGCTTTTGGATGAGGGTCGGGCCGGTGATAATATCGGAGTGCTTCTACGCGGCACCAAACGTGAAGAGGTTGAGCGGGGTCAGGTCTTGGCGAAGCCTGCGAGCATAACCCCGCACACTAAATTCAATGCTGAAGCTTATGTTCTAACCAAAGAAGAAGGTGGACGACACACGCCATTTTTCAACGGATATCGCCCGCAGTTCTACTTTCGCACCACCGACGTTACCGGTGTCGTGAAACTTCCGGAAGGAACTGAAATGGTTATGCCTGGCGACAACATCAATGTGGAGATAGAATTGATTACGCCGGTGGCGATGGATGATGGGCTTAAGTTTGCAATTCGAGAGGGCGGCCGGACCGTGGGCGCCGGAGTCGTCACAAAGATCATCCAGTAACCTAAGCAGTGGAGGCGCACTCATGCGGGACATTGTAGGGTTTGCTTGCGACCAATGTAAGCGAAAGAATTATACATCGACGAAGAACAAGAAAAAAACCACCGACAAGCTTTCTTTCAAGAAGTTTTGCGCTTCGTGTCGGTCTCATACAATACATCGAGAGATCAAAGTTTAACGATTTACCGGGGGGTCAGTAGCTCCAATTGGCTAGAGCTCCGGACTCCAAATCCGGCTGTTGCAGGTTCGAATCCTGCCTGACCCGCCACCAACGTATCGTTAGCCTCATGGCAGACTGGATTCAAAAACTTCAGGATACTCTTCGCCATACGATCGAGTTCGTTAAGGAGTCCTGGCAGGAGCTGCGAAAGGTTCACTGGCCCTCGCGGAAGGAAACTTACGCGGCGACCGCACTCGTTATCATAGTGGTCGTGCTGGTGTCGGTTTACTTGGCGCTAATAGACCTGGGTTTGACCACAATGATTCAGGCAATCATAGATTAATCCTCCGAGCTCTCCTATGGCAAAGCAATGGTACATCGTTCACACCTTCTCGGGGTTTGAGCAAAAGGCGAAGGCAGCTCTCGAAGAGCGGGTAAGGACTCTCGGTAGACAAGAGTACTTCGGTGAAATCCTTGTGCCAGTCGAAAAGGTCGTCGAGCTCGTCAAGGGAAAGAAAAAAACTTCCTCAAGAAAATTCTTCCCCGGTTACATACTCGTTCAAATGGAACTCAACGACGATACCTGGCATGTGGTGAAGGAGACGCCGAAAATTACTGGGTTCGTCGGTGGCAGCACGAATCCGCCGTCAATTTCAGAGGAAGAAGTAAGGGCCATTACTCTTCAAATGGAAGAGGGCGCAATCAAGCCCAAGCCGAGGGTGCTATTTTCGGTCGGTGAGAACGTTAAAGTAGTCGACGGTCCGTTCGCAGATTTCAATGGGGTTGTTGAAGAAGTTCGACCCGATAAAGGCAAGCTTCGAGTGCTCATAAGCATTTTTGGACGAGCCACTCCGGTGGAGTTGGAATTCGTGCAAGTTGAGCGGAATTAGGTAGCAAGGACGCTATAATGGCCAAGAAAGTCATCGCGGAAATCAAGTTGCAGATCCCCGCCGGAGCAGCCAATCCAAGCCCTCCCGTTGGGCCCGCATTGGGACAGCGTGGGGTCAACATCATGGAATTTTGCAAGGCCTTCAATGCTGCGACTCAGTCCCAGCAAGGTATGACCACGCCAGTGATTATTACAGTCTATGCGGACCGGTCTTTCACGTTTGTGACGAAGACCCCGCCAGCCTCTGTTCTCCTCAAGAAGGCTGCAGGCATTGAGAAAGGTTCCAAAGAACCGGGCAAGACGAAAGTCGGGAAAGTCACTCGGGCGCAAGTCCGGAGTATAGCGGAATTGAAGCTTAAGGATCTCACGGCTAAAGATTTGGCCGCCGCCGAGAAGTCGGTTGAAGGTACTGCTCGCAGCCTTGGTCTCGATGTTGAAGGATGAATGTAGAGCACATCACTCACATCACGTCGGATCAACTTCAAAGCGTCTATCAGGGGGACAAATGAGTGGTTTTGGAAAATCCTATCGCGCTGCGTTGGCGAAGGTAGATCGTAGTCAGCGTTACCAATTGGAAGAGGGTCTTAAGCTTGTAAGGCAAACCGCCCGGGCAAAATTTGATGAGACGGTTGAGTTAGCCATCCGCTTGGGGGTTGACCCGCGGCAAGCGGATCAAAATGTCCGCGGAACGGTGACCTTGCCGCACGGTATGGGCAAGGCTGTTAGGGTGCTCGCTTTCGCCAAAGGAGAAAAGGAGAAAGAAGCCCAGGAAGCCGGAGCCGATTTCGTCGGAAGCGATGAACTCATCAAGAAGATCAGCGAGGGATGGTTCGAATTCGATAAGGCTGTAGCGACACCGGACATGATGGCTGCAGTCGGTCGCATCGGCAAGGTATTGGGCCCGCGCGGTCTCATGCCTAACCCTAAGACGGGCACAGTCTCTGCCGATATTGCGCGGGCGGTTAAAGAGATTAAGGCCGGCAAATTGGAGTTCAGAGTCGACAAGGCGGGAATAGTTCATGTTCCCGTGGGTAAGGCTTCTTTCGAGCCCGAGAAGCTCATAGACAATGCCAGATCCGTACTCTCAGCAATTCTCCGAGCCAAACCTGCTTCGGCCAAAGGCAACTACGTTCGCGGTGTGACGCTATCTACAACAATGGGGCCGGGAGTTAAAATCGATTTATCGCAGATTCGGGCTATGGCTGCCTAGATCTGTTCTTTAGCTAAATTTCAGCCAAGGAATCGGGAGAGAAGGATGGCGGAGTTAGAAGCTGCCCGCGCCAGTCATGGCGAAAAAGCCGAGACCGTAGCGGCTGTGCATGAAAAATTCAGAAAAGCAAAAATGGCCATCGCCACCGAGTATCGCGGGCTTTCTGTGAGTAAGATGACGCAGTTGCGGCGCGAGATTCACGATGTAGCAGGGGAATATCAGGTTATCAAGAATACTCTCGTCCGCCGCGCTCTCAAGGATACGGCCTACAGTGAGTTGGAACGAATGCTCGAGGGTCCCAATGGATGGGTGTTCGCGTATGACGATCCGGTCCTGCTTTCTAAAACCCTCGTCAAGTTCGTTGATGCCAATGAAAAGATGACGATCAAGGCGGCGATGTTTGAGGGCGAGTTAATGGACCCCGCTCGGATAAAAGTCCTCTCACAGATGCCCAGCAAACCTGAGCTGCAGGCGACCTTGCTCGCGCTGTTGCAGGCGCCGGCGACTCACCTGCTTCGCCTAATGCAGGAACCCGGATCTCGGATGGTTAGATTGCTGGATGCGGCGGCTAAAAAGGCGGACTAACAACACGATAGTAGTTCGGAATCAATCAAAAGGGGGACTTTTATGGCAGAGGTATCGAGGGAACAGGTTAAAGATTACATCAAGAATATGACGCTGTTGGACGCTGCAACTCTGGTCAAAGAACTCGAGGAGGAACTCGGGGTCAGTGCTGCGGCTCCGGTTGCAGTGGCTGCGGCAGCTAGTGGCCCGGCGGCAGCAGCGGAGGAGAAAACGGAGTTTGATGTTGTTCTTTCAGAAGCGGGCGAAAAGAAAATCCAGGTTATCAAGGTTGTCCGCGAGCTCACCGGCCTCGGGTTGAAAGAGGCCAAAGATCTCGTCGATGGCGCGCCCAAGAATGTTAAAGAGGGCATAGCCAAGGCCGAGGCTGAAACAATCAAGAAGAAGCTTGAGGAGCAGGGAGCCAAGGTCGAGATCAAATAGCGGCAACCAGCATGGGAATTCCTGCCGTAACACAGCAGTATTGTTAGATCGTTAAAGGAGAAACAATGCCCTTTCAAGTGGCCAATAACTTACGATTTCGCCGCAGTTTTGGAAGGATCAAGAGAATCATTGATCTGCCTTACCTGATTGAAATCCAGAAGAACTCTTACGAGTTGTTTTTGCAAAAAGATTCTTCATCCGCGCAGCGCGAGAATATCGGCCTTCAAGAGGTTTTTAAATCGGTATTTCCAATCAAGGATTTCAATGAGACAGCGTCCCTGGAATTTGTCAGCTACAGTTTGGGCGAGCCTAAATACGATGTTGACGAGTGTCACCAGCGCGGCATGACGTTCGCCGCGCCGCTCAAAGTGACGGTTCAACTCGTTCTATGGGATGTCGATGCCCAGACCGGCGCTCGCAGCATCAAGAATGTCAAAGAGCAGGAAGTCTATTTTGGTGAGATTCCTTTAATGACGAAGAACGGCACGTTCATGGTAAATGGCACCGAACGGGTCATTGTCAGTCAATTGCACCGATCCCCTGGAGTTTTTTTCGAACACGACAAGGGAAAAACGCACGCAAGCGGCAAGTTGCTCTATTCGGCGCGGATTATCCCCTACCGCGGTTCCTGGGTCGATCTCGAGTTTGATCCACGAGATGTCATTTATGTCCGTATCGATCGCCGTCGTAAGTTTCACGCCACGGTCCTGCTGAGGGCGCTCGGAATGACCACGGAAGATCTGCTGAATTATTATTACCGGAGCGATACCATTGTTTTCGATGGCCGCAAACCGGGGCTCGTTTTCAATCCTGCGCATTTGATGGGAGCGAAAGTGACGAGCGATGTTCGTGACCCGAAAAGCAATGACCTGATTGTTAAGGAAGGCAAAAAGTTTACCCGGCCGGTCTTGCGCCAAATGGAGCAAGCCAAGGTCAAACAGGTTCCTATCGCCTTGGAAGATATTCTTGGTCGGATCGCTTCCCATGACATCGTCAATCCCCAAACCAAAGAAGTCATCGTTGAATCCAATCATCCCATTACCCAAGAAAAGCTGGACCTCATCCGGGAAAAGGGCATTCATCAGGTCGAAGTTCTGTTCATTGACGAATCGACAGTTGGTCCGTACTTGCGAAATACATTGTTGCAGGACCGGATTAACTCACCTCAAGATGCAATTCTAGAGATCTATCGCCGCCTAAGGCCAGGCGATCCGCCGACGGTTGATTCGGCGACGAACTTTTTTAACAATTTGTTCTTTAATCCCGACCGTTATGATCTTTCCAAAGTAGGTCGACTTAAGCTGAATCATCGGCTCAAGCTCAATGTTCCATTGGAGCAAGGTACGCTTCGCAAGGAAGACATTCTTGAGGTCGTTCGCTATTTGATGGAGCTGAAGAACGGTAATGGCACCGTGGACGATATCGATCATCTCGGCAATCGCCGAGTACGCGCCGTCGGCGAGCTCGTCGAAAACCATTTTCGTGTCGGGCTGGTGCGCATGGAACGGGCGATCAAAGAGAAGATGAGCCTGCAGGATATCGAAACATTGATGCCGCAGGAACTGATTAACTACAAGCCTGTTTCCGCGGCACTGAAAGAGTTTTTCGGTTCAAGTCAATTGTCCCAGTTCATGGATCAGACTAATCCGCTTTCGGAGATCACCCACAAACGCCGCTTATCGGCACTGGGGCCCGGTGGACTGACCCGGGAACGCGCCGGGTTCGAGGTGCGCGACGTTCATCCGACGCATTATGGTCGCGTCTGCCCGATCGAGACGCCGGAAGGGCCGAATATCGGCCTAATCGCATCCTTGACGACTTACGCCCGAGTCAATGAGTTTGGTTTCATCGAGACGCCGTATCGCGAAGTTGACAGCGGCAAGGTGACGGATCGGATCCGGTATCTTTCCGCACTCGAAGAGGAAGACCATGTCATAGCGCAGGCCAATGCGCCGATTGATGCGCGGGGCGTTTTTACTCTCGATCTAGTCTCCGCTCGCAAAGGCGGCGAATTTGTAATGGCGCGACCCGAGGAAGTGAACCTCATGGACGTGTCGCCCAATCAACTCGTCAGCGTGGCGGCCTCGCTGATTCCATTTCTTGAGAACGATGACGCCAACCGGGCTCTGATGGGCTCTAACATGCAGCGTCAGGCAGTGCCTCTGTTAAGGACCGAGGCTCCTCTGGTCGGTACCGGGATGGAGAAAGTTGTTGCCCGGGATTCCGGCGTTACGGTTGTGGCCAAGCGCGAAGGCGTAATCGAGAGCGTCGATTCGACTCGCATTGTGGTGAAGGCTGACAAAGCTTCCGGCCCCCGCGACACCGGAGTTGATATCTACAATCTGGTCAAATACCAGCGTTCGAATCAGAATACTTGCGTCAATCAACGACCCATCGTCAGGATTGGTGACCAGGTGAAAGCCGGCGATGTCATCGCCGACGGTCCATCCACAGAGATGGGAGAGCTTGCGCTCGGCCGCAATGTTCTCGTCGCGCTCATGCCCTGGGGCGGCTACAACTTTGAAGATTCTATCCTGATTAGCGAGCGCGTCGTTAAAGAAGACATTTACACCTCGATTCATATCGAGGAATTTGAATGCGTTTCACGCGACACCAAACTCGGTCCGGAAGAGATTACGCGGGACATCCCGAACGTCGGCGACGAAGCTCTGACCGATCTTGACGACAGCGGCATCATTAGAATCGGCGCCGAAGTGAAGCCTAGTGATATTCTCGTAGGAAAAATCACGCCCAAGGGCGAGACTCAGTTGTCTCCTGAAGAGAAACTCTTGCGCGCCATATTCGGAGAAAAGGCTGGCGAGGTCCGTGATACATCGTTGCGCGTTCCACCGGGAGTTGAAGGCACTGTCATCAATGTCCGGATCTTCTCGCGCAAAGGGATGGGCAAGGATGAGAGAAGCAAGGCAATCGAGGACGAAGAGATCATACGGCTGCGCAAAGATCAGCATGATGAAGTCCGAATCCTTCAAGACGGCGCGCTCAGACGTCTGAAAAAACTTCTAGTCGGCCGTAAACTGGCAAACCGGCTCAGCGACGACAGTCGAAAACTGCTGCTCGTCAAGGGTAAGGAGATCACCGAGGAAGATCTGGATCAGTTGCCGATGAGCTATTGGAGCGAGATCCGGATCGATAACGAATCAGTGGAAGCGGAGCTCGACCGGATTGTTGAAAGCACGGCAGGACAGGTCAAGCTGATTAAGGAAGTATTCGAAGACAAGATCGAAAAGTTGCGAGGCGGCGATGAACTCCCGCCAGGCGTCATCAAGATGGTGAAAGTATTCGTCGCTATTAAACGTAAGTTGCAAGTTGGCGACAAGATGGCCGGACGCCATGGTAATAAGGGTGTCATATCGAGGATCCTGCCCGAAGAGGATATGCCTTATCTCGAAGACGGCACTCCGGTTGACGTGGTGCTCAATCCTCTGGGTGTGCCTTCACGTATGAACGTGGGCCAGATTCTCGAAGCGCATCTTGGCTGGGCAGCTCGTAGTCTCGGGCATCAAATTGATCAATTAATGCGGGAACACCGGCAGGAAGTAGACGGACTGCGCAAACGTCTGAAGGAATATCTCAATACCAAGGAAGCCAGCGAGCTGATCGATGGCGCCAAAGACGCTGATGTATTTAAGCTGGCGGAGAAGTATCGTGACGGGGTGCGCTTGGCGTCGCCGGTTTTTGACGGCGCGGCGGAAGAGGAAATCTTTAACTTACTGAAAAAGGCCGATCTTCCGGTGAGCGGCCAAGTTACTCTGTACGATGGCCGCAGCGGCGAGCCCTTTGATGGCAAAGTAACGGTCGGGGTCATGTATATCATGAAACTGCATCACCTGGTTGATGACAAAATACATGCTCGCTCGACCGGTCCGTATTCTCTCGTCACCCAGCAACCATTGGGTGGGAAGGCTCAATTCGGCGGCCAGCGGCTCGGAGAGATGGAGGTTTGGGCGCTGGAGGCTTATGGAGCGGCATATACCCTTCAAGAAATGCTGACGGTTAAATCTGATGATGTTGTCGGGCGAACGCGAATGTACGAGGCGATCGTTAAAGGAGACAATCTCCTCGAACCAGGGTTGCCGGAGTCTTTCAACGTGATGGTTAAGGAGCTCCAGAGTTTGGGGCTTGATGTTGATCTAGTCGAGGAAAAATAGCTAGGCCTGTACACCCACAGCGCTGATGCTGGAGGTCGATCTTTATGGAAGATCTTTTTAATTTGTTCGAGCGACCGAAAAATCCGCTAAGTTTTAATGCGATCCGAGTTTCTGTGGCGTCCCCGGAAAAGGTCCGATCTTGGTCACATGGGGAAGTGAAGAAGCCGGAAACGATTAACTACAGAACCTTCAAGCCCGAACGGGATGGTTTATTTTGCGCCAAGATCTTTGGCCCGACCAAGGACTACGAATGTAACTGTGGCAAGTATAAACGCATGCGGCACCGAGGCGTTGTCTGTGAAAAATGCGGCGTCGAGGTGATTCAGTCAAAGGTGCGCCGCGAGCGGATGGGCCATATTGAGCTGGCAACGCCGGTAGTCCATATCTGGTTCCTTAAGAGCCTGCCGAGCCGGATTGGCGCCTTGCTCGACATGTCCCTAAAGGACATCGAGAAGGTTCTCTATTTTGAATCCTATATCGTTATCGATCCAGGCGAGACGCCTTTGCAGTACAAGGAGCTCTTGAGCGAGGCCCGTTATCGCAAAGCGATGGAGGAGTTCGGCGGCAGGTTTACTGCGGAGATGGGAGCAGAGGCCGTTCGGAAGATCCTCAAAGCGGTCGATGTAGTAAAACTTTCAGAAGATCTGCGCCAAGAGATGCGCGATGCAAACTCTGAGGTCCGGCGCAAAAAACTAGCAAAACGGTTAAAGGTCCTCAACGCTTTTAGGACCTCCGGGAATCGACCGGAATGGATGGTCATGGAAGTTGTTCCGGTTATTCCACCGGATCTACGGCCATTGGTGCCACTTGACGGTGGTCGCTTCGCGACTTCGGATTTAAACGATCTCTACCGGCGCGTGATCAACCGAAATAATCGGCTCAAGCGCCTAATGGAATTAAGCGCTCCGGATATGATTATCCGGAACGAGAAACGCATGCTCCAGGAGGCCGTTGACGCTTTATTCGATAACGGCCGACGTGGGCGAGCTATAACAGGCCAGAATCGACGGCCGCTTAAGTCTTTGAGCGATATGCTTAAAGGTAAAACCGGTAGATTCCGCCAGAACCTGCTCGGCAAACGGGTGGATTATTCTGGAAGATCGGTGATCGTTGTTGGACCGGAATTGCGGCTACACCAATGCGGGCTGCCAAAGAAGATGGCTTTGGAGTTATTCAAGCCATTTATCTATAACAAGCTTGAAGAGCGCGGCTTCGTCACCACCATCAAGAGTGCAAAGAAAATGGTCGAGAAAGAACGGCCCGAGGTGTGGGATATCCTGGATGAAGTCATTCGCGAGCACCCGGTGATGTTAAACCGCGCTCCGACATTGCACCGCCTTGGGATTCAGGCTTTTGAGCCGATCCTGATTGAAGGGAAGGCGATTCAACTTCATCCGTTGGTATGCGCGGCGTATAACGCGGACTTCGACGGTGATCAAATGGCGGTGCACGTTCCATTGTCGGTCGAAGCTCAAGTCGAAGCTCGCGCCCTGATGATGTCCACCAACAACATTCTATCACCGGCCAACGGGAAGCCGATCATCGTGCCGACCCAGGATATCGTGCTGGGGCTTTACTACATGACCCGCGACCGCTTGCAGGCTAAAGGAGCCGGCCGCATCTTTAGCAGCCCCACCGAAGTTCGAATCGCCTATGACCAGGGTGAGGTGGAGATTCAAGCG
>Ga0307416_100000472_pt1 | contig 20532 bp, 17 predicted proteins | sample DK1Cmetagenome_2_FD_203821 | JGI IMG/M metagenome (GOLD analysis project Ga0307416, IMG submission 203821) | Maize rhizosphere microbial communities from greenhouse at UC Davis, California, United States - DK15-C-3 | ecosystem: Host-associated > Plants > Roots > Rhizosphere > Soil | place...
GGTGCTCGAGCTGGCCGAAGGGGTCTTCGAGGTCAAGAGCACCAACGGAGACACGCACCTGGGCGGCGACGACTTCGACCAGCGGCTGATCGAATGGCTGGTGGCGGAGTTCAAGCGGGATCAGGGTATCGATCTCTCCAAGGATCCCATGGCACTCCAACGCCTGAAAGAGGCGGCGGAAAAGGCCAAGATGGAGCTGTCCACGGTCACCCAGACGGACATCAACCTTCCGTTTATCACGGCCGACCAGTCCGGGCCCAAGCACCTGAACATCAGCCTGACCCGGGCCAAGTTCGAGCAGCTGGTAGATGATCTGGTCCAACGGAGCATTCCGCCGATGCAGACCGCACTGAAGGATGCCGGCCTCGATCCCAAGCGGATCGACGAAGTCATCCTGGTCGGTGGCTCGACCCGTACGCCCAAGATCCAGCAGATCGTCAAGGATTACTTCGGCAAAGAGCCGAACAAGTCGGTGAACCCCGACGAGGTCGTCGCGATCGGTGCGGCCATCCAGGGCGGCGTCCTCGGTGGCGAGGTCAAGGATGTGCTGCTCCTCGACGTGACCCCGCTCTCGCTCGGCATCGAGACGCTGGGTGGCGTCACGACCGTGCTCATTCCGCGGAACACCACCATTCCGACCAAGAAGTCGGAGACGTTCTCCACGGCGGAGGACAATCAGACCACGGTCGAGATCCACGTGCTCCAGGGCGAGCGGCAGATGGCCATGGACAACCGGACTATAGGCAAGTTCCAGCTGACCGGTATCCCGCCGGCACCCCGGGGCATGCCTCAGGTTGAGGTGACGTTCGATATCGACGCGAACGGCATTCTCCACGTCTCGGCCAAGGACAAGACCACCGGGAAGGAACAGAAGATCCGAATCGAGGCCTCGAGCGGTCTCAGCGATAGCGAGATCGACCGGATGGTCAAGGCCGCTGAGCAGCACGCTCAGGAAGACCAGTCACGGCGCGAGCAGATCGAGTCTCGAAACCAGCTCGACAGCCTCGTGTACCGGGTGGAGAAGGACAGCAAGGAGTGGGCGGACCGGCTTCCCGCGGATGCCAAGTCCCGTTTGGATGCGGCCCTCGAGGGCGGACGGCAAGCGCTTCGGACCGGAGAAGTGGACGGCATCCGCCGCGCCCTGGATGAGCTCAACCAGGCCTACTCGGCGGCCGGGGCGTCACTTTATCAGGCTGCAGGTGCGAATGCACCAGGTGGCGGTAGTGAGCCCGGACCAAGTGGCCCCGGCCAGCAGAGCGGAGGCCAGGAGCCCGGAGCAGCCCAGGACGATGTGGTCGAGGCCGACTACGAGATCGTGGATGAAAAGAAGTGACCGAAGGGGCGATTGAGCCCTGAAGTCACCCTGAGCGGAGCGAAGGGGCCGGAGCTTCAGGTTCTTTCCTCCGTCAGGCGGGGGCCGACGTCAGGCCCCTTTTTCATTGATAAGTGTGCCGAAACTCACCAATGGGGTTCTCGGTACTGTTAAATTACCTCCATGCAGGACTTCCCCAACGCTTTCTGAAGGACGCTCGATGTCCGCACGATCATTGAACTGGCTGAAGTTCGGGGGTTTAGTGGCCCTGGCATTCGCGCTGGGGCTGCTGTTCGCCGGCTTGCTGGATCTGCCCAACCGCTCCTCCGCCCAGGAACAGGGCCGTCAAGCCTCGGCCATAGCCCAGGTGCCGGCGCCCTCCATTCCAGCTGCCCGGCCGCTGCAGGAGCTGAGCGAGGCGTTTGCCGCCGTGGCCGAGCACGTCAAACCCACGGTCGTTTATATCCGCTCTCAACGCACCGAGCAGACCACCCGCCAGCGGGTGCCCCCCGGCATGGAGCGATTCTTCCCCCGCTTTCGGCAACAGCCGGACATCGAGCAGGGCAGCGGGTCGGGTTTCGTGGTCTCGGCGGACGGCTATATCCTGACCAACAACCATGTGGTCGAGGGCGCCGAGCAGGTCACGGTGCGGCTCCTGGACCGGCGGGAGTTCAAGGCCAAGGTTATAGGCACTGACCCCAACACAGATGTGGCGGTGGTCAAGATCGACGCCAAGGGCCTCCAGCCGGTTGCGCTGGGCAACAGCGATGACGCCCGGGTTGGGGAATGGGTCCTCGCGATAGGGAACCCGCTGGGCGAAGGCCTCACCTTTACCGTGACCTCGGGCATTATCAGCGCCCAGGGGCGCGCGCTGACCGGCCTTCCCGGCCGGGGACAGGGCAGTATTCAGGACTTCATCCAGACCGATGCCGCCATCAACCCCGGGAACTCGGGCGGTCCGCTGGTGAGCGTTCGGGGTGAGGTCATCGGGATCAACTCGGCCATCGCCAGCGAGACTGGTTTCTACTCCGGTTACGGTTTTGCCATTCCGATCAACCTGGCCAGGACGGTCATGAACCAGTTGATCGAGACCGGCTCGGTCCACCGGGCTGCCCTCGGCGTCGCTATTGACAACGTCACCCTGAACGACGCTGCCTACGTTGGGCTACCGGAAATCAGGGGTGTGGTGGTCAAGGACATCCCCAACGACGATTCGCCGGCCAAGGCTGCCGGTATCCTGCCGGGGGACGTCATCATCTCGGTGGACGGGAAGCCGGTCGAGCGGGTGGGACAGCTGCAGCAGGTGATCGGCTTCCGGAAGCCCGGTGAAGTGGCCAAGGTCGAGGTCGCCCGGAAGGGCGGCATTCGGAAGACCTTCAACGTCAAGCTCCAGGCGTTGAACGAGCAGCCCCAGCTTGCCGCGGCAGACGAGGGCGATCCCGATAACGCCGGGAACTCGGGCGGCTCGGCGATGAACCGGCTCGGGGTCACTGTCGAACCGGTTACCCCCGACGTGGCGCAGCAGCTTCAGCTCCCCGCGAATATGCGGGGCCTGATTGTTACCAACGTCACTCCGGGAGGTCCCTCTTGGCAGACGCTCTACGACGATCCCCAGAGCAACGGCCCCGACATCATCCTCTCGGTTGAAGGCAAGCCGGTGCGGACCGAGGCCGAGCTGCGCAATGCCCTCAAGGCGGAAAAGCCGGGCAGCATCGTGACCATCGGCATCTACAATCCTCGGGCTCAGGGTCGCCGGGTAGAGCGGATCAAGCTCGGGGACAAGTAGGGGCGGAAGGACCGAGGGACGGAAGGATCCAAAGTAGGCCCTCTGGGCAGACTAGGGGGCCAACTCTTTGCTACCCACTCCCTCGTGGCCTTCCGTCCTTCCCACGTTCCGTCCTTCCTTCCGTCGTTCCCATTTTCCGTCTTTCCCCACCTTCCCATCTTCAGCTAACTTGGACCATGGCTATACTCGGAATGATCTTCGACGTCGACGGAACTCTGGTGGACACCAATCCGGCCCATGTGGAAGCCTGGCGCCGGGCCTTCGAACGATTCGGCTTCGACGTTCCCGCGGAGCGCATCGTGCCGGAGATCGGGAAGGGTGGAGACAAGCTGGTTCCGTCGATTCTGGGTGAGGAAGAAGAGCGCCGCTTCGGTGAAGACCTCCGGAAGGCCCAAAAGAAGGAATTTCTCGCCATTGCCGGCCGGGAACGCTTCCCGGTTTTCGCCGGGGCCACCGAGATCTTTCAGGCGCTTCGCGAGCGGGGCATTCGGACGGCTCTTGCCACGTCCAGTGACGAGCAGCACCTCGATGCCACGCTTCAAAGTGCCGGAGTGGACCTTCGAAGTGCCCCCGATGTGGTGGTGACCAGGAGCCCGGACGAGGCCAGCAAGCCATCACCGGATCTGATTGTGGACGCCCTGGATCAACTGCAGTTGCCTGGTAGCCAGTGTGCCATGGCTGGAGACACCGTGTACGACGGGCAAGCTTGTCAGTCGGCAGGCGTCGCTTTCCTGGGTCTGCTGTCGGGCCCTGCCAGCAACGCCGAGCTGCTCGAGGCTGGGGCTTGCGGTGTGTGGGACGACGTGGGCCACCTGTTGGCAGAGCTCGACCGCGCGCTGGAGCTTGCATCGCTCACGGGCGCGGTAGCCGAATAGGACGTTTTCTCTCACAGCCCGGAGCCGCGCTCCCCATGACCACCAGCGAAGAAACCGATTGGATGAACCACCCTGCCATCAGGGCCTTGGTCGACCAGGCCAACACGCTGGCCCTGGAGGAGCGGATCACCTTAGTGAAGGGCTTGATCCCGGCCATAGCCAATGGCCTGTCGGATGCGGAGTATGAGCGATTCGTGACGTTCGTTCGATTGAAAGGGGAGCGATATCTCGAGGCAAAATCCCACCCGGGCACCGGACGATCGGGGCGGCACATCCCTGGAGACCGGGAGTTGGAAGGCCGGTAGGTGAATGAACTTGCCGGAGCAACCGGAAATCACCGCACCTGAGGTTCACGTCCGCAGCGTTCGCCGGCGCCGAAGCGACCCGCCGGTCCCACCGACGCCGAGGCCACCCAATGTTCGCAACTGGCTGATCTACGCAGGCACCGCGGCTCTCATCGCCGCACTGATGCTGGATGGATATCTGCGCCACCGTCCTCAGCATCTTCGGCTGCCCAAGCTGTCCTACGCCACCGAGGTCCGGTCGGCTCTTTCCGAAGCAGGGGACTCGCTTCAGGTGGTGGTCTCGTGGGATCTCACGCTGTCTGAGCCCAGTGGACGGCCAGACTCGATCCGGGTGAAAGTGAGTCCCGGGCAGGGACAAAGGACGGTTCTCAGCAACCAGGTAGCCAGCCAGCTGGCGGACACGCTGTACCTGCCAGCACCAAGCCGAGGCGAAACCCTGACCGGTATCTCCTGCGTTGCCACCGAACACAATGGATCTCCGGCGGATGAGAGCTGCACGCCCTGGCAATACGTCCGGCCCAGCGCGGCCGCGGCGAGTACGGTGAGTCAGATCGTGATCAGGCCGAGCGGTCTGCAGGTTGACCCCGACGTCGGCGGGCGATGTGCGGAGTGGCAGCGGGCTCACCCCAACCAGTCGGTCTGGATTCGGGTAAACGTCGTCGCCATTCCCGAGTGCACCGGTCCCAACCAGAAGCCGGCTGTCGCTCAGTTTTGTGCGTTTGCGGTGCTGCCGGACGGACGGCGGGTGAAGACGGCCACCTCGAGCAACGACAGTTACTGCGAGGAGCTCTTCGTCGAATGGAGCCGAGAGCTGTACTCCTGAGGTTGATCGGCTCGCTTATGATCGGTCACATCGCGCTGGGTCCCCCACGCCCCCACCAGCTGCCCCCGCTCGAAGATCCCGACCAGGTTGTTCACGAAGTACTTGGCGTGCCCATAACGATCGATTTCATGTGACTCGGCATCCTCCAGTCGATAACCGCTCCGAATGAAGCTGCGAAGGTAGGCCACGTTCTCGGGGTTGGAGGGCGGAAGAAAAACGACGAGGCGGGTTCCGACCACATCGCCGGCGGCTCGAAAGCCATACATCCGGGCAAAGGCGTCGTTGCATTCGGCCAGCACCGAGTACAGGTAGAGATGCTCGACCTGTTCATCTTCGGGCAGAGTGATATCGAGCGGCTGCTGGTGATGGAAGCGCCAGGTAGCCTCCGTGGTGAGCTCGAGTAGCGGAGCGGGGGCAGCGGTTCCCTCCTCCACTCTGGCGACAATCCGGACCGGCGGCCGGCTCACCTGGTTTCCGCCCTCAGCCGCTGGGCTATCGTCCAGGGTGGAGCCGAGTGCAGATGGCTGGCTCGCCAACGGCCGTCCGAAGCGGGAGCATACAACCACCAGAAGGGCTCCGGTGGCCAGGAGGATCGGGTCCCGCCCAACCAGGGTGCCGAGCACGAGGGCAAGTAGACCGGGCCCGGTTCCTCCATACAGCGCACTCACGGCCACAGCCACCAACAGCGCCGGGCGCGCGTCATACGCACCGGCGACTTCGTTCAGTCCCAGCATCAGCAGGAGCGCGAGACCCACGGAGATGCCGGCAAGACCGTAACGGAGCAAGGGCGCCGGGATGGCGGACAAGGAGCGATGGGACGGCGGGTTGGGCACTGGGAATCGATCCTGGACGGATGTCATTTGAACCTACGCCCCTCACCGGGAGGGCACAACCAACAGGAATGCCCGGAACCGTGGGTGTGTCGCGAAGAGAGCCGGAGAGACCAACAGCATCCCTCCGGCTCCATTTACCGCAGCGCTGGCCTCAGACCCGCGACAGGCGCCGCTCGGGCCCGTGATAGTTGGTGTCCTGGCGGTAGCGCCGTTCGTTTCCGCGCCACGCCTCGGTGTCACCCTCCACCCGGGCATCCCCGCTGCGCTCGATCCGGGCCTCCTCACGGCGCACCGTGTCGGATACTTCCTGGGTACCCTGGACCTGACGCTTCTTCAGGGTGACTTCTTCGCGGACGACCGGTGTCTTCTCCACCCGTACCTCTTCCTCCATCAGAGGTATCCGGATCTCCTCGTCCTCATCGATGCGTCCCGATGCCCTGCTTCCTTCAGCGGCTGGACGGCGCTCGACGACCACTTCCTCCCGAGTTACCGGCACCTCGATGGTCCGCTCCTCGCTGACCACTTCTTTCCGGACCCGCACTTCACCGGCCTCGACCCGCTGCTTCTCGGCCCGGAGCTCTTCCTCGCGCAGCTCGATGCTCCGGGAGTCTTCCTCGGAGCCCAGGGTTCGCCCTGACGTGCTCGCGCGGGTGCTCAGCCCTCGACCCACGGAGCCGAGGTCGGCGCCGCTCTCATACAGTATGGCACGGGCCTCTTCGACGCGGTTCCCGGCGGAGACCGTGACCAGCGTGCCGCCGGCACGGAACCCCTGATCGAAGTGCTGCGCATCCTCCTCTGGAACACCCATGCCCACGAGGGCGCCGATCAGGCCGCCCGCCGCAGCGCCGATACCGGCACCCGCCAGCGTCGAGGCCAGGGCCCCGCCGGCGATGATGGGACCCACGCCTGGAATTGCCAATGCGCCGACGCCGGCCAGCAGTCCGATCACGCCGCCCAAGACCCCGCCACCAACGGCACCTGTCGCCGCACCCTCGGCGGCCTGGGTCCCGGTGCCCTCGACCAACTCCTCCTGTCGATCTCGATCCTTGATGGCCACGCCGATCTGGCTCTCGGAAAAGCCGTCCTGTTTCAGACGCTGAATGGCCCGTTCAGCGTCGGTCTGATTATGGAAGAGTCCCACCACAGTTCCGCTGGTCCTGGTGGTCTCGTTGTCTCGCTTGCTCATCGATGAAGCTCCTTGAGTTTCTGCACTCGATTAAGGATTCCGGTGGGCCTCGGCTCCCGCCTCAGCCAAAAGTGGAAAACTGAGCGCCTGTTTGACGCAGAAGGGCAACGTAGGGTCTCTAAGAAGATGATGTGGTGACCAATCTCACCTTCCGAGGCGAGAGTAGAGTTCAAAAACGGAGGGACACTATCAGCAGAAAACCCCGGTACTATATTCCAGCCGACGCGAACGTGGCGGAATCGGCAGACGCGCAGGACTTAGGATCCTGTCCCGAAAGGGGTGCGGGTTCAACTCCCGCCGTTCGCATGGAAGTGCGCCTAGTCCTACTAGATCTGTTAGCCCTTCGGCTCACCCGACTTGCTTCCCTCGACTCCACCCTCCCTACCCGACTGCTACCCGGCACGTCCATTGCTCTGCCCAAGCTCTCACACCGTACTAGCCTCTGGATTCACGTTTTACGGAGCTGGGCCATGTCAGGAAGACGGGGAAGCGGGCATCTTGCGTCAGCCGGGGTCCTGTTTCTGATGCTCGGCTTGTCGCTATCCGCCTGCGCCGGAAGGCCGGCGGACACCACTCCGGCTCCTTCGGCTGCTCGCCGGGCCACCCGGGTGCAGGCAGCGGTCCGGGCGGAACAGGACCGCCGGATAGCCCGGCTGGAGCTCGCCCTGCTGGAGAAGACCGCCCAAGTGGAAGAGCTACAGTCGCAGCTGGATGATGCCCGAGAAGAAGTGGTTCGGGCCATGGCCAAGCTGCAGACCCTGGCAAGCCGGGCAGAGGCCGCGTCAGGAATGGCGGAGGCCGAGGTGGCACTCCAGCCGCTGAGGGCCCGCACTGCCCAGCAAAACGCCCCCGAGGCAGCCCAGGCCAGCCGACTATTACGGGAGGCCTCAGCCGAGTTCAACCAGGAGAACTACGGGGGGGCGCTGTACTTGGCCACTCAAGCCAAGGCGCTCGCCGCGGCAGGAACCGGACGCCTGTCTTCGCGAGAACGCACTTCGGATCGTCCGGGTGAAAAGCCGTTCGCCGTTCCAATCCCGCTGAAGGCCGTGGGTTCCGGCAATGTTCGAGAAGCCCCTGGCACGGCCGCCCCGGTCGCGTTCGCCGTCGTCGGCGGAGACAGTCTGACTGGCTATTCTTATGTAGAGGACTGGGTTCGGATCAGTGACGAGATGGGGCGGGGTGGCTGGATCTTCCGCAAGCTCATCGTCCGGCGATAAACGAGCGCTACATCCTCCCCTTCACCTTGGTCTGCTTCGAGCCCGACCGTACCACCCGGTTCCGCCCCGCCCGTTTGGCCGAATAAAGCGCCTCATCTGCGTTGGATATGACTTCGTCGGCCGTCTGACCGTTCTCCGGGAACTCCGCAATGCCGATGCTCAGGGTGATCTTGCGGCCGGCAAACTGCTGGGCCTCGACCCGCGCTCGGATTCGCTCGGCCACTTCCTGGGCGACCACACCGCTGGTCCCGGTGAGGAGAACGGCAAACTCCTCACCGCCATAGCGGGCCGTGCAGTCCTCTGAACGGGTAGAGTTCAGGAGTATGGTGGCGACTTTCTTCAATACCTCGTCGCCGGCTGGATGTCCGAACGCATCGTTGTACTTCTTGAACTCGTCGACATCAGCCATGAGCACGCTGAATGCGCCCTTATGGCGGAAGGAACGCACCAGCTCCTCGGAGAGCCGCTGGGTCAGATACCGCCTGTTGTACAGGCCGGTGAGATCGTCGGATGTGGACAGCCGCTCCAGCTTCTCGTTCTGCGTCCGGAGCCGCTCATTCATCGCGTCCAGCTCCTGGCGTCCCTGCCGGAGCCGGCCAACCATATGGTTGAATACGGCGGTCAGCTCGCCTACCTCGCCCTTGGCCGCAGGGAGGTCCACGGCGAGATCGCCGTCGGCAACTTCGGAGGCTCCCTGGATCAGCCGCTCCAGTGGCCGGACGATTCGAAGCCCCAGCCGGTATGCCATGAATCCAACGGCGAGCATCAGGCTGCTCACCATCAGCAGCGTCATATTTCGGAAACGTCGGACTTGCTGGAACGCGGCGTCGGCCGGCGTTTCTGAAATCACAGCCCACTTGGCTCGGGGAATTCGCTTGAGGCTGCCTACCACCTCGGCGCCGGTCAGGCTCTCGTAGCTGACCACTTGGCCTTCCCGGGCCCTCAGTCGATCCCATTCCCGCGGCTTGAGCTTGGACTTCATCAGCTCGGCCGAGGTTTCCGCGGTGCCGACGATCATCGCACCATTGACGGTGAGCAGATATGCCTGGCCGCCTTTGGGAGCAAACGCCCGGAGCCCCTTCTGAGCCCCGCGCAGGCTGAGCCGCGCCGCGAGCGCTCCCAACATTCTGCCTTCCCCCCGCTGGACCGGCACCGCCACCAGCAGGACGCCCCTGGTCAATGAGTCATCCCACGTCGCCTGGCCTACCAGGGAGTTGTTGGCAGTGAGTTCCTTCGCCCAGGTTGCCGGCAGCCTGATGGTGTTTCGCTCGGCGCCACTGGAGGCCACTGCCCGTCCCTGGGAATCGAACACCACCAGATCTTCGTACTCGTTGAAGCGGTCTCGCACCGACGTGAGGTAATCGTTCAGGCGTTCATGGGAGGAGCCAGTGCGGGCTCGCGACAGCTTCTCTGAGACCTCATATGAGCTGGCGAACACCCGGAGATCGTAGAGCCGCTCTTTCAGCCAGACGTCCATTTCGCGCGAAGCCTGCCCGCTGGAGCTCAGCAGCTCTTGCGCGATCTTGGCTTCGAGTGCCCGACGATTCTGAGTGTAGGAAACCCACGCCGTGAGCCCCGAGGGGATCAGGGTAACGGTGAGAGCAAAGACCAGGATCTTGCTTCGAAGCGTATCCAGGCGCAGGCGCAGGTTGAGCAACGCGACTCCTCTCTCAGGGCTGCGAAAGCCGAGTAGTATGAGGCTCCCTCAGCAGGTCCCAGGCCAGGTAGTATCACGAAGACAGGCAATGACATACCTGGGTTCAGTCAGACCAGGTGCTTGGTGCGCTGCGGAGGGTATGGCAGATTCCCTGACCGGACCGGCGGATCAGAATCCGGAGACGAGCTGGGGAACAGCGGCCGTTGACTCCCGCTGAGCAGCCGCCTAGGTTGCCGCCAGAACCGTCCTTCTCGGTCGGAGAGTCGATGTCTCAGGGTTGGCAAACCGTTCTTATGCTGAACTCCCGGCGGAACAACCGCTGGCTTCGCTGCGCGCGCGCAGGGGATCCGGGAGCGTAGGCCTTCGTCCAGAGCTCGCACGTTACCTCGTGCATCCAGGCCCGCTCCAATGAGCGGGTTTTTTATTGCGCATTGATGGGAGCAGCAATGACGAACCCTGTTCCGAAAGACGGGAGACGAATTCTGGTCCAACCTCCTGCCCTGCTGCCACCAGAGCCGGAGGTCGTGGAAACGTCTGCATCCGACTCGGGCCCCCATCCGTTGAGCGAGACCGGCGAGGCAAGAAAACTGGGAACCCTGGTGGATGTGAGTCAGGCCCTCGCGGGGCATCTGAGCCTCCAGGCCGGGCTTTCGGGTCTCCTGCTGATTCTGGGCCGGCGCTGCTCGGTCAAACGTGGAGCCGTCGCCTTGCTGAATGAAGCGACTGGCGCGCTCGACATTCGGGCCAGCCTGGGGCTGGGATACGATCGCGGCGGAATTCACAATGGCCCGGCCCTGGAAGTGCTGCGGGAAGTCGCCGGGACGGGAGAGGCCACCGTCCTCCCCCGGATCGAGGAGCACACCTTGCTGGCTGTTCCGATCCTGCTGCATCGGCGCTGCATCGGCACGCTGTCGGTCGAGGTCCAGTTCCGTCCGGAGCGGGACGTCGACCGGCTGCTCAAGTTTCTGCGGGTGGTGGCCTCGATGATCTCGCAGGCGGTCAGGATTCATCGGCTGCTCGACACCGAGCGACAGAAGCTGGTGACGGAGAATGCTCAATTGCGCCAGGAGCTGCAGCAGCGCAACCCTTTGTTCAACCTGGTTGGCGCGAGCGGCCCGATGCGCCAGCTCTACGAATCCGTAGCGCGTGTTGCCGCCAGCAGCACCACCGTGTTGATCCGGGGAGAGTCGGGCACCGGAAAGGAGTTGGTGGCGCAGGCGATCCACTACCACTCACCTCGAGCCAAGAAGCCGTTCATTAAGGTGAATTGTGCAGCGCTCCCGGAGACGCTGGTGGAATCGGAGCTGTTCGGCTACGAACGGGGTGCCTTTACCGGCGCAGCACAGCGGAAGAAAGGCCGCTTCGAGCTGGCGAACGGCGGGACACTGTTTCTGGACGAGATCGGCGAGCTGAGCCCGGCCACCCAGGTCAAGCTGCTCCGCGTTCTGCAGGAGCGGGAGTTCGAGCGGGTGGGGGGAACGGAGTCGGTGCCGGTGGATGTGCGGGTCATAACCGCGACCAATCGGGATCTGGAAACGGCGCTGGCCGACTCGACATTCCGGGAGGACCTCTACTACCGGCTCAACGTCTTTCCCATCTTCATTCCACCGTTACGATCACGCAGGGCCGACGTGCTGCCGCTGGCTGACCACTTCATCGAGAAGTATGCCCGGGAGCATGGGAAGAACATTCGACGGATTTCCACGCCGGCCATCGATCTCCTGTCCAGCTATCACTGGCCGGGCAACGTGCGGGAACTGGAGAATACGATCGAGCGGGCAGTGCTGCTGGCCGATGGGGAGGTCATCCACGGATACCACCTGCCTCCTACCCTGCAGACAGCGGATGCCACCGGCACTGTGGTGCGCACCTCGCTGGACGAGGCAGTCGAGGCGTTCGAGCGCAGTCTCATCGAGGACGCCCTCAAAACCGCGCGGGGAAACCGATCCCAGGCCGCCCGCCTGCTGGGAACCACCCAGCGCGTCATCAGCTATAAAGTCAGGAAATACGGGATAGATCCGTCTCGCCTGAGGCCTTGAGCCGAGGCTGCGCCGAGTACAGGGCGACCGCTGCCACGAGCACATTGGCGACAACGATGGGGAGGGCATGGAGGATGAGGCCGTACGCGGCCCACACGATGGCCGCTGCGGCCTGGGCTCGGCGGAGCTTCCGCTGATCCTTCCACAAGTACGACGCCAGGAACATCGTGGTTGCGAGCCAACCCAGGACATCGGCCGCCCTCATGCGACCGCCGGGTAGCGGTCGGGCGAGGTGCCTCGGATGATCAGGGAGTCGGTTCGTGCCTTGTCCCACTCCTGCAGCACGAAACCGTGGGATCCGAAGAAGGCGCGAATGGCCCCGGCATCCAGGCCGACGATGTCTTCCAGGACCGGCACCAGGACGCTCAGCACGTCGTCGCTGAGCACCGTTCGGCGGGCAATGGGCGTCAGAAAGCGGTTCTCGGAAACGGCCACCGTGAGCCCGTCCAGCCGGTTCACATGCAGCATCACGTGCACATCCGAGCCGCCGTCGCCCACGTAGACGATCCGGTCGCCGCTGAGTCCCAGCTCGGCCCGGAGATGATCCAGCACCGCCACCTTTCCGTACCCAGCCGGAACTCGGACGATCGATTGAATCTCACCCGAGGTCGGATCGTAGCGAAACCGGGTGCCATGGATCCGCTCCGGTGGCACCATGCCCGTCAGCGCCGCACGGATCACCTCTTCCGGGGCCGCGGACACTACACAGAAAGTGAAGCGGAACCCTTGCAGCGAGTCCAGCACCCGTGCCAGCACGCCGATGTTCTCCTTGAGCCGGATCCGCCGCCCGACCTCCTCGAGATCTTCCTTTCGCACCCTCCGGTACTCCGGATCATGCAGCAGGAGGTAGGAGAGCTCCGCGCCCTGATTGACCAGGTGCATGGAGGAGAGTCCGGCGCACCTCTCCTCGAACCCGGCAATCCCGAGCATCTCGCTCAGCAGAATTCCGGAGTCGTTGAAGCTCAGCGTCTGGTCGAAGTCGCTGGCCAATAGGTAGTCGTTTGGGCTCATGGCTAGCTGTGCACTCCCAAAAATGAAAACTTCGCCGTCAGTACCGTCCGGCGAAGACGATCAGGTCACGATTCCGCAACGAGCTCGGTTCTCGTGGAGTCGTCGTACAGACAGGCAACCAGCATGCCATTCGCCCAGCGGGCCCACGGAAGACCCAACGAGCGGGCGTAACGGAGAGCTTCGCCGGTGCTTTCGACAGCTTTGTCGAACGTGCTCTAGGAAGCGACAAAATTGTTAAACAAGATTTTGCCCCGCGTTGGAAAATCGCGGGTCCTGAGGCAGTTCACGGCAGCTCAGCAGGGCGCAACAAGACCAGCCGCACCGCGTCGAGCACGAGACTGAGATCATCCAGCTTATTGATCAGTGGCACGCCGCGATCTTCCAGCGGCTGGTAGACGGAGGGGTCCCGGGCCGCTCCGGTCAGAAACACGACCCGCCTGGTCAGATGGGGCGAACGGGCGGCCAGGGCATCATAGAAGTCCAGGCCATCCAGCTCCGGCATGATGAAATCGCTTACCACTGCCGCGATGCTGGAGTCCGCGGCCAGGGCCTCCAGCGCGTCCCGGCCCGAATCGGCCTCCTGGACGTTGAGCCCACCGTGCTCGAGAATCTTCCGCAGCGCACTCCTGATGGCCTTCTCGTCGTCGACCAGGAGCACCGTGGGCATCGCCTGTTACTGCCTCGCCGTTGCGCTGAGCCTTGCGGTACCCCGGAGGATCATCCCACCGCTGCCGACGGCAAAGACGTCAGTGGGCGAGCTCCCCCACACTCCTGATAAGCGCTGAGTGGCAGCCAGGCTCTCAGTCCAGCTCTGACCATCATAGTGCAGCAGTGTCCCGGCACCCACTGCGTAGACATCCGACCCGGAGGTGCCCCAGACGTCGAGTAACGGTCCGGTCGGCGGCGCGGGCATCTCCTGCCACGCATTACCATCGAAATGCAGGATAATGCCGCGGTCATCGATGGTACCGACCACGAACACATCGTTCGGCCCGCTGGCCCAGACGCCACTATAGGCCACGTTTGCGGCCACCGGCTGAACCTCGCGCCACCCGGTCCCGTCGTAGTGCAGGATCAGGCCCTCCGACAGAAACCGCGCTCCCGGCGCCGACAGGGAGAGCCGGCGCCTGAGGTCGGCAGACGCGTCGAAGGATCCGACGGCGTACACATCCTGCGAGGAGCTGCCCGAAATGTCCCTCAGCACGCGATCCTCTGTGGCAATGGCCAGCGGCATCTCGGACCAGTGGGTGCCGTCGTAATGAGCGATCAGAGCGCGGTTGGAGTTAGTACTGGCTTCACCAACAGCGAAGACATCTATTCCCGAGCTTCCCCACACAGAGAAAAAGGAAACCTCGACCGCACCGTCCTGAGTCCCGACACCAGGGCCCGGCATTGGGGTCCAGGTACTGCCGTCGTAGTGCAGGAGCACGCCGTCAAAACCGCGTTGGCCCAGCGGACTCGATCCCACCGCAAACACGTCGTTGCTGCCGCTACCCCACACCGCGTACAGGGTTGCCCCGCTTTCCGTGGTCTGCTGAGACCAAGCCTGGCCGTCATAATGGAAGATGCCGGATTCGAACCGTCCTCCCGGCTCGCCCACGCTGAAGACGTCTCCGCTCGAGCTGCCCCATACGCTGTGCAGCGTGAACGTGGTGCCGGTCTCCATCCGGGTCCACTGGCTGCTGGTACCCGGCGCGCAGCGAATCGCGAATACCACCTCCGCGGTGGCTCCGCTGGTCAGGTTTACCGGCCGGCTGTGGCTCCCATCAAGGACGCAGCCTTCAGCAACTCCGGCGAGAGCGACGGTATGCGACCCCGCCAGCAGATTCTCCACTGACAGCGTGGCATTCGACGCGATCTGTTGCACCGCACCGCCATCGACCGAGAAGGTGTAGCCATCGAGATCGAGGTTGGTTCCAGTAGTTGTGGTGGTGACTCGGAGACTTCCAGTGGGAGGCGGCACGCATGTGATGGTAAAGGCGACGCTGGCGGTGGCGCCTGATGCCACGGAGACCTGCCGGGGATTGGCTTCGGCCGGGGTACAGCCGGTTGCAAGGTCCGCCAGGCGAACCATGTGGTTGCCGACGGCCACGTTGGCCAGAATGACCGCGCCGTTCACCCCGATCGGTTGGCGCGCGCCATCGTCGACCACGAGCCGATAACCGTCGGGGTCCACCCCGGTCGTGGCGATGGTCACTCTGAGCGTGCCGGTCTCGGGCGGAGGAGGAGTACAGGTGACGGCAAAGGAGACCGCAGCAGTGGCGCCGGTCTGCAGCGTCATGGTGCGGGGGTTTTCGCCCGCCAGCTCACAGTTCGCCGGCACCGCCGATATCCCGACCGAGTGCACACCCGACGGAATGCCGTCGAGCGCTCGAGTCTCGGACGCTCCGATGGATCCCTGGGGGTCGGCATCGATGACGAGATCGTAACCTGCCGGAGCCGGGCCTGAAGTCGCCGTCTCCACCTGGATGGTGCCGACTGGCGGTACGCAGGTGACGGCAAAGTCCACGCTGGTGGTAGCCCCGGCTTCGACGCTGACGGCCTGCGGGTTGTCGCCCCCTGCGGTGCAGCCGTCAGGCAGAGCGGTGAGCTGCACCACGTGTGATCCAGGCTCGAGGTCAGGCCGGGAGACGGTCGCGTTGGTGCCAATGTCCTGGGCGGGCTCCCCGTCGACTCGATATCGGTAGCTGCCGGAGGGCAGCTCACCCGACGTCTGGGTATTGATTTCCAGGGATCCCGTGGTTGGGCTGGTCGGACCAGCATCACTTCCACCACACGCCGTCGCGGCTATGCCAAGCATCACTGGGACGTAGTTACGCATTGGGCACACTCCTTTCGGCATCGCGACTGGATGCCACATCGCCCGGTTGAGCAGTGCAGGCCGGGTCTTGCAGGATTGAGTTGCCCAGGGGGGGCCGGCTGTTCGGCAGAACGGCCGAATGTTGGCGGGGGTCGGGCTGTGGTGCAATGGGTGGATGACCTAACCCGACGCCGCGGTGCAACGATTGGCGTGCCATGGTCAAATTGACCCTGAGGACGACGTCAGGGTAGATTCCCCCCACGATGAGCCCCATTACGGTCGAGAAGACAGCCGAAGATTCCGCCTCCAAATCGTTGCATGTGACGGTACCGGTCGATCGCATCCGCGAGGCCGAAGCACGCGCGCTGAAGTACTACGCCAAACAGGCGCGCCTGCCTGGATTTCGGCCGGGGAAGGCACCCGAGACGGTCGTTCGGAAGCGCTTCGGCGATGCCATTCGGCAGACCGTGCTCGAGGAAGTCATTCGCGAGAGTTGGGAAACCGCCAAGACCAGCGAGTCACTCAAGCCCATCACCGATCCCTCCATTCGCAATCTGAAGTTCGAGGACGGCAGTCCGATCGAGTTCGAGCTGCACGTGGAGGTTCGACCCGAGCTCAAGCTCGAGCGAGTCGGCGGGTTCCGGCTGGAGCGCCGGGTGGCACCCGTCACCGATGAAGCCGTGGCGGAGCAGCTGGCACGGATTCAGGAGCACAAGGCCACCTGGACACCCATCGAGGGCACGAAACCCGCCCCGGGCCAGATGGTACGAGTCGAGGTTGCCCCCATCGAAAATGGCGTGGCCGGCGCGGCACAGCCGCACGACCTGGTACTGGGTGAGAACCAGGCCATTCCCGAGCTGGAGGAGCAGATCATGTCGCTCCTTCCGGGCGAAAGCACCGACGCCGAGGTGCGGTTTCCCGAGGATCATCCGGACGAGGCACGGCGGGGCCAGACTCGCCGGGTTCACATTGTTCTCCACGAGGTGAAGCGCCAGGAGCTTCCTCCCCTGGACGATGCCCTGGCGCGCGAAGCCGGTGATTTCGAGAGTCTCGATGCGCTGCGGGCCGCCATCCGGCAGGACCTCGAACGGGAGTCGGCCCGTGAGGCCGATGCCGAGCTGCGGCAGCAGCTCATCGCCCAGATCGTCGAAGCCAACCGAGTGGAGGCTCCGCACTCGCTGGTCCACCGGCTGCTGCACGGATACGCCGAGATGTACAAGGTGCCCGAGGATCAGATGGCGGGCTTCGAGCAGCAGTTTCATCCCGTTGCAGAAAACCAGGTCAGGCGCGATCTCGTCCTCGATGCCCTGGTGGAGGCGCACGGGCTCCGGGCCACTGAAGCGGAGATCGACGAGCGGATCAACAGCATGGCGGCCGCCCGCGGAACACCGGCGAGCCAGGTCTACGCCTCGCTGCAGAAAGCCAATCGGCTGCAGGAGCTGGAGCGGGTTCTTACCGAGGATAAGGTCTTCGATTTCCTCCTGAAGCAGTCAACCATTGAAGAGGTCAAGTCCTGACGATGGCCACTCTGTATCCGCCGTATATCATCGAGCGTTCCAGCCGGGGCGAGCGCACCTACGATATTTTCTCCCGCCTGCTGATGGACCGCATCGTGTTTCTGGGCGCTCCCATCAATGACGATGTCTCCAACATCATCATTGCGCAGCTGCTGTTTCTCGAGGCCGACAATCCGGATAAAGACATCTACCTGTACATCAACTCCCCGGGGGGCGTGGTCTCGGCCGGCATGGCAATCTACGACACGATGCAGCATCTCCGGGCGCCGGTGAACACCATCTGCATGGGGATGGCGGCCTCGATGGGCTCCTTCCTTCTGGCCGCCGGCGCCAAGGGCAAGCGCAGCGCATTGCCGCATTCCCGGATCATGATTCACCAGCCCTCCGGCGGGGCACAGGGTACGGCGGCCGATATCGAGATCCAGGCACGCGAGATCCTCTATCTTCGCTCCAAGATGAACTCGCTCTACGCGCTGCATACCGGACAGCCGATCGAGACGATCGAGCGCGACATGGACCGCGACCGGTTCATGAGCGCCGAAGAGGCCAAGGCCTACGGCCTGATCGACAGCGTATTTACGCCGCACAAGGATCTGGTGCCCCACAAGAACGGTAAGGACGGCAAGGAGACTTGACGCTCGGGACACCCGGGAGCACTTTACCCGGCACCCATCCACCTCATCACGACGCGGCTCCATGTCCAACGACAAGCACCTCCGCTGTTCCTTCTGCGGGAAATCGAAGGATTCGGTACGGAAGTTCATTTCCGGCCCGTCGGTCTACATCTGCAACGAGTGCATCACACTCTGCAATGAGATCCTGGCGGAAGATGAGGAACGCGAGGTTGCGGACAGCATTACCCAGGTCCCCACGCCTTCCGAAATCAAGGACGTGCTGGACCAGTACGTAATCGGGCAGGAGCGGGCAAAGCGAACGCTGGCGGTCGCAGTCTACAATCACTATAAGCGGATCAACGCGTCCAGCGGCCGGGAGGGCGACGTCGAGCTGGACAAGTCCAACATTCTGCTGCTGGGACCCACCGGAGTGGGCAAGACCCTGCTGGCGCAGACGCTGGCCCGCATCCTGGATGTTCCCTTCACCATCGCAGACGCCACCACACTCACCGAAGCCGGATACGTCGGAGAGGACGTCGAGAACATCCTGGTCCGGCTGCTCCAGGCGGGCGAGTTCAACGTAGCGGAGTGCGAGCGCGGAATCGTCTATATCGACGAGATCGACAAGATCGCCCGCAAGTCGGAAAATCCCAGCATCACACGAGATGTATCCGGCGAAGGAGTTCAGCAGGCGCTGCTCAAGATCCTGGAAGGCACGATTGCGTCGGTGCCCCCCCAAGGGGGCCGCAAGCATCCGCAGCAGGAATACATCCAGATCAATACCAAGGACATCCTGTTCATCTGCGGAGGGGCGTTCGACGGACTGGAAAAGATCATCGAAGCCCGCACCGGCCGGCAGCAGATCGGCTTCAGTAGCGAAGACCGCAAGTCCGCGCCGCAGATCAGCAAGGGCAACCCGTACTGTGAAGTCGAGCCCGACGACCTGCTCCGCTTCGGCTTGATCCCCGAGCTGGTTGGCCGGCTGCCGGTTGTGGTTTCGCTGGAAGCGCTCGATGAGGAGGCTTTGATCCGCATCCTGGTCGAGCCGAAGAACGCCCTGACCAAGCAGTACAAGAAGCTGTTCGAGCTGGAAGACGTCGGCCTTACCTTCGATGCCGAGTCCCTCCGCGCCGTCGCCCAACGGGCCCTCAAGCGGGGCACCGGTGCCCGCGGCCTGCGAGCGATTCTCGAAACCATGATGACCGACATCATGTTCGATCTGCCGAATCGAGAGGACGTCCGCGAGATCGTGATCACCAAAGAAGCCATCAGTGAAGGCACCTCACCGCTCATTGTGACCGAGCGGGCGCGTACCAAGCGGGAGGCGTGAGGAAAGCGGACGGTCGGGCGGACAGGCGGGCGGGCGGTCAGTCGGGCGCAGGGTCCACCAGTCGGAATCCTGCGCCCGTGGTGCGTTCGGACGCAGGACCGGCAAACCCGTTGCATTCCCAGCCAATCGAGTTCATCGGATCTTTTCCCGATCCCCAGGTGCGGGTGGAGCCGGTGCTTCCCGAGATCGCGTTCATTGGCCGATCCAATGTAGGCAAATCGAGCCTGCTCAACGCGCTCGTCGGGCGTCCCGGCCTGGCCCGGGTGAGTGGCTCGCCCGGGAAGACGACGCTGCTCAATTTTTACCGGCTCCCCGGTCTATATCTCGTGGATCTGCCGGGCTACGGATTTGCCCGGGCGAGCAAGGCCGACAGAGCCGGGTACCGTCGGCTGATCACAGGTTATCTTCGTACCCGGCAAACTCTCAGTGGCATCGTGTGGCTGCTCGACATCCGGCATGACCCCTCAAAGGAAGATCGGGAAATGCAGGAGCTGCTGATCGGGAGCGGCCGGCCCGTGCTGGCGGTCTTCACCAAGTCGGACAAGCTGACCCGCTCTGCCGTGCCCGCTCGGCAGCAGGAGCTGGCAGCTGTCCTGGAGCTGCGGCCGGAGCAAGTAGAGGTGACCAGCAGCCGGTCCGGCCTCGGCATTGCAGATCTTGCCAGCAGCATTCTTTCCGCGGCGGGAGGGGGGAACTTGTGAGCCTGCGTCATCTCATCCTGATGATGGTCCTGCTGGGCTGCGCCGGACGTGCCACCGGACAGTCGGGCGCGCGAACCCGGCCCTTACCGCCCGGGTTTGGCTCATTGAGTCAGAACGACTTGGCGCTGCGAATGGGGAACGAAGAGCTCGAGATCCGGTTCATTCCGCTGAGCGCCCGGATTGCCCCACTCCTCGCCCCAGATGCCTCGCAATCACTCCGGAGTCTGGTGGAAACCCATCGTCGGGCAATCGATTCCGTGGCCGCCCGGGCCGGGGTAGCTCAACCCGGGTTGGCGCTGGTGAGCTTCTTTGGTCAACGTCCGGATGTGCGGTTTGATCCTCAAACGCTCACACTGCTCGTGCGCAATCGGGTCTTTCGACCGCTCGGCGTCATTCCCATCAACCCGAGATTCACCTCTCAGCAGCTCGGAGTCAGGGAACAGGCCAGCGCCCTCTATCTCTTCGAGGAAGAGATCCCGGTCGATGACTCGTTCACTCTGTCCTACGGTGCAATGTCATCGGAAGA
>Ga0307416_100000477_pt1 | contig 20477 bp, 14 predicted proteins | sample DK1Cmetagenome_2_FD_203821 | JGI IMG/M metagenome (GOLD analysis project Ga0307416, IMG submission 203821) | Maize rhizosphere microbial communities from greenhouse at UC Davis, California, United States - DK15-C-3 | ecosystem: Host-associated > Plants > Roots > Rhizosphere > Soil | place...
CTACCCTACGGCGAGAGTGAACTCGGTCACCTTTCTCGGACTTTCGACGATTTGGCACAGGTACTGGAACAACGCGCGATGGATGCCAGAGTGGCGGAGACGAAAATACAGAAACAGCACCTCCGCCAAAACGCTATCCATGAAATCAGTGCCGCAATGACCTCGAGTCTCGATGTCGGCAATGTGTTAAATGCCCTCCTGGACGGTGTAGCCGCACTATTTCCGTCGTCGTATGTGACTCTCAGCTGGGCAGTCTCTAGAGGTATGATCGAGACTATTGGTCAATCGACACGCAACGAAGTTATGAATGAGCAAGTTGGGGCCAATAACGAACGTGGTCTACCGCAGGAAGTCTTCAAACTGAAGTCTCCGCTGTTGATTCCAAATATTCAGTCGGATTCGCGGGCTTGGGCGCCGGATTATCTGCGAGCTGCCGGTTTTGTCACTTACCTGGGCTTGCCCATGATCGTTAAAGACGAAGTATTGGGCGTGCTTTCTTTCTATTCTACGGAAGCTATCGATCTAAGAACCGAAGAAGAACTTTTTTTATCGGACATCACGCACCAGGCAGCGATCGCACTGCATAACTCGCGGCTATACGAGGAAACTAAGAATCAGGCTACTGAACTGGAGAATTCGAACCGGATCAAAGACGAATTCCTCGGCGTCATCTCTCACGAACTGCGCACGCCGCTCAATGTCATCATGAACTGCTCAGAAGCATTGAAGATGGGTGTATTTGGCGAGATAACCCCGGAACACGAAAAAGGCACGGAAAAAATTAGAATACAAGCAAACCATCTGCTCTCCTTGATCAACGGCATCTTGGAAATCACCAAAATGGAAACTGGCGGAGCTAGCCTCAACCTCGAACACATCGACCTTAATGCGCTCAGCAGCGAGTTAGAGTCCGACTATGCCATGGTGTCGAAGGAAAAAAACCTGGCGGTGAACTGGCATGTACCGGGTAATCTGCCAGCCGTCACGTGCGACCGCATCAAGCTGCGTCAAGTAATAATTAACCTCGTCAATAACGCTATTAAATTTACCGATGAGGGTTCGGTGGACATCGCCTTCCAAAGCATCGCGGACGAACCTTTCTTCGAGATTTCAGTCGCGGACACCGGGATCGGCATGGACGAGGAATTTTTGCCGCACATATTCGATAAATTTCGCCAGATAGATAATTCCACGACACGAAACTATGCCGGCACCGGACTCGGGCTCTACTTGGTCAAAGGCTTTCTGACCTTATTGGGGGGAAGCATCGAAGTGAAGAGTAAAATTGGCGAAGGAACAATTTTCACGGTGCGAATACCGGTTCGTACGGCAATTAGTATCGGCGCAGATAAAGATGTACCGCGCAAGTTGGCAACCGATGTTTCACAGGCCTTTCTTGAAGGAGAGCTGTAATGGGACCCATCGTCTTGCGTAATTATATTATTGGCTATTCATCGATGCTCATCCTGATGATTGCGATTTCGGGCTATTCTTCGACGCAGTTGGGCAAGCTCAGCGAATCCGCTAACCTCGCGCTCAATGTCGAACAGCGCATGATCGATCACTCGGAAAAGCTCGCCGATGCTTTTCTGTCCGAAGCAAAGTATGCGGGGCAGTTCAGTATTACCCACGCTGCGGTACACAGAGAGCAATTCAAACAATTTCAGGGCGACTTCGACCGCTATCTGGTTCAGTTAAAATCTCTCCGCGGGCCCCAGGACGCAGTCCAGCGCTTGGCTCGCACCGAAGAATACCACGCGCAGTTTCATCAACTCTTCGACAAGGAAGTCAATTATATCGACAAGAAGCAGCCATATGCCGAAACCCGCTACCGCGAAGAAAAAGACCGCCTGGTTGATTACTTGCTCAGAGAACTTGAGGCATTTAAGAACGATTTGCACAAAAGTTTGCAGCATAGAATCGGCGAAATTGAACAGGCGGCGCGCAAAAGCCGCAAAATCACATTAAACGCCACTCTACTACTGGTTGCTTTGGGCGCTATGTTTGCTTACCGCCTATACAACAAAATGTCCTGGGAACCCGGCAAGCCCCGTGTCACTCGTGAAGATACGCTCAGAGGTGGACGGTGGCCGTCGATTTCCTGGTGGAAAGGGTTTGGTGTGTCGAAATGAATCTCGGAAGACTACGTCGTTATTGGGTATCAGCGACACTATTGGCCTCAGTTTGGATGTCGGCCTGCACACCATTTAGTGGGGGACCGGACACCCCTGTTCCCGCGGTGAGAAAACCGACCGACCTCTTTGACCGGAGCAGTGCGTTATTTTCCAGCGGACATTACGAAGCCGCGTACAATGAAAATCAAAAGATACTCCAGGAAGGTCGGGGTGCCCCCGACGTGGCGCTGTTCAACATGGGGATGATTTCAGCTCATTCGGCCAATCCAAAAAAGAATTACCCGCGCGCCCTTTCGTCCTTTCGCACACTCCTCGTAGAATACCCCCAGAGTCCAATGATCGAACCTGCCAAGACTTGGATTCAAGTTCTCGAGGAGTATCAAAAGCTAGCCGATGAGAAACGCGTCCTGATGAAGGAAAGAGAAGCATTGGTGCATGAAAAGGATAAGCTCAGGTACACCGTCGAGAAGTCACGCCAGGTCGATGTGGATATCGAGAAACGACGACGCGACACCTTGCGAAAATAGTCCCGATCTTCTCTCCTATTTGACGGCGCAAGTCGCTGATTTGTTATCGTTGCTATCGCTTTATTGCGCGTAGACCCGTGAGCTCTGCTAAACCGCCAAAATGGAATTACTAGTGAGATTCCTTGCTCGAAGGTAATCTGGTGGTTACGTTTACCCTCAACGCAACAGCTTTCCGAAACCATTAATCGATTCTCGCATTCCCATCCCATGCAGAGCTTCCCAGGTCCAGGCCCGGGTATTGGTGATTACGGGTTTACCGCTGTCTGTCTCGATCCTTTCAATCACTGAGGCCGTGCGCCACTTGTTGCAGGGCAAGTAGACGCCGTCAACATCGGGATGCTCGCGCAAGAGCGCCATAGCTAAATCGTAGCCGGTCTCTGGCGCCAACTCCCAAATGACGTCAGCATTGGGACACCCCAAGCCGCGAAAAGCGACGACTTCTACACCATCATGGGCGAGGAATTTGACCAGGCGTTCATCTTGGTCTTCGGGGAACGGCGACGCCATCACGACGCGCTTGAGTCCCAGCGCCCTGCAGCCGCGTGTAACAGCAGTCAATACCGTCGAAGCTGGCGTGATCGTCATCTGCTTAACGAGTTGAAGGATCTCCCGATCAGAGCCCGGGCCTTTGTACGAAAGAAACAATTCTCCAGTGATCATCAAAAAATCCAAAGGTTGCTTGACTAGATCGCGCACCAGCCCTTGAAAAGTTAACTCGGCACGGTGAAACTCATCGTCGGTGTACTGGCCGACACTCAATGTTCGCGCTTCGATGCGAACGCCCGGCGGGAAGATCTTGTAAACATCCGCCAACGTCTCTTCACTGGAATTCGGTGAAATCAGTCCGATTAGTTTCATTCTCGTTCTCCTGGGGTTGCTCGTAATTGGCATGATTATTTTTGCCATTGGCCATGTTCAAACGAGATTTCCTCTCACCTCGTCAAACAAATCGTCCACCGAAATCTTCTCTGGAATGAGTCCTTGCTGGGTCGAATAGCTAATGATCAGCTCGAGACTGCGCCGAATGTTTGCCAACCCGAATTGAATAGTATCGAGCGCAGTTTCTGCCCGCGGCATCGCCAGCTTACTTTCTCGAAGCAGTCGAAAAACTTCCTGCAACGCGAATGGATTGGCATTTGCCAGGGACTCCTTGACCACCAGCATGTGGTTGATCGGCAACGCGTTGTGTTTGTTGCACCAGTCTTGGGCGGCGTCATTGGGATTTTCGATGACTGGCTGAAACCGCGTATCTTTGAGATCAGGACCGCCGACCACGCCGGCGTCTATCTCGTGGTCGCTGAGCATTTGCACGATCGACTTGCCTGCGGGCGCGCGAACTGCAGTCGGCGGATCGGAGTATTCGGCGACGTGGGCGTCTTCGAAAGTTACCCACTCAACTTCGTCCAGATCGACTCCGTAATCGTTCTGTAGAACGCCGCGAACCCAAGCAGCCGTGGTTACCGAGTAAGCGCGAATACCGACGCGTTTGCCTTTGAGATCGGCAGGCAAGATCCGGCGATGCTCGGCATTGTAAACCAGCAACGGATGGGGCAACGCGCCGACGACCACTGCGGGCAACAACACCAGCGGTTTACCATGCGCCTTTGCCTGCAAGAAAGTAACGATCGCCAGCTCGGCAACGTCATACTTCAAGTGGCGCACGACATCCTTGAACGCGGTATTGGGCACTTTCACATCAGCAAACTCGAAGCTGACGTTAGCTGAACGAAGTTCGCCGTTCTTGAGTGCTTTAGTGTTGGGGTAATCGCCGAGAAGCGTTTTGAGGGTCAAACTATTCGAAGTACTCATGCCAGTCGGTTCCTTTTGAACGAACGTTAACGACGTCCGCACTGTTTGACTTGTTATCCGTCAGCTCTTATCCGTTCGTATCGGTCCCGGCTCGAGAAAACCGCGACGTCGACACAACTGTCAATTTGGGAACAGGCCCCTCCACTCACTAGAATTAGCTTTCGTTTCCTTACGTAGCATTGTCATTTCACCCGAGCAATCGATATAGCCTGTTGATATAGTTTGGAAGTCGGAGTTCCACATCGTGGAGGTAATTTCTATGCCGGCGCTCATTTCAAACGGATCAAGCGACTCGCATTTACCAGCGAGTGCCGGCCATCGGGCTGACAGCGGTTTACTTCTATTGCCACCCAACCGCTACAGCCTTATAAGTGAGTGATTCCGCGAGAGAGAATAATTATGACCCGGAAAGTTCTCACCATAGCCGGCTCCGACTCAGGTGCCGGCGCCGGCATCCAAGCCGATCTGAAAACTTTCGCCGCCCATGGCGTCTACGGCACGTCAGCTATCACGGCGATTACGGCGCAGAATACCACAGGCGTCACCGCGGTTTTGGCACTTCATCCAAACCTGGTCGGCGCGCAGATCGACGCGATTCTGGCCGACATCGGCACTCATGCGATGAAAACCGGCATGCTCGCCAATGCTGGCATCATCGACTTGGTAGCGCGGAAAATCGCCGAACACCGCTTGAAAAACGTCGTCGTCGATCCGGTCATGGTCGCAACTTCCGGCGATTTGCTGCTTCAAAAAAGTGCGGTTGCAGTGTTGCGCAGCAAACTGATCCCGTTAGCCACCATCGTCACACCGAATATTCCCGAGGCAGAAGTGCTCACCGGTATGAAGCTTCGAACAGCCGGAGAAATTAGAGAAGCGGCGCAGCAGATCATCAAAATGGGCGCCAAAACTGTCGTCATAAAAGGCGGTCATCTGAACGGCCCCGCGATCGATCTATTTTTCGACGGCAAGATCTTTACCGCGCTCAAAACAAAGCGAATTCAAACTATTAACACGCACGGCACGGGCTGCACTCTCTCGGCCGCTATCGCGGCGAATCTCGCAAAGAAGCAGAACATTGCAAGCGCAGTTGGAAACGCTAAGCGCTACATTACTGATGCGTTGCGCCACAGCTATCGCATCGGCTCGGGGCACGGCCCGGTGCATCATTTCTATCGATATTGGAAGTCGTAGCCGGCAGATCTGCGCCGGCGCGAATCAGCATCCGGAATAGAGCAAAGGAGGCGACGAGGTTACCTGCCGCCAAGCTGCATATCCGCGACGATGGCACGCGCCGCGGACACTGGATCTTTTGCTTCGATGATCGGCCGACCGACAACAATGTAGTCGACGCCGCCGCACACGGCGTCTTGCGGCGTCATGACGCGTTGCTGGTCGTTACGATTTTTGTCCGCGGGGCGAATTCCTGGCGTGACAATAACAAATCGCCGGCCGCACGCCTCGCGGATATCGCCGACTTCATGGGGCGAGGCCACCACACCATCCATACCGGCTTCCTTGGTTAGCAGGGCCAAGCGCACAACCTGATCGGAAACCTTGCGCTCGACGCCGACTCGCTCTAAATCGTCCTGGTTCAAGCTCGTCAGCACGGTGACCGCAAGCATAATCGGTTTGCGCAGCTTTTGTTGCCGGCACACCCGCTTCACTTCTTTGACGGTCATGCGCATCATTTCGAGGCTGCCCGAGGCGTGCACATTGAACATCTTCACGCCTAATCGGGTCGCTTCGATGGCCGCTTTGGCTACTGTATTGGGAATGTCGTGAAACTTCAGGTCAAGAAAGATTTCGCCGCCCAGCTCTTGGATCTGCCGAACGGCCTGCGGTCCAGCGTGGGTGAACAACTGCTTGCCGATTTTGAACATGCCGACTTCGCCGGAAAGTTGGCGCACTAGATCAGTGGCTTGTTCCAAAGTGTCGAAGTCAAGGGCGACGATCAATCGCTCGCGCATGGAACCGTGTTTACGTACCAGCTCGAGCTTTGAACTCATGACCTAACCCCGAACGGCCTGAGCGATGATCGTCTGGATCGTTTTCACCGCCTCGCCGAGCGGCACTTCGTCAGTCTTGCCATCGCTCCGGGTGCGCAACTCGATAAAGCCTTTGTCCAATCCCTTGGCGCCGATGGTTACACGTAATGGAATGCCGATCAGATCGGCATCTTTGAACTTTACGCCAGCTCGCTCGTCACGGTCGTCGAGCATGACTTCGACGTCGACAGACTGCAAGTCGCGATAGAGTTTCTCGGCGGCCCGGCGCAACTTCTCTTCTTTGTAATTGATCGGCAGCACCAACACCTGAAACGGCGCGATGGACAATGGCCAGATAATGCCGTTGGCATCGTGGTTCTGTTCCACAGCCGCAGCCACCATGCGGCTGATGCCGATGCCGTAACAGCCCATCTCGATGGCTTGCTCACGCCCCTCTGCGTCAAGATAAGTCGCACCCATCTTCTCGCTATATTTGGTGCCCAGATAAAAAACTTGGCCGACTTCGATGCCGCGGTGGGTCTGTAGCTTGCCGGAATCGCAGCGCGGACAGGGATCGCCGCTGACGGCCAGACGCAAATCGGCAAATGCACTGGGCGTGAAATCGCGCTCTTGATCGACACTGATGAAATGAGCGTTGGCTTCGTTAGCGCCGGCGGCCGCGCCACGCATGCCGTGCACCGACAAATCAGCAACCATGCGCAGCTTCATTCCGATCGGCCCCAAATAGCCGGTTGGCACACCGGTCGCCGCCACTACCGCCGTTTCGTCGGCTAGATTTACTTCGCGGCAGCCGAGCACCGCGCGCAGTTTCAGCTCGTTGATTTCATGATCGCCACGCACCAGCACCGCGATCAGCTCGCCGGTTTCAGTATTGTAAACAAGCGTCTTGATGATCTTATCGGCGCTGAGATGCAAAAAATTCGTGACCTCGGGAACGGTTTTCTTTCCCGGTGTCGAGACCCTTGCCAGTTGCGGCGATTCCTCGAGAATGTCCCGCCCTGCCGGCAACTTGCCCCTGACTTCAGCCTTCTCCACATTGGCAGCGTATTCGCAGCTGTCGCAACCTACGATGGCGTCTTCGCCAGACTCGGCGAGCACTTGGAACTCATGCGAATGGCTGCCGCCGATCGCACCGGTATCCGCTTCCACAGGCCGAAAACTCAGGCCACAACGGGTAAAAATGCGCTTATAGGTCTCATACATCGTGTCGTATTCGCGCCGGCAATCCTCGACATCGGCATGAAAACTATAGGCGTCTTTCATGATGAACTCGCGCCCGCGCATTAACCCGAAACGCGGCCGCACTTCGTCGCGAAACTTGGTCTGGAGCTGATACAGATTGAACGGTAGGTCGCGGTAAGACCGCACCGAGCGCCGTACCAAATCCGTGACTATCTCCTCATGGGTGGGACCGAGACAGAAATCGCGGTCATGGCGGTCCTTGAAACGGATCAGTTCCTTGCCGTAAATGTCCCATCGTCCGCTTTCTTGCCAAAGTTCTGCGGGGGAGGAAATCGGCATCAGCAGTTCTTGGGCGCCGGCGCGGTCCATCTCTTGACGTACGATGGCTTCGATCTTACGGATCACCTTTAAGGCCAAGGGAAAATAATCGTAGATGCCGCGGCTGATCTGACGAATATAGCCGGCCCGCACCAATAGCTTGTGACTGACGACCTCGGCATCCGCCGGATCTTCTTTCAGTGTCGGGATGAGCGTTTTACTCCATCGCATAAGAACTCGACTAAAGCTGGGATTGACGAATAAAACGAAAAGATCAGTTGACCGTCGCCGGTGCTTTGGCATCTTTTTCCGCGACGAGCTTTTCGACTTCTTCCATCAGCGCGTCGACGATCTGCGCTTCGGGAACTTTTCGAATCACGTCACCGCGCTTGAAGATGAGGCCGAGGCCCTTCCCGCCGGCGACACCGAGATCCGCCGCCCGCGCCTCGCCCGGACCATTGACTTCGCATCCCATGACGGCAACGTGAATATTTCGGTTGCTGTACGGCAGCATCCGTTCTTCCACCCGTTTCGCCAGTGATACGAGATCGACATCGGCGCGGCCGCACGACGGACAGGCAACGAAAAACATACCGTCCTTGCGGAGCTTGAGCGCTTTCAATATTTCCAGCCCGACGCGCACTTCCTCCACCGGGTCGGCGGCCAGCGACACACGAATGGTATCGCCAATGCCCTCGGCCAGGAGCGTCCCTAAACCCACAGCGGATTTGATCGTTCCGATTCCGGGTGTCCCCGCTTCGGTGACGCCGAGATGAAAAGCATAGTCCACCTGAGCGGCGAGCAGACGATACGCCTCGATCATCATGAGCGGATCGGACGCCTTGAGCGATATCTTGATCTCGGAATAACCGACGTCTTCAAGGATATGAATATGGCGCAGTCCGCTCTCGACCATCCCAGCCGCAGTCGGGCCGTTGTACTTTTGCAATAGATCTTTTTCTAAAGAACCGGCGTTGACGCCGATGCGGATTGGGATCTTGCGCTCCGAGGCAGCCTTAACTACTTCTTCGACATACTTGCGCGCGCCAATGTTGCCAGGATTAAGCCGCAAGCCGTCAACGCCCTGCTCGATGGCGATCAGCGCAAGCTTATAATTGAAATGGATGTCGGCAACCAAGGGAATACGGATTTTTTTCTTGATCTCACCCAGTTGCTCCGCCGCTTCGCGCACCGGCACGGCGCAGCGGACGATTTCGCAGCCGGCTGCTTCCAAGGACCAAATCTGCTGCACGGTTGCGCGAACATCCCGAGTATCGGTTTTGGTCATCGACTGGACAGTAATCGGCGCATCGCCGCCAATTTTCACTTTTCCAAGCTGGATTTGCCTGGTCTTGCGCCGTTCAATCATGACTCAACTATAGAGAACCGGGTCTTTAGGGTCAACTTAGATATTTCCGACAACTGATGTCAACAAAATGCACTGTGAAGGCGCGCAGCATACGATAATGCTACGGTGCTGTTTGTCGCGGCAAAAGGTTCTTTTTCCTCGTCTCCTCACTCAGTGCAGGTTAACGGTTAGCTGTCATCTTCTTCGGGCGTCGGCGGGTTAGGCGGACCGCCGCGCTGCGGCCGGCCGCCTTCACGCTCTTGACCCGCAAGGTTTTCGTCTCTGATTCTTCGGTCGCCTTCGGGAATGATTAACAGCCGACGATAGGCACCCTGGCCCAGGCTGCGCGTCGTCAGCCATGGATCGTCTTGCAGAGCGGCGTGCACGATCTTTCGGTCGGCGGCGCTGAGCGCGTCGACAGTCACGGTCTTGCGCTGCCGTTTGGCCTTTTCGCCCAATCGGAGCGCCATATCTTGCAAGGTCTGGCGGCGCCGTTCGTGGTAGTTCTCAATATCGATGACGATATGCGGCGCTTCATTACCCGGCCGCTCACCGGCGATTCGGCTGACCAGGTATTGCAAAGCTTCAAGGGTCTGACCTTTGCGGCCGATGATCAAGCCGCTGTTTTCGCTTTTGATTTCAAGGATTGTCTCATCGGCATCGCTCCCGGCTTTTGTTTCTACCGACGCGTTCATACCCATCAGGTTGAGAATTTCCGCCAGCGCACTCTTGGCCTTTTCGACCATGGACGCAATTTCCGCGGCGGTCAGCGGGGGCGGTGCTTCTGGCCGCGTTTCCGACTGCGGCCGCAGTGCTGTAGCTGGACGCGGGACGCTATCCGAACGTGGTTCTGTCCGTGGACGATCGGGTGTTCGCGGTCTTGGTTCGGGCGCTTTAGCTCTCGGCTCACCCCTTGGCGGCTCCGGCCGGCGCGTCTCGGGGGCACGCCGCTCCGGCGCACGTGGTCTAAGGTCCGGTGCATGTACCGAAGCTTCCATAGCCTGTGGTTTGGCTGGCGCTACATCCGCTTCGACAGTCAGTTTACGCAACGAAGCGCGGATCTTTGCTTTCTGCGCGCCAAATCCAAGAATCCCTTTGCGCCCTTCAGAAATGATATCGATCGTTATCTTTTCGCGCCCCACACCGAGCGCTTTGAGCGCGTTCTGAATGGCGGCATCGATGTTATCGCCTTCGGTTTCGACGAAATCCATAGCTGATCTTCCTTGGCTACTTATCGCTGCGGTTGATCCAGTACTGCTGGGCGATACCTAGAACGTTATTCACCAGCCAGTAAACGGTCAAGCCGGCGGGAAATGACACGAACATGAATGTAAACATGAGCGGCATCAACATCATCATTTTCCTCTGATTGGGATCGCCCGCCGAGGGCGTCATCCATTGTTGGATGAACATCGTGGCACCCATGATGATCATGAGAATCGGAATACCTAAATGCCAACCGTTAAACATGAAGGGCAGCGCCTGCCAATCCGGCCGCGACAAATCGGGGATCCACATGAAAGGCGCATGACGCAACTCGATGGGCGTGCTGAGGGCATTGTAGAGACCTATGAAGACCGGGAACTGCATCGCCATTGGCAGGCAACCGCCCAGCGGATTGACGCCGTTGCGCTTGTAGAGATCCATTATTTCTTTGTTGAGTTTCTCTTTGTCGTTGGCGTAGCGCTCTTTAAGCTTCTCCATCTGCGGCCCGAGCTTCTGCATCGCCTTCATCGAGGTAAAGCTCTTATGCGTCAACGGCCACATGATTATTTTGATGAGCACCGTCAATATGATGATATCCAGCCCGTAGCTGCCGGTGAAGCGATGGAAGAAATGGAGAACATAGAGCAGGGGCACGGAAACAAACCCGAAGTAGCCGTGATCAATCGCGCGGTCAAGGTCCTTGCCGACCGACTTCAGAAGTTCGAGCTCTTTAGGTCCGATAAAAAGACGATAGTGATCAGTCGAACTTGGTCCGCTCAGCGACGCAATGAGCGCGGCACCATTTTGCCGCACTGAAGTTTTGTGGCCACTGCCATTGTCCGGTATCAAAGAAAAGAAGAAATAAGTGTATCCGAAACCGGCCCAAGCAACGTCACCGGTAAATTCATGTCCCTTCACCGCTTCCGCCGAAGGCTCACGCTTGATCTTGTTATCGACTAAAGCAATAAAACCCTCAAACGGCGCGTCCGGATTAGCGACCGTATGATCGCTTTTTTCCGTCAGCATCACCTCGGGAACAGGCGCATTTCCCGTCGGCGATTGCACCGCAACATCGAACTGAATCGGATAAAGACTGCCGGTAAACGTCAGTGACTTGGTAATCGTCACGCCCTCAGCGGTCTGGCCCTCAAAAACCAATGTGGTCTTGGCAGCGCCGGTGAGTTTAACATCGGTGCCCTGGACCGAATAAATCAGTGCCGCATCGTCGAATGGCGCCGGCGTTTGCCAGTGCACTCCGAGGGGCAACGGCATATCTTTCGCCGCCGCGATCATTTCGAAGGGCGGACTGTTGGGCTCAGCGCTGGCACGATAGTGCTTTAGCTGAAAACTTCTGAGCCGCGCACCCTGGGTAGTGAATACGGCGATGTAGTTATCGGTTTCAACTATAATTTGCTTTTCCACCCGGCCAGACGGTGCGCTCGGTGGCGCTACCCGGGCGCTTGCGGAGGCAGGGACGCTGGGGGTTGGCGCCGCGGTCCCTTCTTGCGAAGCGGTTGCTTTTTTTTCGACGACCGGCGCTTGGCTAACCGGCGCGGGACCATAATAACGACTAATAAACTCCTGGTAACCGACCAACACCAGGACCGACAGAGCTATGCCTATGAGTGCGCGTTTATCCATTAATTTATTTGATCACATTCATCGGACGGGGTCGTAACCACCGGCGCTCCAAGGATGGCAGCGGCAGAAACGCCGTAGAGAAAAAACCAGTCCTTTGAGTGCGCCGTGACGACTAATTGCGGTTTGAGCATAATCCGAGCAGGTGGGGTAAAACCGACAAGCGGGCGGCAGCCATGGCGAGATCGTCAGCCTATAAACGCGAATCGGCAATATTAGCAGCCAGCGGCTCACGCGATCATCCCTGGCGGCGCGGGTGCGGTGGCGAGAAACTCTTGGCCAATTCGTCCTCGAGCACAGTGGACGCCAAGTTCACCGCGCTGTTCCGTGCAATGACCAGGAAATCTACGCCGTACGGCAACGCCGCGCGGCGACGCCGAAAAAATTCCCTCACTTGCCGTTTGATCCGATTGCGGATCACTGAATTGCCAACCTTGCCGCTAACGGTGATACCCACGCGGGACTCGGCATAATCGTTGGGCTTGCTAATAACGACGAAATTTTCGGAATGAAACTTAAAACCGGATCGCGATAATCGCAAGAATTCGGGTCGTTTTCTCAGGCGGGCCGCTTTCGGAAACGCTTGTGTACCCTTCAGGACCTTCCCCTCGCAGCTATGTTCGTGCCCGCTTGGGCGGCACCGAGACCGTCAGCTTCTTGCGCCCCTTGGCGCGACGCCGTTTGATCACGTTGCGCCCTCCGGGCGTCGCCATGCGAGCGAGAAAGCCATGGGTGCGCTTTCTTCGAATATTGCTCGGTTGATAGGTTCTTTTACTCATATATGAATACTTCCCTCTCAGACCGCCGATGCGGCCAAGTGACTATATCAATCATACCGTTCCAGCGAAGTCAATTTTAACCGACCTCGGATTTCAATGATCGCTGCATCAAATCGCGCACTGCGTCGGCCGGCTTTTTGCCGTGATAGAGCACGTGGTACATCTGTTCGACGATGGGCATTTCGACAGCCAACCGCTGCGCCAAATCGTGCAACGCGCGAGCATTGCGCACCCCCTCGGCGACGGTGCGAGTCGAACCGATTATCTCCTGCAAAGTCTTGCCGGCAGCAATCTGCAAACCCACTGCACGGTTACGGCTCAGGTCACCGGCACAAGTAAGTACCAAGTCGCCCAATCCCGGCAAGCCCGCCAAAGTCATCGAATCGGCGCCCATGCGCGTCGCCAACCGGGTAATCTCCGCCAAGCCGCGGGTAATCAATGCTGCTCTGGCATTTTGTCCAAGTCCCAAACCATCGCTGATGCCGGCGGCGATGGCGATGACATTTTTCACCACGCCACCAATTTGCACGCCAACGACATCGAGCGAGGTATACACCCGGAGACTGGAGGTACTCAAAATTTCCTGAATCTCGCGGGCGACAGTTTCTGAATAAGCGCCAACCGTCACTGCGGTAGGCAGGCCACACGCAACTTCGATGGCAAAAGTTGGTCCGGAAAGGAATCCGTGCCGCTCTTTGCCCCATGCTCCGAAGATTTCCACAAAGAGTTCCGCCATGGTCTGCAGCGTCGATTCTTCCAGCCCTTTGGTGCCACACAGCAAAATTGAGCCAGGGTCGATATCGGCAGCTGCGCCGGCAAAAACTTCGCGCACCGCGTGGGAAGGGACAGCGCAGATCAGTAACTTTTTACCTGCTACTGCGTCGGTTAACGTCCGCGTGACCGCGACACTTTCGGGCAGCGAAATGCCGGGGAGGTAGGTTCGGTTTTGCCGGCTTTCGGCCAGTTCGTTGAAACTGGCCAGGCCATGGCACCAAAGCGTCACTTGTTCGCCCTTATCGGCGAGCACTTTGGCCAGCGCCGTGCCCCACCCGCCGGCGCCAACTACTCCAATCGCTCTGGCCATAATCGATTAACAGCAGTTAGGAGTTCAAACAGCCTTTGCAGAGCAGAACGCTTACAGTATGCGGGAAATCTTGCCGGGATATGGAATCATCAGCGAATCTGCTCGCGGCGCTTGAATTTTTCGTTGTACGCGGCCAATCTTAGAGTTCTGAATTACTGCGCTTTGCCACGATGAACTTAGGCGTCGCCCGCTCCATCGTCCTCTTCTTCTTTTTCCGCCACCCGCGCTAGTGATACTACGCGTTCGCCTTCCTCGAGATCGATCAATCGCACGCCTTGGGTGTTGCGGCCGATGATTCGAATGTCTTTGATGCGCAGACGAATAATCTTGCCGATGTTGGTGACCAGCATGAGCTGATCTTCCTCATTTACTTGTTGCACACCGATGACGCGGCCGGTGCGGTCACTGGTCTTCATCGTGATGATGCCCTTACCACCGCGCGATTGCAGCCGGTATTCCTCCATCTCGGTGCGCTTTCCGTACCCGCCGTCGGCGACCGTCAAGACGCCGAAGCCGCGCGTCAGGATCTCCATACTGACGACGTGATCCCCTTCATCCAGGCGCATGCCGACCACACCAAAGGTGCCACGTCCCGTCGCGCGCACCTGCTCCTCTTTGAAACGGATCGATTGCCCCTCGGCGGTAGAAAGAATCAGCTCCTGCTGGCCGTCGGTCAAACGCACGCCGATGACTTCGTCGTGATCTTCCAAACCGATGGCGCGAATCCCGCTCGGCCGGGGATGGGCATAGGCCATCAGCTCGGTTTTCTTGATCAAACCGTTCTTCGTGGCAAAAATAATAAAGCGCCCCTCTTGAAACTCGCGCACCGAGAGAAATGCCGAGACCTTTTCTCCGGGTTCAAGATTGAGCAGATTGACAATCGGCTTGCCGCGCGCCGCCCGGCTCGCCTGCGGCAGTTCATGGACTTTGATCCAATACACCTTACCGACAGTAGTGAAAAACAGAATATAGGAGTGCATCGACGCAATGAACAACGACTCGACAAAGTCCTCTTCCTTGGTCGTGGTGCCGATCTTGCCTTTGCCGCCGCGCCGCTGCGCCCGGTAGAGCGTCACCGGATTACGCTTGATGTAACCCTCGTGCGAGATCGTCACCGCCATATCCTCATCGACGATCATATCTTCGATGGAAATATCTTCCGAGTGGTCGACGATCTGGGTGCGCCGCTCATCGCCATACTTTTTCTTTATGTCTTTGAGTTCGCCGACGATGATTTTGAATATTTCTTTCTCATCGGCGAGGATCGCGCGCAGCTTCGCAATAAGGTCGAGGGTCTCGCGATGCTCCTCCATGATCTTGTCGCGCTCCAAACCGGTCAAACGCTGCAAGCGCAGGTCGAGGATCGCTTGAGCTTGCAACTCGCTCAAGGCGAATTGGGTCATCAAGCCCTCTTTAGCGGCTTTGCCGTCCGCGGAGTTACGAATCAGCGAGATCACCGCATCGAGGTTGTCGAGCGCGATACGATAGCCTTCTAAAATATGCAACCGCTCTTCGGCTTTACGCAGATCGTAAGCCGTGCGCCGGGTCACGACTTCCTTACGGTGATCAAGGAAACACTTGAGCGCTTCTTTGAGCGTCAGCAACTTGGGCTTGCCGTCGACGATGGCGAGCATATTCATACCGAATGACTCTTGCAGCTGGGTATGTTTATGCAGCTGATTGATGATAATCTCGGCTACGGCGTCGCGTTTGAGCTCAATAACGATGCGCATGCCTTCGCGGTCCGACTCGTCCCGCAGATCGCCAATGCCTTCAATCTTTTTTTCGTTGACCAGCTCAGCGATCTGCTCAATCAGGCGCTTTTTGTTGACCTGATAGGGAATTTCCCGGATGATGATCTGTTCCTTGCCCGTGCGCTTGACAGTTTCGGTGAACGCCTTACCGCGCATCTGAATGATGCCCTTGCCTTCATGGTATGCGCGGATGATAGGGTCACGACCGTGAATGAATCCACCGGTGGGAAAATCCGGTCCGGGAATATGGCGCATCAACTGCTTGATTGTCATGTCTGGGCTGTCCACCAGCGCGACCAGCGCATCAATCACTTCGTTGAGATTATGCGGCGGGATATTGGTCGCCATGCCGACCGCAATACCGGCAGAACCATTGATCAGTAAATTAGGAATCCGCGACGGTAGAACCGCCGGTTCCTTGAGCGAATCATCGTAATTGGGAACAAAATCGACAGTTTCTTTTTCGATGTCGGCGAGCATCTCCTCGGCCAACAGTGTCATGCGGATCTCGGTGTAACGCATGGCCGCGGGATTATCGCCGTCGATGGAACCAAAGTTGCCCTGGCCATCCACCAGTGGATAGCGCAGGTTGAAGTCCTGCGCCATGCGCACCACGGTATCGTAAATCGCCGTGTCCCCATGGGGATGATACTTACCCATGATATCGCCGACCAGACGGGCGGATTTTTTGTACGGCTTATCCGAGGTGTTGCTGGCGTCGTACATGGCATAAAGCACGCGGCGATGCACCGGTTTGAGCCCGTCGCGCACGTCCGGCAGAGCGCGGCTAATGATGACGCTCATGGCATAGGCCATGAACGACTCGCGCATCTCTTCTTCGATGTAGACCGGAACCTTTTGCGGCTTGATGGTAGCTTCCATGAGTTGCTCGCTAACTTAACTGCTTAATTTTTTTTTTAGAATGCCGATCAAGAAACGCTGCAGACAGCGCGTTAGATATCTAAATTTCGCACCGTCAGGGCGTTATCTTCGATAAACTTGCGTCGCGGCTCGACTTCATCGCCCATCAAAGTCGAGAAGATCTGGTCGGCTTCCACAGCGTCCTCGATACGCACCTGCAAGAGCACGCGCGTATCGGGATTCATGGTGGTCTCCCACAGTTGTTCCGGATTCATTTCGCCCAATCCCTTGTAGCGCTGAATATACTGCCCCTTCTTGCCGCCCGCCATGACGTAAGAAAGAATCGCACCTAATGATTTCAGGTGCGCTTTGTCGTCGCCATCTTCGATCGAATAAGGCGGCATTCCGATGCCGGCCATTTCGCCGAACAGCTTCTTAATTTCTCTAAATTCCGGAGTGGTGAGAAACTCGCGATCAATGACGGTCTGATAACCGGTGCCGTTGGCGCGCGTGGTAACGACCAGCTTGAAGCAATTATGCTCCGCATCCTCTTCGAGAGCGCAGGACACGGGCGACTGCTCGGGTGCGGTCAGTCCGACATATGTCGCCAAGCGGCCCTCCAGCCGTAGCAACGCCTCGCGATCTTTTAACATCTCCTCGCCGAACCCGTCTTCCAACAACAACGCTTCGACCACGGTCCGGTTTTTCCGTTTGCGGCCGAGGGAGATTAACAACTTTTCCCAGCGCGCAACCTTCTTGACGAAACCTTGCAAAGGCTGCCCGGCCAAACCGTTACCATTGGCGTTGCCATTTTGGGCGGCGCGCAGGCGCACGTTCTCCGTGCCGAGTTCGATCAGGTGATCCTCGAGCATCGCCTCGTCTTTAAGATAGCGCTCCTGTTTGCCCTTCTTGATCTTATACAGCGGCGGCTGTGCGATGAAGAGATAGCCCTTTTCGACTAGCTCGGGCATCTGCCGATAGAAGAACGTCAGCAACAGCGTGCGGATATGCGAACCGTCAACATCGGCGTCGGTCATTATGATGATCGAATGGTAGCGCAGCTTGGCTTGGTCGTAGTCCTCTTTAACGCCAGTGCCCAAAGCGGTGATCATCAGGCGAATTTCTTGAGACGACAGCATCTTATCAAAGCGTGCCTTTTCGACATTGAGGATTTTGCCTTTGAGCGGCAGGATCGCTTGATTGCGGCGATCGCGCCCCTGCTTGGCCGAACCGCCGGCGGAATCACCCTCGACCAGGTAGAGTTCGCTCAGCGCCGGATCGCGCTCTTGGCAGTCGGCGAGCTTGCCAGGCAGAGAACCCGAATCGAGTGCCCCCTTGCGACGCGCCAGATCCTTGGCCTTGCGAGTCGCTTCGCGCACCCGCGCCGCTTCGACGCCTTTGGCGACGATCTTTTTCGCGTCCGCGGGATGCTCGCTCAGATAATTGCCCAGCTTTTCGTTGACCAAAGCCTCGACGATGCCTTTGACTTCACTGTTGCCTAACTTAGTCTTGGTCTGGCCTTCGAACTGTGGCTCGGGAACTTTGACGCTGATGACAGCGGTCAAACCCTCGCGCACGTCATCGCCCTGGAGATTCTCGTCATCCTTCTTAAGTTGGCCGCTGCTGATTGCATAGTTGTTGATCGAGCGCGTCAGCGCTGAACGAAAACCGATCAGGTGCGTCCCGCCCTCTATCGTGTTGATGTTGTTGGCGAAGGAAAAAACATTTTCGGCGTAGCTATCGTTCCATTGCATTGCGATCTCGACGCCGACGCCTTCCTTCTCCCCTTCGCAGTGAACAACCTTTGAATGAATCGCGCTCTTGGCACGATTAAGATGTTGCACGAAAGATAAAAGCCCGCCTTCATAGAAAAACTCGTGATTTTTTTGTGTGCGCTCGTCTTCAATGGTGATTTTTAAGCCGCGATTAAGGAAAGCTAATTCGCGCAATCGCTGCGACAAAATATCGAAGCTAAATTCGCTCACTTCGAAGATCTGCGTATCCGGTTTGAAGGTCACCCGCGTGCCGCGCTCTTTGGACTTGCCGACCTCCTTCAAAGGCCCCTGCGGATCGCCGCGCCGGTAACTCTGCTGGTAAACCTTGCCGTCGCGCTTAATTTCAATTTCCAGCGTTTCCGAAAGGGCGTTGACCACGGAGATGCCGACCCCGTGCAATCCACCGGACACTTTGTAGGAATTTTTATCGAATTTGCCGCCAGCGTGGAGCTTGGTGAGCACTACTTCGGCCGCCGAAATTTTTTCCGTGGGATGATTGTCGACAGGTATACCGCGCCCATTGTCGATGACGGTAACGCTGTTATCGATGTGGATTTGGACCTGGATGCTGTTGCAATGACCAGCGAGTGCTTCGTCGATGGAATTATCGACAACCTCATAAACGAGATGATGTAAACCGCGCTCACTGGTGTCGCCGATATACATACCAGGACGCTTGCGCACGGCCTCCAGACCCTCCAAAACTTTAATGTTGTCGGCGCCATATTCCGCCACTGGTGGATTTTTTACGTCAGCCATTTTCACCTATCGCCGGACTTTAAATTTAGTGAGAAAAATTCTGGGGTTAGGCAGAATTTATGCTACAGGAATAGTACTGGAACGCCGCCTGAAAGTAAAGCACCGTCGAGGCTGTAAATCAGTGAATTTCCAGCGATATTTGGGTTTTTTTCCGGTACCGTGGAATTTGCCCTGGGTTGACAAGTTTTTGCGTATTCGCAGTGATTGACTCTACCCGGCTACTAAGCCACAACTGACGCCGTGCGCAGTCTTATTACAGCAGGCAACTATTTAACGATTTTAGGAGTCTGGCGCGCGCCAGCCAGCGATGCCGCGGAGTTCCGCAACATGCCGTTATGGTTTCCGTTGATTGGCTTACTTATCGGGCTAATCTTGGCGGCGACCAACTACGCGCTCGTCTTATACATTGATTCGGCGATTCTTAGCGTGATGATCGTTGCGCTTTTACTCGTTGCCAGCGGAGCCAAGCCATTGGCGGGAACCAAGTTTACGTTCGACTCGTTCGAGCCACCAACCATCGCAGCAAGTGCTCACGGCGGCGAGGTTTTCGGTTTTGCCGCTGTGGTGATTGTCACGTTGTTAAAAGTTCAATCGATCAACATCATGGACGACAAAGTTGCTGCCAACGTTTTTGTCACGCCGGTGCTGGCGCGTTGGGCTTTAGTGGTGCTGCTCTACGGCTATCACGACCGTTGTGACCAGACGATGCGTTTAATCGCCGAGCATACCAGGCTATGGCATCTTGGTGCTACAACGCTTTTCACGTTGAGTCTGGCGACTTACCTGCTCGGCCGTGAAGCATTGTGGATCGGTCTGGCGCTGTCGGTCTTGGCGCTGCTGAGCCGCGCCTTGCTCCACCGTCGTCATGCGATCCTCACGCTCGATAATCTTGGCGCGGTCACCGATCTGGGCGAAGCATTGACCTTGGTGTTTTTGGCTGTTGTCTAGAACACAGGAGCCACCGACCCGCCTAATGGAAATCTTCAAACCGCTATCTCCGGTCATTCCGGTTTTCATGCTGATCTCCGCCGGAATTATTTTTGCTCACTGGAAAAAAATCAGTTTGGCGTCGGTAACCGAAATCATCGTCTATCTGGGCACCCCATCGCTGGTTTTCAGCTCGCTCGCAAGTAAACCGCTGTTCGCCGGCGACATCGTGGTCCTGTTCTCGGGCGTTCTGGTGATCTTCGCCGGCGTGGGCCTGCTGATCCGCGGCTACTTCCGGTTGTTTGGTTTTTTCTCGCGCGGCTTCGCCTTGCCGGCGCTATTCATGAACGCCGGCAATATGGGAATTCC
>Ga0307416_100000478_pt1 | contig 20461 bp, 18 predicted proteins | sample DK1Cmetagenome_2_FD_203821 | JGI IMG/M metagenome (GOLD analysis project Ga0307416, IMG submission 203821) | Maize rhizosphere microbial communities from greenhouse at UC Davis, California, United States - DK15-C-3 | ecosystem: Host-associated > Plants > Roots > Rhizosphere > Soil | place...
CGACGCCGTGGCCTACGCCAGCGTCTCGTAGGCGGCCAGGCAGCGCTCGGCGCAGGCCCGCCAGGTGAACCGCTCGGTGACCAGGTCGCGGGCGTTGGCGCCCAGCCGGGCGGCCAGGCGGCGGTCCGACAGCAGCCGGGCCAGCCGGTCGCCCAGGGCCCCGGTGTCGCCCGGCGGGACCAGGAACCCGGTCTCGCCCTCCACCACCACCTCGGCCAGGCCGCCGATCCGGCTGGCCACCACCGGGGTGCCGCTGGCCATGGCCTCCAGGGCGACCAGGCCGAGCAGCTCGGACACGGGGATGCGCCGGCCGTAGCAGGTGCGCTCGACCGACGGCAGGGCCAGGACGGTGGCCCCGCGGTACAGGCCGGGCAGGGCCGCCTCCTGCACCGGGCCGAGGAAGCTGACGTCCCGACCCACCGCCAGCCGGCGCAGCAGCGCCGGGTAGTCCCGCTCGGGGAGCCGCGGGTCGTGGCCGGCGCTGCCCGCGACCCGCAGCGGGGCCCCGGCGGGCAGGGCCTGGAGCAGCCGGTCGACCCCCTTGTGGGGGGTCAGCCGGCCCACGAACAGGACCCCGTCCCGGTCGCCGCCGGGCGCGGGCGCGAACCGCCGCGTGTCCGCCCCGCCGTAGATGACCCGCGTCCGCTCCGGGGGGGCGCCGAGCAGCCCGGCCGAGAACTCCGAGACGGCCAGGTAGCGGTCGAACAGCCGGTGGACCTGCCCGCCCCAGGTGCGGCCGGGCAGGCCGTGGTCGGTGACGGCCGTGCCGGCCCGCAGGACGCGGGCGGTGATCGCCGCCAGGCGGGTGGGTACGCTCCGGAAATGATGGGTGTGGACGACCTCGGCGCCGCCGAGCGCCGCCGGCAGCTGCGGGGCCACCGGCTGGGCGGGGTGGCCGCGCAGCCAGGTCAGCGGCCGCAGCACGCGGACCCGCAGGCCGCCGGTCTGCCAGCGGCCGGGCCGCGGGCCGAAGGTGACCAGCTCGCAGTCCACCTCGCCGGCCAGGGCCCGGGCCAGCTCCAGCGGGTACCGCTCACCGCCGCCGTACAGTCCGTCCGGCCCGAACGCGCTCGGAGCCACGTGGATGACCCGCATCCTCACCGTCTCCCTGGTCACTCTCGGTGACCCCGGCCGCCTGACCGGCGGCTACCGCTACCATCGCCGCATGGCCGAGCTGGCCCCGGCCTGCGACGCCAGCGTCCGCTTCGTGTCGGTCCCCGACCGTCCCTTCCCCCTCCCCGCCCTGTCGGGCCGGGCCGCGCTGCGCCGGTCCCGGGCCGACGTGCTGGCCCTGGACAGCATCGCCGCCGCCTTCCTGGCCCCCTGGCTACCCCGCCGGCGGCCGGGGACGCCACTGGTCGGCAGCCTCCACCAGCCGCCGGGCGGGATCGACCACGGGCCGCTGCGCCGGGGCCTCCAGGGCCCGCTGGACCGCCTCGCCTGGCGGCGGGCCCGGCTGCTGGTGGTGGCCAGCCAGGCCCTGGGCGACGAGCTGGCCGGCCAGGGGTTCCCGGCCGGGCGGATCCGGGTGGTGCCGCCGGGCCGCGACCTGCCCGCCGCCCCGGCCGGCCCGCCGCCCGACCTCCGCCGGGGGCGCCGGGCGGCCGTGCTGTGCGTGGCCAACTGGGTCGAGCGCAAGGGGCTGCTCGAGCTCCTGGAGGCCATGGCGCGGCTCCCGGACGGGCTGGCCACCCTGCACCTGGCCGGCGACGACCGCGCCGACCCCGGCTACGGGGCCCGCGTCCGGGCCCGGCTGGCCCGGCCCGACCTGGCCGGGCGGGTGGTCGTCCACGGCCCCCTGCCCGCCGAGCGGGTGGCCGCCCTCTACCAGGCGGCCGACGTCTTCGCCCTGCCCAGCCTGCGCGAGCCCTACGGGACGGTGTGGGGCGAGGCCATGGCCGCCGGGCTGGCGGTGGTCGGCTGGCGGGCCGGCAACCTGCCCCACCTGGCCACCCACGGCCGCGAGGGGCTGCTGGCCGACCCGGGCGACGTGGACGCCCTGGCCGCCGCCCTGGCCCGGCTGGCCGGCGACGAGCGGCTGCGGCAGGCGATGGCGGCGGCCGCGGCCCGGCGGGCCGCCGGCCGACCCACCTGGGCGCAGTCGGCGGCGCTGTTCTTCGCCGCCCTCCGTGAGGCCGCGGACGGTCAGGCCACCGGCCCGGCGTAGCCACCGAAGTCCGAGGGCGTCTCCCACACCCGGACCGACAGGTTGTCGCCGCCGGCCTGCTGGAGGGCGGGGACCAGGGTCCGGTGGGCCCAGCGGGCCAGGACCTCCACGGTGACGGCCTCGGCCTCGGGCGGGCGGATCTCCTCCAGGTCCTTGCCGTCGATCCGGGCCACGAGCTGCTGCAGGGCCGCCCGCAGGGCGTCGAGGTCGCAGACCATCCCGTGCTCGTCCAGCTCGCGCCGCCCGACGACCACGTCGATCCGGTAGTCGTGGGCGTGCAGCTCTCCCTCGGGGCCCTCCATCGGCATCTGGTGCAGGGCCCGCACGGTCACGCTCGACCCCACCTCATATCCGTCATGCATCGGCTTCTCCCTGGTAGCGGAGGGCGGCATGGATCAGGCCGTCGTCCTTGCGGTCGGCGCAAGCGTAGGCCTCGGCGGCCCGCTCGAACGGGAAGGCGTGGGTGGCCAGGGCGGAAAGGGGCAGCTGGCGGCAGAGCCGCCAGGCCAGCTCGGCCCGGCGGCGGCGGTCCCAGCGGGCGCTGAGGGCGGCCGGGAGGGTGGAGACCTGGGTGCTGCGCAGGGCCAGCCGGCGGCGGTGGAAGGCGGCCCCCAGGGGCAGGGTGACCGGCTTGGTGCCATACCAGGAGCAGACCAGGGCCGTGCCCTCGTGGGCCAGCAGCCCCAGGGAGGCGGCCAGCGCCTGGGGGTTGCCGCTGGCCTCGACGACCAGGTCGGCGCCCCGGCCGCCGGTGTCGGCGGCCACCGCCTCGGCCGCGGCGGCGGGGTCGACGGCCCGGACCCCGAAGGCCGCGGCGGCGGCCCGCCGGGCCGGCTCCGGCTCCGCTCCCAGCACCACCGCCCCGGTCCGGCCCAGCAGCGCCGCCACCAGGATGCCGACCGCGCCCAGGCCCGCGACCACGACCGTCTCCCCCAGCCGGGGCGCCGCGTCCAGGGCCACCTGGAGGGCGGTCTCGACCATCGGGTACAGGGTGGCGGCCCGCGGGTCCAGGTCGTCGACCGGAACGGCGTCGGCGGCGTCGGTCACGAACCGGTCCTGGTGGGGATGGAAGGCGAACACCCGCTGGCCCTCCCGGAGCGGCCCGGCCGGGCGGACGACCCGGCCGACGGCGCTGTAGCCGTAGCGGAACGGGTAGGCGAAGGTGCCGGCCAGGGCGCCCAGGGTCTCGTCCAAGGGCAGGTCCGGGTCGACCTCGCCCCGGTAGGCGAGCAGCTCGGTGCCGCTGGAGATCCCGGACCACTCGGTGGCCACCAGGATGCGGCCCTCGGACGGGTCGGGAAGCTCGACCTCCCGCAGCTCGACCCGTCGAGGAGCCACGAAGTGGACCGCGCGGGCCCTCATGGGCAGCCAGGTACCCCCCGTCCGCCCCGGCAAACTTGCCTTGATTGCATGTCCGGCATGTGTGTTATTCGAGGGGGATGACGCAAACCAAGGAAGTCGCCCACCTCGTCCTGCCGACCTGGGCCGGCGAGTTCGACCTGCGGGTGTTCGAGGGCGCCACGGGCGAGGTCTATCTCCTGTTCGCCTACGGCGAGCTCGGCGACGGCCAGGACCTGCTGGTCCGCCTGCACTCGGCCTGCCTGACCGGCGACGCCTTCGGGTCGCTGCGCTGCGACTGCGGCCCCCAGCTGCGCCAGGCCATGCGGCGGATCGTGGCCGAGGGCCGCGGGGTGCTGCTGTACGCCGCCGGCCACGAGGGCCGGGGTGTGGGGCTGGTGTCCAAGCTCCAGGCCTACATGCTCCAGGACGAGGGCCACGACACCGTGGAGGCCAACCGCCGCCTCGGCCTGCCGGTCGACGGCCGCGACTACCGCGAGGCCGTCGAGGTGCTGCGGGCGGCCGGGGTCCGCAGCTCGCGCCTGCTCACCAACAACCCGGCCAAGGCCAGCGCCCTGGACCGGGAGGGCCTGCTCCTCGAGCGCCTGTCGCTGTCGACCGCGCCGCACCTGCGCAACCTCCGGTACGTGCAGACCAAGCAGCGCCGGCTCGGCCACCGGGCCCCGGGCGGCCAGCCCGTGGACGAGGACGGCTTGCTGGCCGGCGACGGGCAGGCGGTCGACGCCAGCGCCCTGCTGGGCGAGGTCGGCGCCCGCCCCGACCGGCCGTATGTGGTGCTCAAGTACGCCCAGACCCTGGACGGCCGCATCGCCACCGGCGGCGGCGACTCCAAGTGGATCAGCGGCCCCGAGGAGCGCCGCGTCTCCCACGCCCTGCGGGCGGCCAGCGACGCCGTGCTGATCGGGGCCGGCACCGTGCTGGCCGACGACCCGCTGCTGACGGTGCGGATGGTCCCGGGCGCCTCCCCGATCCGGGTGGTGCTCGACTCCACCCTCCGGGTCCCGCCCGACGCCCAGGTGCTCGGCCCCGAGGCGGTCACGGTCGTGCTCACCTCCGAGCGGTCCGACCCCGGCCGGCGGGCCGCCCTGCGCCGCCGCGGGGTCAAGGTGGACGTGGTCGGCGAGGGCCCGGAGGGCGTCGACCTGGCCGCCGGGCTGGCCCGGCTGCGCTCGCTGGGGATCCGCTGCGTGCTGGTCGAGGGCGGGTCGCGGGTGATCACCTCGGCCCTGCGCGGCCGGCTGGCCGACCGGCTGGTGGTGGCCGTGGCCCCGCTGCTGCTGGGCCGGGGCACCGACGCCGTCGGCGACCTGGGCGCGACCATGGTCCGCGACGGCCTGCGCCTGCGCGGCCAGACGGTCCACCAGCTGGGCCAGGACCTGGTGGTGGCCGGGGACCTGGACTGGGCCCGGGACTGAATGGGCCCCGACCGGGCGGCGCTGCGGCTGCGCCTGGGGGCCCGGCGGGCCACGGCCGGGGTCGTCCGGCGCCTGCCCGTCCCGGTCGCCGACCGGCTCCGCGCCCGCGCCCGCGACCCGCTGCTCCAGGTGCTGCGGCGCGGCGGCATCCCCGCCGGGGTGGCCACCTTCGCCCTCGGCGACAACCGCCAGCTGCGCTTCGTCAACGCCGAGTCGCTGGTCCTCCACCAGCTCTACTGGTTCGGGGAGGGGGGCTGGGAGCCGCAGCTGCTGCCCTGGTGGCGGGGCTGCTGCCGCCGCGCCTCGGCCATCCTGGAGCTGGGCGCCAACGTCGGCTACTTCACCGTGCAGGGGGCCAGGGCGGGGCCGGGGGCCCGGTATGTCGCCGTCGAGCCCTACCCGGCGTCGGCCCGCGTCTGCCGGGCCAACCTGGCCCTCAACCGGGTCACCTCGGTCGAGCTGGTGGCGGCGGCGGCCGTGGCCGACGGCGACCTGGCCTCGGTCGAGCTCCGCGTCCCGGCCGACCAGCTGGCCGCCCCCACGGTGGCCTTCGTCGGCGCCGGCAGCGAGCTCCCGGAGCCGATGGGCCGCCACGTCACCCGGACCGTCCCGGTCCCGGCGGTCGACGTGCGCTCCCTGCTCTCCGGGGTCGACCTGCTCAAGCTGGACGTGGAGGGCCAGGAGCACGCCCTGCTGGCGGCCAGCCGCGAGCACCTGGCGGCCCACCGACCGACGGTGTTCGTCGAGGTGCTGCCGGGCACGGCCCGGCTGCGGCGGCTGCTCGCCGAGCTGTGCCGCGACGACGGCTTCGGCTGCTACGTGCCCCGGGCCGGCTCCCTGCACCGGCTCGAGGTCCCGGAGATCCTCGGCGCTCCGCTGCTCGACCGGTACGGTTGCCAGGACGTGATCCTGTCCGCGGAGCCACAGCTGGAACGGAGAATCAGGGATGCAGACGCCATGGGTCGAGATCGGGCTGGTCCTGCTCCTGGTGGTGGTCAACGCCGCCTTCGCGGGCAGTGAGGTCGCCCTGATCTCGCTGCGCGAGGGCCAGCTGCGGCGCCTGGAGCGGGAGGGCGGGACGGGCCGGCTGGTGGCCCAGCTGGCCCGCGACCCCAACCAGTTCCTGTCCACCATCCAGATCGGCATCACCCTGGCCGGCTTCCTGGCCTCGGCGGCGGCGGCGGTGTCCCTGGCCGAGCCGCTGGTCCCGCTGCTCGGGTTCCTGGGCCGGGCGGCCGAGCCGGCGGCGGTGGTGGTGGTCACCGTCGTCCTCACCTACGTCACCCTGGTGGTGGGCGAGCTCGCCCCCAAGCGGATCGCCCTGCAGCGCTCCGAGGGCTGGGCCCGGCGGGCCGCCCGCCCCCTGCGGTTGGTGTCGATCGTGACCCGCCCCGCCGTCTGGCTCCTGTCCCGGTCCACCGACCTGCTGGTCCGGCTGGCCGGGGCCGACCCGGGCCGCCAGCGCGAGGCGGTGACCGAGGAGGAGGTCCGCGACATGATCGCCACCGACGGCGTGTTCCGGCCCGACCAGCGGCGGATCCTGGCCGAGGCGATCGAGATCGCCGAGCGCCGGCTCAGCGACGTGCTCGTGCCCCGCCGCGACGTGGTCGCCTTCCCGGACGACACCCCGGTCCAGGAGGCGCTCCGGGTCCTGGTCGGCACCACCCACGGGCGCGCCCCCGTCTACCGCGGCGACCTCGACGACGTGCTCGGCCTGGTGACGCTGCAGGACCTGGTCGGGGCCGAGGGGCGGGCCGCCCGGCTCGCCGACTGTGTCCGCCCGGTGGTGGCCCTGCCCGAGTCGCTGGAGGTGCTGGACGCCCTGCGGCGCCTCCAGGCCGAGCGCGAGCAGCTGGCCATCGTGCTCAACGAGTACGGCGGCACCGAGGGCATCGTGACCGTCGAGGACCTGCTTGAGGAGCTGGTCGGCGAGATCTACGACGAGTTCGACCCCGACTCCCGCGACCTCCAGCCCCAGCCCGACGGCTCGATCGTGCTGCCCGGCCAGTTCCCGGTCCACGACCTCCCCGACCTGGGCATCAACCTGCCGGAGGGGCCGTACGCGACCGTGGCCGGGCTGGTCCTCAAGCGCCTGGGCCGCATCCCCGCCGAGGGCGACGCGGTCGAGGTCGACCGCTGGCGGCTGGAGGTCCTGGAGGTCGAGCGCCGCGCCATCGTCCACGTCCGCCTGGTCCCGCTGCCGGCCGACGCCGAGGAGCCCGGGCCCTGACGCCTGGGCGGCGCTATCTGGTCGGGACCATGCCGCAGGTCAGGTTGATCCCGGCCGCGGTCATGGCCCCGGCCTGGTCGGAGGCCAGGAAGGCGGCCGCCTGGCCCAGCTCGGCCAGGGAGGTCAGGCGGTCCAGCAGGCTGCTGCGCCGCATCCAGGCGAGCAGCTCGGCCCGGGTCATGGCCGCGCCGGTGCCGTAGGCGGGGAAGGCGGCGCCGGAATCGTCGACCGCCTCGGGCAGGCCGGTGGTCTGCAGCCACACCACCCGGATGCCGTGGTCGCCCAGCTCGCAGGCCCACTGGCGGGAGAGGCTCTCGATGGCGTCGAAGGTGACCCCGGTGCCGCCGACCTCGGGAATGGACAGGCGGCCGGTGGTGGCGGTGATGGCCATGATCACCCCCGACCCCTGCCGGGTCATGTGCCGGGCGGCCGCCCTGGTGGTCAGGAACTGCGAGCGCATGGCCGTCGCGATCGGGCGGAAGAAGTCGTCGAAGGACATCTCCAGCAGCGGCGCGCCGTGGACGTCGCCGTGGCCGATGGTGTTGAAGGACACGTCGATGCCGCCGGCCCGCTCGGCCACGGCGTCGGCGTGCTCGTCGACGGCTCGCGGGTCGAGGGCGTCGACCCGGGCCGTCGCCACCGTCCCGGCGGCGCCGGACAGCTCCTGGGCCACCTGGTCGAGGGTGGCCAGGGTGCGGCCGGCCAGGAAGACGCCGGCGCCCTCGCGGGCGAAGGCGTGGGCCACGGCCCGACCGACCCGCCCGGCCCCTCCGTAGATCACGGCCGTCTTGCCCTCCAGCAGCATCGTCGTCCTCCTGGTGTGAGTGCTGGATCCAGGACCGGAAGCATAGAGTCTTGCCGATGACCGACCTGCCCACCGGGACCGTGACCTTCCTGTTCACCGACATCGAGGGCTCGACCGGCCTGCTCCAGAGCTTGGGCGACCGGTACCCGGCGGTCCTCGACGAGCACGCGGTGATCCTGCGCCGGGCCGTCGCCGAGGCCGGCGGGATCGAGGTCAGCACCCACGGCGACGCCTTCTTCGTGGTGTTCGCCAGCCCGGCGGGGGCGGTCCGGGCGGCCGTCGCCGCCCAGCGGGCCCTGGCCGCCAACGACTGGTCGCCCGGCCCGCCGGTGCGGGTCCGCATGGGCGTCCACACCGGCGAGGGCGTCCGGGGCGGCGACGACTACGCCGGCATCGACGTGCACCGGGCGGCCCGGATCGCCGACGCCGCCCACGGCGGGCAGGTGCTGGTGTCGGATGCCACCCGCGGCCTCGTCCAGCAGGCCCTCCCCGCCGGCGCCTCCCTGCGGGCGCTGGGGGCGCACCGGCTGCGGGGCATCGCCGAGCCCGAGCGGCTCCACCAGCTGGTCGTCGAGGGGCTGCCCTCCGACTTCCCGCCACTCCGGGCCCTCGACGCCCGGCCCAACAACCTCCCCTTGCAGCTGACCTCGTTCGTGGGCCGGGAGGAGCAGATCGGCGAGGTGGAGGGGCTGCTCGAGCGCACCCGGCTGCTGACGCTGACCGGGCCGGGCGGATCGGGCAAGTCGCGGCTGGCCCTGCGGGTCGCGGCCGACCTGCTCCCCCGCTACCAGGACGGCGCCTGGTTCGTCGACCTCTCCCCGGTGACCGACCCGGCCCTGGTGCCGGCGGCGGTGGCCAAGGCCCTGGGGGTGCAGGAGGCGCCCGGCCGCCCCATCCTCGACGAGGTCAAGGAGCACGTCCGGCACCGCGAGCTGCTGCTGGTGGTCGACAACTTCGAGCAGGTGGCCGAGGCCGGCCCGGTGCTCGAGGAGCTGCTCACGGCCGCGCCGCGGCTGGGGACGATCGCCACCTCCCGGGTGGTGCTGTCGATCCAGGGGGAGCAGGAGTACCCGGTCCCGCCCCTGCCGGCCGTCGAGGCGGTCCGGCTGTTCTGCGAGCGGGCCGTGGCCGCCGACCCCCGCTTCGCCCTGACCGAGCAGACCGTCCCGGTGGTGGCCGAGGTCACCGCCCGGCTGGACGGGCTACCGCTGGCCATCGAGCTGGCCGCCAGCCGCACCAAGGTGCTGACCCCCACCCAGATCCTGGCCCGGCTGGAGCGGCGCCTGTCGCTCCTCACCTCGGGGACGCGCAGCCTGCCCGAGCGCCAGCGGACCCTGCGGGCCGCCATCGCCTGGAGCTACGACCTGCTCGACCCGGTCGAGCGGCGCCTGTTCGCCCGGCTGTCGGTGTTCACCGGTGGCTGGACGTTCGAGTCGGCCGAGGCGGTCTGCGACCCCGAGGCCCTGGGGGTGGACGCCCTCGACGGCCTCACCTCCCTGGTCGACAAGTCGCTGGTCCGCCGGGTCGAGTCCCCGGGACGGCCGCCGCGGTTCGCGATGCTGGAGACGATCCGCGAGTTCGGGCGCGAGCAGCTCGAGGCCTGCGGCGACCTGACCCCGGTCCTGCGCCGCCACGCCGAGCACTTCCTCGACCTGGCCGTCGAGGCCGAGCCCCACCTGACCGGCGAGGACAAGGGCGAGTGGCTGGACCGCTGCGATACCGAGCAGGCCAACCTGCGGGCCGCCCTCCGCTGGGCCATCGACGCCGACGACGCGGGCCGGGCCCAGGAGGCGGCCGGTGCCCTGTGGCGGTTCTGGCAGCAGCGCGGGCACCTGGTCGAGGGCCGGCGCTGGCTGGAGGAGGTCCTGGCCATGCCGTCGGGGCAGGCGCCGACCGCGGCCCGGGCCAAGGCCCTGGCCGGGGCGGGCGGGATCGCCTGGTGGACCGACCGGGAGCCCGCCCGGGCCTTCTACGACGAGGCCCTGGCCATCGAACGGCAGCTCGACGACCCGGCCGGCCTGGCCGAGGCCCTGTACAACCAGGCGTTCGCCGTCGCCGCCGAGGTCGACTGGGATTCGGCGGCCCGCCTGCTGGAGGAGGCCCTGGCCCTGTTCCGCCGGCTGGGCGACGAGCCCGGGGTGGCCCGGGTCCTGACCATGCTGCTGGTCCCGGACGCCATGGCCGGCGCCTGGGAGCGCGTGATCGCCGAGCTCGAGGAGGTCGTGGCCATCTGGCGGCGGCGCCGCGCCCGGCTCGACCTCGCCTACGCCCTGGTCTGGCTGGCCTTCGCCTCCGGCCGGGCCGGGCGCCGGGAGGCCGCCCGGTCCACCGCCCTGGAGGCCCTGGAGCTGTTCCGCGAGGCCGGTGACGCCACCGGCATCGCTCTGACCTTCACGGACCTGTCCTTCTTGCTCAACTGGGAGGGCCGCCACGCCGACGCCGTCCGCATGGCCGGCGTGGCCGAGGCCCAACGCGGCCAGGCCGGCGGCGGCCCCGCCCCCGGCTTCGGCGGGATCCTGGAGGGCGACCCGGCGGCCGAGGCCGGCGCCCACCTGGACGAGGACGCGGCCAGGCGGGCCTTCCAGGAGGGCCTGGCCCTGACCGTCCCCGAGGCGGTGGCCCTGGCCCGGGGCGACACGGTGGCCTGAGGTCAGCCTCCCTGGCGGTCGCCGGCGCTGACCGCCACGGTGCACCGGAAATCCGAGCTCACGTAGAACACGCCCGCCCGGTTGACGGGCGCAACCTGGTCGCGCTCGTTGAGCTCGGTCTCCAACGACCCGTCGCTCGCGTCGTGCACCGTCACCCGGCAGGCGGTCCCGGAGACCGCGACCGTGAAGGCGCCCTCCGTGTGGAACGGACGGCTGTCCCCTCCGGCGCCGGCCTTCGCGCCGACCAGCTGGAACGGCAGCGACTGCGTGCCGCCGGCGCCGGCCCGCGCCGCCGCCGTGCAGCCGGGCGTCAGGTCGGTGACGACGAACCGGCCGGTCCGGCGCATCTGGAGTGAGAAGGCGGAGCCCCATGCGCGCCGCTCGGGCTGCCCATGCCCCACCTCCGCGACGGTGACGTCACACCGGCCGCCCTGGACCTCCAGGCGCCAGGGTGAGGTGGCCGGGAACGGCCGACCCACCTGGACCTGCGCGCCGTCGCCCCGCAGGCCGTGCACGGCCAGGACCGCCACGAGCACGACCACCATGGGCGCCGCGGCCAGGACCAGCCGGCCCGGTCGCCGCCGCTGGCGAGCGGGCCGGCGCGGAGGTCGCGACCGGGGGGCGGGGTCCGAGGCGCGGGACGGGTCGCGACCTGCTCGGGCGTCCCGCTCGTCGCCACCGTGGCCGGCGGGTCCGGCGGGGGCGGGTCCGGCGGGCGCTCCCCCGGCGGGCGTTCGGCCAGCACCGTCCTGACCCTCGACGACACCAGCTGGCTGTCGTCGGCGGCCAGCCGCTCCAGCGTCGTCCTGGCCGCCAGGGCCAGCCCGACGTGGTCGCCTCCGAGCAGCTGCTCGAGCTCCTCGACCGCGCCCAGGCGGACCCGGGCGATGGGGTGTTGCACGGCCTGCTGCAACTCCCCCGGCAGGTTCACCGGCCGTGGCGAGGGGCTGCGGGCGATCAGCAGGTCGCCGGCGACCTCGAAGTTCCAGCGCCCGGGCGTCTGCTTGGGCGTCTCGGCCAGGACCTGCTCGTACACGTAGTCGTACAGCTCGTCCACGGAGACGCGCCCGTCACCGTCGCCATCGGCCTCCCCACTCTCCAGCCCGCGCACCAGGGCCCGGGTGAAGACCGACGGCCGGCCGTCGTCGCGAGCCAGCTCGGTGGCCTCGAAGGCGTACTCCATGGCGCTGGAGGCGGTCAGCACGATCCGGCCCCGGCCCTCGAACCGCTCCGGCAGCTCCACCCCCTTGCCGCCCTTGGCCATCATCCCGCGGGCGAAGGCGCCGCTGTAGCAGCAGTCGAGCAGCAGGACGATCCGGCGCGAATAGCTCCTGGACATGTGCCGGTTGACGAAGTCGGCGGGCACGGCGGTCGCGTCCAGGTTGCCGAGCTCGGTGTCGACGGTGGCGAAGTAGAGCTGGCCGCTGTCGTCCTTGACGCCGTGGCAGGAGAGGTGCAGCAGGAGCAGGTCGTCGCGCGAGCGGTCGGTGAAGAACGCGCCGATCGTGCGCCGCAGCCGCCATTCCGGCTGGTTGGCGACGACCTGGACCTCGAACCCGCCGATGGCCGGGTCCCCGAGGACCCGGGCCAGGGCCTCGGCGTCCCGGGCCGGCGCTCGCAGCCGGCCGAGGCCGGCGTCCTGGTAGTCGTCATTGGCGATGATGAGGGCGCTTCTGCGGCCTGCCATCTCGACACCTCGGTCACTCCGGTTGTCGTTGCCATCTAGAGGCGGCCCGGCGCCGTCTGATACGGGGGTTCCAACCGCATCGGCGGTATCAGGCGGCCACCCAGCCCGCTCTGTCCTGATAGCGCCAGACCGCCTCGGCGCCACCACGAAGGAGGTAGTCCGGTGGACCACGCCCTCCGCCACCGTCATCCGCGTCGACGAGCCGCCGCCCTCCTGGCGGGTCTCGCCGCCATGCTCCTGGCCACCCTCACCAGCCCGGCGCGCGCCGAGGATCCGACACCCATGTCCAAGGCGTTGACCCTGGCCACTCCGGGGGTCGTCTTCGTCCTGGTGACCGCCGACGTCTCGCTCACCCTCGACCGCGCCTTCTTCGAGCAGGTCCGCGAGCAGGTCCCCGGACGCAGGATCGATTTCTCCACCCCCTTCACCCTCCCCATGTCGACCGGCAGCGGAGCGGCCGTGGCCTCGGACTGGGTCGTCACCGCCGGTCACGTCGTCCAGTTCGACGAGGAGCAGGAGCAGCAGGCCCGGACCTATGCCGCCAACCGGCTCTTCTTCGGCACGCTGAAGGCGTCGTTCGGCGAGCTCTCGCGCGGGCGCTCCTTCACCGACCAGCACCTCCCCGACCCCGCGCGCAACTCGGTGCTGGAGGCCTGCTACGACGAGGACATCTGCAGGTTCGACGTCAAGGCGGACGTGAGGGTGGTGACCGCGGTCCAGGTCGGTGGGGAGAGCTCGCCCAAGGTGCTCTCGGCCAGGGTCCAGGCGAGCAGGCCCTTCGACGGGGGCGACGTCGCCGCCCTCCAGGTGATCGACGCCGACCCGCTGGCCACCGTGCCCCTGGCCACCTCCGCCGTCGAGGTCCAGAGCGGGCAGGACGTGGCCGCCCTCGGGTTCCCGGGGTCGCACATCGCGATCAGCCGCAACGGACTCACGCAGCCCAGCGCCAGCTTCGGGAAGGTCAGCAGCATCCTCTCCGACGGCAGCGGCCAGGTGATCCAGGTCGACATGAAGATCGAGTCGGGGATGAGCGGCGGGGCCGCCCTCGACGAGAGCGGCAAGGTCATCGGCATCATCTCCTACACCGGCCTGGACGAGAACCTCAACCGGACCCACGCCTACCTGCAGACGGCGGACAACATCCGCTCGGTGCTGCGGGAGGTCGGCGTGCAGCCCCTGCGAGGCGAGCTGGACGACGCCTTCGCCAAGGCGATGGACTACTACTGGTCAGGCCACTACAGCGCCGCGCTGGGGCTGCTCCGCAAGGTCGACGACCTCCAGGACGGCCATCCCCTGGCCAGGAAGTACCTGCGCCAGGCGCAGACGAAGGCCGGCGGCTCCGACGACATCCCGGTGTCCACGCCCTCGCCCACAGCTCCCGAGGGCCTCGACGCCGCGTTCTGGGGGCTGGTGGCCCTCGGGATCCTGGTCGCGATCGCCCTGGCCCTGCTGGCGATCGGGTGGCGCCGCCGCCGGGCGGCGTCCGGCCCGGCGTACGCGCCGATCTCCCCCAACGGTGACGGCCGGCCGGAGGGCGAGGTCCCCGAGAACGCCCAGGCAGGCCGGACGGGCTAGGACCGCCAGGCGCGAGGGGTGGCGCAGGTCACCCCTCGCGCCTGCCATGCTCACGAGATCCTGCCGCAGCCTCCGGCAGGCGCAGCCAGCGGTAGCCGAAGGCGCCCAGGTCCAGGGGCTGGCCGGCCTTGGCCGGCTCGTAGCCCTGGTCGGCGAGCAGCTCGGCCATGACCGCGCCGGCCCCGGCGTCGTCGTCCGCCGCGACCTGGACCCGGAGCGGCTCGGGTCCCAGGTTGTGCAGGGCCAGCACCCCGCTCCCCTGCCAGTCGCAGCGGTGGGCGAGCACCGCCGGCTGGTCGGTGCCCAGCACCCGCCAGCCGCCCCAGCCCAGCTCGGGCAGCTCCTTGCGGGCGCGGATGGCCCGCTCCATCCAGTTCAGCAGCGACTGGGGGTCGCGGCGCTGGGCGGCCACGTTCACCTGGTCCGGGCCGAAGGGGCCGTCGGCGACCACCGGCACGGCCGGCTCCCCGGTGGTGAAGCCGCCGCCCCGGCCGGCGCTCCACTGCATGGCCACCCGGACCGCCGCCCGCCCCTCGACCCGCTGGTTGTCGCCGAGGCCGATCTCCTCCCCGTACAGCAGCACCGGGCTGCCGGGCAGCGTCAGCAGCAGGCTGTAGAGCAGCTCGGTGCGGGCCCGGTCGCCGTCCAGCATGGGCGGCACCCGGCGGCGGATGCCGCGGCCGAAGCTGCGCATGTCGGGGTCGGGGGCGAGGGCCGCGAACACCTCCTCGCGCTCGGCCTCGGTCAGCTTGTCCAGGGTCAGCTCGTCGTGGTTCTTGACGAAGTTGGCCCACTGGTTGGTCCGGGGGACCGGCGGCAGCTCCTCCAGGGCGGCCACGATCGGGGCCGGGTCCTGGCGGACCAGGGCCAGGAACAGGTGCTGGTTGAGGACGAAGTTGAACAGCATGTGCATCTCGTCGCCGCCCTCGTCGCCGAAGAAGCGGCGCTGCTCGGCAGGAGGCAGGTTGGCCTCGGCGAGCAGGATGGCGTCGCCGCGGCGCCGGTTGAGGAAGGCGCGCAGGTCGCGCAGGAAGTCGTGCGGGTCCTCCTCGCCCGGCCGGGCCTCGGTGCCGGCCTGCTCGATCACGAACGGGGCCGCGTCCACCCGGAAGCCGGACAGGCCCAGCTCCAGCCAGTAGCCGACGACCTTGCTGATCTCGTCCCGGACCCGCGGGTTGGCGATGTTGAGGTCGGGCATGTGCGAGTAGAAGCGGTGCAGGAACCACTTGCCCGCGACCTCGTCGAAGTCCCAGTTCGAGTCCTCGGCGTCGGGAAAGACCACGCCCGGCGGCCCCTCGGGCTGCTCGTCGGCCCAGACGTAGAAGTCGCGCCAGGGCGACTCGGGGTCGGCCCGGGCCGACTGGAACCAGGGATGCTGGTCGGAGGTGTGGTTCACGACCAGGTCGGCGATCACCCGGATGCCCCGCTCGCGGGCCGCCCGCAGGAAGTCGACCAGGTCGCCGAGGGTGCCGAGGCGCGGGTCGACGCCGTAGAAGTCACTGATGTCGTAGCCGTTGTCCTTGTTGGGGCTCGGGTAGAACGGCATCAGCCAGATGCAGGTCACGCCCAGCCCGGCCAGGTAGTCGATCTTGCCCAGCAGCCCGGGGAAGTCGCCGATCCCGTCGCCGTCGCTGTCGGCGAACAGCTCCACGTCCACGCAGTAGACGACGGCGTTCTTCCACCACAGGTCGTAGGCGGCCTTGGGGCTCATGGCCGCGCCCCAGCCAGCGCCGGGATGACCTTGGACCCGAAGGCGTCGATGAACGGCCGCTGGTGCTCGGCCTGGCCGACCTCGTGCAGGTAGATGCGGTCGAAGCCGAGCTCGGCGTACTCGGCCAGCCAGGCCGTGTGGCGGCCCAGGTCGGCCGAGACGAGCACGGCCGAGCGGACGTCGTCGGGGGTGACGAAGCGCGCCGCCGCCTCGAACTGCTCCGGCAGCTCCAGCTCCATGGCCACCGAGGTGTCGAACAGGTTGGTGCTCCACTGGTCGTGGGCCACGGCCAGGGCCTCCTCCTCGTCGGCGGCCCAGGACAGGTGGACCTGGAGGAACAGCGGCTTGCCCTCGCCGCCGTTGCCGCGGAAGGCGTCGACCACCGCCCGGAGGGTGTCGTGGTCCTGGTTGATGGTGACCAGGCCGTCGGCCCAGCCGCCCACCCAGGCGGCGGTGTCGGGGCTGACCGCCGCCCCGATCAGCATGGGCGGCCGCGCCGGGAGGGTCCACAGCCGGGCCCGGTCGACCCTGACCAGCCCGTCGTGGCTCACCGTGTCGCCGGCCAGCAGGGCCCGGATGACCGCCGCGGCCTCGCCCAGCCGGGCCCGCCGCTCGTCCTTGGCCGGCCAGGGGTCGCCGGTGATGTGCTCGTTGGAGGCCTCGCCGCTGCCCAGGGCCAGCCAGAAGCGGTCACCGAACAGCTCGCTCAGGGTGGCCGCCGCCTGGGCGACGATCGCCGGGTGGTAGCGCTGCCCGGGCGCGTTCACCACCCCGAAGCTCAGCCCGGTGGCCTGGAGGGCCGCGCCCAGCCACGACCAGGCGAAGCCGCTGTGGCCCTGCCGGCTGCTCCAGGGGGCGAAGTGGTCCGAGCACATGGCCGCCTGGAACCCGGCCGCCTCGGCCGCGACCACGCAGCGCAGCAGCGCGCTGGGGGGAAGCTGCTCGTGGGAGGCGTGGTAGCCGATCAGGGGGCCGGGACGGGGCTGGCTGCTCATCTGCGCTCCTGGTCGAGGGTCCGCCCCGCCTCTAACCACCGGAGCGGGGGTTCAAGCGCGCCCGCCCTTCGGGCCGGGCCGTGAGACCATTGATCGCGTTCGGCGACGAGGAGAGGGAGCATGCCTTCGGAGCAGGAAGACGCCCGCGCTCGGCAGCTCGAGGCGCTGCGACGGTACATGGCCCATCCCGACACCCAGTGGGAGCCCCCGGCCGAGCTCGGCCTGGTGCATGGGCCCGCCGACCCCGAGGCCGCCCGGCCGCCGGGACGCCGGCGGCCGACCCGGGCCTGGCTGCTGGTCACCGGCCTGCTGGTGGCGGCGGCGCTGGTCGGGGGGGTGGTCGTGGGCGCGGTGGCGTGGTCCGACGACCGCCCGGCCCGGGCCACCGCGGCGGTCACCGCCACCGCCGCCACCGAGGAGCGCCAGACCGACGCCGGCGGCGCCGCCCCGGTGGCCACGCCGGCCTGCAAGACCGCCGTCGACCGGGCCAACGCCATGCTGGCCAGCGCGGTCAAGCTGCGCGCGGCCCTGGGCGAGCAGGACCGGCTGCTGACCGACCCGGCCAACCGCGAGCAGCCCGTCGGCCAGCTGGCCGAGCGGCTGGCCGCGTCCCGGCAGGCCGCGTCCGATGAGTCGGCCCGCTTCGACCGCGCCCTGGAGGCCTACCTGCAGGTCGTGGACCGCTGCGACCTGCGGGTGCCCTAGCCGCCAGGCGCGGTCACGGCTTGAGGGTGGCGAAGACGATCACGTTGGAGCGGTAGTGCCCGGCGGTGGCGTCGAACTCGCCGCCGCAGGTCACCAGGCGCAGGGCCGGGGTCAGGGTCGGGTAGTAGACGTCGTCGGTCGGGAACCGCTGCTTGTCGTACCGGGCGACCCGCTCGACGGCGAACCGGACCGTGGAGCCGTCGTCCCGGCCGACCGCGATCTCGTCGCCCTTGCGCAGCTCGCGGAGGCGGAAGAACACCGCCGGGCCGCGCTTGGAGTCGACGTGGCCGAGGATCACCGCCGACCCGGGATCGCCGGGGCGGGTGCCGCCCGCGTACCAGCCGGCCACCTCCCAGCGGGTGGGGACCTCGACGGTCTTGTCGGCCGCCCGGCCGAGCCGGTCGAGGGAGCTGGTGACGCCGATCCGGGGAATGTCGATCCGGACCGGGACCGGGGTCGCCCGGTAGCCGCGGGTCGAGCGGAAGTCGCGGGCGGCGGCGACGCCGCCGGCCGCCGGGTCGGGCGCCCGGGTGGTGGCTGCTGCCGGGGGCGGGTCGGCCCGGTCCGCCCCGGCCGGGGCGCAGCCGGCCAGCAGGGCCAGCGCGACGGCGGCGGCGCCCAGCCGCGACCGGCCCCGGGTCATCGGGTCCGGCGCGCGGTCCCGCCGCCACCGGTCTGGGAGCCCCCGACCGGCAGCCCGGGCCTCACCGTCTTCTGGAGCGCGCCCAGGAGCGTGTCGGCGACGCCGAGCATCTGCTGGTAGCCCTCCACCTCCATCTCCTGGGCCTCGTCGTAGCGCTTGGCCGCGTAGGCGTCGATCTGGTCGACCAGGTGCTGGTCGTGCTCGCCCAGGGCGGCGGTGAGGGGCTCCAGCGGCAGCTCGTTGCGGACGACGTCGCTGAGGTACAGGGCCAGCCGGGCCCCGTAGCCGCGCATCTCCTCCCTGGCCGCCGTCTTCTCGGCCTGGTCGTTGCCGGCCACGGCGGTCGAGTACTCGAGCAGGCCCTCGACGTGCTCGGCCCACGCCGACTGGAACTCCTCGGCCTTGTTGGGGCCGACGATCGCCCCCATCCCCTTGGTGAGGGCCTCGGTGTTGGCGTTGACCTGGGCCGCGGCCGCCTTGAACTGCGGCGCCCCGTCGAAGGTGGCCCGCTGGGTGTCGATGATCAGCTGCATATGCTCGCCCAGCAGCATGGCGAAGGCCGCCCGCAGCTGCCCCGCCGGCGCGTCCAGGGCCGCCGTCTCCTTGGGCTCGAGACCGGCCCTGGCCAGCGTGGTGCCGGCGGCGAACATGTGCTCGTAGGCCTGGCGCTCGGTCTTGTAGGCCTGGTCGTAGTCGCGGGCGGCGTACGCGTCGGCCTGCTCCATGAGCTGCTCGACGTGGGTCCGCATGACCTCGGCGGCCTCGCTCGCCTTGGTCCGGCCGTCGCTCACGCCCGCGAACCACTCGCCGTAGGCGTCGGCGTCGGCCAGCAGCCCGGACCGGGCCTGCCGCTTGGCCGCCGGGTCGTTGGCCGCCACCGCCTCGGCGTAGGCCGAGAAGTGGGTGATGCTCCCCTGCCAGATCTGCTCGAAGCGCTCGCCCTGGTCCTCGCCGAAGGCGCCCCCGACGACCCTGGCCAGCTCCTCGGTGTACTCCTCCAGCTCGGCGTCGGCCGCCTGCCGGTAGGTCGGGGTGCCGGTCAGGACGCTGCGCATCTGCCGCACGGCCAGCAGCGTGTGCTGGGCGTAGTACTGCTCGAGCTGGGCGGCCAGCCCCTTGGGCGGGGTGGCCGCCTTCCCGTGCTCGGCCGGGTGGCCGCTGGTCTGGGTCGGGGTGGGTGAGCCGGAGCGGTCGCCGCTGCTCCTGTCGCAGGCGACCGCGACCGTGAGGATGGAGACGGCGAGGATGACAAGACCGGTTCGTGAGCGCACGATGCCCTCCTGCTGCGATGCTCAGTAGACCCTAGGCCTGGCGGCCGGCGGCGTCCAGGCGCCCGGATGCTGTAATTGCGGCGTCAGCCTCCATCCCCTGAAGGAGGGATGCCGCCATGTCCAGCGCCAGCGAGTTCTCCGGCCGGTTCGCCGGCCGGACCGCCATCGTCACCGGGGCCGGCTCCGGCATCGGGCGGGCCACCGCGCTGCGGCTGGCCCGGGAGGGCGCCCGGGTGGTGGTCGCCGACATCGCCGCCGACCGGCTGGAGCAGCTGGCCGCCGAGTTCCCCGACCTCGACCTGGTCCCGGTGGCCGCCGACGTCGCCACCGAGGAGGGCGCCCGGGCGGTGGTGGAGGCGGCCGGCGGCCGGGTGGACGCCCTGGCCAACGTGGCCGGGATCATGGACGCGTTCCTGCCCCCGGCCGAGGTCGACGACGCCACCTGGGAGCGGGTGTTCGCGGTCAACGTGACCGCGGTGATGCGCCTCACTCGGGCCGTGCTGCCGCTGATGCTGGCCGCCGGCGGCGGCGCCATCGTGAACGTCTCCTCCGAGGCCAGCCTGCGCGCCTCGGCCTCCGGGGTCGCCTACACCGCCTCCAAGCACGCGGTCAACGGCATCACCAAGAGCACCGCCGTCTTCTACAAGGGCAACGGCATCCGCGCCAACGCCGTCGCCCCCGGCCCGGTGGCCACCAACATCGAGGCCCCCTTCAAGTCGGAGCACGCCGCCGGCGTGCTGGGCCCGATCATGCAGACCACCATCCCCCCGGTGGCCAGCGCCGACCAGCTCGCGGCCACCATCACCTGGCTGCTCAGCGGCGACGCCAGCAACGTCAACGGGGTCGTCCTGCCCTCGGACGGCGGCTGGTCGGCCCTCTGAGGCCCGGCCTCACCACCATCCCTGGCGCTTGGTCCAGCGCAGCAGGGTCAGGGACATCGCCACCATGACGACCAGGACCACGGCCAGCTGGGGCAGCTGGGTGCGGTCGTAGACGATCAGGTTCATCCCGTAGACCGAGGACAGGGCGGTGATCGGCAGGGTGACGGCGGCGATCACGGCCAGCCGCTCGGCGGCGATGGTCATCTTGGTGTTGGTCCTGGTCTGGTAGAACTCGATCACGCCCTGGAGGAAGTCCTTCTGGCCGTCGGCGAGGCCACTGACCCGGGAGAACTGGTCGGCGAGGTCGGCCACCAGGGCATGGGAGGCGCCGGGGACGAAGCGCTCCAGGGTGACCATGCGACCGTAGAT
>Ga0307416_100000479_pt1 | contig 20406 bp, 22 predicted proteins | sample DK1Cmetagenome_2_FD_203821 | JGI IMG/M metagenome (GOLD analysis project Ga0307416, IMG submission 203821) | Maize rhizosphere microbial communities from greenhouse at UC Davis, California, United States - DK15-C-3 | ecosystem: Host-associated > Plants > Roots > Rhizosphere > Soil | place...
AAGCTCTGAAGTAATCTCGAAACGCCTGAAGCTCGACCTTGTCGTTCCGAGGGTTCTCGAAGATGATTCCGAAGAACCTCTTCTGAGATTCTTGTAGCCGAATGTTGGAGATCGCTTGGTCTTGTACGTACGAAGTTCTCTGATTCAGTGCAATGATCGTCTGTTGCAGATAGATCCGATTGCAAACAGTGATCTGGCGCTGAGCCTCTTGTGTTTGTTGCACTTCGTTACTGGCTCTCTGGCTTGCAAAAGCGCCCCAAGCAGTCAACGCGACGACAAACAATAGAAGAACATTCAGAACGACTGGATTCCTTGAGAATCCACTCTCATTTTGACGGTTCCGTTTAACTTGTTTGTCGACGTCGTCCACCTCAGCCTTGATGTCCTGGAGAATGGCGACGATGTAGCCTAGAATGCCGCCAACCGCTAATCCCAAGAGGAACCAGCCGATTCGCTCATCGAGCTCCATCTCTCACCTCCTCCTTCTTGTCTTCGTTCTTGGTCAGGTGTCGTTTCTGCGTCAGGACGTAGGTCAGGATTGCTCCCACTCCAGTGATCGCGGTTGGGTTGTCACCAATGTCAAGGCCAATCTGTGGCCCGAGAAGTAGCGCGATAGCACCCCCGACCCCGACGAAGAAGAGGACATTGAATTGCCATTCCTTTAGCATGGCAAGCCCCTTCTTTCAGAGTTCATTCGGCATAGACAGACCGGGAAACTCTCTGTAGCCCTCGTCATCCCATGCTCGAGTGAACTCAGTCACTATCATGTCCCTTACATAACCGTACTCACCAAGAACGGTGACCCGGTCTCCTAGACCATAGTGCTGGCCGTACTTCCAGGGCGAGGCCTGGCTGACTGTTGTGGTGATGGCCTCCCGGCGGCGGTGCTGCTTGAGGGCCATCTCCCCGACCTGGTCTAGGTCGTTATAGAAGTCATTCAGATTCTCATTCTCATCCGGGGCCCCACCATCGACGTACAGGGCTCGCAATTGAGCTCCCGCATACCAAGTGGACCTATAAACGAACTTGTTGCCCCAGCCTGACCTAACATCAGCAATGCTGTAGAAGTCGCTGATGTCTGTCAGGTATGCAGTGTCGTCCAGATGTCCAGCACTTACAGACCACGCAACAGGAATGTTTCCCTGGGTGTTGTTCACCGAAAGGTCATAACCCTTGTAGATGTCGAACACCATCTTGTCATCTTGCACGGCCGTTGGCGAGGCGTGACTGTAGTCGCCTCTGGTTAGGGCACCTGTAGCCACGTCAACAATTCGGATGTTTCCATACAGGAAGTGCTCTCGAAGACTCGGGCGAATCGTACGTACGCCCATGTCTCCTCTCACGAGGAAGTCCATGAACTTGTCATAGACTGGTCCTGCTTGAAGCCAGCGGTTCCGAGACAACCAAGCTGCTGGACGCCCCGGACCCGCCGTCACTGAATTGCTGACAAGCAAGTCGTCTACCGTAAACGCATTAATGTTGATGATGTCCGGATTGCTGAGGACGCTAAACGAGTCAACCACCGGATTGCGCAAGGAGTTCCAAGCCAGGACACAGCACACCTGATCCAGGTAGTACTGCTTTGGCATCTTGAACTTCTTGTTGTAGTTGGCATCGACCTTGTAGGGGATGTAGCGGTTCTTGAGCAGCTGATGAGCATAGCTCTCGCCCCGCACTACAAGTTCTTTGCCTCGATCGTCTGTATCCTCGACTTCGATTGAGGTGATCTGCATGATCTCTCGGGATTCACGAACTGCGAGAAGCCCTGTGGGGGGACACCAGTTCATCCCGTACTGGACATCAGCGAAGCGAAGCTCAAAGTCGCCAGGATCCTGGTACCTCTCAGTCCAGATCGCAGACACAAGACCTTCGATGTGTTGAGCGCTAGAGAACGCTACCTCTTCGCCGCTGCTGTAGTCCTCCATGTAGAGGAGATCAAGACTCATATCAGATCCCCCAATACTGCGGAGTGTACTCGAACTTGTTCCAGTTGAACGCAGTCGTATCCACAGTGAAATCGTTGTTGGCGGAGCCGCCTGGGAGCATGATCCAATCAGAGTTGGCCGTCATCGTATTGATGATGTTGATGTTCTTGCCATCGGAATTCCGAATGACATGAATATAACGCTGGCCTGGGATCGTGTTCAGCAAGAGCTTGTCGCCGGACTTGAACTCGTATGTAGACTTCACAGACAGCTTGTCGATTGCCGTAAACGGCTGAACCAGCGCGATCTCGATTCCAGATCGGTTGGCTGTGAAAGTCAGCTCCATGTAAAGCCCGGTAGGGGCGTTCCCCACGTTCGTGACCATGAACGCGGCCTTCGCCGTGGGGAGGCCCACTACCTTCTCTGGAGCGGAGAAATATGGGTCAACACAAGCAATGGTGATGGCAACTTCCGGGTCCGCAGTGAACTGATTGATCTCGAACGTCTTGACATAGCCGTAGATCTGGCTATGCACAACACTGCTCGAAGTCATCAGTTTGATGAAGACGTAGTCGCCGATGTTCGGAGCCAGCATGGAATATAGCGCAGTCCTCAGGTCCGAAGCCGACTGGCTAGCAGCATGGTCGGGATTCAGTCCAATCCGAAAGGTGATCTCTCGGTTTTGCGGTCGACGCCCCTTATACACTCCCCCTTGAGTCAGGGTTTGTGAAATATAGACGTCGACCGGCGGCGGACCAAGACCATCAACTGCTTTAAGAAGGTATGGATCGTCAGGCAAGGCGTTTTTGATCTTGAGATCAGTCGTGATGTACGAACTGAGTCTAATTCGATCGAGAATCACGTTTCTTCAACGCCTCCTTCGCCATACTCAGCTGGTTGTTAGTCTTTCTGTAAATCTCAATAGGCGTGAGCGCCTTAGGCGAGTAGTTGTTCTGGAAGAAGTTAATCGCGGCTTCCTGCGTCTCTGCAGAAACCCCTGGCGTAGCGCGGTTGACATCCGCCCTAGCGTCGGCCATGTCAGCCGACACATAACGAGCGCGTCCGGACGAAACGTAGGGGTTGATAGGACGTCGATGCCCACCCTTAAGGTGCTTATCGATGTTCTTCGCGCCCTTTTTGATGTCCGTCATGTCAAGAATCGGCCTGATCTTGTACTTGGCCTTGAGTGCCTTTGCGAGATCCTTGTGGTGCTCATCCCGCAGCAGCTTCCGCGTCTCCTTGAGAGCCTCTCGAGAAACACCGAGCAGGCGGTTCTTCTTGCCACCGCGCCATCTCGGATCGAGGCCCTCCAGCAGGTCCATTCCCTTCTTGCCCTCGAGGTCGCGAAGAGCCTTCCTAGCCCGCTTGATCGCGTGCTTGGAAACAGCCACAAGAGCGTCCTTGACGTCCTTCTTGCTCTTGCGATCCTTGAGGCCCTTGGCCATACCCTTAACGGCATTACGACCAACTTCGTCGCGGAACTTCTTCGAGGGCGAACTGATTCCTAGGAAGTCCTTAGCTGCGTTGAGAGCATTCTCAGCCATGTTTTCAGCAGCATTGACAACCGAAGTGACACCAGAGCCGATGCCCTTAACCATGCCTTCGACAATGGCCGCAGCCAAGTTTCCACCGGCTCGTCCCAGATCATCCGATCTGGTTCGAATAGTGTTTGCCACAGCGTTGACGAAGCTGATAATAGTGTCAGCACCCTCTTGTGCGATCTTCTGGTCGTTTCTCTGAATTCCCTGCATCAGCTTGACGATGAGATCAGCACCCAGGTCGATCAACTTAGGCAGCCTATTGCTGATGGCTTGCAGGAACCCAATGATCAGATCGAGACCGGCAGCAACAATCTTCGGCACTGCTTGGCTGATCACTCTGAGAGCTGCGCTGAGCATAGTAAGGAAGGCCTTGGCCATCTTCGGAGTGTTCTTGATGATCCCGTCGAGGAACGCGCCAAGAATCGTCGTCCATGCCTTGACGAAATCTGGCCCGGCCTTCTTGATTTCCTTGGCGAACGCAGCGAGACCCTTGCCAAAGTTCTTCATGAACGTTGGGATTGACTGGGCCAGCGTCTTAAGGATATCAGTGAGAACCTTGACGCCTGCTTGCCCCACGGCAACCACTTCGGCGAACGCCGTAGCGAACCCGACCGCGCCAGCCCCGGCTAGAGCCATACCTGCACCGAGCAGAAGCAAAGCGAAGCCCAGACCGATAATGGAGGGCACTACTGGAGTAAGCAAATATCCGGCGACACCGAGGATAGTGAGCGCTCCGGCAAGCGTAATCAAACCCTTGGCAATCATCTCCCATGACATAGCCCCGAGAGCTAGAAGAACGGGGGTGAGGACCGTCAAAGCCATGGCTGCCACCATAAGAGCGGCCGAGCCCATGAGCGTGCCGTTCATAAAGTTCAGACCAATTGCGAGAATCGCCATGGCTCCTCCGAGCGCGACGAGACCCTTGGCGATCTGTTCCCATGACATTCCGCCCATAACCCTCAGGGCAGCGCCGATGAGATTCAAAGCTATTGAAACAGCAATGAGACCTGCTGCAGTGAGAGGAAGGTTCGCTGGCATCAGATGCATGGCCCCAGCGATGATTGCCATCGCGCCACCCATGGCGACAAGGGCCTTCCCAATGTCTTCGAGCTTCATCCTGCCAAATATCCGCATTGACACGGCAATGAGATTCAAAGCAACGCCAACAGCAGTCAAAGCGACGGACTGCGCAAGCATGTCCCGAGGCATGAGCCTCATCGCACCGGCAATAACTGCCAACGAACCCGCCAGACCAAGAAGCCCGCGACCAATCTCATCTAGAGACATGGTCGCAAAGATCTTAAGGGCAATGGCAATGGTGTTCATAGCTACGCCAAGAATCAACATTGCAGTTGCTGTTCGCAGAATGCCCGAGCGGTTCTTCCCCAGAGCTGTCAAAGCCTTCTGCATCAAATATAGCGAAGCGCCAAACGCAAGAAGAGCCTTGACTAGGCTTCCGAGATCGATTGTCGACATGATCTTCAGAGCTATAGACATGACTAGCAACGCGCCAGCCAGACCCATAATCCCTGCAATGATGAACGGAAGCTTCAGCGTTCCCATGTACGTGATGTACTTGGTAAGCGCGACGAGGCCGATCTGCAGGGCCGCGAATCCGGCTACCATTCCGCCAAGACCGATCGCAAGCTTGTCTGGATCGATTGTGGACAGCAAGAATATAGCACCAGCAAGAACGCCCAACGCAATGGCGATCTTCATGATGATGTCGGCCTTGACCTGGGTCTGCATGACCGAAAGATGGTCGGTGACAGCCCCAAGAGTCTGCTTGATGGAGTCAAAGACGCCACCGCCGAAGTCGATCTTGATTCCGTTGTTTACGAAGTTCCGAAGCATCAGGACGATGCCACCGATCAGAGCCGTGTTGATTACGCTCAAAGAGTGTTCGAACGTCTTAGGGCCGATCGATCCCGCAATGGCTTCCCCAATGCCGGACAGAGCTTCAACCACGGCATCGGCCGCATCTGACATCCATCCGCCAAGCTTACCGAAGACGGTCCCAACGCTCTTGCCGAGCTCGGATACCGGTTCCAGACTGCTTGTGACGTTGTCGACCGAACGACCGACCGCATCCGCAGCTACTGTGTCGAAACCTGAGAACAACCCGCCAATAGTACGAGCTACTGAACGCAAGAATGTCAACGGAACGGCGATAATATCGCCAAGCCCGTCGAAGAACTTCTCGAGCATTCCGCCCTTGGTGAGAGCGTTGTCCACGTGAACCAAGAACTCGCCGATACCGCCAGTGAAATCGAGGAAGCCCCCACTGCTTTCACCAACAGCGCCACCGAGACGGCCGAACAGACCGATAACACCACCGATAATGGAGCCAATGGTGTGGAATATAGCGAAGACGCCAGAGAAGGTTCTCTTGAGGTTCGCGGCTGTCTCGTCACTGATTGACAAGCCTGCCGTGAAGTCCCGGAATCCTTCACTCATGTTCATGAGATCCTGAGCGGTCTTAGCCGGGAATATGTCGCGGAAAGCGTCGCCAATAGGCTGAAGAACATCCAACAAAGCATGGAAGATGTTGCTGATTCCCTTGATGATCGCCTCACGACCACCAAGATCCTTCCAACTTTCCAGAAGCTTGTTTCGCTGTGTAGCAGAACCCTTGACAATCTCGCCAATGGTGTCGCTGACGTCAGTGAAGAGTCGCTTCGCTTCGTTGAAGTTACCGAATACGATTTCAAAGCTTTGGGCCCAGCCGGAGCTGATAGCTTCCTTAACCGTGGTGATAAGCTGAGTCAGAGTCTTGACCTTAGTGGCCGCATCCTGACCCATCTTGCCCATGTCCATGATGGCCTTGACCTGCGCGTCAGAGAATCCCTCAGCGCGAAGCTCGGCTTCGGTCATGTCACCGGAGAGCTGCTTAAGAGTGTTCGTCAGAACACCCGAGGAAAGCCAGTTCTTCTGGCCAGCTGCCGACGAGATCGAGTCCCTGAACGAAGAGCCGTTGACAGACAACGTCTTCATGGGTCCGATCATCTTGACGGCGCTCTTGTCGAGCTCGCCCATCTGTACAGCAGTGCGAGTCAGAGCTTCCTGGAAGATCTTGCCGCCCATACCTGCGTTCACGACCGAGTTCCAGTCCATCAGCGAAACCTTGCCCGAAGCAAGCGCCTGCGAGAGCTGGTACATTGCGGTCGAAGCCTGCTGGGAGTTCGAACCCGAGATAGCGGCCAGGTTAGCGATACCCTTGATGGACTGAACCGAGGTTTCCAGATCCACGCCAGCAGCCGTGAATGTACCAATGTTCTTGGCCATCTCGGTGAAGTTGTAGATCGTCTGGTCAGAGTAGTGGTTCAGTTCATCGAGAGCGTGATTGACCTCTTCGAGACCCTTCTTACCCTCACGACCAGTGTTGGCCATGATGGTCTGAATCGAGTTCATCTGGGTTTCGTACTCTTGGAAACCGCCGATGACCTGATCCAGGGTCAATGACTTGGCCCACTGCGCACCATGTGTGACGGCCGCATTCGTGATGGTGGCCAAGGCGGTAACAGCGACGGTAGACATCGCCATCCAGGACTTATTGACTTCGGTGATCCCACCAGTAATACCCGTCATGGAGAACTTGTTAGCGTCTCCTTGAAGGGTCGACAAGCCGTCCGTAGTCTTGGCGAAGGGGTTATGAATCCCAAACTTCCCGAGAACATTGCTGATTCCAGAAAGATGGGTCTTGACGCTGGTGGCAACACCGCTAATGCCCATGCTCTGCTTCAGCTTCGAGAAATATCCACCAATGGTGCCCAGAGAAGACTTGGCGGCGTTACTGGTGCTGGAGAAGTTCATGTTCTGCTTCAACTTATCCAGCGCAGTCATCGTGGTCTGAGCTTCACGCTTGAATTGCGTGTTGTCGAACTTGATAGTTACGATTCGGCTGTCAGTACTGCTCACGATGTCACCGCCTTCCACGCCTCGGCTGTTATCTTGTCAAATATGGGTCGGAGAGCTGGGTTGATGTAGTCACGTCCTTGCACGTAACCCCCATCACCAGTTCCGTGTCCGTACTGGAGAAGAATCGCAATGGGGCGACCGTCAACAACGTTGCTGTTACCCCAAATAATCGACCAAGACATGCTGTCCTGCTTAATCTCGTAGTACCAAGAGTTAGCGGTCACACTACTGTCGACAGGAGTGGCTGCTCGAAGAGCTTCAACGCCCTCTTGCCCAAAACGCTCAAGCGCTTTGAACATTTGACCATCAGCAATAGACTTCAACCACTTACCAGTGTTGTCGAAGGAGCCACTAGAGCTCATACTCATCGACATGACTCCTCCTCTCGTCTACAGCAGCCAGAACGTCGAGTCAATCACCATGTTGGTGGTGTTAACACCATTCCTCTGGACAAGAATCTTGCCGTCCGTCGTGGATTGGGTGTTAATCCGGAATCTATACTGCATTGAGGACGTACCCCAGGGAGGGTTTGGCTCTGTAACAAACGATGCCAAAGGGCGCCAGCCCAGAGGAATCGTCGCCCCTGTGTCAACGAGACCGGCCGCATCTGCAAGAACATCGTTGTCACACCAGCCAGACAGAAGAACAAACTTCGGAACGCCCGCCGAAGAAAATCGAAGAAGGTCGAACGATCCTGAAAAGGCGCCCGAGGCGCTTATAGTTGCGGTTTCGAGGGTCAGCCCACTGCCTGTCGCTCCTTGGGCAAGAACCTCCCAGTTCGTAGCGCTGAAGGCAGCTCCTGAAGTACCGGCAACTGTTCGACGATACGTGCTACCGTTGTAGGTAACCGCATCATTGACGGCATAAGCCGTGTTCGGAGCCCAGGCTCCACGCCACAGAACGCCGACCGGACCTTGGGGTCCGATACCGCCCTTAATGTTGCCTCGTGCGGTCCAGGCGCTGGCTCCGGTTTTCTCATAGATGTCGTAGTTCGTGAGATTGGTATACCAATCTCCAATGACACCGAGTGATCCAGCAGGAGCTCCTGTGCCTTGGTGCCACTTGCTTCCGGGAGCGCCATTGGCTCCCTTGACGAGACCCGCATCGATGGTCGTCCCATCCTGGCGAGAAAGGATCAGGTTTCCTGCCGCGTTCACAACACCGCTGACTACGGCTTTGGCCTCGATTGCAGCCATTCTTGCTGCTGTGAAAAGGGTTACGGTAGCCACAAACCCTCCTTTCTACGGGATGATGTCTTCTGGGGAATTCGGTCGACTGTAAAGTGCTGGAACAGAGATATTGTAGGTCTGGGTTATTGGGTCATAATCCTCGGTTCCGGGGCCGTCAACCCAAGTGTAGATTCCTACAACACGGAACATGGTTTGTTCCGCATCCAACCACTCAATCGCATAGTCTGAAGTGATGTTAACCGTTCCGTCACCGTTATCAGACGTTGTGATGTACCACCAATTCTTAACGAAGTCATAAAACTCATCAAGCGTAGGTAGTTGAGGCTCGGTTGTGTCTGTTCCGTAGAGAATGTTCTCAAGCTCCATTAGAAGGAGCGGCTCTACCTCTCGAGGGTCGATAACCACATGCGTAGTAGGTCGGAATCCGTCAAGATCCTCAGGAATTCCTGTGAACTTCCAAGCGAAGTCGACAGGAATATCGTCATCGCTCAAAGTTTCATTCTCTTTTGCTTCACCTACAGCGGTTAAATTGAAGAGAATATGGATTCGGTACCCAAATTCTGGATCCAAATCGCTTCCAACCTTGGTCCGATACGACAAGGAAAACCGTTCGACCCCTTGATCGGCAGCATATAAACCCGATTCAACAGAGAACTGCCCATCACACCGAAGGAATTCCTCAGGAAATGTAATTGCCCGAAGATTTCCGGAGAATTCTGAGATTCGACGAACATCTCGAACTTTCACACCATCGAAATAGATGGGTTCCCAGTCTTCTTCGGCATCTTCGTCAACGGCAACCAAGCCGTTCCAAGGAATCGCTGTGCCATCCGTCAAATATAGAACCCCACGATCCAAGCCGGTCTCATAGAAACGCTCACCGACTTTGTCCCAGGAAACTCTAGTCATGAGCGCTCCTAACTAGGTCGGATAACTGTTTATATGAGAGCGGCGATCTGAGAAGGCTTACCAAGAAACGGGCCACTGTCAGCATCTCCGTACAACGCATCTTCAACGATAGCCAACTGGTTAGCTGTGAGTTTGGTGGTGTCAAACCACATGTGCGCTGTTGGCTTCCAGGCGTTTGATTCCGAGTAAGGAACTGCATTGATGGTCCATTCAAATATCGAAGGGTCCGGCGCATCGGCGATAGTGTTGTAAGATCGCACCTTGGGAACAAGCGTGCAACCCCAAACCAAGTGAATCTTATGACCTACATCACCGATCTTTGTTCTATATGTCATTCGAAACGTTGAACGCTTCTGACGAGTCAAAAGAACACCTGTCTTGATGGACCTGTATCCAAGAATGTTGGACAACCAATACGGATAAGTATAGCTTCTAAGAGTTCCTTGAAAGTTTCTCGACGTGACGAAATCGTTGACCTTGAGACCGTCGAAGTAACCATCACTTCGCTCGCCACCCTGCAGACCTTCGGTAATAGAGATCACACCAGACCAAGCTGATCCGAAATACGTCGGCTCTTGGTAGATCACAACTCGATCCACCCCGATCTCGTAACGGGGATTCACCGGAGTTTCCCATGTCAATCTAGTCATTGGTCTCCTCTCACCCTCTCGTTCCGAGTTGCTGACGTCTTTGATCGTTGAGTTTACGCCGCTCAGCCAATGCTTCTGCCCGGCTGATCTTCTTAGGCGGGGCGCTCTTGGCGTTACACACCTTGAGAAGAGTGAACAGTCGGTTAATGTGCCAATACTGGCATTCCATTGGGATCTGGTTCTGGAACATCCAGTAATAGATCAACTCAGCGGTGATTGTCTCTCGACTTCGACCGCCACCTCGAGATTCTCTAAACCATGTAGCGGTTTGCTTACGGTTCAGATAGTCGTTGACCTCTTCGACGTTCTCATCAGTCAAATGATCGAGCCATCCAGCATAAGCCGGAGAGATAAGCATGTCCCCAATGTAGGCAAGGGTCTCTTCGGTTGAGATCTCCTTGTCAGAGAGAAACGCTTTCTCGTATTTGGACTCCCATTTTGAAAGGGAGACCAAGGAGTGCTCTAGAGCTACAACCACGCCGCCCGAGGAGGTGAACTCGTTCTTGTCGTAGTCCCAGCTCTCGATTGCACCAACTGTAATCGCGAGCACTCCCTGGTCTCCTTTCTACATCGGCTACTGCTGCCTGCCATGGCTTACAACGGTGTAGCCGACAATTGTGGGTTCTACGCGCCGACCGGCACCGAGAACATGCCGATGACCTCCGCCGGAAGCGGAAGCCGAGGAGCTGTGTCCACCGTCGGCGGCTCTGCTGTCGGGTCAGCGCTGGTGCCCCAGAGGATAGCCTCGAGAGCGGCAAGCTCGGCGGGGTCCACCAGCGTCGAGTTGATCGTGATGCTGGCGGTGGGCTTGTAGTCCACCCCGTCGACGGTGCCGACACCGACAGGAGTCGTGGTGACCTCCCAGCTGAAGGTGATGGCCTCCGGCGAGTCGTTGACAGTGCCGTAGGCCTTCTCCGACGGCGCCGCCTTGGCGTTCCAGACCAGGTGCAGCTTGTACCCGTGGTCGTTGCCCTCGGTGTCGTTGCCGAAGAGGGTGCGGTAGGACAGGCCGAAGGGCCGACGACCCTGCTGCCCAACCGTCAGACCGGGAACCGGGCTCGCCGAGCCGTCGTGCTGCTCCCACTCCACCGGGTAGGTGAAGGCCTCGATGGTCGCGCCGAACTCCTCGGCCGATTCGAGGTTCAGGTACTTGATGTTGTCCGCGTACTGCGGGTTGGCCTCGGCCCCCGAGGGCGACTCAGTGACGGTCACGAGACCGTTCCAAGCCACACCCGAGTCGTAGACCCCCGCGGTGTCGGGCGTGTAGAGAACGCCCCGGTCTACACCGGTCTCGTACGTGCGCTCACCGGTGTTGTCCCATTCCAAACGCATGGGAACCTTCCTTTCTAGAAGAACAGAGTGAAGACGTCGTGGTTGAGATTGTCTGCCACAAAGAACCTGTCAAAGGAACAGAGTGGCAACTCAGCTACTTGGTTGGGGATGTCGCTGTCCGGGTTTCGATCAATCACCGTCACCGTGTACCGCAACATTGTGTTGTACTTGGCGTTGTTGGCGAACTTCTCTTCTGCCGAATCGCGCGCATAAAGAATGCAGGGATAGACCATCCCCGTGTTGGGAGGCTGCTGAAAGTAGACATTGTCTGCAATGGCCTTAAGGATCTCATGCAACAGCAGTCGGTCCCGGGCCATTGTAGACACCTCCCAACCTCAAGATCAGACGAGGGTGCTGGACTTGTACTTCTGAGATCTCCCAGCGCTCCCCTGCCCACTCGACGTACTTCATGGCAAAGAAGTTTTCTCGCGCGTAGGCATCAGCGACAATGCTGATCGAATTACCTACGGAAAGATTGTCACTAACCTGTTCTCCGCCCTGGAGTCTGAGACTGTTACGAACGACATCGCCGTAGTACTTGTACTCGGTAATGACATCATCCCAGACTCCAGGACGGATCTCAGTGCTCTTTCCGTACCCCACAGCGCCGTAAAACTTTGCCATGGAGCTATTCTCCTAGATTGGGGATCAGCTGGCGGAGCTGTTGGAGAAGCTCCACCTCGACTGGGACCCGGCCGCGACGTAGTTGGTGCCCGTACCCTCGGCCGTCACGACGACGGTCTCGCCCTCGGCGACAGCGTGAGTGCTGGCGTCGGCCACCGCGTCACCGTCGACGAAGTACTCGACGTTGGCGTCGGTCGGGATGGTCACGGTCTCACCATCGAAGGTCGGAGCCGTCGGAACCACACCGGTGTCGCTGACCGCACGGCGACGGACGATCTGGGCCGAGAAGATCTTGGCCAGGGCGCCCGAGACGCGCGTCTCGATCAGGTACTTGTACTGGTTGTAGTCGATGTCGAAGTCGTCGAAGAGGTTGACCTCTCCGCCGCGGTCCGCACCGAGGACGTAGTCCGACAGGTTGACGAGGATGCCGACCAGGTCCGCACCTCCGCGGTGCAGGATCTCGACGGGGACGATGTCCTCGACCTGCATCTCCGTGGCCAGCTCCTGCTTCGTGCGATAGAGCCGACGACCCATCTGGTCCCGAGCCAGCAGAGCGCGCGTGAGCACGGCCTGCGTGGTGTAGAACGTGGGCTGTCCGGTGCCGCGGTAGAACTCCCGCTCCAGCAACACCGCCTCGACGAGACCCTGCCCGTAGGTCGAGTAGTTGTTGTCGTCGAGCTCGACGTTCATCGTGCGCGCGTAGAAGTCGTTCTCGTTCACGATCGCACGGATGCCGTCACCGGAAGCAGCGCCAGCCGGGTCCTTGATCTTGTCGGGGTTGGGCTCACCCGGGTTGGCCGGGTCCTCGTTGGGACGGCCGTCGCCGACGAGAATGGCGCCAGCGAGCTCCTCCTCGAGCATGACCCGCATCTCCGCCTTGATCCACGCCACGACACTGAAGTCAGTGATGTCCACGACGTCGTCGCGGTCCAGCTTCTGCTTCTTGTAGACGGTGGTCGGGCCGGTGGTGCGGCTCGTGTGGGAGAACCACTGCTCCTTCTTGAAGTTCCCCTTGATGTAACCGAGGGCCCGAGCCTCTTCGCCGGTCAGGTCCGCGGTGCGGGTCTTGATCCGGGAGAAGGGGGACTTGCGAACGCCGTTGAGGACGCCGCCGACCCATGCCATGCGGCGGGTGACCCACGCGGGCGGCCCACCGTCGAGGTCCTTCGGCTCCGGGAAGAGCCCCTCGATGTTCTCGATGCCGTGCTTGACGGCGAAGGCGTCGACGGCCTCCTTCAGCGAGCCTCCTCGCTTCCAGTCGTCGAAGATCCCCCGCATGTCATCGTGGGTCAGGGTGGTCTTGGCGCCCTCCTCCTGACCTTCCTTGCTCTGGTCGAAGACGTTGTGCTTCACGTCGGTGCCTTCCTTGTCGTTGTCATCCTGACCGTCGAGGTCCTCGCCCTCTTCGGCGTCGTCAGAATCGTCGGAGTCGTCGGAGTGTTCTGCGGCGCCTTCGATGGCGGCACCGATCATGTAGTGCACGACCTTCTTCTGCTCCTCCGACATAGAGTCGTAAACAGCTTGGACGGTCGCGTCGGTGTCGTCCGCGTGATCGAGATCATCGTCGGACTTCTCGGGAACATCCTCGTGCTCGAGGGCGAGACCCGTGTAGATGACGGCTGCGTCATCCACCTGCTCTAGGGTTCCGTCCTCGTGAGCGATGTTCACGAAGTCGATGAGTGCGCCGGGATTGGCGCCAGCCATGACGAGGCTGACCTCACGAATCATGCCGTGCATGACGCGCTTGGCCTGCTCCCTCAGCTTGTTGGCGAAGATGGACAGAGCGTTGATGTCCTCGTGTTCCACGAGAGCCTTGGCGTTCTGTCCCTGCGGCGTGTTGTTGAAGTAGCCGTAGCCGTAGACTCCTTCGTCACGGTTCTCGAGCAGGACATGGCCGAGAACGTTCTCCGCCTTGTCGTGATCGTGACGCCACACCAACGGAACCTTGACGCCGTCCTGATGCTTGAAGGCATCCTTCAGGATCGTCCGGCCGTCGGAGCACTTGAGTCCAGCCTTGGTCACCCAGCCGCTGAAATCAGCTGTCATTTGGACTGTTCTCCTTTCATCTCAGTGTCAACGGCCTTTCGATGCCGTCTCGGGTCGTCTCTTTTCTTGAGCTTTCTTCCGAGCATCCTCAAGGGCCTCTTGAATCTCCTTCTTGATGTCCTTGATCTGCTCTTGGAGCTCTCGAACTTCCTTTGCGGCTGAATCAGGCTTATTCTTCTCGCGGTACTCTTTCGACCGCTTAGCCGCCTCGCGCTTCTCTTTAGCGGTCAGCTTCTTGTCAGGCTTGTCTTTCGACTCGGACTTTTTGGAATCCTTAGATTCTTTCTGCTCCTTGGTCTCGATGCCGCTTCTTGCCTTTGCGGCCTCAACCAACTTCTCAAGAACCTCTTCCAATCGGTCCAACCTAGCTTCCAGAGCAGCCTTCTGCTCTTCGAGTTTCGCATTCGGCGGCTTACTACCTCTTTGGCGAGGCGAACCGGGAGATTGCCCGCCTCCAGACCTAGATGTTCCAGAATCACCAGCTCCACGAGAACGACCCTTCAGCTTACGAGTACGAAGATAGTACTCTCGAGCCTTGACCGGATCGTAAACACGAGCGTGAAGTAACGCCGAGTCGTCGATCATTCCTCAACTCCCAAACGGGAGAAGATTTCATCGACCTTGGAGTTGACACTAGCGAAGACATCGTCCTCGCCGCCAGTCTCTTCCGCTGGAGCCTCTCCAGCAGGAGCTTCGACACCCAACTCAGACTGTGGCATGTTGCTATTCCGAAGCGAATCCGCCTTCGGGTCCTTCGACGGTTTGAACTTGATAATCTGCCGCATCTCATTCGATGAGATGATCTCGTTTCGAGTGAACTTATCGGCAATTTCAGCGATCTGTGAGATCGGAACAAGCTTGAACGGATCCCGGAAGTATTGAATGGCTTGCTTTTGGGTACGAGCCGTCTTTGTGAGGAACTTCCGATGCATCTCTTCCACGATCGCATCAAGAATCGGCTCAATCGTACGGTCGGCATAGTTCAGCATGGCCGATTCCTCGGCAGTACCGTCCATGATTCCCTTTGTGATGCCCAACTGCTCGTAAAGCAACTCGACAAGCCCAGTAATCTGGTTCCAAAGGTTGTTGTCGACCGGGCGATTCAGCTGAATAACCTTGTCGGTGGCGTCAACATACCCAATACCGAGTTCGCTGTTCTTCAGCTGGAACTCAATGTCTTGAGTACGCTTCAAAGCCTGCTGCCGCTTGGTCTCGTTCTTGATCGTGTAAGGAAGCTGAATCAGAAGATCGAGCTTGTTCGAACTGACCTTCTCATCGGCTCTGTCCAGAAGATTGAGCTTCCGAATAAGACGCTGAAGAGTCGAGTTCGGCTCGTTCATCACCGCATAAAGCGGATTCTCCACGATCCCGACAGATTTCTTGGGAAGTGTGACCTCTTCCCGGCGGCCAGTCTCCTCGTTGTAGAGACTGACCCGCACCTTCCTGGGCATCCAAGCAACAACCCGGCCGACACGCATTGTTTCGATGTCGAAACTGCCCTGCTCGATGCTGAGCGTAGTGTCTACCGGAACAATCGCACAAACACCCGCATCAATCAACGTCGTAACGATGTCCTGACGAAAATGACGCGGTGCTTGATCGATGTTCGGCTCAACCTTCAAACAGTTGTTGAGCTTGCTGTCGATCTCTTCGGTGTAGCGATCCTCTTCGTCAAGGCGAACATGACGAATCGAAGCCGAAGCCACATCGATTGCGATGCGTGTGTAAATCGAGGAAAGGATGGTGCGTTCACTTGAATATGTCAGTCGCGTTCGATCTGGGCGTGAGCCGTAGCTCGCCCCTTCTCCGAACTGAGGTTCTCTTTCTCGGTTCAGAAAAGCGTTCCATGCATGTGACAGACGATCTCGTACGCCCACGGGTCACCTCCTCTCACTCGAATAACTCCTTGTTCGCCTTCCAGGCCACCCAGGCATCCATCAGGGCGGATACGTTGTCAATCTTCTCGTCATAACGCCGCTTAAGCAGCTTCCGGTTTCCGTTTGTATCTTCGATCGTGATTGCGTTGCCCATTGTGAAGGACATCAACGTTTCGTCGAAGATCAGAAGCTTCTCTTCGGCCAGAATCTTCAATTCACCCAGCGGAACAGACTCAGTCTTGGCTCCCTGAATGACTTTCTCGATTCCAAACGGCCCGTTCTCTTGTTCCCATCGAGTCATGAACTCTTTGGCGTTGTACGGGTCGAATCCGACCGAACGAACGTCATACTGCTGACTTTCAATGAAAGCATCAAGGTCGTCAAAGACAGTCATCATGTCAAGCGTTGCGCCATCGAGAACATGGAGGCTTCCCTCGCGAATGAACTCTTCGTACTTCGCTCGCATGGCTCCGGGAAGCTTCTTCAACGTCAGCTCAGAGATGTAGCTCCGAGTCTTGATGCCGAAGCGTTCCCTCCGAAGCGGAAACAAGAATGTGAAAGCACAGAAGTCGTCACCCATCGAAAGGTCCACGCCCATAGAAGCCGGAAGCCCATTGAATGAGACTTTCCGAGCCGTAGGTTGCGTGTCTTCGTAAGTGAAGAAGTAGGTGTAGCCTTCCATCGGCAGACCAAACCGCTTTGCCAAGATGTCGTTCCTGGAAGCGGGCGCTTTCTCAGCTCTCTCGACATCCTTGTGATAGGTATCGTAAGTTACGGTCTTTCCTAGGTTCGGCTGAGCCTTGATCCAGGTCGATGGATCGTTAACTTCCGTCGTTTCGTCCAGTTTGTAGTGCCAGATCGAAATGTGAGGGGCAATGAACTCTCCCTTAAGGATGTCCATTAGTTCCATTTTGACGGTGTCGCCGGAACCGTTTCGAACCGTTCCTTCTGAGCTGACAGCAACGATGAGATAGTCGTCCAGCTTCGAGGCTCCTTGCTCAATCGCCCCGATGACGTCTTCTCTGATGTCTCCAGACAACCACTCATCCACCGTAGAGACCTTAGGACGGAGCCCCTGAAGCTTGTTGATCGACATAGGCCGAATCTCAAGCAGAGACCCCGTCAGAAAGTTCTCGATCCCCTTCTTAGTTGAGGCTAGCTTCTGCCTCATAAACCGGTTTCCCGTGGTGTTCTGCATAGAACCCTCGGTGAGGAACTTGAAGAGGGGGCCGCGACTTCTAGTGATGGCGGTCCGGAGGGGCCCCATCACTTCCTCAGCCTGCTTCATGGTCGGTGAGGTGGTGATCTGGTGGGTGGTCGAGGTGTCGACGTTCAGATAGAAGCTCTGAAGACAAGACTCATAGAGCGACTTGGCCGCACCCCTGGCTACAATCAAGTACTGCTTGGTCGTCAGCCTCTTCTTGATCGTCTTGGTGACGTAGTGCCCCCCATGGTTGTCGGGGGATGGCTCGTACACGCTGCGTTCAATGAAGTAGTACCAACAGAAGATCTGCTCTGCCCACACCTTGAATGTAGGGAGCATGTGAAAGTCGCTCCCATCCGTTAGTGTGAGTTCTCCCTCGCAGTACCGAATGAATCCTTCTACCGGATCCGGGTCGTACCAGATGTTCGGGTCGGCAATGAGCTGATCAATCCGGTTCATCTCCATCGAGATCTCTCGACAGACCGGAATGTCGCCGCGAATCACAGCATCACGAAACTCTGCGTAGTAACGCGGTGTCGCCGTGTTTGACATCCCTGCCGTTTCGGGGCGAGGACGTCGCCTCCGCGGACGATCGGTTGTAACTGTGCTCATTGCCTACCCTCCTCTCAAGCTGGAGCCGGTTTCGGAGTCTTAGCCGCCTTCTGCTTTGCCAGCTGGTCCTTCACGACCTGAGCCGCCGGAGACTTGGCAAGCGTGACGACCTGATTCGTGGTGTTCGCAACGCCGAGAAGCGTCTTGACCACCTTCGCGCCCTTCTGAATCTTCGAGGGCTCGTAGGTGAGACGCGAATACTCCTGCTCCAGCTTGATTCGAGTGACCGCAGTCCGGATCTCGTCATTGCTAAGCGACGAAACCGTCAGCTCCTTGGCCTTGACTCGAAGCGCTGCTGTGGAGCGAGCGTCATCCGACACATTCTCAGCGATTCGCTGGCGTTGTTCTGCCTTGCGAACGCCCCACTTCATTCCCTTAACACCGTAATGCTTCAGGAAGTCGACACCCTTGGAAGTGATGCCTTCATCTAGGTTGAACACGGCACTCCTTCCTAGAGTGGCGGGATCTCAGGCTCTGGCCGAAGCGGCGGAAGCGCCGCGATGATCGCATCCTCGGCCGTACGCTGGGCCGTCTGGTGGTCTCGATAAACCTTCGACAACTCCTGCTGGCGAACTCGCTCGATGAGGCGGTTCGTCAACCAGTTGGTGTAGTTCGTCGACTTCTCCGCATTCGTAGCGCCGGGGAACGTCTTGACGATCTTGTCGAAATGCGCTTGAGAAAGCGTCAACGTTGGCAGATCAGGCATCTGCGGCCTCCTGTTCGGTCACGGTTTCCTCGCGACGAGCATTCAGGCGCCACTCGAGCTCTCTGATCTGCTCGTTGATGGCTGTGATATGGTATGAGGTCTGCGGAGGATCGAAGTACATCCGCACTCGCAAACAAACATAGGTTCGGATCGAATGGAGGAGAGGGTCACCCCCGTAAAGGGCATCCCAAGTGACAGTGTCGTCCTCGACCTCGAATCCTTCCATCGGACCAAGCCCCAACTGGTGCAAGGTCGACAGGGCAGAATTTGTGTGAACCAGAAGATCGAGATCGAAGGTCGGGTCATCGTCGCCGATGCCACAAACCTTCCGAACAGTCTTGAGAATGCTCTGCTCCACGGGGGGGTCACCTCCTTCGGTTAAGAGAGAATAACTTGCTTGGCGCCGGGATTGGCCTTGAGGATGGCTTGGCCGCGGTGTGTCTTCATCAGACGCTTCGCAACACGCTCTGCCTTGGGCATCTGGCAGTTGATCTCGATGTGCATACCGTCAGGACGATCCCATTCGCCGCCCCACTCCAGTGCGTGGCGCAACCGAACTCGGATAACCCATCGGATCTTCACGACCTGCCACTTCAGGAAGTTCGACCAGATCGAAGTGCCCATCGGATGCAGCGTCGAGTTGACGTCAGCCGCTACACCTCCGGCGTGGTTCGAATAACCGGTGGATTGGCCTCGAACGGGGCGAACTGCCCAGCCCCACTCGTCCCAGACACCTCGGTCGATCTTCTCGATCGTGTGGTGCCACCAAAGGATGAACCAGACGATCACGAAACCCGCGCTGCCATCCCGAAGAGTGTACTCTCGACCCGTACCGGGGATGACCCAACGGCGGAGATACCGGCTGTCGGAGTCAAAGATGACTGGCCAACCTGCTTGTGTTGTTGCCATGTTGCTCCTTTCACCAGAGCTTCGTGTCGCCCGGCTTTCTCTCGATGAGTTGCCGGGGAAGCTGCCTCTCATCGCCGTAATGGATGGCGTTGTGAGTTCTGTGAGTAGTAGTGATGAGGGCATCAGGGTCCAGGATGCCCCCATCACCGTGTACGATCTCGTTGACGCTCATCGGGTTCATGTGATGAATGACCAAACGGCCAAAGATCTCACGACCCTCGATCCCGAGATCGCATCCTTGGTCTCGATCGATGACTAGGTTGCGAACCTGACGCCATTCTCGAGATGTGTAGAATCGTTGGTTGATCCAACGGTCGAAACCGAAGGTTGCTGCGCCGACTTCGCCGTCAAGCGCCAGATAACGGAAGCGTTTCTCGAACGTGTCGAGCTTCGAGAGCTCGTCATAGGTCCTCTTCATCCGGCATCTCCAATGGCTCTTGACCAGCGTATGATCTCATCGCATTGATGGCCGCTCCGTAGAGCTCTTCGACTCGATGAGCCGACGCCATTGCGTCGATCTGTGCTTCGAGCTTAAGATTCTCGTTACGGAGTCGTTCCTGCTCAAGCGATTCGCGAGTCGACCCGAGTTTCAAGTAATGGGTCATGACTTGTGAGGACGCAGTGCCTTCTCTCATCTGCCTTTCAGCTAGATCCACCGCCAAGCCGATGAGTTCTTGCTCTCTTTCTTCGGCCGTCTTAGCCGGTGCACCTCGTCTTTTAGGAGGTCCCTCGACCTTTCGACGTGCCATAGGAACCTCCTCCGCAGGGGTCGGACCGGAATTGTTTCTCCAAATATCCCCCCGGGGAATTTTTTAGGAGAGCGGCGATAGAAAACGCGTGCGAATTTTTTTGGACCCCCTCCCCCCTGTCGATTTTTTGACGCAACGACAGAGGGGAGGAAGTTTTAATTCCGGTACGACGACTTTAGTATACATTCCGGTGATGTTGAAATTCAAGATTTAG
>Ga0307416_100000480_pt1 | contig 20378 bp, 14 predicted proteins | sample DK1Cmetagenome_2_FD_203821 | JGI IMG/M metagenome (GOLD analysis project Ga0307416, IMG submission 203821) | Maize rhizosphere microbial communities from greenhouse at UC Davis, California, United States - DK15-C-3 | ecosystem: Host-associated > Plants > Roots > Rhizosphere > Soil | place...
ACGTGGCCGCAAGTTGCCGGTAAATCGCCACGAAGAGTCGGTTGTGGACCTTCAATGCATCGTAGCCGGCGAACAGCCGAGGCGCAAGCCGGCTGAGGGAACTGGGGAGTAGGGAGTAGGGAGTAGACCTACTCCCTACTCCCTACTCCCTGTCGTTCAAAACGCCCGGTGCTCCGGCGGGGTCGGGACACGGGCGCGGCCCGTGCGAGCGGCGCGCTCCTCCACGTAGCCAACGAGCGCGAGTAGCCGGTGCCGCTCGAGCGGCAGCGTAAGTTCCGCCAGCGTCGCGCGTCGCACGGCGGCCGGAAGCGGCGCGTCCGGCTCGTCAGCCGATCGGTAGAGGAGAAGGGCGCCGCCGGGCGCGAGCGGAACGCGGGCCGCCTCGGCGCCGAATTCACGCTCGACTATGAGCACGAGCGGCGGACAGCTCGACGCGAGCTCGCACACGTCCGATGGCGTGCGCGTGAGCGCCGGCCGGTGGCCGGCCGTGGCGAGCGTTTGCGCGACGCCCTCGAGCAGCGCCACGTCCGAGCCCAACAAGACTACCGTCGCCATCGCCAAGCTCACCTCTGTGGAGTCGTCATTGTGAAAGTTCGGCCGCGAGTTGTCGCACCCGCGCGACATTAGTGCCGTCCACGTCCACCACTTTCGTGCGCGCCGTCGCGCCCGACACGATCCGAACCGAGCGGCGTGGAACGCCGAGCGCCGCCGCGAGGAACTCGATCAGCGCCTCGTTCGCCGCGCCGTCCACGGGCGGCTGCGTGAGGCGCACCTTCAGCGCTCCGCCGTGCACGCCGGCGACGCCCGCTCCCGACGCCCGCGGCTGCACGCGCACCGAGAAGCGCACTCCTCCGTCGCGCGCGCGCACGTCGAATGCGCTCACAGCTGCGACAGAATCAAAGAGGCCAAGATCCGCAGCAAGAAGTAGGCAACGATGGGAGTGACGTCCATCATGCCGAACGGCGGGATCACGCGACGCAGCGGACCGAGGATGGGCTCGGTGAGCACGAACGACCAGCGGATCCACGCCGAGTACGGTGAGATGCGGAACCACGAGCTCAACACGCGCACGAGCAGCGCCGCCTGGAGCAGACCGAAGGTGAGCGACACGAGGAACACGAACACACCGCGCGGGCCGGCGGACACCGCGTAGACGACGCCACCGATCCAGCCCCGGAGGAAGCCGAGCAGCGTGATGAGTACGATCCCGCCGACCACGAGCGCGACGAGCGCCCACCACGGCGCGCTCGTGGGCAGGCCGCCGGCGCGGACGACTCGCCGCTCGACGGGCGCGAGCAGTGGGTCCACCGAGGTGCGGAAGAAGCGGGCGACGGGGTTGAAGGGGCTGATGCGCCTGGTGCGGACGAGCCAGTCAATCGCGAAGATGACGGCGAGCACCACCGCGCTCCAGAACAACGCGGTGCCGAGCCCCTTGAGGAGCCTGTCGTAGACAGTGATGAAGGTTTCCACGGGCCAGAAGGTGCAGGGTCGAGCGGCCGCGGGCTAGGGCCTGATCGGCGGCACTGGTCGGCGACGCAAGTGGACGGCTCCAAGCGACTGCCTGGACTCCGTCACTCAGATTACCCCACACTACTCGAAGAAGCGCCGGACTCGGGGGGCGGTCGCCGGACGACGTCTGGCTCGGGCCCCGGCACCGACTTCTCTCTGCCGGCGCCGGCGACGTCGCCGAATTCCGGTTAGGCGAGACGTCCCTCGTCGCCTGCTGCCTCAACGCGCAGCTGCGCGAGTGCCCCGCGCCCTGACCGGGTCCGGTCAGGGCACTGGCGCCGGCGCGACCCCCAGGTTCTTTGCCAGGAACGCGTACCGGTCCGCCGCCTCCTCGATCTGCTTCGACGTCGGCTTCCCCGCGCCGTGGCCGGCCTTCGTCTCGATGCGGATCAGCACCGGCGCCGGGCCCGCCTGTGCGGCCTGCAGCGCCGCGGCGAACTTGAACGAGTGGCCGGGCACCACGCGGTCGTCGTGGTCCGCCGTAGTGACGAGCGTCGCCGGGTACCGCGTGCCGGGCTTGAGGTTGTGATACGGCGAGTACGCCCGCAGGTACGCGAACGCCGTCGAGTCGTCGGCCGAGCCGTAGTCGCTCGTCCACGCCCAGCCGATCGTGAACTTGTGGAAGCGGAGCATGTCCATCACGCCCACGGCGGGGAGCGTGGCGCCGAACAGCTCCGGCCGCTGCGTCATCGCCGCGCCGACGAGGAGCCCGCCGTTCGACCCGCCGGCGATCCCGAGCTTCGCGGGCGACGTGTACTTCTCCCGCACGAGGTACTCGGCCGCGGCGATGAAGTCGTCGAAGACGTTCTGCTTCCGCTCCTTCGTGCCCGCGAGGTGCCACGCCTCCCCGTACTCGCCCCCGCCGCGCAGGTTCGCCACCGCGTAGACCCCGCCCATCTCCAGCCACACGAGCGTCGCCGGCGAGAACGCCGGGGTGAGCGAGACGTTGAAGCCGCCGTAGCCGTAGAGGAGCGTCGGGTTGGTGCCGTCGAGCGGCAGCCCCTTGCGCCCGGTGACGAACATCGGCACGCGCGTCCCGTCCTTGCTCGTCACGAAGAGTTGCCGCGTCTCGTACCGCGACGCGTCGAAGTCGATCTTCGGAACCTTGTACGGCTCGTTCCGCTCGCGACCCAGGTCGTACCGGAAGACCGCGGTGGGATGGAGGTACGACGTGAACGTGTAGTAGAACTCCTTGTCCCCGCGCTTTCCGGTGATCTCGGTGGCCGACCCGACGCCTGGCAGGCTGAGCCCGCCCTTGGGCCTCCCGGTGGTCAGGTCGAAGAAGCGCACGCTCGACTTGGCGTCTTCGAGGTACGTCGCCACGAAGCGGTCACCCACGACCACCGTGGACTCCAGCGCATCCTTGCTCTCGGGGATCACGGTGCGCCACCGGCTGGGCCGCGGCGCGGCGAGGTTCACCGCGATCACCCGTCCCCGAGGTGCATCCTTGTCCGTCCGGAAGAAGAGCGTGCGTTCGTCATTGTCGACGAAGGCGTACAAGGCGTCGAACGCGTCGAGCAGCTTCACGACGGGGTTGGTCACCTTGGGCGCTCGCGGCTCCGCCAGGTCGATGTAGTAGATCCGGTTCTTCGGGTCGGTGCCCTCGCTCACGGTGATCACCGCGTACCGGCCGTCCTCGGTGACCCTTGCGTCGAACCGCCAGTCGGGCCGGTCGGGACGCTTGTAGATGAGCGCGTCGGCCGACTGCGCCGTGCCGAGGCGGTGGTAGTAGAGCGTCTGGTTCCGGTTGACGTTCGTGAGTGCGTTGCCGCCCTTCGGCTCGTCGTAGCGCGAGTAGAAGAAGCCCTTGCCGTCCTTCGTCCAGCTCGCGTCGGAGAACTTGATCCACTTCAGCGTGTCGGGCAGGTCGCGGGCGGTGGCGACGTCGCGCACGTGGAACTCCTGCCAGTCACTCCCACTCGCCGACGTGCCGTACGCGAGCAGCGCGCCGTCGGGCGACGGCGCCACGGCCGACAGCGCGATCGTGCCGTCCGGCGAGAGCGTGTTCGGGTCGAGCAGGACGCGCGCGGGCGCCCGCGGATCGCGCGAGTCGCGCACGTACAGCACGCTCTGGTTCTGGAGGCCGCTGTTCTCGAAGAAGAACTGCCGCCCGCCCTCGTGAAACGGCGCCGAGTACTTCGGGTAGTTCCACAGCTTCGTGAGCCGCGCGCGGATCGCCTCGCGCTGCGGGATCGTGGCGAGGTACGCCTGCGTGACCGCGTTCTGCGCCGCCACCCACCGCGTCGTCTCGGGCGAGTCCATGTCCTCGAGCCACCGGTACGGGTCGGCGACGGTGGTGCCGAAGTGGGTGTCGGTCTGGTCGACGGTGCGCGTCGCGGGGTAGCGGATGGGGCCATCGCCGCCCGACTGAGCGACGGCGGTGCCGCCAAGCGTCGCCAGCGCGGCCGCGGCGGTGGCGGAGCGGAGTGCGTTTGGTTTCATGGGTACGGCTGGAATACGAAGACGGCTTCGGTGGAGCGGAGGGGCGCGGCCGGCGACGTCCGACGGTCCCCCGGGCGCGCGGGTGGCGTCGCAATCTAGTCGGGCGTCGCGCGCGGCGACCATCGCCCCGCTGCGGAAGCAGTGACAGCGGCCGTTCGGAGACACGCTCTGGCTGCAGTCGCCGCCCCAGTTGACGCCGCCGGCGGGCGGCCGCGCCCCTGCGCACTGAAGATCAGGTGGCTCTCGTCAGGCGCGATCCGCGGCTCCACCTCGCCGGCCTGCGCTCCTCACTCCCGCCCACCACCCGACGAGCAGGCCGGCCGCGGCCGCGGCCCACTCCCACCAGCGCGACGGATGCAGCCGCCACACGGCGGGGAGCACGCCGAGGCCCACGACGATCGTCAGCCCGAACAGCGCGCCCCACCGCACGCCAGAGCGCGCACTGGGCCGGCTGGTCCGTGCGGCCCAGTAACCCGCCGGCAGGAGCAGCCCGCCCACCCAGACCGCCGTGAGGAAGGGGACCTCCGCACCGTACGAGTACTCGAAGGGGAGAAAGAAGCTCCAGCCGAGCGTGACGGCGAGCGGGACCTCGCGGCGCACCGTGCGCCCGCGCAGCGTCGCCGCCACGTACAAGATGCGGTCGCGCACGCCGCCGGCAACGCGCATCGTGTCCCGCGGCGTGCGCTCGGACAGGGGCCAGAGTGGCACGTACGGGAAGGCGTCGACGATCACGGCGGCCGGCGTCCGCACGAGCGCGCGCGCCGTGCGCATGCGCATGCGGAACACCAGGTCGCGCTGCCGCTGCCCGAGCGCGAACAGCTCGCCGCGCTCCGCGCTCCAGAGGATCGCCACCGGCGCGAGGCGCTGCGGCGCCGAGCCGGTCGTGACGACCGCGTCCACCGCCACGCTGTCGCCGAGCAGAATCCGGCGGAGCCCCGCGTCGGCGGGCACCGCGGCCCGCGGAATCGGCCGCCCGTTCAGCGTCGCCGCGAGCGTGTACCCGCGGTAGAGCGAGTAGCCGTCCACCTCGGGAACGATCTGACCTTCGTACTCGCCCGGCGGCACCGTGCGCTGGAGCACCCACCCCGACGCCAGGAGAATGGCGACCCACGCGCCCGCGGCGGCCGCCGCCAGGCGCCGCGAGGCCCGCTCCGCCGGCAAGACCCACCGGCGCCACCTGGCGGCCAGCCCCACGCCGAGCGCCCCGCCCGCGGTGTTCATGAGGATGTCGCCGACGCTCGCGTCGCGGCCTACGATCACCCCGATCTGGAGGAACTCGATCGTGACCGTCAGGGCCACGCAGAGCAGGACGGCGAGCCACCGCCGCACGCCGGCGAGCACGAGGCCCGCGCCCAGCGGGATGAAGAGGAGGACGTTGTTCGTGACGTCCACGCCTCCCAGGTCGCCGCAGACGATGCACGTGCGCGGGAGCACGAACTGCGCGTTCGGCATCGGCGTGAGCGTCGCCGCGCCGATGAACAGCAGGCCGGCGACCGCGAGGGTGGCGCCGGCGGCGCGCTGCCGCGGCCCGGGCGCGGCCGGTGGGACACCTGCCGCCCGCGAGGGAGCGGCGGTCAGCACGGGATGAGGCTGAGGAGCGTGGCCCCGAAGGGCCCGCTCAGACCGAGCGGGTCTCCGCCGAGGTGCGCGCGACGCCGCGCGTGGGCACCGGGGGCCAAGTCTTGATCCCGACCTCGGCGAACGCTTGGACCGTGGCGTCCGGCTTCGGCTCGCCGACCACTTCGCGCAGCGCCCACCCGACCACGAGCGCCACCCCGTTCACGGCGTAGTTGAGGAGGTCGAGTGGCACCGTCGCGAGCGCGAACGGGAGCCCGCACTTCCGCGCGAAGAACGCGTACTGGCGGCGGTTGTTGTAGAGCACCGGCACGAGCGGCGCGGCGGCGGCGAGCAGGTACCATCCTTCCCGAAGGTACACCGCGACGGCCGCGACGGCGATGGCCAGCCAGGTGTATCCGGTGTTGACCGCCTGCACGCTGGGCCGCGGGCGGGTGGCCCGGCCGGCCTCCTCGGCGTCCATGCGCATCCACGGCACCCCCCGGTCGTGCACCGCGGTCGCGACCATGCTGCGGAGCGTCCACCGCTTGAGGTGCGTCGCCTGGATGTCGGGGCGCAGCACGGCTCGGTGGCCGAGGGCGCGAATGCGGCGCCCCAGCTCGATGTCCTCGATCTGCGGGCGGCGGAAGCGCCACTCGTCGTACATCCCGGCCTCGGTGAACACGCCGCTCCGGACCGCGCCGCAGCAGGCCCAGAACCGGTCCACGGGGCCGGCGCCCTGCTGATGCTGGAAATGCTGCAGCAGGTTGCGATAGAGCGATACGAGGCCGTCCCCGGGCGGGCGGTCGTCGTAGGAGCCCGAGATCGCGCTCACCTCCGGCTCCGCGTCGAACGCGGCCGCGAAGCGCCCCAGCGTCTCCGGGTGCACGCTCACGTCGGCGTCGACGAACACGAGGATCTGGCCGCGCGAGAGCTGCGTGCCGCGGTTGCGCGCGTACGCCGGCCCGTACGGCTTGGTGGGAATTCGCACGATCACGTCGGCGAACGGGGCGGCCGCGAGGGCCGAGTCGTCCGTGCTCGCGTCGTCCACGACGATCAGCTCCCAGCGGGCGCGCGGGAAGTCGCTCGCGACGAGCGCCGCGAGCGACTGCGGAAGCACCTTCGCCCCCTGGTGCACGGGGACGATCACCGAGAGCTCCGGATGGGCCGGCGCCGCGGCAGTCGAGTCGGCGAACGCCGCGCCGGAGCCCGCGGCCTGCCCCGCGTCCGCCGACACCCCGTCGCCGTGCGCCGCCCGCTCGGCGACGAGCCGGTGCGCGGTACTCTCGACCTGTGCCTCGGGGTCGGCGCTGAGTCGCCGGCGGAGCGTCTCGACCGAACCGCGCTCCAGCGGGCGCCGGTCGTCGGCGAACAACACGACGTCGGCGGACGTCTGCGTCATCGCCAGGGAGCGAAGCTGCTGGTCGGTCGCGTCGGCCGGCCCGTGCACGAAGGTCACGCCGGAGAAGACCTTGGCGAGCGCCGCCGAGTCGCTGGCCGGGCCGGGTCGCGCCACGAGCAGTTGCGCGTCGGCACGCGAGCACTGTGGGACGAGTTGCGCGAGCAGTGCGTGTAGCTGCGCGCGGTCGTGCCGGGAGCTGAGGATGACCGAAACTGTCGGAGTGACCCGTCCGCGAAGGACCGGGGAACGGGAGACGGACACCTCGACCTCGATCGAAGACACGCGCATGTACAGACGTGGGATGACCAGCAGGATTCGCGGTGTGCCGCGGAGGGCGACGGCGCAGGGCACGCGAATGGCGGAAACAATCCACCACCGCCGTGACCTGACCGCTTCGCCTCGTCACGGCGTGGGATGTCAAAGCGACTTCATCTGGCGAGCGGCCTGTGCAAAAAGCAGGCGCACCACGGAGCACGAACGCATCTCGTTGTGGGCGCAACACTTCGCGCCCAGGATCGCCGTTATATGGGCGCAAGAACGATGATGCGGGCCTCGACGCTGTTGCATGCGCTCGACACGGTGTAGCAGGGGTGACGCGCACCCGGCCACGTGGCACACGGCCGCCGGTGGCGCCACGGTCGGCGTGCCCAATGGGCGTCGCGCGCGGACGCGACCTGATGGCCGTCCGTGCGCGAGGCGCGGGTCGCGGGGCGATCGCCCCGAGACCCGCGGTGCCGAAGTCGTTCGGTCAGCGCAATGGAAGGGCGCGGAGTTCCAGCGTGGGCGTCCTGTCGCCGCGGCTCAACGCGGCTCAACGCGGCTCAACGCGGCTCAACGCGGCTCCACCCGGTTGTCATCACCGCCGAGATCTACTGGCGGCGCTGAATGCAGGCGTCGATCGCTTCCTCGCGGCGCTGGCCGCCAGCGTCGGCCCGCGGGGACGGTTCGCCGTTCCCCGCCCACGGGCGGGCGATGACTTCTTCGTACAGCTCGCGCACCGACGTGACGAATGCCGGCCAGCCGAGCGTCGACGCGGCGTAGGCCCGCGCTCGGTCGGCGAGCCGCGCCGCGCGCCTGCGGTCGGCGAGCAGCGCCGTGATCGCCTCGGCCATCGCCCTCGGTTCCGGCGTCACCAGCACGGCGCGCTCGGCGGTGAGCACCGCCCGGTGAGCCGCGATGTCGGTGGCGACGATCGGCCGACCGGCGGCAAGGTAGTCGAAGATCTTGAGCGGGAGGTTGCCCCCGCCGGTGCGGGTCGACACCGCCACGCTGGCCATCGCCAGGTACGAGGGCATCAGCTCGCGCGGCTGCCGCTCTATCAGGCGCACGACGTCCGGCAGGCCGAGCTCCGCTACCTGCCGTCGGACGACTTCGGCGTCCTCACCGTTTCCTCCCACGAGCACGAACCTCACGTCGGGCCGCTGCACCCTGATGAGGGCGGCGGCGCGGAGCAGCAACGAGAGTCCCTGATGTGGCTCGAACGTGCCGCTGTAGAGGACCACCGGCGCGCCCGCCGGCACCCCGAGGCGGAGCCGGAGCTCCGCGGCCGCGGCCGGCGAATCCGGGTGGCCGAGTCCCGGGTACCGCCACTCGTGCGCTCGCGCGTCCGGCGTGACCGTGCGCACCCTGGGCGCCAGGCCGGCGAAGCTCACCACCCAGCCCGCGTTCCGGAGCAGCCACCGCTCCGCCCCTGTGAGTACGCGCTGCGCCAGTGGCGAGCCGAGCAGCGGATACCTGCGTAACTGCTCCGGCAAGCTCGACTGCATGTCGTAGATCACGGGGACGCCGTAGCGTCGGCCGAGCACGACCGCGGGGAAGGCCGCCTCCTCGAGCGCATGGACGCACGCGTACTGGCGGGTACGGAGCCGCGCGGCGAGTGCCCACGCCAGGGGAACGTCGAGCGTGAGCTTGGCCAAGGACAGCCCGATCGGAACCCGCCGAAGGCCGAAGGGATTGGCGGTGCGAAGGACGCGGACGCCCGGCAGGTCGAGGTCGCGCCCGACGGGGTAGGTCAGCACGTCCACGTTGTACGCGAGCTCGCTCAGTGCCTCGAGCAGTCTGCGTACGGCGATCGGCGTTCCCCGATCTTCGTAGAACGGCTGCGGCGCGACCACGAGTACGTCGCGCCCGGTCCGTCGTGAATCCGGAGCGGGTGGGGTGTATGCCCCGTACGTCGAATAGTCGACCGGTCGGTCGTGGACCACGCCGGGTTGTGCTGGTCTGCCGACGGTCACGGGAGTCGCCGCGACGAAGTTCGCACCGACCTCGAGCTCCAAACAGTTTGCACGTACTGAAAGGGAGAGGGAAACTGCCGGCGGAGGATTCTGCCGGCGGTGGGGCAGGGCCCCCCTAATGCGGCTTTCGTACCGAGCGGCCGCGCTCGTTGGCTGGGGCCAAGCGGCCTCAATGATAGGGAGGTCGGGTCGGCCAGGTTCGTTCATCGGTTCATTGTTGGCGGGTCTCGGCGAATCTGTGGAGTTCGTGCCTCACCCGCCGCGGCGGGGCCGGCGTGCCCGGCTCCCCCTGGTTAGACTGGCGGGTAGCGACGGTCGGGCGGTCGCGATCAGCCGCGCTGACGCACATCTATTAAGGTGCGGTCATGCGGCCGCGCCGAACAGACGACCGCCCAGGGTCCCAGGCGGCGTTGCTCACCCCGCGCCGCGCGGCGGACGACCGGGACCGACACTTGCCCGATGTCCGACGCCGGGTGTACTGTGCGGCGCGTTACTGATGTGCTCGCCACTTCTCGAGTCATTCACTTCCTGATGCCGACGACGACGTTCCGGCGGGCCAGCCAGGCCGCCGCGTCGATCCCGCAGTAGATGCAGGCTGCACCGCCGGCACCCCCGTCGCGGCGTCCGCTGCGCGTCGCGTTGCTCCTCGACTCGCTCACCCAGCCCCGCTGGGTGGAGCGGGTCATCACCGCGCTCCGCGACGAGCCGTTCGCCGAACTCGTGCTCGTCGTCAAGAACGAGGCGCCTCCGGCGCCCCGGCGGAGCCTGTGGCGCAAGCTCGTCGACAACCGCCGGCACCTGGCGCACCTGCTGTACGAACGACTCGACAACCGCCTGTTCGGCCGGGAGTCGGACGCGCTGCAGCGGGTGGACGTCGCTCCGCTGCTCGCCGGCTGCCCGGTGCTGCCGGTGGTGCCGAGAATGACCAAGCACTGCGACTACTTCGCCGACGCCGACGTCGACGCGATCCGGGCCCACCGTGTGGACGTCGCCGTGCGATTCGGGTTCCGAATCCTCAAGGGGCGCGCGCTGGAGATCGCCCGCCACGGCGTCTGGTCCTACCATCACGGCGACAACCTCGTGAACCGCGGCGGCCCGCCCGGCTTCTGGGAGGTCATGGACGGGCACCCGGTCACGGGCTCGATTCTCCAAGTGCTCACCGAGGAGCTCGACGGCGGGCGCGTGATCTACCGCTCGCACGCCCGCACCGACGAGCGGTCGGTGCGGCGCAACAAGGCCAACTACTACGCCAAGTCCGCCGCCTTCCTGCCACGCAAGCTGCGCGAGTTGTCCGAGGAGGGCGTCTGCGCGCTGCGCGACCCGCTGCCCGACGCGGGAGCGTGGCGGGCTTACAGCAATCGCCTCTACACGGCGCCGACGAACGGCGAGATGACGCGGGCGCTGCTCCGACTGGGCGGCCGCTTCTTGACTGCGAAGGTGCGGGAGCTGTACGAGCTGGATCAGTGGGTGATGGCGTACCGGCTGAATCCGCGCTCCGGCGCGCCCGACGTTCCCGACCAGACGCTGTACCGCTTCACCCCGCTCATTCCACCCAAGGACCGCTTCTGGGCCGACCCGTTCCCGGTGGTCCACGAGGGGCGGCACTACCTCTTCCTCGAGGAGTACCTCTACGGGCGCGGCAAGGCGCACATCTCGGTCATGGCGCGCCGCGACGACGGGTCCTGGTCGCCACCGGAGCCGGTCCTCGATCGCGAGTACCACCTGTCCTACCCGTTCATCTTCCAGTGGGAGGGGAACTGGTATCTGATCCCCGAGAGCGGGGAGAATCGGACGGTGGAGCTCTATCGGGCGACGGCCTTTCCGCACCGGTGGGAGCTGGACCGCGTTCTCCTCTCCGGACTGCACGCCGTGGACGCGACCCTTGCCGAGATCGACGACACGTGGTGGATGTTCGTGAACGTCGCCGAGCCGGGCGCCTCCACCTGGGACGAGCTCCACGTCTACTACGCGGACTCGCCCCTTGGGCCGTGGACACCGCACCGCCGCAACCCGGTGAAGTCCGACGTGCGCAGCGCGCGGCCGGCCGGCCGCCTGTTTCGGCACGGCGGCCACTGGTACCGCCCGGCCCAGGACTGCTCGGTGCGGTACGGCTACGCGACTGTCGTTCACCGCATCGAGCGCATCGACCGGGAGGAGTACCGCGAGGTGGAAGCCTCGCGGATCTTCCCGAACTGGCTGCCGGGTATGGCGGGTACGCACACGCTCAACGCCGCCGGCGGGCTCACGGTGGTCGACGCCTGGCTCAAGCGCCGCAAGTACCCATGACACCCAGGCGCTACGCCGTCGTCCCCGCCATCCTCGACGGCCCCCTCTCGCGGCCGCTGCCGCTGCGGTGCCGGCGGTGGACGGAAGAGACCGCGCTGCGGGCAATGCGGTTCCGAACCGGCGGGGGCGAGCTACTGGTGGGGCCCGGCACTCCCAGCGCGTCGCTCGTCGCCGTCGGTGACATCTCGATGCACTTCGTCGCGGAGGCGGCGTCGCACACCAGGCCGAGCCGGCTGTTCGACGGCGTGGCGCCGGTGCTCCGAGCGGCCGACCTGCGGGTGGGCAACCTGGAGTCGGTGTTGACGACCGAGCGGCGCCGCGCCGCGCTGGCCGGGTCGTTCCTGCGCGGCGCGCCGGAGTTGGTCGAGGCGCTCACCGCCGCGCAGTTTGACGCGGTCACGTGCGCCAACAACCACTGTCTCGACTTCGGCCCCGCCGCCCTGTGCGAGTCGCTGGACCACCTCCGGCGCCACGGGATTCAGCCGTGCGGTGTCGGGAGCACGGACGCGCAGCAGCGAGCGCCGGTGTTCCTCAGCGCTCGCGGGATCTCGGTGGGGATGCTCGGCTACGCCGACGACTGCAACGTCGCCCCGCGGTGGCCGATCGGCCCGCGCCCCGCGGAAACGGAAGACGAGGCCATTCTCGCAGACGTCCGGCGACTGCGCGAGCAGGTCGACATCGTCGTGCTCCAACTGCATTGGGGGTACGAGTGGGCGATGTACCCCCTGCGCACGCACCGCGATCGCGCGCGGCGCTTCGCGGAGGCAGGCGCCGACATCGTGCTGTGCCACCACGCGCACGTGCCGATGGGCGTCGAGGCGTGGAAGGGGAGCGTGATCGCGCACGGGCTCGGAAACTTTCTCTTCGGGTGGCGCCGCCCGCGCTCGCACCCGTGGCGCAACCGCGCCCACATGCTCCGCGTCCACTTCAACGCGGACGGCGTCACGAGCGCCGAGGTCATCCCGTGCGGAACGGGCCGCGACCACCGGGTGGTCACGCTCCAGGGCGTGGAGTGCCGAGAGGTCCTCGGCGCGCACCAGGTGCTGCGCCGCGGCCTCCGCGACGACGCGTACCTCGTCCGACTCGAGGCCGACCGCATCGTGCGGGAGACGCAAGGGCTCGTCCTCCGGCTGGGGCGCTTCGCGGTCGCCGGCGACGCGGGACGCGTGCAGGAGCTGGCGCTCCACCTCGGCACGCCGCGGCAGCGCGCGCTCGTCGGCGCCCTCCGCAGCGGCGAGTTCGACGGCGGCCCCGACCTTGCTTTGTTCCTCGATCGCGTGGCGTGCGCCCGGCAAGACTGGGCGAGCGCAGTCGCTGTCGGGCGGGAGGCCGCGGCGGAACCGATCACGGGGCTGCTCCGGCGGTTGACCGCGGGCCGGCACCTGCGCGGGGAGCCCGTGGGGCGCGTGCCGTGACCACTCGCAGGAAAGCCGTTCGCTACCTTCCGAGCATCATCTGGCGTGACAGGCGTGTCGCGGCGGGCGCCAGCATCGTGGCGCTCGCCCGCGAGGCCGCACCCGCCGCCCGCGCCGTCGCGCCGTCTCTATTCCCGCAGGCATGAGTCACCGCCACCCCGTCTCTGGTTCTTCCGACCCCGACGCCGCTGAACCTGGCGCCCCGTCGGGGTCTCCGAACGCCGCAGTCGCCGACATTCCCCCGGACCTCGTGGCCGGCGGCGATGCGACCGCCCGCGCCGTGTCGGCGGCGATCGCGACCGCCCCGGCCGCCTCGCAGGCCACGCCCGAATCAGGACTCGACGAGGGCGAGGAAGCCGCCGCCGAGGCGGTGGCCACCGCGGGGACCACGCCGTCGGCCCAGCACGCCGCGCTGGACCGCTCGCTCATGCGCGGCCTCGCGTGGACGGGCAGCGTCAAGCTCGTCCATCAGGGCGTGGCCTGGGCCTCTACGCTCATCGTCGCCCGGCTTCTCACGCCGCGCGACTACGGGCTGGTGGGAATGGGGACGCTCTACATGGGGCTGGTCACGCTGCTCAGCGAGTTCGGCATCGGCACGTCGATCGTGACCTTGCGCCATCTCACGCGCGAGCAAATCGCGCAGATCAACACCTTGTCGGTGATGTTCGGGATCGCCGGCTTTCTCGTCTCCTGCCTGCTGGCGTTCCCGCTGGCGTGGTTCTTCAAGGAGCCACTCCTCCCGCCGGTGATCGTCGCACTAGCCGGAGCGTTCGTCATTACGTCGTTCCGCACCGTGCCGTACGCCCTGCTCCAGCGCGACCTCCGCTTCAAGCGGCTCGCCGCGCTCGAAGGGGCGCAGGCGATCCTGCTCGCCACCGCGTCGGTGTTCTTCGCGTGGTCCGGCTTTCACTACTGGACGCTGGTCATAAGCAGCCTGCTGGGCGCGGCGTTCTCCACCGGCGTCGTGCTCTACTATCACCGCCACGCGTTCGCGCGCCCGCGCCGCGAGACGCTGTCGGAGGCCATCACGTTCAGCCGCAGCATCATCGTCGGGCGGCTCTCGTTCTATTGGTTCTCCAACGCCGATTACCTGGTGGCAGGGAAGGCGCTCGGCAACGCTGCGTTCGGCGCGTACCAAGTAGCCTACAACCTGTCGATGACGCTCCTCGAGAAGACGAGCGGGCTGGTGTTGCGCGTGACGCCGGCGGTCTTCTCGTCGGTGCAGAACGACACGCCGGCGCTTCGACGCTACTGGCTCGGCATCACTGAAGGTACGGCGCTCGTCACCTTCCCGATCACCATCGGGTTGTCACTGGTGACGCGGGACTTCGTGACGATCGTCCTCGGCCCGAAGTGGTACGCCATGATCGGCGCGCTGCAGATCCTCTCGATCTATGCCGGCTTCCGATCCATCCTACCGCTGACCAGTCAACTGCTCGTGGCGACCCGGAAGGGAGCGAAGACCGACGCGCGCAACGCGTTCCAGGTAGCCATCGCCATGCCGCTCGGCTTCTGGATCGGGAGCCACTGGGGCGTCACCGGCATCGCCGCCGCTTGGGCGATCGTCCACCCCGTCTTCGGCCTCCGCCTCCTTCGCTACGGGATCAAGCGCGTCGAGGCGACCGCCGGCCAGTACCTCCAGGCACTCCGGCCGGCACTTACCGGCGTGGCGGTCATGACGGTCGCCGTCGTCGCCAGCCGTCTCCTGATGCCCGACAGCTGGCACGGCATCGCGCGACTCGTGCTCGAAATTCTCGCGGGCGCCGTTGCCTACTGCGCGGCGGTGCTGATTCTCCACCGGGACCGGTTGCTGGCCTTCCGCCAGCTCTGGTTGGCGATGCGGAAGCGGTGACTTCGCTCCTCGCTGCCACTCGCTCGTCCATGCCCGGGAGCGCGGGGGCCGACGCGGGCGCGCCCGGCGGTGGCCGTCGCACCGCGCCGCCCGGCCAGCGCCTCCGCCCGTGGACCGACCAACCCTTCTTCCACGCCAAGCGCGTGGGCGCGGAGTTCCGGACGCGCGGCGTGGCCCGGTGCGCCGTGGGCCGGCCCGACGGCGTGTTCGCCGAGTGGGCGTGGGACGGCTCGTCGCTCACCATCTGCAACGACCGGTACGGCTTCTTCCCGCTGTTCTACGCCGCGCGCGGCGACGAGCTGTGGGTCTCGCCGTCGCTGTTCAAGCTCGTGGCCGAGGGTGCGCCGCGCGACCTGGACGACGCGGCCCTCGCGGTGTTTCTGCGGATGGGCGGCTTCGTCGGCGGGGACACGCCGTTCGCTGCGATCCGGCAGGTGCCGCCGGCGGCGAGCTTCGTCTGGCGCGGCGAGCCGCCCGCCGTGCGCGGGGAGTACGCGATCGCGCGCACGCAGCACCTCTCGCGCGATGCCGCGGTCGACGGCTTCGTCACCCTCTTTCGCGAGGCGATTCGCCGGACCGCGCCCGACCCGGCCCGCGTCGTCGTGCCGCTCACGGGCGGACGCGACTCCCGGCACATCGTCCTCGAGCTGTGCGCGCAGGGGCGGCGGCCGGCCCGCTGCCTGACGGCTCGCCCGCACCCGCCGAAGGCGGCGGACGACGTGGACGTGGCCGCACATCTCGCGCACGTGCTCGGCCTCGAGCACCTGGTGCTCGACCAGCCCCCGTCGCACTTCCAGTCGGAGTGGGAGAAGAACGCGCACACCCACCTCTGCACCGTGGAGCACGCGTGGGCGCTGCCGATCGCCGAGTACTTCAACGGCCAGGGCTTCGCCGTCTACGACGGCATCGCGGGCGACAGTCTGTCGCAGAGCCAGTTCCTCAATGCCACGCGGGTGCAGCTCTTCGAGCGCGGCGACGTGGCGGCGCTGGCGGAAGACCTGCTGGGCCCCGAGGGATACCTGCCCGCGCTCCTGCCCGCGCCCGTGTATCGCCGGCTCAACCGCGACCTGGGCCTCGCGCGGCTCGGCGAGGAGGTGGCGCGCCACCTCGACGCGCCGAACGGCGTCGGCTCGTTCCGCATCTGGAATCGGACGCGACGCACCATCGCGCTCGCGCCGTACGGCGTCCTCGCGCAGGTGGCGGACGTGTACGCGCCGTACCTCGACCCTGACCTCTTCGACTTTCTTGGCTCGCTCCCGGGGAGCATGCTGCTCGACCGGCGGCTCCACACGGACGCGATCGCGCGCGCCTACCCGCGGTACGCCGACGTTCCGTACGAGGTGAAGGGCGCCCGCGCGCCCGCGACGCATGCCGCGCACTTCCGCCGCCTGGGCGCCGAGGTGCTGCGGGCGGCCGGTCGTGCGCCCGGCGGATTGCTCCGCCGCGGACCGCTCGCCGCTCGCCTCGCGCGCGCGATGCTGCTCGGAGCGTACAACGCCGAGGTGGCCTCGCTCGGCGGCCTCGCCACCTACCTCATCGAACTCGAGACCGTCGCCAACGATGCTTTCGCTCGGTAGCGCCCCGCGGCCGTACTTCACCGCGCCGGCCGATGCGGCAGCCGCCGGCACGGACCGGCGCCGGCTGCTCCTCATCACCTACAGCTTCCCGCCGGACCAGGCGGTCGGTGCGCTGCGCTGGCAGAAGCTCGCGGGATTCGCCGCGGAGCGCGGCTGGGGGCTGGACGTCGTGGCGCTCGACCCCGCCCAATTGGCGAGCGTGGACCAGACGCGACTCGCCGAGCTCCCGGCCGACACGCGCGTGTACGGCGTGCCGCACGCGGAGCTCCTGGTGCTGCGCCTGCAGCGCCTCGCGCGCGCAGTCTACCGGCGCTTCAAGCCGCGCCCGCCGCAGGCCGGAGTCGGCGCGAGCGTCCGGCGCGAAGCGCTGGCTGGTCCGGCGCGCGGCGTGGGCGGCCTCCTGCGCGCGTACCGGGCGTGGGCGCGTTACGCGTCCTACCTCCGCTGGGCCCACGACGCGGCCGACGTCGCCACGCGTCTCTACGACCCGGCCGTGCACGCGGCGGTCGTCACCTCGGGACCGCCCCACCAGGCGCACGAGGCGGGGGTGATCGTCGCGAGCCGCACCGGCCTCCCGCTCGTCATCGACCTGCGCGACCCGTGGAGCCTCTTCCACCGGTTCGACGCCGACGTCGCCAGCCCCAAGGCGCTCGACCTCGCGGAGCAGTACGAGCGGCGCGCCGTGAGCGCGGCGTCGCTCGTGGTGCTGAACACCGAACCGCTGCTGCAGGCAATGCGGGCCAAGTACCCCGAGGCGGGGCCGCGCATGATCGCCGCGCCGAACGGGGCCGACGACGAGGTCCTCCCGCCGCCGCGCTTCGGTCACCGCTTCACGCTGGCCTTCGCCGGCACGATCTACGTGGACCGCGATCCGCGGCCGCTGCTCCGCGCCGCCCGCCGCGTCATCGACGAGCTGCAGTTGACCCCCGCCGACTTCGGGATCGACTTCATCGGGCACGTGGAGGGGTACGGCGGCGTGCCGATCCCGGACATGGCCCGGGAGGAGGGGGTGGGCGACTTCGTGACCGTCGGAGGGCCCCGCCCGCGCCGCGCCGCCCTCGAGTTCCTGGCCGGCGCGCAGATGCTCGTCAGCCTCCCGCAGGACGGGACGATGCAGATCCCCGCGAAGATCTATGAGTATCTGAACTTCCCGGCGTGGCTGCTCGTGTTCGCCGAGCCGGAGAGCGCGCCCGACCTGCTCCTGCGCGGCACCGCCGCCGACGTCCTCCCACTCGGCGACGAGGCGCGCACGGCGGCGGTGATCCGCGCGCGCTACCTCCAATACCGCAACGGGGAGCGCCCGCGGGCCGTGAATGCCGACGGGCGCTTCAGCCGCCGCAACCAGGCGACGCTGCTGCTCGACGCGATCGAGCGGTGCGCCGGCGGCGGTGCCGCTACGCCCGCGCGGCGACCGGCTCTCCCTCGCGCGACCGCATCCACTCCCACGTGATCCGGAGTCCGTCGGCCAGCGACACCTCGGGGTCGTAGCCGAGCACCTGCCGAACGCGATCCAGGCCGGCGAGCGAGTCGCGCACGTCGCCGGCGCGCGGCGGGCGGTACTCCGCGCGCACGTCCACGCCGGAGACGTCGCGCACGAGCTGGAGGAGCTGGTTGAGCGAGGTGCGGTCGCCCGCGCCGACGTTGACGGCCCACCCGTTCACGCGCTCGGCGGGCCCGAAGGCGGCCAGCAGGTTCGCCGTCACCACGTTGTCGATGTAGGTGAAGTCGCGCGTCTGCTCGCCGTCCCCGAACACGACGGCCGGGGTGCCCCGCAGCGCGGCGCTCAGGAAGAGCGGGATCACCGCGGCGTACGGCCCCTTCGGGCTCTGGCGCGGGCCGAAGACGTTGAAGTAGCGCAGCGCCACGCCCTCCACGAGTCCCGCGCGGGCGTACGCCAGCGTGTACTGCTCGCCGGAGAGCTTCGACGCGGCGTACGGCGAGCGGGGAAGCGGCTCGAGCGTCTCGACCTTCGGCAGCGTGGGAGTGTCCCCGTACACGGAGCTGGAGCTCGAGTACACGACGCGCCGCACGCCGCCGTGGCGGCACGCCTCCAGCAGCCGCACCGTGGCGTTGACGTTCGCGTCGTGCGACCCCCAGGCGTCGGCCAGCGACCGGGGAACGCTGCCGAGGGCGGCGAGGTGGAAGACGACGTCGACGCCGTCCACCGCGCGCGCACACACCCCGGGGTCCTGCACGTCGCCGGTGATCAGCTCCACGCGGTCGGCGACGTCGCGCAGGTTGTCCCGGTTGCCCGTGGAGAGGTTGTCCACGACGCGCACGGCGTGCCCCAGCTCCACCAGTCGGTGCGCGACGTGCGACCCGATGAAGCCGGCCCCTCCCGTCACCAAACAGCTCAACGTTCCATCGCGCATTATTACTTGGCCTCGTCCCATAGGATGGGTATATATAGTGGCATTCGCGAAGGGCAATTCTTGAGCTCGCACGCGGGCTCGCAGCATCGTCGCGTGGCGGCGGCTTAACCAGTTGCCGCCGCGTTTGTTACGGGATGCGAGCCGCGGTGGCGCGTCGGCGCTCGGCGCATCCCCTCGGCGCCCGGCCGGGCCGGGCTGTGGGATCCCGGCAACCGCTGTTGCGAGCGTGCGACGCCGCGGGCGATACCCTTCGCCACGCCGGCGCCGTCAACCGGGGCTACGAACCCGGAACGCGCCACCGCGCCGCGGTCCCGGTATTGCCGAGTCAGGTGCGGCTCGTGGTGACATGCAAGTGATCGGCCCGCGATCACCCGTGGCCAGCTCGTTCGCGAGGAGGGTGTGAAGGTCCTGCTGTTGGTGTCGGCGGTGGCGCTGGGCGCCATCTGGGTGGTCTATCCGCTCGCGATTACCGCGCTCGCGACGGTGCGCCGCCGTCGCGAGCGCGCGCCTGGGCGCGGCCACGAGGCGACGCCGGCGGCTGGCGCCGCGTCGCCAACGGTCACCGTGGTGATCGCCACGCGCGACGACGTTCCGACGATCCGCCGCCGCGTCGAGAACGCACTCGCCGCGCGGTACGACGCGGCGCGCCTCGACGTGGTCGTCGCACTCGACGGCGCCGGGAGTGGCGCCGCGCCGGCGGACCTCGGTGATCTCGGGCCGCGCGTGCGAGTCGTGCGCGGCGATTCGCCCGGCGGCAAGGCGGCGGCGCTCAACGCCGGCGTCCGGGCCGCCCGCGGCGAGGTGCTCGTCTTCGGAGACGCGCACCAGCTCTTCGAGCCCGAGGCCGTCGCGCGCCTCGTCGTGGCGCTCGCCGACCCGCGGGTCGGCGCCGTGTCCGGGTGCCTGGAAGTCGGGGCGCACGGCGGGCCGCCCACGCTCGCCGACCGCTACTGGTCGTACGAGAAGCGGCTGCGGGATGCCGAGGCGCGCGTGCATTCAGCGGTGGGGGTGACCGGCGCGGTGTACGCGATGAAGCGCGCACTCTGGGCCCCGCTCCCGGACGGCCTGATCCTCGACGACGTGTACGTGCCGATGCGCCTCGTCCTGAACGGCTACCGCGTGGACTTCGTGGAAGGTGCCAAGGCGATCGAGGCGCGGCGCTTCCGCGCCGAGCAGGAGTACCGCCGCAAGGTGCGCACGCTCACCGGGAACATCCAACTGTGCGCGTGGCTGCCGGCCGTCCTCGTACCGGTACGGAACCCGATCTGGCTCCAGTTCGTCTGCCACAAGCTGCTGCGCCTCCTCACGCCGTACCTGGCGGTCGCGCTCGTGGTCAGTGCGGCGGTGCTCGCGGCGCGGGGGCTGGGTCACCTGCTCGCCGCCGCGCTGATCGGGGCGGCGGTGGCGATCACCGTACTGCTCGCCGCGCGCCCGGGGCTGCGCCGCCGCGCGCTCGGGCTGGTGGAGTGGGGCGTCGCGCTGCAGGCGGCCACGGTGGTGGCGACGATCAACGGGCTGCGGGGGCGGTGGAATGTCTGGCACCGGTAGCGCGACGGCGCGACGTTCGCGCCGCGCCCGGCGCTCCGCCGCCGATCGCGGCGCGTCGAGCACGAGCGAGCCGCGCATCCGGGTCTGCATCGTCGCGCCGTCGCTCGACATCCTCGGCGGGCAGGCGGTGCAGGCGCAGCGGCTCCTCACCCGCCTGCGCGAGGCACCGTCGCTCGACGTGGCGTTC
>Ga0307416_100000482_pt1 | contig 20325 bp, 15 predicted proteins | sample DK1Cmetagenome_2_FD_203821 | JGI IMG/M metagenome (GOLD analysis project Ga0307416, IMG submission 203821) | Maize rhizosphere microbial communities from greenhouse at UC Davis, California, United States - DK15-C-3 | ecosystem: Host-associated > Plants > Roots > Rhizosphere > Soil | place...
TGGTCCCCGGGCGCGACCTGCTGCGACCCCGCTGGGCCGAAGGCGAGCGCGGACAGCAGGAGGACGGCGAGGGTGCGCGCGACCGGGATCATGCAGGTCGGAGCCCTCAGGAGGCCGCCTTTGCGCTTTCCAGGTCCTTCATGTGCTCGACGACCATCTGGTAGGCGAGATAGTACTTGTAGATGTTGGAGACGTACTGGACGGTCTCGCGCCCGATGCTCTCGGCGGCCACGACTTCCACGTTGTTGAACCACTTGTTCGGGTCGAGTCCGCGCGCCGCCGCTTTCCCGCGCAGGCCGCGGATCCGCGCGGGGCCCGCGTTGTAGGAAGCGAAGGCGAACAGCCCCTTGTTGAGGTCGTCCATGGGCTCGTCCGCGTAGTAGTGGTCCATCATGAACCGGATGTACTTGACTCCCGCGTGGATGTTCGGCTCGAGCTGCCGGATGTCGCCCACCTTCATTTCGGCGCCCGTCTTCGGCATCACCTGCATCACGCCGATCGCGCCCACCTGGCTGCGTCTCGTGTGGTCGAGGCCTGATTCCTGGTAGCCCTGCGCGGCGACGAGCAGGTAATCGAGGCCGTACTGGTCGCCGTACTTGCGCAAGAACCCGACCACCTCGCGGAACCGCTTCATGTCCTCGCCGGAAGTCGCGCTCTTCGCGTACTTCACATTCTTCAGGTATTTCTGCAGGAGCACGTTCCGCGTGAGCGATCCCTGCGGGTAGCGGGCGAGGAATTCATTGAGCTCTGCGAGCAGCTGGGGGCTCCCCTTCCGAACCATCATGCCGGCCTGGCCGTCGGTCTTCACCGCGGCGCCCGGGTTCAGCACGAGCCCGGGGAGGATCTGTTTCCAGAATTCGGCGATGTCGTCATTGACGAGCGTCACTTGAACGAGCCCGGCGTTCACCATCTCGAGGATGTCCTCGTCCGCGAGCACTTCCGGCGCTGCGCGCACGCGAACCGGCGGCTTGCCGGCCTTGGCGAGGCCCGCGTTGAAGCGCTCGACAGCGCTGCCGGAGATATCCGACTGGCGCAGGTAGATCTCGCGTCCCGCGAGGTCCTGCACGCCGGCGACGGGCGGTACGCCCGGGGCCGTGACGGGGATCACGGAGATTCCGGTGCGCGTCGGGTTCGTGAAGTCGGCCGCTTCCTTGCGCCAGTCGCTGATCAGCGTGCCCGCCGCGACGACATCGCCGCGGCCTTGGAGGAGGGCGGGCACGAGCTCGTCGTGCGCGACCGGGATGAAGACGACCTGCACCCGCAGGTGCTTGTTCTTGAGCCGCTTGTTGAGGTCGTCCTCGAACAGCTTGAAGGCATCCGGCACGAGGCCGCGCTGCGTGCCCTGGTCGATGAAGAAGTGTGTCTTGGAATAGGTCGTGAGCACGCGGATGAGGCGCCGCTCGATCATGCCGTCGAGGTCGCCTTTCCACGGCGCGAGGGCCTGGGCCGCGACGCCTTCGTCCGGCAGGTCGACCTGCGCCTCCGGCGTCTTTTCCGCAGCCTGCGCGGCTTCTGCTGCCGGGCCTTGGGAGGCCCCGCCCGGCTCCTCGCCGCGGCTGCAGGCGCCGAGCCCGGCAAGCGCAAGTAACAGGGCCCAGAGCACCGGATTCGCCTGTCGCACGTGCGTATTCCAAGGACGAGATGGCGCGCATTCTGCGCCCGGTCAGGACCGGCCGGGCGCAGACATGCCCTAAAGGGCTCCCGCTGACACGCCTAAATGTAAATAAGTCCCATTCCCATCGACAGGCCCAGGACCTTCGGCTAACATTTGAGAATGATTCTCATCTAGCTGGAGTTTCGTGCCATGCATCTTCGTCTCGCGTTCGCCACGATCCTGTCCACGGCCGCGGTGCACGCCGCGGTGGCCGACGATGCCGCCGCCAATGCGCCGACGCCTCTGCCGAAGGTGACGGTCGTCGCCGAGCACGAATCCGACGGATATCTGATCGACAGCAGCCGGTCTGCCACGAAAACGGACACGGCACTCATCGACGTGCCGCAGTCCGTGTCGGTCGTGACGCGCGACCTGATGCAGGACCAGGCGATGCAGAGCCTCATGGACGTCGCCCGCTACGTGCCTGGCGCGGGCATGGCGCAGGGCGAGGGCAACCGCGACACCATCATCCTGCGCGGCAACAGCTCCACGAGCGACTTCTTCCTCGACGGCGTCCGCGACGACGTCGAGTACTTCCGCGACTTGTACAACCTCGACCGCGTCGAGATCCTGAAGGGGCCGAACGCCATGATCTTCGGCCGTGGCGGCGCCGGTGGCGTCGTCAACCGCGTCACGCGGCAGGCGAACTGGCAGCCAGTGCGCGAACTGTCGCTGCAAGGCGGGTCCTGGGACAACCGGCGCGCGACCTTCGATTTCGGTGACGCCATGACCGACGGCATCGCCGCCCGCATCACCGGCGTTTACGAGGACTCGGAAAGTTACCGCGCCGGCTTCGAGCTCGAGCGCAAGGGCATCAACCCAACGGCGGCGTTCGCCATCGGCGAGTCGACGGTGCTGCGCGTGTCTTACGAGTATTACGACTACGACCGCGTGGCAGACCGCGGCATACCGTCGCTCGCCGCGGCGACGGCCGTCGACGGGCCGTTCCGCACCGACGAGTCGACCTTCTTCGGCGACCCGGCGCAAAGCCCTACGTACGCCACCGTGAACCAGGGCTCGGTCACGATCGACCACGCCTTCACCGACGACGTCCACCTGCGCAACCGGACGGTCTACGCGGACTACGACAAGTTCTACCAGAACGTCTACGCCGGCGGGCCTGTGGACGCGGCCACGAACCTCCTGCCGCTCGCGGCCTACAACAACCAGCAGCTGCGCGAGAACTTCTTCAACCAGACCGACCTGACTTTTTCAGCACGGACCGGCCCGCTAGGGCACGAATTCCTCGTGGGCATGGAACTCGGCGAGCAGACCACCGACAATGTCCGCATGACCGGGCTCTTCAACGGGACCGATGCCGCGTTCCTCGTGCCCGCCGACGATCCCAGGGTCTCCGTGCCGGTGACCTTCGCGCCCATCGAGACCGACAACACCAATCACGGCACGGCGACGATCGCCGCGCTCTACGTTCAGGACCAGGTCCAGCTGTCGCAGGACTGGCTCGCCATCGTCGGCCTGCGCTACGACAGCTTCGAAATGGACTTCCGCGATCGCCGCGGCGCGGGCCTCGACCTCGAGTCGTCGGACGACCTGCTGTCCCCGCGCGGCGGGCTGATCTACAAGCCGGCGGAGAACGTCTCGCTCTACGCCAGCTACAGCATGACTTACGTGCCGCGCGCAGGCTCGCAGCTGGCATCGCTCGCGCCGACGAATGCGGCCCTGGACCCCGAGGAGTTCGAGAACATCGAAGTCGGCGCGAAGTGGGACCTGAACCCGTCGCTCGCGCTGACTGCCGCGCTGTTCCAGCTCGATCGCCGGAACGTCGCGATCCCCGACCCGAACGACCCGACCGTCTCGATCCTGGTCGACGGCCAGCGCACCGAAGGGCTCGAGCTCGGCGTCAGCGGGCGGATCAGCGAGTCCTGGAGCATCCAGGGCGGTTACGCATACCAGGACGGCCAGCTGACCGATCGGGCGGGTGGCACGACGCTCGCGCAGCTGCCGAAACACGTGGCGTCCCTGTGGAACCGCTATGACATCACGTCGGCCTGGGGCGTCGGCCTCGGCGTCGTGTACCAGACCGAGATGTTCGCGGCGTCCGACAACCTCGTGGAACTGCCGGAGTTCACGCGCGTGGACGCCGGCGTCTTCTACACGCCGAGCGAGCGGCTGCGGATGCAGGTCAACGTCGAGAACCTGCTCGACGAGCGCTACTACCCGAATGCGCACAACAACAACAACATCACGCCGGGCTCGCCGCCGGCGATCCGGGCCTCGGTGACCGCAAGCTTCTGAAGCCGCAGAGCGCCGCGTGACGCCGGACCGGGCCGCCGCGTGCGGCCCTGTCTAATTGCGCGCGAACAGGATTATCATCGCGCCACGTCGATACTGGATAGGGGGGTTTCGCAGTGCACAAGAAGAACCTGGCGCTCCTCGCGGGCGCCGTGCAGGCCGTTTGCCTGGGCGCCGTGCAGTCGGCCGTGGCGCAGGAAACGACAGTCTTCGAGCCCGTCATCGTGACGGCGCAGAAACGCGAGCAGAACATCTACGAAGTGCCGGTCGCGATCAGCGCGTTCACGGCGGAAACCATGGAGCGGCAGGGCATCAACGACCTGACCGACATCGGCAAGTTCGTCCCGAACCTCAACGTGACCGGCTTCTCCGCCGGCCATACGTCGTCGGTGAACCCCTTCATCCGCGGCATCGGCCTGCAGGACCACCTGATCACGACCGATCCTGGCGTCGGCGTCTACCTGGACGGCGTCTACCTCGGGCGCCAGGTCGGGCAGAACTGGAGTCTCGCCAACATCGAGCGCGTCGAGGTGCTGCGCGGCCCGCAGGGCACCCTCTACGGGCGAAACTCGATCGGCGGCGCGATCAACATCATTACGCGCCAGCCGGGCGACGAGGACGGCGGGCGCGTCTCGTTCACGGCCGGCTCCCGCGGCCGCATGAATGCCGACTTCTACGCGAACATGAAGCTGAGCGACCAGCTCGCGATGTCCTTCACGGGTGCCTACCAGCACCGCGACGGCCTCGGCCGCTTCGTGAACATCGAGAACCCGCGCAAGGAGGTGGGCGAGACGGACGACGTTTCCGGGCGCGTCGCGATCAAATGGTCCCCCACCGACCGCCTCTCGTTCCTGCTCGCGGCCGACGGCAACGACGGCGAGGGCGGATTGCGGCCTTACGACACGCTGATCAACCAAGTCCCGACGGGCGGCGTGTACGCCGCCGGCTACCGCAACTCGGACACCGCGACGAACCCCTACAACAACAACACCGGCCAGGAATCGCAGATCGCGGTCACGAACGAGGCGCGAGGCGTTTCTCTGACGGTCGACTACGACATCACGGACACGATGGCCGCCAAGCTGATCGTCAGCGACCGCCACTCGGAGTACAAGGCCGGCCTCGACGACGACGGCTTCTTCGACGACTTCCTGAGCTTCCCCGAGGAGGGCGAAGCCGACCAGCAGTCCGCGGAGCTCCAGCTGACCGGCGAGTTCGGGCAGTTCGACTACGTCGCCGGCCTCTACTGGTTCGAGGAGGAGGGCGAGAACCGCCAGGACCCGACCATCTTCCTCGGTGGCCCGGGCGACTTCCTGCTCTCGCAGGAGATGGACAGCCAGGCCATCTACGGCAACGTCGGATACCACGTATCGGACGAGTTCAGGATCTCCGCGGGCGTGCGCTACACGCAGGACGACAAGACCGCCGGCACCAACATCAACAGCGGGCTGGTCGTCGACACGTCCTCGCGGGACTGGTCCGAGGTGAGCTGGGACCTGTCGGCCAACTACCAGATGAACGACCGGATGAACGTGTACGGCACGATCCAGAGCGGCTACCAATCGGGCCAGTTCCCGGCACGCCCGTTCTGCCTGTTCGGGTTCGTCGACTTCTCGCAGGACCCGCCGCTCCTGAACCCGGTCAACTGCTTCGAGGCCAACGACAACGTCACCGCGCTCAACTACGAGGTCGGCCTGAAGGGCCAGCCGCTGGACAACCTGCAGATGAGCATCGCCGTGTTCTACACGGACTATTCCGACCTGCCGTACCAGGTCAGCGAAACGCTGCCGGGCGCCGGGTTCGACACCCGCAACATCCTCGTGGACCAGACCTCGGTGGGCGTCGAGTGGGAAGGCATCTGGCAGGTCACCGAGGCGTTCCGGATCCATTCGACCCTCGGCTACATCGACACCAGCGCGGACGAGCAGGTCACCGACCCGGACAACCCGCCGCCTCAGGCCGTCGCCCCGCTAACGCCCGAGCTCACGTTCTCGATCAGCCCGGAGTACAGCCTCGCGCTGGGCGAGGGCAACCTCACGCTGCGCGCCGACTATTCGTTCCGCGACGACATGTACGGCGAGCCGAGCGCGGATCCCGGCCGGTTCACGCAGATCGACAGCCGCGACCTGGTCAACGTCGACATCACCTACGAGCCGGTCGACGGCAACTGGTCGGTCTCCGCATATGGCAAGAACGTCACGGACGAGCGCTACGACAACGCGAGGCTGAACACGGGCGACTACGTCCTCGTCATCCTCTCGAATGACGCGAGCGAGTTCGGCGTCCGCGTGACAAAGGACTTCTGAGGCGCGGCATTGCCGGTTTTTCGCGCCGTTGTCCTACACGGCGCCCGGCGGCAGAATGAAAACCTATGCGCGTACGTGGGCTCATTCCTGTCGCCATCGGCGTGGCGGCGGCGGCCTTCGGGCCGCCGCTTTCCGCGGCTGAAAGCGACTACCTGGGCCTCCTGCGCGCGCGCGACCTGACGACATTCGGCTTCCTGCGCCTCGACATGCGGCCCGCACACGCCGTCCACTCGGCGCCGGGCACCTGGGCGATCGAAACGGAGCTCGCGCACCAGAACACCTGGGCCCTGAGCTCCGGTGCGCGCGACTACCTCGACCACCTGCCGGGCCGGCGCGTGCTCGGCCCCGAGGAAGTCGCGGCGATCAAGTCGCTGCCCGGCGAAAACTACCTGTTCGACATGGAGCTCGCCGAGCTCGACGTGACCCTGCACTACAAGTTCACGGAGCACTGGGGCGGCTACCTCGTGATGAGCGGCGTGAACTACAGCGGCGGGTTCCTGGACAGCGCGATCGAAGGCTTCCATGACGCCCTGGGCTTCGACAACAACGGCCGGCCGGCCGTCAGCCGCAACGACATCAACCTGATCGCAGACCTCAAGTCCGCCGACCTCACGTTCCTCGACGCGCCGACGCAGGGCGGCATCCTCGACCCCACGATAGGAATCCGCTACTCCTCGCCCCGGCAGGTCAGGGGCTGGAATTTCGTCATCGAAGCAGCCGTCAAGGTCCCGTTGCGCGGCCAGGAGGACTTCCTCTCGACCGGCCACACCGACGTCGGCGTGCAGGCGACGCTGCAGCGCTTCAATGACCACCATGCCTGGTACGTGAGCGCTTCGGGCGTCCACTACGACGGCAAGAACGCGCTGACCCCGACCGACGCGCGCACCGTGCCGACGCTCGTGGTCGGCTACGAGCGCAAGCTCAGCGACCGCACGCACCTGGTCCTGCAGGGTTACGTCAGCGACAGCGTGTATTCGGAGAAGGACACCGACCTCAACGAGCTGCTGGACACCAAGATTCAGCTGAGCCTCGGCGTCTACCGCCGCTATGGCCGGAATGTCGTGTCGTTCGCGATCACCGAGAACCTGCAGAACTTCAACAACACGCCCGACGTCGCCATGCAGCTCGGCTGGGCTTACAGCCCGGCGCTCGCGAAGACGAGCGACTGATCAGGCGGGCACGACGTTCGCGTTCAGCCGGAACAGGTTCTTCGGGTCGTACTTGCGCTTCAGCTCGCGCATGCGGGCGAGGTTGCCCTGGTAGTTCTCGTCCACGACCGACTGGGCTTCGTCCGCGACCTCGTTGGTGTAATAGCCCCGCGTGAAGGGCTCGAGCTTGGCCCATGAGCCGCGCAGGTAATCCACGTGCGGCGTACGGTCGAGTTCGAGCGGCCAGCTGACGAGCGTCAGCATGTTGTGGGTCGCGTAGCGGTGTGGAAACGCCGTCGCGTCCGCGGCCACCTCGCTGACCGCGCCGCCGCCGTGCTGGAAGAACAGCATCGTGGCGCGCTCCGGGTGCGGCTGGTAGGCGTCGACGATCGCATCGACGAGATCCTTCCTGAACCCGCCGATGAAGCCCGACTTGAGGTACGTGCCGACGCTGCGCGGGTCCGCATTGTCGTTCATCCGCTGCACCGCCACGTAGTCCTGGGGGCCGATGGAATCGGCAATCGGCTTGCCGAGCTTGCGTATCGGCGCGAGCACGCGTTCCGCATCGCCGGATGCCCCCGAGTAACAGGTATTCAGCACGAACACGCCGGGCTTGCCGCCGGGCGCGGCGCTCAGGATCGCGTCGACGTAGAGCTCCTGGGGAGCACTCGCGCTGTAGTCCGCGTAGAATTCGAGCAACTCCCTTGCCCGGTCGAGCGGAAATACGACGTTCCCCGCCACGACTTCGCGCTGCATGGGGTGCAGGCCGAACTCGAAGCCGGTGACGACGCCGAAGTTGCCGCCGCCACCCCGGACTCCCCAGAACAGGTCGGGATTCTCCTTCCCGGAGGCGTGCAGGTAGCGGCCATCGGCCGTCACGATGTCGACCGACCGCAGGTTGTCGATCGCGAGCCCGTATCGACGCGCCAGCCGGCCGAAGCCGCCGCCGAGCGTCAGGCCGCCGACACCGGTATGGGAAACGGTGCCGGTTGTCGTCACCAGGCCCTGCGCCATCGCCTCGTGATCGATCTCGCCGAGGAGACTCCCGCCCTCGACCCACGCGATGCGCGAAAGCGGGTCGACCCGCACGCCACGGAGCCTCGCGAGGTCGATCTGCAGGCCGCCGTCGCAGGTCGACTTGCCACCGAAGCTGTGGCCGCCGCACTTCACCGCGACCAGCAGGTCGCGGTCGCGGGCGAACGTCACGGCGTTGCGGACGTCCGCGACGCCGGTGGGCTGCACGACGAGCGCCGGGCGCTTGTCGATCGAGCGGTTCAGCACGCGCCGCGACTCGTCGTAGCCCGGATCGCCGGCGAGCAGCAGCGGCCCGCGCAGGCTTTCCTTCAGTTCCTTGACCGCGGCCTGCTCGATTACCGTCGGGCTGCCATCGAGCTTCACCGCCGCGAGGCCTCCCGCGGCCTGCGAAGCCGCACCGTCCAGGGCATAGAGCCTCGGCGGCAGCGCATAGGCGACCGCCGCGGCGAGGGACGACTGTACGAAGTGACGTCGATTCATCGCGTGTCTCCCGGGACCGCCTGCGGGCCCCTGTAAGCCGAGCGCAGCAGCAGGAAGGCGGCGTAGAGGACGACGACCACGACGCCCCAGCGCAGCCAGACGATCGGCATTTCCTTGACGATGAGCGCCGCGATGATCGTCGCGGGAATGCCGCCGATGGCGAGCCCGATGACGATCCTGAGGTCGATGCGGCTGCTCTTGACGAAGCTGAATCCGGTCGCGGGCATCAGGAAGGCACAGGCGCTCGCCATGATCGGGAAGGCGAGGCGCGGGTCGAGGCCGAGGAGGCTCAGCAGGATCAGCGACGGGGCATAGAGACCGATGCCGAAGGCCATCAGCGCCCCGAGCAGGAAGTGCACCGCGATCGCGATCGCCATCTGGGCGGGCGGCAGTGCCGAAGCCGTGCCGCCAATCGGGAACAGCTCGAGGTTGCTCATCGCATACAGCGCGGCCGCGATCAGGAGCGCGACGCCGACGATGCCCTGGACGAGCTGCACGGATGCGCGCACGACGAGCGGCACGCCGATCAGCGACCCGAGCACCGCGGCTGCGATGCAGGCCGCGAGCAGCACCGGGTCGACGTGCACGCCGAGGATCACGAGGTAGATCGCCGACTGGACGATGGTCGGAACCGCATGGCCGGCATTCAGCGTGGCCGGTATGAAGCTGTCCGGCACCATGTGCCGGAACTTGATCCAGGCCGTCGTCGTCGCGAAGGAGCCGATGCCGAGCGTGTCGAAGAAGTTGGTAACGGCGCCGAGCCCGATCGCCTCGACGTTGGGCTTCGTTTCTTTCCGTTTGGCGGCGGTGCCCAGCAGGACGAAAGTGAACGAGATCCCGAGTGCCGCGAGCGCGGCGAGCAATACGGCAATCGTCACGTGACCCCCCGTTTGCGCAACGCGCGTACTCTACATCAGAATGTCGGCACCTGCCCCCAGGGGAATTGCCGGATGCCCACGTTCATCTCCGGGCGCCGCCTCGGCGCCATGGTCTTGTGCTTCATTCCCATTGCGGCCGCGCCCGCGGAAGAGCCGTCGGTTCCGCCCGACGTGTCGGCAAAGGCGCTGGAGATGCTGAAGCGTTCCGTCGGCTTCAATACCGCGGAAGGCGAGGGGCAGGTTCCGAAGTACGCGCAGTACCTCGCGGAGGAGCTGAAGGCGCACGGCTTCGCGGCGGAGGACATCACGATCACGCCGCGCGGCGAGACCGCGACGCTCACGGCGCGCTACCGCGGCACGGACCCGAAGCTGAAACCCATCCTCGTCGCCTCCCACATGGACGTCGTGCCCGCGAAGCGCGAAGACTGGGAGCGCGATCCCTTCGTGGCCGTCGTGGAAGACGGCTTCGTGTTCGGCCGCGGCTCGTCCGACAACAAGTTCGGCCTCGTCACCTCGACGGTCGCGCTTTTCTGGCTCAGGCAGGAGGGCTTCAAGCCGAAGCGCGACGTGATCCTCGTCCTGTCCGGCGACGAGGAGACGTCGATGGAGACGACGGCAGCCCTCGCCGAGGAGCTGAAGGGAGCGGAGCTGCTGCTGAACACCGACGCCGGGGGCGCCAACCTCGGCGACGACGGCAAGCCGATCGTCTACTCGATGCAGGCGGCCGAGAAGACCTACATGGATTTCGAGGTGACCACGACGAACCCCGGCGGGCACAGCAGCCGCCCCGGCGCGACGAACGCGATCTACGACCTTGCGCGCATCGTCGACCGCCTGGCCGCCTTCCACTTCCCGCCGAAGCAGAACGAAATCACGAAGGCGTACTTCAAGGCGGCCGGCCCCATCACGGCGGCCCCGGCCGGTCCTGCGATGCTGCGCTTCGCGGACAACCCGGCCGACAAGGAAGCCTACGAGACCCTGCTCGGCTACCCGGAATACGTGGGGCAGGTCGGCACGACCTGCGTCGCGACGACGTTGCGGGGCGGCCACGCGCCGAACGCGCTGCCGCAGAGCGCCACGGTCGGGATCAACTGCCGCGTCTTCCCCGGCGAGTCGGTCGAGTACGTGCAGTCGACGCTCACCCGGGTCATCGACGACCCGAAGGCGCAGATAAAGCTGATCTACAAGCCGGTGCCGAGCGACGCCTCGCCGCTGCGCGAGGACGTCATGAAGGCGCTGCGCAGGGCGATTGACCTGCGGGCGCCGGGACTGCCGATCGTGCCCGGCATGTCGGCGGGCGCGACGGACAGCCTGCACTTCCGCAATGCCGGAGTGCCGAGCTACGGAGTCGGCGGGGCCTTCATGCACCCGAAGGACAGTTTCGCGCACGGGCTCAACGAGCGCGTGCCCGTCGCGACGATCGACGGCGCGCTGGTGCAGTGGCGGAGCCTGATCCGCGACCTGTCGCGGTAGGGGAGCAATTCCCTACGGCGGCGGGACCGGCGCGAGGCGCGCCCTTTCCCGGTGCATCAGGTAGAGGCCCGCGGCGACGACTACGCCCGCACCGGCGAACATGCGCGCCCCGGGCACCGTCTGCCAGACGACCCAGTCGATGCAGGCGCCCCAAACGATCGACATGTACTCGAAGGGCGCGACGGTCGACGCCGGCGCGAGGCGGAATGCCTCGGTGATCAGGTGCTGGCCGGCCCAGCCGGTGAGCCCGAGGAGCGCGATCCACGTCCAGTCACGGGCGTCGATGGCGACCCAGCCGCGGCTTGCGATCGCGCCGGCACCCACGGCGGAGAGGAACAGGAACCAGAACACCATCGAAGCCGTGGTCTCGGTCGAGGCCATAGTCCGGACCATCACGACGACGAAGGCCCAGCAGATCGCGGCGCCGAAGGCCGCGAGGCCGGCGGGGCTGGCGAATCCGGAGGCGGTCGGCTTCAGGATCACGAGCACGCCCGCGAGCCCCACGAGGATGGCGGCCCACACGTGCCCGTCCGTCTTCTCGCCGAGGAAGAGCGCGGCGAAGGGCACGACGAGCAGCGGCGCGCTCAGGGTGATGGCGTAGGTGTTCGCCATGCTCATGCGCGAAAGCGCCCACACGAACGACCAGAGCATCCCGATCGAGAGCACCGCGCGGATCAGGTGCATAGGGATGCGGCGCGGCCGCAGCTCGGCCAGGCGCCGCGTGACGGCGTAGCTCAGGAACACGAAAGGCAGGGAGCTCGCTGCGCGCAGGAACGCGATCTGCATGGGCGTGTAGGTCGACGCCAGGTGCTTCATCAGCGCGTCCATGACCGCGAAGACGGCGACCGCGATGACCATGAGGACTATGCCGCGCAGGCGGCTTTCATGGTCAGTCATCGGGCGTCGGCAGCCGCTCGACCAGGAGCTTCGCGAAGCCCGCGAGCACGGTGAGGTCCTGCTCGTCCGGTCCGTCCGGGTCGCGGCCGTTCGTGAATGCGGCGACGATGAGGCGGCGCCCGTCCGGGAGCTCCGCGTGCACGATCTCCGCGAGCGTGTCGTAGGCATCGCCCACCTTGCTCTCGTACCGCGTGCCTTCCGGGAATCCGCCGCCCATGAAGCTGTGCTTCGACACCTGGGGCCGGCGCAGCCGCGAGCGGACGTAATCGGCCGCGCCCGTGCCGAACCGTCCTGTCACGAGGGCGAGCATGAGGTTTGCGGCGCCGTCCGCGTGCATCATGTTCCGCCCGTGGCGCTCCCGCGCCAGCGCCTCGAGTCCGGTCGGCTCCTCGCCCGAGTTGGTCGGGTAAGTCTTGTTGATGAAGCGCTGGCCATCGAGCAGGCCGTGCTCCGCGAGCAGCCGTTCCGTGTAGAGGCGGCGCGCGAACCAGGCGTCGTAGTCGGCGCCTTCCGCCGGGCCGTTCGGCGCGCCGCTGACCGCGTCGACGACGAAACCGGTTTCCACGTTGTCGGAGACCTCGAGCATCGGCGCCACGTGCGCATCGAGGCAGTCGGGCGCCCGCCCGGCCGATTCGCACCAGTGCGCTGCCGCGATCGCGAAGCCGAGCTTGACGCAGCTCGCCGGGTACCAGGATTCGCGGCCGCCGACGCTGCCGCGCAGCCACGTGCCGCCCGGCGATGCGAGCAATACCGTCACGTCGAGGCGGTCGAGGCGGCCGGCGGGCAGGAAGCGCGAGCGTGCGTCCTCGACCGCCGCCTGCACGCGAGCGTCGTCGCGAACGGGGAGCGGGCGGTCGCCGGCAACGGCCGGTCCGGCCAGGAGCGGGGTGACGAGGGGCAGGGCAAGCGCGATCGTCCGCCAAAGCACCGGGCGTCTCCCGCTACAATTGCGCAACACTAGCGTCCCGCGGCGAGAGCGACAACCACCCATGAAAGTGTATGGCAACGTGCTCGAGATGATCGGCAATACGCCGATGCTCGAGCTGCGCCGCCTCGACACGGGACCCTGTCGCCTGTTCCTGAAGCTCGAGCTGCAGAATCCCGCGGGCTCGATCAAGGACCGCATCGGGCTCTCCATGATCGAGGAGGCCGAGCGCCGCGGCGTGCTCGTGCCTGGCGGCACGCTCATCGAGGCGACGGCGGGCAACACCGGGCTCGGACTCGCGCTCGTCGCGCTGCAGAAGGGCTATCGCGTCGTGCTGGTGCTGCCCGACAAGATGAGCCAGGAGAAGATCTTCAACCTGCGCGCGATGGGCGCGGAGGTCGTGCTGACGCGGTCGGACGTCGAAAAAGGGCACCCCGAGGACGACCAGGACCTGGCGACCAGCCTCGCGCGCAAGCACGGCTACTACCACGTGAACCAGTTCGGCAATCCGGACAACCCGCTGGCCCACCGCACGAAGACGGGCCCCGAGATCCTCGAGCAGATGGGCGGCAAGCTGGACGCGGTCGTAGTGGGCGTCGGCTCGAGCGGCACGATCACCGGGCTCACGCAGTTCTTCCGCGAGCGCCTGCCGTCGGTCGAGTTGATCCTGGCTGACCCGGAGGGCTCGGTGCTCGCGGACCAGGTGAACAGGGGCAGCTACGGCAAGGCGGGGTCCTGGCTCGTCGAGGGCATCGGCGAGGATTTCATCCCCGAGATCTGCGACTTCTCGATGTGCCGCCGGGGCTACAGCATCCCCGACGCAGAATCATTCGCGGTGTCGCGGGAGATCCTGCGCAAGGAAGGCCTGCTTGTCGGCTCCTCCACCGGCACGCTCGTGGCGGCGGCGCTGCGCTGGTGCCGGGAGCAGGAGTCCGAAAAGCGCGTCGTCACTTTCGCCTGCGACACGGGCAACAAGTACCTTTCCAAGCTCTTCAACGATTTCTGGATGGAGGACCAGGGCTTCATCCAGCGCGAGCAGCACGGCGACCTGCGGGACCTCGTCGGCCGGCCGCACGGCGAGCGCGCGACGATTACGGTGGGTCCCGGCGACGTGCTGGCGACGGCACACAACCGGCTGCGCAACGCCGGTTTCAGCCAGCTCCCCGTCATGGAGGGCGAGCGGCTGGTCGGATTCATCGACGAGGACGCGATCCTCCGCCATGCATTCGGCAAGCCCGAGCGCTTCAACGACCCGGTCTCCGCCGCGATGTACCGCGAGTTCCCGGTCGTGAAGCCGACGCTGCCGATCGCCGAGCTCGTCGGCACCCTGGAATCCAGGCCCTACGTCGCGGTGATCCACGACGGCACCTTCCACGGCCTCATCACGCGCGCCGACGTCCTGAACTACCTGCGCCGCCAGATGACGGCGGCCGATTGAGGCAACGATGAAGGACATCAAGAAGAGCCTCGGCTTCTCCACGCGCGCCATCCACGGTGGCCAGTCGCCCGACCCGACGACGGGCGCGGTGATGCCGCCGATCTACGCGACCTCGACCTACGCGCAGTCGAGCCCGGGCGTGCACAAGGGCTACGAGTATTCGCGCACGCAGAATCCCACGCGGATGGCCTACGAGCGTTGCATCGCCGACCTCGAGGGCGGCACGCGGGGGTTCGCGTTCGCGTCCGGCATGGCGACGACCGCGACTCTGCTCGAGCTCCTGGACTCCGGCGACCACGTCGTCGCGATGGACGACCTCTACGGCGGCAGCTTCCGGCTGTTCGAGCGCGTGCGGCGCCGTTCCGCGAAGCTCGACTTCACGTTCGCGGACCTCTCCGACCCGAAGGCCGCCGCCGCGGCGATCGGGCCGAAGACGCGCATGGTGTGGGTCGAGACGCCGACGAACCCGCTGCTGAAGCTCGTCGATATCGCCGCCGTCGTCGAGGCAGCGCGCAAGCGGGGCATCCTCGTCGTCGTGGACAACACCTTCGCGACGCCGTGGATCCAGCGTCCGCTCGAGCTCGGCGCCGACATCGTCATGCACTCGGCGACCAAGTTCCTGAACGGCCACTCGGACATGGTCGGCGGCGTCGCCGTCGTGGGCGACGAGGAGCTGGCAGAGCGCATCGGCTTCCTGCAGAACGCGATCGGCGCGGTCGGCGGGCCCTTCGACAGCTTCCTGGCGCTGCGCGGCCTGAAGACGCTTCCGCTGCGCATGCAGCGCTCGAGCGAGTCCGCACACGAAATCGCCTCGATGCTGGAACGCCATCCGCGCGTCGAGCGCGTGCTCTACCCGGGGCTCGAGTCGCATCCCCAGCACGCGCTGGCGAAGCGGCAGATGGCGATTGCCGGCAGCGGGATCGTCACGTTCTTCCTGAAGGGGGCGCTGCCGGAGGCACGGCACTTCCTCGAGCGGCTCGAGGTGTTCACGCTCGCCGAAAGCCTCGGCGGCGTCGAGAGCCTCGTCGACCATCCTGCGATCATGACGCATGCGTCGGTCCCGCCGGACGCCCGTGCGAAGCTCGGCATCAGCGATGCGCTGGTGAGGCTCTCGATCGGGATCGAGGACGTAGAGGACCTTGCGGCCGACCTGAAGGCGGCCCTCGGCTGAGGCTTACTCCTCCTCGTCGGGGTCGATGTCCTCGATCGTGCCGTCCGCCGCGATGATCTTCTCGTCCCCCGCGGACAGCGTCGTCGTGACGTCGCCGCCGGCGAAACGCACCGTCACGATGTAGTCGCCCGTCCAGGGCGCGCCGAAGAGCAGGTCGTACATGTTCTGCGACCTGAGGCCGGACCCCGAGTCCACCACGCGGGCCATGACCCGGTCCGGGAAGTCCTCGGGCACCACGCGCACGATCCGGCCCTGCTGGTTGCGCACCCCGTCCGCGTCCACGATCCGCAGGCGGATACGCCGGGACAGGGAGTTCGCACCGCGCAGCAGGCGGTAGGTGCCGCCGGGTCCCCAGCGCGAAATGAAGTCGATCATCCCGTCGCGATCCTGGTCGCCGCAGGCGAGTCGTCCGTTGTAATCGAGGAGGCTTCCGGGGTGCGCCACGGTGCCGCGCTGCGTCTCGGAGAGCGTCAGGCTGCCGTTCACGTTCAGGAGCGTCCTCGGCGTGCCGCGGCCCGTCAGGTCGCCGGTCCTCGCAATGACGACGTCCTCGAAGCCGTCGCTGTTGATGTCGCAGGCGTTCAGCCCGAAGCCGCTTCCGGGCGCGAGCGGAGCGTCGATGACCTCGCCGCCGTCGAACACGCCGCCGGCGTTGCGGAACAGGCGTGTCGTCGAACCGTCGTGGTGGATGAGGTCGAGGTCGCCGTCGAGGTCGACGTCGATCAGCTTGAGACCCTCGTCCGCGAGGACGGGCACGTTCGCGGCGACGCTGCCGTCGCTGAACGTGCCGTCGCCGTCGTTGAGCAGGAGGCGCGACCCGAAAAGAATGTCGACGAAGCCGTCCTCGTTGAAGTCCACGGCCTGGCCGCCGTGCGGCACGTAGGCCGCGCCGGCGGGGTCCGTCTCGACGCCCGCAGCGGCGGCCACGTCGGTGAAGTGGGCTTTTCCGTCGTTGAACAGCAGCCAGTTGCGGGCGCCGTCGCCCCGGGTCTGGTCGTTCGGCGCGAACAGGTCCACGTCGCCGTCGTTGTCGAAATCGGCGGCGAGCAGCGTGCCGCCGAATCCACCCATCCCCAGCCGCCTGACTGCTCCCGAAGTCACGTATTCGCCGTCGCCCTGGTTGACGTGCAGCAGCGCCACCTGGTTTGAATTGCTGGCCGGCGCGGAGACGTTGCTGAAGATCTCGTCGAACCCGTCGCCGTTGAAGTCGGCGAAGCGCACGTCCTCGACCTTGCGCGGGCTGCCGGTCAGGTCCTCGAGACCGACCTCGTCGAGTTCGCGCACGGTATAGCTGCCGGTGCAGAAATCTGTATTGGTCGTGCCGAGGGCCGTCGGCAGGTCGAGGCAGTCGTCGTCGTCCACGAGGCCGAAAGCCGCGCCGGCGACGCCGCCCGTGCCGAAGTTGTGCTCGCTGATGACGCGCGACGGCGAAACGGCCACCGGGCCGCCGACGCCGATGCGCGTGTCGTTCATCGCGAACACGCGATAGAAGACGGCGGAGGTGACGAGGATGTCCTCGCGAATGCTCGGCGGGGCGTCGACCTGGACGAAGGGGGCATTCGGCCGGGCAACCTGCAGCGCCGATTCGAGGTTCGCGAAATAGATGCGGTAACGCGTCGCGCGCTTCGCCGTCGGGAAAATGATCGTGTGGCCCGGGTTCTGCGCAGTGACGACCGTCCACTCGATCGCGCTGGGCACGGGACCCGGCGTCGCGACTACGGCGAGGCTCTCGGGCCCGCGACCGCCACTCGTCTCCGCCACGATCTTGTAGCGGTACTTGACGAGGTTCTCGAGGCCCTCGTGCGTGTACGCCGTCCCCTCGATGCCCGTGATCTCGTTGTCGTAGGTCGCGGTCGGGCCGTTGCCCCACAGGATCACGTAACGCGTCGCGTCCGTGACCGCTTGCCAGGTCAGCTCGACCCGGCCGTCGCGGCCTTCGGCGGTCGGGTTGGCGGGTGCCGCGTGCGGGGGGCTGGTGCCAAGGGCTCCTTCGCAGGCCGCAAGGGTCATGAGCGCCCACAGGGCACAGATTCCGGATACCGCCCGGGCGGCGGCTCGTCGAGGCAATGCCATTCGCTAGTGGTTCCCGCTCAGTTCGAGGTATGGCGACCGATAGACGGCCGCGGCGTCCGACAGTTCCGCCCGGCCAGGCCGGGCCGGAACCGGCACATTATAGCGGGACCGCCTCAGGCGGCGGCCGGGCGAAAGTCCAGGCGGGTCGTGGATTCGAGGCAGTAGATCTCGACCGGGCGGGTGCGTCCACGCAGTACCAGGGGCGGCAGCTCGACGATTCCCTGCGGAACAGGGTCGAGCGCCTGCTTCACCGAGAGCGAGAAGAGCGCCTCGCCGGCGCGGGCGCGTTGCACGAGCCGGGCGGCCACGTTGACCGCGTCGCCGATGAGCGTGTAGCTCGGCCGCTCGGGGGCACCCACGTCGCCCACGATTACGTCGCCGGCATTGATGCCGATGCCGATCCCGGTCTCGATCCCGAGGCGGGTCTTCCAGTCCGCCGCCAGCCTCCCGAACTGACGGATCATGCCGCGGGCGGCGGAGACGGCGCGCCCGCTCGCGTCGTCTGCGGGCAGCGGCAGGCCGAAACCGGCCATGAGGCCGTCGCCCGCCATGTGGAAGACCGTGCCGCCGTGCTCGCGGGTAACGGCCGAAAGCATCGAGAAATACTCGTTGAGCAGGGGTACGACGTCCGAGGGCGAGAGGCGCTCGGCGACGGCCGTGAAACCGCGCATGTCCGCGAACAGGACGGTGCCGGAGACACGCGCCTGGCCGATGCCGTCGCGCGCGCGGGCCGTGCAGCGGCAGGTGCCGAGCTCGTGCAGCTCGATGAGGTTCCCGGACGGGTCGGCGAGGAACAGGCGACGCGAATCAGGGCCGAGCCGGCCGTGGACCACGCGATAAGGCACCTCGAGGCGGTCGAGCTCCGCCTGGGCCTCGTCGATGGACGTGACGGCGAAGGCAAGGTGGGGCGAGTTCAGGTCCAGCTCGCCCGTGGCCAGCGTCTTTCGCTGCAGGCCCGGCACGAGGTGGACCTGGCAATGGCTGCCGGCGTTGATGCGTTGATCCTCGCCCGGCCGGTCCCAGGGGACGTGGTCGCTCTCGAGGCCCAATACGTCGTTGTAGAATCGCAGGGCCGCGCCTGCAGCGTCGGGGCCGGGCGGGATGCGCACGGCGCAGTGGTGCAGTTCGGCGACCTTCAGTGTCATGTCCCGGCCGGCGGGTCGAAGATCTCCACCGAGAGGTCGATCTTGCGCTCTTCACCCGGTGCGAGACCACCGACGCCGATCACCTTGCGGGCGAGCTCGGCACCGCCGGCATCGCGGATCACCACGACGACATGGTATTCGCCGGGCCCGGCCGCGGACTTGCGGCCGAACTCGCCGGATACCTTGAATGCCACCTGGCTCGCGGCCTGCGGCAGCTGTTCGCCCCCGCGACGGTTTTCGAACCGCAGGTGATGCCGGCAGGCCGGGCAGACCGTGGCACTTTCCAGGATCGTGGCACGGCAATGCGGGCACGAGCGCGTCTTGCCGACGGCCGCGCGTCGCTCTAGCGGACGCGCCATACGTCAGCGGTTGCCGCCGCCCTTGCCGCCCGAGTCGCCCCAGCCGAACTCCGCCTTCCCGCGCATGCGGGCACCGTCCGCCACCGTCAGCGAACCCGCGGCGATGTCGCCGTTGACCACGCCGGTCTGGTGCAGCTCGACGCGCTGCGCGCCCTCGATGTTGCCTTCGATCTCGCCCGCGACGACGACCGAGCCTGCGCGCACGGCGCCGGCGAGGTGCGCACCGGCATCGACGGTCAGCGTTCCGTCGACATGCACGTCGCCCTTGAAGCGGCCGGAGATGCGCACGTGGCCCGATCCGTCGATCTTGCCTTCGAACGTGAGTCCCGCGGCGATCACGGTTTCCTTGAGATCCCTGCGCACGGGCGGCGCGATCGGAGCCGCCGAGGGCGCGGGACTGTTCGCGACGACTTCCGGGCGCGGCCTGTTCACCGGCGGCGGGCTTACCGCGGCCGAATCAGGCTGGGTCGAATCCTTTGCGACGATGTCCTTCCAGATGGCCATGGGAATCCTCCGTTGGGGGAGGGTTAGAGTAGCCACTTGATCGGCTGACGGCGAGCACGCAGTCCCGATTGTCGGAGATCGATGACTGTCGCTGTTTTGCGACAGCAGATCGCCGGCCGGTCAGATAATTCCCGGCAGGTAGGACTCGACGGCGGCCGGGTGCCGGGCACGGGGCATCCGCCGGCTGCTGAGCGCTTTCATCGCCCGGCTTCCGGGCGGCAGCACCTCGCCGCAGGCCCCGGATCCGAGCCAGGCGAGGGCCTCCGACGTCGAGGCCTCGTCCGGGTCGCCCGGGCTGAGAGCGAGGTCATCACCGGCGCGGCAGACGAAGGGCAGGGTGGACGCGAGACCGCCGTAGTAATCGCCGCTGTCCTCCGAGTTCGTGAACCGGAATGCCACCAGGCGCAGCCGGAGGTCGCAGCCGGACGCGTCGAAGGCCGACTGGCCGACGGGCTTGCCCAGGGTGTCCTCGCCGACGATCGCGACTTCCGCCCAGGGGGCGAGCGAGTTGATGACGATCTCGCTCGCGGATGCCGTGAGGCCCGTCGTGATGAAAGCGATCCGCACGGGCGCCACCGACTCATCC
>Ga0307416_100000483_pt1 | contig 20304 bp, 16 predicted proteins | sample DK1Cmetagenome_2_FD_203821 | JGI IMG/M metagenome (GOLD analysis project Ga0307416, IMG submission 203821) | Maize rhizosphere microbial communities from greenhouse at UC Davis, California, United States - DK15-C-3 | ecosystem: Host-associated > Plants > Roots > Rhizosphere > Soil | place...
TGCGCTTCCGAAGAATTTTCCAACTACGGCAACTAAAATAATCAGACCGGTAATTTTCCATAATTCAGGGTCATTCAATAATCCGATTTGGGTACGTAAACCTGTAAATACGAAAAACAATGGCAATAGCACAATAATCGAAACGTCTTCAACTTTTTCAATAAATATGTTTCTGAATTTGTTGTTTTCTGGCATAATTGCTCCCGCTAAAAAAGCCCCAAACAAAGCGTGAATTCCGATTAATTCTGACGCATAAGCAGAAATTAAAAGCGTAATAAAGAAAATCGCAACAACAGGTTTGTTCAAACTTTCGCGTGTTGCATTCAAATCTCCTACTCTTTTTAAGAATGGGCGAACAATTTTAAGCATTATAATGACATACAAAATCGCCATTCCAATTACATACAATGAGCTTGAAAGTGAACCTGCTTTTACAATGGCAATAACAACTGCCAAGATACACCAAGCCGTAATATCGTCTGCAGCGGCACAAGTAATAGCAATAGTACCGAGTTTAGTTTTCTGCATGCCACGTTCTTGAACTATTCTAGCTAAAACAGGAAAAGCCGTGATACTCATGGCAATACCCATAAACAATCCAAAAGAAGAAAATTCAACTCCCATTGGAGCATAGATTTCGTAAATAAAATATGCCAATGATAATCCTAAAGCAAACGGAATTACAATACTAGCGTGACTAATGACAACTGCATCATGCGCCTTATTTTTCAGCACTTTTAAATCCAATTCCATTCCGATAACAAACATAAAAAGGATTAAACCAATTTGGCTTAAAAACTGTAGATTGCCTAAAGATTCTTTTGGAAATAAAGCCGCTGAAAACTCCGGAAAATACATTCCGACCAAAGATGGCCCCAACACAATTCCCGCAATCATTTCTCCAATTACAGACGGTTGTCCTATTTTTCTAAAAAACCATCCAAATAAACGTGCAACTAAAATAATGGTAACAATCTGCGCCAATAAAATGGCCAAAGGATGCTGCAGGTTATCGACCATAGAATGAAGAAAGTCTTTCCAATGGTTGCTTTCAACACTTTTCTTTACAATATTTCGCCCCACTTCTAATGCGGCGCCTTTTGAAATTACCCAATATATCAGCGCTGTAAAACCACCAATAATTGTTATGTAGAATAGAGAGTTCTTAATGTTATTCATAACTCGTTCTTTAGATTTATTGCAGCAAATATCAGAACTGAGTTTTAAGTGAAAAAGCAAATTTCCTGCTAATTTTCAATGTATGTAACAAGTCGGAAAAACTTTGTAATAAGTTATAATTTTACCTTTTTCAAAAAATCAGAACGATACGTTTCACTTAAAATTAAAGCTGTATTTTTATTAGTTTCTTCCAAATGATGAAGCACAATTTCATTATGATTAAAAAACTTTATTGCCTTCACCGCTACAATTTCTTTTTTATTGATTCGGCAGAAATCAGCATCGGGCAATTCGTTTAATAGCGTGTCGAATTTTACATTTTTTAAATTCAAAAAACTGCCATCAGTAAGCAGAACCGTTTTATCGCGACTATCACTCGCAGCCGTTTTTATGTATTGAATTGTATTAAAATACAATAACGTTTTTCCTTTATCAGTGTTGAGCTGTATAAACTTTTTATCAGAATTTGATTTCTCAAAACGCTCAAAAGCCTTTGTGATGGCTTTTTGCAAACGTTCTAATTTTACAGGTTTTGTAATATAATCTACAGCATCTATATTAAACGCTTCAGCCGCATACTCTTTATAGGCCGTACAAAAAATCACCAATTTGTCCTGCAGTTTTTCTGCCAGATGCAACCCGTCAATTCCGGGCATTTCAATATCCGAAATCAGCAGATCAAAATCTAACTCAGGAATATCAGACAAAAGTTTTTCAGGATTATTAAATGTTTTCACGATTTCCAATTCTGGAATTTGTTCGCAAAGCATTTTAAGATAAGTTAATCCTGGAATCTCATCGTCCAGAAGCAAGCATTTCAGTTTTGTATTCAAGTAAATCAATTTTTAGATGAGCAATATAAACGTCGTTTTCTATAAACTTATCGAGTTTAAAATTATTTTTATAAATGATGCGAAGACGGTGCTCAAGCGTTGCGTGTCCAAAACCGCTTCGTTCCTTTTTCAATACTTTTTTATCGGAAATTTTATTGGAAACCGTCATAAAAAAAGCATTATTTTTAAACTCAAAAACTACCGAAATAAAAGCATCTGCACTCTGAAGATCAGCATGTTTAAAAGCATTTTCAATTAAATCAATCGAAATTAAAGGCGCCAGCAAAGGCTGATCGTACAATTTATCTTCTTGATTGATATTGGTTTTGACTTTAAGCTCAAAAAGCGGACTAATTTTAATTTTATTGATTTCGATTAAATTCATCGCAAAATCAATTTCTTCTTTGGCCGTTACAAACTTCTTTTTGCTTTCGTACAAAATATAATCCAGAACATTTGCAAGTTTATCTAAAGCAAAATAAGTCTGATACGCATGCGACTGAATCGAATTTAGAATATTCTTAAACAAATGCGGATTCAGTTTTGATTCCAAATTCTCCAATTGCAAATCGTTGACTTTTGATTCTAAGGCATAAAAACTTTTTTCTGCATCTTCCTTAGCTTTTTTGGTTTGCATCAATTGATAAATCATAAAACAAATGATAACAATTAAAAGCAACAGAATTGCTAAAAAAATAAAAGTAGTTGTATTGTTTTGCTGCATTTGCGTGGTTTTATATTTAAGTCAAATTCACGAATAAAATTACTGAATCCGATTCAATCTGTTGAATCTGCATGAGGCTTTTTCGTTAAGAAAATTATCTAATCTAAATTTTCTTAAAATCGAAATTATTTGCAAATATGAGAAAACGTTATGGTTTACAGCTAAAACAAGGCAAATTATGACAAAAATAGCACTATCAATTTTGTGTTAACGTTAAGTAAAATAGATTCGAATATTTATGATTTCGAGCACTTTTCACTACATTTGCATCCATTTTTAAAGATTTTATGAAAAACACTGTCCAAGTTGGATTTTGGGAAAAATTAGCCCGAATCATACTTAAAAACAGAATTACGATTCTGGTTATACTTTCTGCTTTAACTATTTTCTTTGGTTATCAGTGGAAGAATCTTTCTATGACTTATACTGAAGCTAACTTGCTTCCGAAAAATCATATTGCAAATAAAGATTATCAAAAATTCCTAGACAAATTTGGCGAGGAAGGAAACCTAATAGTTATTGGTTTCAAAGATCCTAAATTCTTTACACCAAAAAATTATGCGGCTTGGACCGAATTAATGAACGGTTTGAAAAAAGCCAAAGAAGTTGATTTGGTAATTTCTTTGAATGATTTAAAGAAACTTGAAAAAGATACTGTAAATCAAAAGTTTGTTTTAGCGCCATTTATTGACGAAAGCAAAGCGCTTGACGCGAATTATTTAAAAAGTGTTCAGTATGATTTGTTTCACAATCTGCCTTTTTACGAAGGTTTGCTGTTTAACAAAGAAAGCGGAAGTGTTCGTTCTGCAATCTACATGAACAAAGCGCTGGTAAACACGGCTGAGAGAAAGACTTTTATCTTAAAAGATTTAGTTCCGAAAATCGATAAATTCGAAAAAACAACTGGAATCGATCTTAAAGTTTCAGGAATGCCATACATCCGTACAATCAATGCGGATAATATGAAAGGCGAAATCGGGCTTTTTATCGGAGCGTCCTTATTGACGGTTTCTTTGATTTTCTTTTTCTTCTTCCGTTCGTTCAGAGCCACTTTTATTTCGATTTGTATTTTAATTGTCGGCGTAACTTGGTCGTTTGGAACTCTTGGATTGTTTGGTTATAAAATCACGATTTTAACAGCAATTATTCCGCCACTAATTATCGTAATCGGAATTACTAACTGTATTTTCCTGATTAATAAATATCAGCAGGAAATTAAACTGCACAACAATCAGGCAAAAGCATTACAGCGTGTGATTTCAAAAATTGGATCTTCGACTTTGATGACCAATTTAACGGCTGCAATTGGTTTTGCAACTTTGATGATTACAGGAAACGAATTACTTTTTGAGTTTGGATTGGTAACTTCTATCAACGTGCTTTCTGTATATACTTTGACACTTTTCATTGTGCCAATTATCTACAGTTTTATGCCGTTGCCAAAAGCAAAACATTTATACCATTTAGACAAAACATATATTTCGACACTTTTAAATACGGTTGCAACTGTAGTGAAAGGCAAAAAAACTATCGTTTATATCATTTACGCGGTACTTTTTGTGGTGAGTTTAAATGGAGTGAGACAAATGAAAGTGTCTGGAAGTTTAATTGGTGAAATGCCAAAAACGGCTTCTTTCTTTAAAGATATTTTATTTTACGAAAAAGAATTCAACGGTGTAATGCCATTGGAAATCATGATTGACACCAAAAAGAAAAAAGGTGTTATGAAACCATCTACAATTCGTAAAATGGACGAATTACAGAATACTATTTCTGAAATTCCAGAATTGGCAAAACCAGTTTCTGTTGTAAACTTGGTTAAATATGCAAAACAGGCTTTCTACAACGGAAATCCTGAATATTACCAATTGCCTACTTCTCAGGAACAGACTTTTATTTTGGGTTATGCTAAAAATGCAACCAAAAACAGCAAAGAAAATTTGATGAAAGCGTATGTAGATTCAACTGGGCAATATGCCAGAATTACGACTTTCATGAAAGATATTGGAACGGATGAAATGGCAAAAGTAGAAGGGAAATTGCGCGAAAAAATTGATGAGATTTTCCCAAAAGACCGTTATGAAGTTACAATTACAGGAAAAGCATTGGTTTTCCAAAAAGGAACAACTTACTTGGCACACAACTTAATCGAATCATTGCTTTTTGCCATATTAACAATTGCAATTTTGATGCTGTATTTGTTTAGATCGTTCAAAATGGTAGCGGCATCTTTGATTACGAATATTTTACCGCTTTGCATCACTTCGGGATTAATGGGGTATTTCGGAATTCCGTTAAAACCTTCAACGATTCTGGTATTCAGTATTGCTTTCGGAATCTCGGTTGATAATGCAATTCAGTTTATGGCGAAATACAAACATGATCTGATACAAAACAAAGGAAAAGTAAAGAAATCTGTTTTCAGCGCTTTAAGAGAAACTGGAGTAAGTACGTTCTATACTTCTGTTGTTTTAATTTTAGGTTTTGCGACTTTCACTTTATCAAGCTTCAGCGGAACTATTGCTTTAGGAGGATTAATTTCTTGTACTTTGGTTTTTGCCATGTTTGCTAACTTGGTTGTATTACCTTCATTGGTTTTAACTTTTGAAAAGAAGAAAACGAGAAAAGAGGAATTGGAGAGTTTAGAGAAGTAATTTTTTGCAACGAATTTCACTAATTGACACGAATTTAAAAAACATAAATCTTTGTCAAAGTTTTAAACTTTGACAAAGATTATTAACGCACAGTTTGTCATTCCGAGGAACGAGGAATCGCACTCGGAAATCGACAAAGATTGGCGACTTTCTTTACGGAATTACTAGTGTGATTCCTCGTTCCTCGGAATGACAAAAAGAAGAGAAATTGCTTCTTTTGAAACCGATTGCCCTAGCCCTGATAGAAGCGACATCCTTTTTCTTGCTCCTTTAGCAAGAAAAAGATATAGCGGATAGCAGGAAACAGCTTCAAAAATTAATTATTATCGATTATATTTGCAGTTGTTCAAAACGAATATTATTTAATATCAATTATATATAAAAATGAAACACACAAAAGTTAGAGACTTATTAAACAGTACGACAACGTTACAGGAAGTGAATGCAAAAGGTTGGGTGAGAACTTTTAGAAATAATCAGTTCATCGCTTTAAATGACGGTTCTACAATTAATAATATTCAATGTGTTGTTGATTTTGAAAATACACCAGAAGAGACTTTAAAAAGAATCACTACTGGAGCAGCAGTTTCTGTAATTGGAACTTTGGTTGAAAGTAAAGGTGCGGGTCAGAAATATGAAATTCAGGTTTCTAAATTGGAAATCCTTGGAGATTCTGATGCTGAGAAATTCCCAATGCAACCTAAAAAACACTCTTTAGAATTTTTACGTGAAAATGCACACTTGCGTGTACGTACAAATGCTTTTGGTGCGATTATGCGTGTGCGTTCAGTATTGTCTTATGCAGTTCACAAATATTTCCAAGATAAAGGTTTCGTTTATGTAAACACGCCTATTATCACTGGAGCTGATGCTGAAGGTGCTGGAGAAATGTTCCAAGTAACTTCATTGCCTTTGGATAATCTTCCTAAAAATGAAGAAGGAAACATTGATTTCAAAAAAGATTTCTTCGGAAAACATACCAACTTAACCGTTTCTGGACAGTTAGAAGGAGAAACTTTTGCAATGGCTTTGGGTCAGATTTATACTTTTGGGCCAACGTTTAGAGCAGAAAACTCAAACACTTCTCGCCACTTGGCAGAATTCTGGATGATCGAGCCAGAAGTTGCTTTCAACGACTTGGACGACAACATGGATTTGGCTGAAGATTTTATTCAGTACGTTATTAAATATGCTTTAGATAATTGTGGAGATGATTTGAAATTCTTAGAAGGAAGACTTCTTGAAGAAGAAAAATCAAAACCACAGGCCGAAAGAAGCGAAATGAGTTTGTTAGAGAAATTGAACTTCGTTTTAGAAAACAACTTCAAACGCGTTTCTTATACAGAAGCAATTGACATTTTAAGAGATTCAACTCCAAATAAAAAGAAGAAATTCCAATATTTAATCAACGAATGGGGAGCCGACTTACAGTCAGAACACGAGCGTTATTTAGTAGAAAAACACTTTAAATGTCCAGTAATTTTATACGATTACCCAGCAAACATTAAAGCGTTTTACATGCGTTTGAACGACAACACAGAACCTGGAAGAGAAACAGTTCGCGCCATGGACATCCTTTTCCCTGGAATCGGAGAAATCGTTGGTGGTTCTGAAAGAGAAGAGCGTTACGATGTTTTGGTTGAAAAAATGGAAAAACTTGGAATCGACAAAGAAGAATTATACTGGTACTTAGACACCAGAAGATTTGGTTCTGCAACTCACGCAGGCTTCGGTTTAGGATTTGAGCGTCTGGTATTGTTTGTAACAGGAATGACAAACATCAGAGACGTAATTCCTTTCCCAAGAACTCCTGGTAGCGCGGAATTCTAAGACACGGTTTATTGCCACAAAGGCACAAAGACACTAAGTTTTATTTTTTAAAACTGATTAAGACTCAAAAAAATTAAAATAATACCACGAAGACACAACTCAAAGTATTATTTTACTATTTAGGAATATTAAACTTTGCGCCTTTGTGTCTTTGTAGCAAAACCATAAAAAACATGCTCTCTGAAAGAACTGAAGAATTAGAAAAATAATTGTAAATGCAGCTTTTAAAGTTCATAAACAACTTGGGCCGGGATTACTAGAAAGAGTTTATGAAGTTTGTTTAGCTTATGAAATCGCTAAAGCAGGTCTTGATGTAAAACGTCAAGTCGATATCCCGATTTTTTATGACGGAATTGAATTTAACGAAGGATTAAGATTAGATCTATTAATTGAAGATTCTGTAATCATAGAAATAAAAGCAGTTGAACAAATTAATCCAGTTTGGGAAGCACAAATTATAAGTCAATTAAAATTACTTAATAAAGATTTAGGATATTTAATCAATTTTAATGTGCCACTAATCAAAAGCGGTATTCGACGATTTATAAATACGAAGAGAGTATTTTAAAAAATTTCAAACAAAAGCCTTCAAGGCAAAATAATAAAAAAAAACTTTGCGCCTTAGTGCCTTAGTGGCTAAAAAAAATAGCGCCTTATTATGCTAAAGCAATTTTTAAATTTAAAATTATCCCAAAAATTATCTCCGCAGCAAATTCAGCTGATGAAGTTAATTCAATTGCCTACGCAAGCTTTTGAACAGCGTTTATTAGAAGAAATGAACGAAAATCCGGCTCTTGAAGCGGGTAAAGAAGACGATTACGAAGCTGATGAATATGCTAATGACGACTACGATGATTATGATGATAACGAATCTGACAGAATCGAAGCAGACGACATTAACATTGACGAATATCTAAGCGACGACGACACGCCTGATTACAAAACTCAGGTAAATAATTACAGTGATGACGAGGAACGCGAAACTCCTTTTGCGGCTCCGATCAGTTTTCATCAGGATTTAATCAATCAGCTGAATACTTTTATTTTGAATGATGAAGAACGCGAAATCGCCGAATTCCTTGTGGGAAGTATTGATGATATGGGTTATATCCGAAGAAGTATTCCAGATATTGTAGACGATATGGCTTTTACTCAGGGAATTTATACTGATGAAGCAATGGTCGAAAAAATGTTGACCGTAATTCATGAGCTTGAACCTTCTGGAGTTGGGGCGCGTGATTTACAGGAATGTTTATTGCTCCAATTGAAACATAAAACACCAACTGAATATGTTGATTTAGCGATTGACATCATCGAAAATCAGTTTGATGCTTTTACGAAAAAACATTACGATAAACTGTTACAGAAGTATAGCGTTTCTAACGAACAGCTTAAAAAAGCAATTCACGAAATTGAAAGATTAAACCCTAAACCGGGCGGTTCTTTTGCTGGAAACAATAAAGTAACAGAAAACATTGTTCCCGACTTTGCCATTAGAATTGTGGACGGCGAATTGGAATTGACTTTAAACGGAAGAAATGCTCCTTCCCTGCACGTTTCTAAAGATTATCAGGAAATGATGCAGACTTATAAAGAATCTAAAGACAAATCGACTGCACAGAAAGATGCGGTTCAGTTTATCAAGCAAAAATTAGATTCTGCTAAATGGTTTATTGATGCCATTAGACAGCGTCAGGAAACTCTTTTTGTAACAATGAATGCAATCATGCATTATCAAGAAGAATATTTCTTAGATGGCGACGAAACCAAACTTAAACCAATGATCTTAAAAGATATTGCAGATATGGTTGGTTTGGACATTTCGACCATTTCGCGTGTGGCAAACAGCAAATATGTAGAAACGCCATACGGAACCAAACTGATTAAAGAATTCTTCTCTGAAGCGATGAAAAATGATCAGGGAGAAGATGTTTCGACTCTTGAAATCAAAAAAATTCTTCAAAATACGATTGAAGAAGAAGATAAGAGAAAACCGCTTCCAGACGATCAATTGGCTGAAATCTTAAAAGAAAAAGGATACCCAATTGCGAGAAGAACTATTGCTAAATATCGTGAACAATTGGACATTCCGGTGGCGAGAATGAGAAAGAAGATTTAAGGTTTTTTAAACCATATAAGAGCTGTAAGTTCATTTAAAATAAACAAACCCGATAGTTTTTAAAGCTATCGGGTTTTGTTTTTAAACCATTTCAATAATGTTAAATGTTTACGTCTTTTCAGGCTGAGCGGAGTCAAAGCTTCGGCTAAATGAGGCTTCAACTCCGCTCAACCTGACAATTGCTTTAAAACAATAAACCCGCCAGGTTTCAGAAACCTGTCGGGTTTAGTTTATAATACCTCTAAACCTTATTTATACTGATCAGGGAATATTTTTATATCAAACAAAAAATCTTTCTTTTTATCACTGTAGCTATAAATCAGAGTATAATCATTTTCTCTAAAAACTTGAAGTCCTGTATTTGCTTTTGCAGTGCTTAAAAGACTTTTTCTTATTTCTTCTTGAATTACATTTACCTCAGCAGTTTCTTTAGTCACATTCAATAATGTTAAATTATATTGAACTGTTTTTTCTCCATGCAAACTTACGCTGTCTAAACGAATCCCTTCCTGAATATTTAAAGGACAATTTTTATTATATTTTGCAATTAACTCTACTACTTCAGTATTTACTTCATCTTCTTTTTCGCCTAGGTAAAATTGAAAATAAGCTACAAAAGCGGCAGCAATTCCAATTAATATTAACAATAAAACAGTCGATTTTCTCATATTTTAAAATGTTTTTGTCAAGGCTTATATTAAGTAAAATAATCTATTTTTCGTGATTCTTTTTCATCGCTTTAAAATACGCTGCACGGCTAAGTGGCTCGTATTCTTCTGTTTCTCCAAGCATAACCAATTTATCATTATCGGTTTTTCTAAAACTATAATTAGCTAAGTTTCCTGTTCTGGTACAAACCGCATGAACTTTAGTTACATATTCTGCCGTCGCCATAAGTCCCGGCATTGGCCCAAACGGATTTCCTTTAAAATCCATATCTAAACCTGCAACAATGACGCGAATTCCTTGATTTGCCAAATCGTTACAAACCGTAATAATTTCGTCATCAAAAAATTGTGCTTCGTCAATACCGATCACATCACAACCTTGAGCTAAAATTAAAATATTGGCAGCTGCTGGAACTGGAGTTGAACGAATTTCGTTGGCATCATGAGACACCACCATTTCGTCATGATAACGGGTATCAATAGCTGGTTTAAAGATTTCGACTCTTTGTTTGGCAAATTGGGCGCGCTTTAATCTTCGGATCAGCTCTTCGGTTTTACCCGAAAACATTGATCCACAAATAACTTCAATCCAACCAAATTGTTCTTTGTGATTTACTGTATTTTCGAGAAACATTTTGTATTTTTCTACCTTTAAAAATGAATAGTTTTTATTACTTTGTACTGGCAATAAATTGATGTAAAAATGTACTGTTTTACATTTTTTCAAAAGTAGAAAATTTTTACCAAACCTTAGATTCGCGAAAGCGTATTAACAGAAATAAAAAATTATCTTTTGAATTTCCTTGAGAATAGAGACATTCAGACATTAAATACACTAAAATACCTTATTCACTATAATTTTCAACAGTTATGAAAAAAAAATTGGAAGCTGATTTAATTAGCATTGCACATCGAATTTTAAAACTAAAAAATAAATCCGATATCAATCAATTGTACCTTGAAACTCAGAAATTATACGAGAAATTAGCGGTATTAAAATTTGTAGAAGAGAATTTCGACGCTGCAAAACCAACAATCGGGCAAAACGATATTGTAGCCGAATTGGAAACCATTTTTGAAAAAGAAGAAGAGACAATTCCTGCTATAATTGAACTTGAAGCGCCAGCCGAAGAAAAAGTTATCACGCTTGAAGAATCTTACGAACCTGAAATTTCAGAAGAAAAACCAGCAGAAATTGTTGAAGCTGCTGAACCAATCGTTGAAGTCGTAGAACCTGCAATCGAAGAAGCTGTTGAACCAATCGCTGCGGAAATTCAAGAGCCAGTTATCGAAGAAATTGCTGAAAATGCAGAAGAAGCCAAAAAACCTATTGATGATCTTTCGTTTACAACTATAAATGAATTGAAACCAATTCCAGATTTCAAACCAGCTTTCGAATTGGAAACAGAACCATTCATTGAAGAAGTCAAAGAAGAACCTAAGAAAGAAACTCCTGCACAGCCAACTATTCAATTTGAAGATTTTGGAATTAATTATGCCGATGCGCAGTTTGTAAAAGTAGATAGTTTTGAAGCTGTTCCATCAACTCCAACTCCTTCAATAAATGATTTCAAAGAACCTAAAAAAGTAGAAACTGCTATTCTTGAAACTCCTGCACAACCAAAAGCTGTAAGCTTAAATGAGAAACTGGCAAGAGGTTTTCATATTGATCTAAATGATCGAATCGCATTTACTAAAAATCTTTTTGGAAATAGCACAGAAGATTACAGCCGCGTTTTAAACCAATTAATGACTTTTGATTCTTATAGTGAAGCGAAAGATTTTATAGAAAATATGGTAAAACCAGACTACAATAATTGGGAAGGAAAAGACGATTACGCAGAACGTTTTATGGGAATTATTGAAAAGAAATTTTCATAAAAACAAAACACAAATTTCACAAATTAGCACAAATTTTTTCTTTGTGAAATTTTTATTAGCATTAATAATCTGTGCTAATTCATGCAATTCGTGTTAAATATTTAAAATAAATTATGTCAAAATTATATATCGTTCCAACGCCAATTGGCAATCTTGAAGACATGACTTTTAGAGCCATTCGGGTTTTAAAAGAAGTCGATTTGATTTTGGCAGAAGATACTCGCACAAGCGGAAAACTATTAAAGCATTTTGAAATTGGCACGCATATGCACAGCCATCATATGCACAACGAACACAAAACAACCGAAAACCTAATTGCTCGTTTGAAAGCCGGCGAAACCATCGCTTTGATTTCAGACGCTGGAACTCCAGCCATTTCAGATCCGGGTTTTTTATTGACTCGCGCTTGTGTTGAAAATAAAATTGAAGTCGAATGTCTTCCAGGAGCAACTGCTTTTGTCCCGGCACTTGTAAACAGCGGACTGCCAAATGACAAATTTGTTTTTGAAGGTTTTCTGCCTGATAAAAAAGGACGTCAAACTCGTTTTTTGGCTTTAGCTGAAGAAACCCGAACCATGATTTTATACGTTTCTCCGCATAAACTCGTTAAAACTCTTAGCGAATTTGTTCAGTATTTCGGAGAAGACAGGCAAGTTTGCGTTTCGAGAGAATTATCAAAAATGCACGAAGAAAATGTACGCGGAACAGCAAAAGAAGTTTTAGCGCATTTCGAAAAAACAGCACCACGCGGCGAAATCGTCGTGGTTGTTGCCGGAAAAACAATTGAAAAAGAAGCCAAAAAGAGTAAATATTCAAAAGACGAAGAAGAATAAAATTATTGTTGGTTCAAATTCCATTTGTTACATCGAGCAGAGTCTAGATGAACATTTGGTTCTCGACTCCGCTCGAACTGACAATAGGAATCAAAAAATATAATTAAAGAATAAATCATGAGCATTCAAGCCTTTTTAGAAAAAGTAAAACAAACTCCAACACAAATCACATTTCCTGAAACTATTGCAGTAATCGAAGAAAATTACAACTTTACGCCAACCGCTTTTCAAAACGGAACACAACATAACGCAGCGGGCGAAAACTCAGGTTCTTGCAAATTGTTTTCTTTCGCAAAACTGCAAGACTTAAGCAAAGAAGAAACATTAGCTTGCTTCGGAGCTTTTTATTTTGAAGAAGTTTTAGGCGATCCGAACGGAACAAATCACCAAAACATTAGAAATTTCATCAACTTAGGTTGGGACGGAATTCAGTTTGAAGGAAATGCTTTAGAAGCGAAGTAACATATTTTAGAGTTCAGATTGTAGATTTTAGATTTTTCAAAAACCACCAATCTAACATTCTCAAAACTTTATCTAAGTTGCCGAAATAACCCGCCACAGATCAAGCGATAAAAAAGTAAACCATAAATTAGACAAATTCCCACAAATTGAATTAGCGGAAATTTGTGTAATTTGTGGTTAAAAATCCTTTCAAATCTTTTATCCCGATGTTATCGGGAGTGGCAAAAAAAAATTACCAATCAGATTAAACGATTTCAGAAATCTACCATCTAAAATCAATAATCTAAAATTTAAAATCAACCCATGCGTTGGACTTTAAAACCAAAACCTTCTGAAGAAAAAATTAAACATTTAACGCAAGCTTTAAATGTAGAAGATTTTGTAGCATCACTGCTAATTCAGCGTGGAATTGAAACGTTTGAAGATGCGAAAAACTTCTTTCGTCCATCTTTAGATCACCTTCACGATCCGTATTTAATGAAAGATATGGACAAAGCCGTTGCACGAATAGAACAAGCCATTCAAAATGAAGAAAACATTTTAGTTTTCGGCGATTATGATGTTGACGGAACAACAGCGGTTTCTTTGGTTTCTTCCTATTTGAAATCACATTATCCAAATATTGCTACTTATATTCCGGATCGTTATGACGAAGGTTATGGAATTTCATATAAAGGAATTGATTACGCAGACGATAACGGAATTTCCCTAATTATCGCTCTTGACTGCGGCATCAAATCCATAGATCATATCGCTTACGCGAAAGCGAAAAACATTGACTTTATTGTTTGTGATCACCACCGTCCGGGAGAAATCCTTCCTGATGCAGTTGCAGTTTTAGATCCAAAAAGAGATGATTGCTCCTACCCTTACGATGAGTTGTGCGGTTGCGGAGTTGGTTTTAAACTAATTCAAGCTTTAGGTCGGAATCGAAATGAAACGATTGAAGATTTAGTTCCTTATTTAGATTTAGTGGCTACAGCAATTGCAGCCGATATTGTTCCGATAACTGGAGAAAATCGTGTATTGGCTTACTTTGGTTTGAAAGTCATTAATAGCGAGCCAAGACCTGGAATTAAAGCTTTAACCCATCAAGTAAAAAAGAAAGTTTTAGATATTACCGATGTTGTTTTTATAATTTCTCCAAGAATTAATGCGGCAGGAAGAATCAAACACGGAAATCATGCAGTTGAATTGTTAACTGAATTTAATTTTGAGCAAGCTCAGCAATTCGCTTCGGAAATTGAACAATACAACGCTGACCGAAAAGATTTAGATAAAAAAATCACCAAAGAAGCTTTTCAGCAGATTATAGAAAACAAGGAAGAAGAACGCTTTTCTACGGTTGTTTTTCAGGAAGATTGGCACAAAGGCGTAATCGGAATTGTGGCTTCAAGATTGATTGAAACTTATTATCGCCCAACTTTGGTTTTTACAAAAAGTGGTGATAAATATGCCGCTTCTGCCCGATCTGTAAAAGGTTTTGATGTTTATAATGCACTAGATGCCTGTTCAGAACATTTGGAGCAATTTGGAGGACACATGTACGCCGCTGGAATGACCTTGAAAGCCGAAAATTATCAGCTTTTTAAAGAAGCTTTTGAGAAATGCGTGCGAGAAACTATCCATCCTGAAATGAGAACTCCAGAAATTGAAATTGATGCTGAAATTGATTTTTCAGATATCACCCCAAAACTCATTCGAATTTTAAAACAATTTGAACCATTTGGTCCGCAAAACATGACGCCGGTTTTTATGACCAGAAATATAAAAGATACTGGTTACGCGAAAACTTTAGGCGCAGAAGAAGAGCATTTAAGACTTTTCGTTAAACAAAATAATTCCGACGGAATTGCCGCAATTGGCTTTGGACTCGGAAAAAAATTAAATATAGCACAAAATCAAAATCCGTTTCAGCTGGCGTATACCATTGCCGAAAATGAATGGAACGGTACAATTTCAACTCAGCTTATGCTGAAAGACATTAGAACAGATGGAAGAGATTAAATCCAACAAGCCAGATCCGTATCAGGCGCTTCGTTATAAAGAATTCAACGTATTTTTATTATTGCGTTTTGCAATGGTTTTTGCCTGGTCAATGCAGTTTATTGTAATCGAATGGGAAGTTTACAGTTTAACTAAAAACCCACTTTCGTTAGGAATTATTGGCTTAATGGAAGTTATACCTGCCGTTGGGATGGCATTATTCGCAGGACATATTGTTGACCAAAAAGAAAAGAAAGGATTATTGGTAAAATGTATTTTAGGATTCTCGATAATCAGTTTCGGGCTATTTCTACTGACTTGGCCAAAAGTAGTTGTGGGTTGGTCTTCAAATGTAATTTTGTATTCTATTTACGCTTTAGTATTTTTTGGCGGATTGGTTCGTGCTTTTATGGGGCCAACTATTTTCTCGCTTTTATCCTTAATTATTCCTAAAAAAGTATATCCAAATGCTGCAACTTGGAGCAGTTCGGTTTGGCAGATTGGAGCTGTGATGGGGCCCGCATTGGCGGGATTTTCGATCAACTGGATTGGTGTTCACTGGTCAATGTGTATTGTTTTCGGATTCTCGATTCTTTCCTTAATCGCCTTATCGCAAATCAGTGCAAAACCAATCATCAATCCAAAAATTGGAGAATCAATTAAAGATAGCCTTACAGAAGGTTTAACTTTTGTATTCAAGAACCAAGTTGTTTTAGGTGCTTTATCGCTTGATATGATCGCTGTACTTTTCGGAGGAGCCGTTGCATTATTGCCCGTTTTCGCCCAAGACATCTTGAAAGTAGGTTCTGAAGGTTTCGGAATTTTGAGAGCTGCTCCTGCTGTGGGCGCTTTTATAACCATGATTGTTTCGGCTTATGTACCATTATATAAAAATGCAGGAAAAAAACTTTTGATCGCCATATTCATTTTCGGATTATCCATTATTTTATTTGGTCTTTCGACTTATTTCTGGCTTTCTGTTTTCGCGTTATTTTTAAGCGGGTTGGCAGATGGAATTTCTGTAGTAATCCGTCAGACTATTTTACAGCTAAAAACTCCAGATCATATGCGCGGACGCGTTGGTGCGGTAAACTCGATTTTTGTGGGATCTTCAAACGAATTAGGTGCTTTTGAAAGTGGTGCAACTGCCAAATTAATGGGTGCTGTAACTTCGGTTGTTTTTGGAGGAAGCGTTACGCTTTTAACAGTAATTGTTACCGCATTAAAATCGCCAACTTTTAGAAATTTAGATTTGAAAAGAGATATGGATGAACATCATAAATTGGAGTAGATGAAGTCATTTCTTCTTTCTTTGTTTCTCGCATTTTCCTTTCTAGCAAAAGGTCAAAATCTTTACATCAAAACTTACGGTAACAAAAAGGATAAAATCATAATTTTTATTCATGGCGGGCCAAGCGGTAATGCAACTTTGTTTGAAGGAACGACAGCTCAAAAACTAGCCGATCAAGGTTTTTATGTTATTGCTTACGATCGTCGTGGCGAAGGAAGATCAACAGATCTAAAGGCTACATTTACTTATGAAGAAGCTTTTCAAGATTTAAACTTGATTTACAAAAAATATCATTTAAAAAAAGCCGTTTTACTGAGTCACAGTTTTGGCGGCTTGGTTGCTACACTTTATGCCAATAAATATCCGCAGAATGTCAGTGCTTTGGTTTTAGCCGGAGCATTATTTGCGCAACAGGAAACTTACGATCATATTTTAAATTCGATAAAAAAAATACACTACGGCGATTCTAAAACACTTAACAAAATAGCTTACGTAGAAAAACTCGATAAACATTCTGCAGGGTACAGAAAACATTGTTTCGATTTGGCAAGTGATGAAGGTTATTTTAAAATGCCAAAACCAACCAAAGCTTCAAAAAAATTATATGCCGATTATGAAGCCAGTGAGTTTTATAAAACGAACATTCGAAACAAAAATGCGCCTTTGCTTTTTTATAAAAACGAAAAACAAAACAATATTGATGTTCGACCAATTTTAAAGAAAATTAAAGCTAATGGAGTTCCGATTTTTGGAATTTATGGAAAAGATGACGGTATTTTTTCATCGGCACAAATTAATTCTCTTAAAGCAATAACTGGCGAAAATCACTTCGCTTTTCTTGACAATTGCTCTCATTATTTATTTGTTGACCAACAATCGGCATTTATTTCTAAGCTAAAAAATTGGCTCAAATAATCTTATAATGAGATAGAATTTCATAAAAGATCAAAATCACCAACATTCTATAAATAGCTAAAAATCAAATAGTAATATTGGTTTTTAGCTTTTTTTTATGCTTTTCTTAATCAAGTATTAGTACAAAGAGTCCGTATCTTTGTGGCCTAAAAAAATTGCCATGAATGACATCGAGCAGATATACCGAAACGATTTTGGAATTTCATTTTATTGGAAAGAAGGCAACGAAATTATATCAGATAAAATCCAGTTGCTTTTTAAACAAATGGGATTTTATTTTTCAGTTCAAGAATTAAATGAATTTCACGATTTAATTGAAGACTGCACAACACACCATAATAATTACGATACAAATGGCGTAAAACGCGCCTTCGATAAATTTTTATTGAAAACACCGTATGTTGCTATAGATTTAGAAATATCACCGAAGGAATTAGATTCTATAAAAGACTTAGTTGACGGTTCTTTATTTCGACTTCACCTCAATGAATATATTCATGGCGCAGGCATGAATTAAACTTTCTTCCATTGCAACTCTTCATAAATAGTTGTAATAGAGTTCCTTTCAAATGTTAAAAATTGAATAAAAGAATATTCAATCTTAATCTTATTTCATTTCTTTATTCTAAAAAATCAAGCAAATGAAATATACCGCATTTTTATTTTCTGTTGTTTTTACATCTACTATTTTCGCTCAAGAATCTAATATTTCAGGTAAACTCAAGAATACGCAAAACAACGAAGAGCTCGATTATGTAAATATCGGAATCGCAAATAAAAATGTCGGAACTGTTTCAAATTCGAAAGGGATTTTCAAATTAAATTTAAATGAAAAAGTAAATCCTAAAGATACAATTGTCTTTTCTCATATTGGTTTTGAAACCAAAAAAATATTAGTCAATCAACTGAAATCTGACCATAATGTTATTGAAATGATTCCTTCTGAAAATTCTTTGAAGGAAGTTGTGGTTTCTTTCAAAAAACCTAAACCAAAACAATTCGGCAGAAGTTCAAAAGGACTTGGTCTTATGCATTTTAATTTTTTTACTGCTCTAGACAAAACGGTTGATGATTATTTAAGTCGCGAAAGAGGAATGGAATTTAAAATCAAAAAAGATTGCAAAGTAGAGAGTTTTAATTTCAATATTACTTCAAACGAGTTTAAATTGGTTAAATTCAGATTGAACTTTTATAAAGTTGAAAACGATCTTCCTTCCAAAATCATAATTGAAAAAGATATTATTTTTGAAGTAAAAGATAACCAACTTGGATTGTTTACAGTCGATTTAAAACCTTACGATATTTATTTGGATAAAGAAATGGGAGATATTGCCGTGACAATTCAATGGATTGAAAGCATAAAAACCAATGAAAAAAGCAAATTCTTCTCTATTTCTACAGCCGTATCTGCAACCGAAAATAGTTTTTACAGAGAAAAGAACATGGCTAGTTGGTTTAGAAGTGGACAAAGCTTGACTTTTTACCTCAACACGATGTGCCAGTAAAATGAAAAATTTTATTCCTTTTTATGTTTTTTTATTTAGAATTAATATAAATAATATTTATATTTGTTGGAATAAAAGGATTTACGATGAGAGAAATTGAACAAATATATCATAATAACTTTGGCATAGCTTTTTACTGGAAAGATCACAACACTACAATTTCAGACAAAGTGCAATTGGTTTTTAAGGAAACTGGCTTTTATTTTACCGTTCAAGAATTAAATTATTTTTGTGATTTGATTGAAGATAGCATGATAGAAAATGCTTGTTGCGAAGCATGTGAAATGAAATATTCTTGCCATAAGTTTTTATTGAAAACACCCTGTAATTCTATTGATCTGGCTGTAAACATGACCGAATTAAAATCGATAAAAGATTTGGTCGAAGGTTCTTTATTTAAAATTGAACTGGATGAATATGTTTATGGAGTTGGCATGAATTAAAAAGCATTCTAAATATTTTAACAGCATTCTTTCATTATTGAAATATATTTTGATTCAATTCAAAAAAAAGTATATTTACAGCAATGAAAAAAGCTGCATTTCTACTTACTTTATATATTCTGGCAATTCTCTTTGTCAGCTGCAACAACAAATCAGAGGAATATATTGATCCGCGCGGAACTGATTATGCGGGTTCTGAAAGCTGTGTGCAATGTCATAAAGTCCAATCTGAAATGGCATTCAAAAGTTCGCATTTTAAAGCAACTTCTCCAGCAATTTTAAGAAATGTTTCTGGCGATTTCGATTCTAAAAATCATACTTTCATTTACGACAAAGAGACCAAATTGGTCATGGAAAAACGTGGCGATAGTTTGTATCAAGTTGTCTATAAAAATGGCAAAGAAACTGCTAAATACAAATTTGAAATTGTTTTTGGAACCAAACATGCTCAGACTTCTGTTTATTGGAAAAACAACAATACTTACGAACTTCCCGTTTCTTTTTATCACTCCATAAATAATTGGGCAACAAGTCCAGGTTTTCCTGCCGATAAGCCATACTTTGACCGTATGGTGGTAAAAGATTGCTATTCTTGCCACGCCTCAAATGCCAGCAGCCGAAGCGTGAATCAAAATTCTGAACAAAGGAATATGATGTCTATGGACGTTGAAGATATCATTAGAAAGGAAACAATAGTTTACGGAATTGATTGTGAACGTTGCCACGGCCCTGCCAAAAAACATGTTGACTTTCATTTAAAAAATCCAAACGTAAAAGTTGCCAATAGCATTACGAGTTTCAAAACCTTAAACAGACAGCAAAAATTGGATGCTTGCGCTTTATGCCATGCAGGAAATGATGGCATGAAATTAAAATCTCGTTTTGAATTTAAACCTGGAGATAATTTATCCGAATTCTTTCGTGAGACTAAAAGTATCACTGATACCGCAAATTTTGATGTTCATGGCAATCAGTATCGAT
>Ga0307416_100000484_pt1 | contig 20246 bp, 15 predicted proteins | sample DK1Cmetagenome_2_FD_203821 | JGI IMG/M metagenome (GOLD analysis project Ga0307416, IMG submission 203821) | Maize rhizosphere microbial communities from greenhouse at UC Davis, California, United States - DK15-C-3 | ecosystem: Host-associated > Plants > Roots > Rhizosphere > Soil | place...
CTTTTATCTGGAGATTTCAATGCGTAAGCTCACGCTTGTACTGGCCGCAACAGCGACCGCCTGTGCCTTCGCGGCTCCTGCTTCGGCGCACCCCGAAGACGAGTTCACCTACCGTGGCCCTTCGACGTCGGAGCGCGCGGAGCAGGCGATCGGGGACCTCATTGCGAAAAAGAAGCTGCCCGCGACCTGGGCGAACGCAAAGCTTTTGTCGTTTGACTATCGATCGAAGAACGGGACCGATCAGTACGTTCTGACCTATGAGAATCCGGCAATTAAGCAGGTAGCAAAGCGCAAGCTCTATGTCGTGCTGACCACGAGTGGGAGCTTCGTCTCGGCAAGCCACAAGCCAAGCTAGGCGTCTGTCCTGCAGCTGGCGTCAGGCCGTTCCAAACAGTGCCGCCCCAGCACATGCCGATCCCAGCACAACCAGCGGCACATTGAGTTTCGAGCGCCAGAGGTAGAGCACTGCCAGTGCAACCGCGAAGAGCGCCAGACCCAGCGCGAACGAGGAAACAGACTGGCTTACGTTCCAGCCGAGCTGCACGGCAGTCACCGCGATTAGGCCGACGACGCCTGCGGCGACGCCCTCAAGGAACCTGTGTAATCGCTCGTCCTCGATCACTCGCTCGAGACGGTCGTAGAACAGAAGCGCGAAGGCAAAGGCGGGCAAGAAGATTCCCGCCGTCATTGCGAGCGCGCCCCCAAGGCCACCGGCAATGTAGCCGATGAAACTGGCGAAGATGATCAGGGGTGCGGGAATGATCCCGGATAGGGCCAAGCTGTCCAAGAACTGGCCTTCACTGATCCAGCCTTGCCCGACCGCATCGCCTCGAACGAAGGGGATAGCAGTGTAAGCGCCGCCGAACGTCAGAAGACCGGCCTTCAAGCCGGACAGGAAGAGAGCGAGCGCGCCGACGGTCCCTGACTGAACCACTGCGGCTGTGCCGCTCGGCACTTGCGAGCCGACGAGCAGTGGGTTCCAGCCTATCCAGAGAGCAAGAACGAGAGCGGCCACGATGACAAAGGCAGCAAGTGCATAACGGCGCGTCGCTAGGGCGGCATAAGTCAGACCAGCTGCCGGGAGCGTCACCCAAAAGCTCACATCGAGTGCTGCACCCGCGGCAGCCGCAGCCGCAATCGCCCACAACCAAGGATCGGTCAGGGCATGGTCGGCAATCCGATGCACCGCCCGAACGATCAGCGCGATCACGCCGATTTGAATTCCGAGGAAGACGGCGGCGACCTGCGGCTGCTTGAGGTCGAGGCGCTGGTACGCCCAAGCAATGGCGAGGATCAGCAGCAAACCCGGCAGCATGAACGCCAGACCAGCGAGCAGCCCGCCCAGCCGCTTGCCCTTCATCATGCCGAAGTGGACGCAAAGCTCATGCGCTTCGGGGCCGGGCAACACTTGGTAGATCGCCAGCAGCCGATTGAACCGCGACGGCTCGATCCAGCGCTCTTCCTCGACCAGCTCGCGCTTGATCATTGCGATCTGAGCGACCGGCCCGCCCCAAGCGAGGAATCCGAAGCGCAGGAAGCGCCAGAAGATTGCCACCAGCGACTGGCTGTTTGATATGGCCTCCATCCGGCGAGCCTAAACGAAGGGCAACCGGATGCGATAGATCAGGTCTGTTCGAAGGCGACCATGCCGCGCAAAGCTCCGCTCAGAGATCGCATCGACAAAGCGACGCTTGAAAGGCTCTACCACGAGCAAAGGCTTTCCACGGTCGAGATAGCCGAGCGTTTCGGTAGCTACTCGTCGAACGTGATCGTGCTGATGGAAAAGTACGGTATCCCGCGTCGATCTCAGGGCGCGGGAAAGAGACGCAAACCTTTCCGATGAACCGCATCTGGAAAGTGCTTGGAATCATTGCGCTTGGTACGGCGCTAGCATTCGCGGTCTTGAACGGTTGGTATTACGGCTAGCGGATTTGACGACGACTTGGTCGGTCCAAGGTTCGCGGCTTCGGTTATAGAAGGCACTTGATGATGCGGCGTGTCACTCTCCTGTTGCTCGCACTTTCGTGCGCCACGTCGGCCAACGCTGCGACGGAATGGGCGAGCGTGGACGACGCCCTGGGCACAGCAGGCACCCTGCAGGCGGATGATGTTCACCGCTATAGCTTCCCGCGCTCCGACCTTGCTGTGACGGTTGACGGCGTTCGCATCAAACCGGCGCTGGCACTTGGCTCATGGCTCGCCTTCCGCGATGTTGGCGATCATGCGGAAGTCATGGGCGATCTCGTTCTGACGCATCAGGAGGTGAATCCGGTTCTTTCGCGTCTGCTCGAAAAAGGACTCACGATCACGGCGCTCCATAATCACCTGCTTCGGTCGACGCCGGGGACGATGTACATGCACGTCCACGGCATGGGCGACGCGGTGAAGCTTGCGACGGCGCTACGACAGGCCCTGTCAGCAAGCCGTACTCCGACCGGCGCACCGACGGTGGCAAAGCCGCAGACGATTGCGGTCGACACGGAGTCGCTCGATGCGGCGATGCACGGCCAGGGCAAGATCGCCGGCGGCACTTACCAATTCTCGTTCCGCCGCGCCGAACAGATCACCGAGAATGGAAGCCCGATCCCCGCCTCGCTCGGCCTTGCAACCGCGATCAACTTCCAGCCGACGAGCAAGGGTCGCGCGGTTGCAACGGGTGACTTCGTGCTTATCGAACGCGAAGTGACACCGGTCCTGACTGCGTTGCGGCAACACGGCATCGAAGTCACGGCGCTTCACAACCATCTGACTGGCGAGCAACCGCGCCTGTTTTTCGTACACTTCTGGGGGAACGGCAACGCGGCAGCACTCGGACAGGGACTGCGCTCCGCTCTCGACCGTGTGAACCTCGCCCGTCCAGGCGGCTGAGCCAGTGTCGGCTCTCCACCCAAAGAAGACCTTAGATCGACGGTCGCGGAAGAGGATTTGGCAGGCCGACCGGGGCGCGGCATTTCAGCGCCATGCTTCACGATGGGTGAAAACAGACGGAAGCTGACGACTCGGTGAAGAGCCTTGCAGGTCAATCTACGCCTGCGTATCAGCCGCTACCGTGTCGACTTTGCGCAAATTTTTGGCAGCACTGATCCTGGTAACAGCGAGCCTCCTGCTCGGCGCGCCGGCGACGGCATCCATCGCGCACGAGTCAGAACATATCGGTTCGCCAGTAAGCGCCGGCGAACATCACCATCACTCTAGCGATGGCAAAGTTGACGCGTCGGATGTGGCTGCAACTGATGAGGCTGGCGACCGATCCGACGACTCAAGCACCGGCCATAGCCACCCGCAAGCCTTGACCGCGCACCCCGCAATGTTCGCTTCAATGGCCTTGACCCTCCCACCTCTGCAGCCTCGACTGCAGCAGGACTGGACCGTGCGCCAACTTCAATCGCGCACCTGGAGCCCGCACAAAAGACCCCCACGAGCCGCCTGACGCACTAAACCGGGAGCACCCTTGCTCCCATACCTTGCAGCGTCTTTGCGGAGCTTCTTATGCCAATCCCGACGTGCGGCCGTTTTTGCGGCTGGGCAGTTCTTTCAGCAGTTGCCTTTGGACTGACTGCTTCTCCCATATTGGCCCGACCAGCCGCTGGATCGGCGGCTGACGAAGGCGCGCAAGAGCGGCTCACCCTGGAAACGGCAATACGCCGCGCTCTCGCCGCCACACCACTATCAGCGGTCGCTTCGGCGCGTCGTGAATCCTTAAACGCCGCTCGCGAAGCGGCCGGAATGAAGCCTCAGCCCACCGTCGAAGTCATGGTCGAAAACTTCGGCCCTCCGATGGGCGACCTTTATGATCAATTTCAGATCACCGGTACATACAGCCAACGGTTTGAGCGCCGCGGCAAGCGGCAGGCCCGAGTAAGGGTTGCTTCACGCGAAATTGACGTCGCCGAAGCTGAAGCAATCGTCGCGCGCCTCGACCTGATCAAAACCGTCCAGCAGGGCTTCGCAGAGGTACAGGCAGCTCAAGCGAAGATCATAGTCGCGCGAGATCGTCTAAGCATTGCGAAGCAACTCCAAGCCGAAGTCGCGAGGCGCGTTGCCTCCGCCAAGGACCCGATCTTCGCTGGCACGCGTGCGCGAGCCGCGGCCGCCGAAGCTGACGTAAATCTTGAGCTGGCAATCCACGCTCGCGAGGCCGCCTTGAAGCGCCTCGCTTCCTTTTGGGGAGGAAACGGCGCGGTGGCCATCGCTGGAACAGCCGATTTTGTGGGTGTCATGCCCGAACCTGCAACGCTCGCCCCCTCCTCGGCCGACCTGGCGTTGGCCGAAACGCGCCTCGCCCGCGCGGAGGCTGCCGTCGACGTGCAGCGCGCGAATGCCAGAGCCGACCGGACAATTTTCGCGGGTCCGCGTATCATCGGCACGGGCGCGATTGGAGCTGTGGCTGGCGTATCGATGCCGCTCGGCGGTAAGCGGATTGCGCGGGCGCGCGTCGCAGAGGCAACGGCCGAGACCCGACGCCTGGCAGCAGAGCTCGCAGTCGAGCGTAATCGGCTCGAGCGCGCGATCGCCCTAGCCGCCGAACGGGTCAACGAGAACCGCAGAGAGGCACAGGCGATCCGCGACGAAGTCGTGCCTAGCGCTGAGCGCACGCTTGAACAGGTTCGCTTCGGTTACAACCGGGGTTTCTTCAATTTCACGGATGTTTCGGCAGCGCAGACTGTTCTCGCCAGTGCGCGCGAGCGCGTCATTGAGGCGGCACGCCGATACCAGGAGGCGCGGGCCGATCTGGACAGGCTCACCGGCCGCTTCACCGATCTGGCCCGGGAGGGCATGTGATGAATAGAATCAATTACGTGCCGATCGTCGCGGCGCTCGTTCTTGCCGTGCCTCTCGCCTCCTGCGGACAAAGGTCCTCGTCAGCGGAGGTGGAGGAAGGCAAGGCCGCAGAAGAGTTCGAGCGTGGCCCCCACAACGGGCGGATGTTGCGCGACGGCGACTTCGCGCTTGAAGTAACGATCTTTGAAGAGGGTGTCCCGCCCGAGTTTCACGTTTACGCGTTCCGCGATGATAAGCCGATCCCGCCTCGCGAGGTTCAGCTTGCTGTTGTCCTCAAGCGACTTGATGGCGAGGTCAACCGCTTCGGGTTCGTCCCTCAGAACGACTATCTAAAGGGCAACGGCCCGGTGCCTGAGCCGCACAGCTTTGACGTGACGGTTGAGGCGAAGGAGCGAGGTCGGACCCATCGCTGGAGATATGCATCGTACGAAGGCCGAGTGACGATTCCGGAGGCCTCAGCTGAGGCTGCCGGTATCGTGATTGAACGGGCAGGACCGGCACAGCTCGCCGAAACGCTCGAGTTGGTGGGCCGGGTCGAGCTGGACCCGTCGGCAAAGGCGGAGGTGGGCGCCAAGTTCCCGGGAAGGGTTGTTTCTGTGTCTGGCAATGTGGGGGATCGTGTCGGCGCGGGGCGAGTGCTCGCGCGCGTCGAGAGCAACGAAAGCATGCAAATCTACACGGTGACATCGCCGATCAGCGGCGTGATCGTCGAGCGGAGGACGAACGTCGGTGACGTAGCGGGCAGCGAGCCGCTGTTCGTCATCGCAGATCCAGGGCGCACGACGGCGGTCTTCCCGGTGTTTCCGCGCGACATGGAACGAGTTCGTCCCGGCCAAGCCATCTTGCTGTCCCTGTTGGACGGCAATCGCACGCGTGCCTCTATCATTCGCGACTTCCAGCCGGTTGCCGATCCGATGACGGGTGCGATCGTCGCTCGCGCCGCACTTTCGAACCCTGACGGATTCTGGCGTCCAGGCATGAGCGTGCGCGGAAACGTGACGATCGACCAACGGAGCATACCGCTCGCCGTGAAGACGGAAGCGCTGCAGGCGTTTCGCGACTTCACTGTGGTGTTCGCGAAGGTCGGACAGACGTACGAGGTGCGGATGCTCGAATTGGGTCGGCGCGGGCCGATCTGGACCGAGGTGCTGGCGGGCATCAAGCCCGGCCAGGCTTATGCAGCCAAGGGCAGCTACGTCATCAAGGCGGATCTCGAGAAGTCCGGCGCGAGCCACGATCATTAGGAAAGACAGCCATGCTTGAACGCATCATACTGCTGTCGATTCGACAGCGCTGGGCGGTCCTCGCGATTGCCGTCATGCTGGCGGCGCTCGGGGTTTACAACTTCTCGCGGCTGAAGATCGACGCCGTGCCGGACATCACTAATGTTCAGGTGCAGGTGAACACGCCGGCGCCCGGCTTCTCTCCCCTCGAAGCTGAGCAGCGTATTACATTCCCCCTCGAGACTGCGCTCGCGGGCCTCCCTGGGCTCGAATATACCAGGTCGGTTTCGCGCGCGGGCCTGAGCCAAGTGACCGTTGTCTTCCGCGACGGCACCGACATCTACTTCGCTCGGCAGCTGGTGAACGAACGACTGCAGGGCGTCCGGGAGGATCTTCCGCGAGGCATGGAACCGGCGATGGGGCCGATTGCGACCGGCCTCGGCGAGATTTTCATGTACACCCTGGAAGCCAAGCCGAACGCCATCAAGGCGGACGGCCGCCGCTATACAGCGGAGGACCTCCGCACCCTGCACGACTGGGTCGTGCGGCCTCAGTTGCGCAACGTTCCAGGCGTTACCGAAGTCAACTCAATTGGCGGTTACCGCAAGCAATATACCGTGGCTCCGATCCCCGCCCGCCTATCGGGTTTCGGCCTTACGACGGGCGACCTGGTGGAAGCGCTGGAGAAGAATAACGCAAATGTGGGCGCCGGCTACGTCGAGCGCTCTGGTGCTCAATATGTGATCCGCGTGCCCGGTGTCGCGAAGGACGAGCGCGACTTGTCGAGCGTCATTGTGGCCTATCGGTCGGGCATTCCAGTGCGTGTCGCCGACGTTGCGGACGTGTCCATCGGCTCGGAAATTCGGCAGGGCGCCGCAACTAAAGATGGCCGCGAGGTCGTGCTCGGCACCATCTTCATGCTCGTGGGCGAAAATGCCCGCGAAGTTAGCGTGGCCGTGGCCGAGCGGCTGCATGAAGTGAACGAATCCCTGCCTTCAGGCGTGCACGCCGTGACGGTCTACGATCGCTCTAAGCTCGTCGAAAAAACGATCTGGACGGTGGAAAAGAATCTTGCAGAGGGCGCGCTCCTAGTCATCGTCGTCCTATTTCTGCTGCTCGGCAACATGCGCGCGGCGTTAATCACGGCCGCCGTTATTCCGATCACCTTCTTAATGACCATTACCGGGATGGTCGGCTCGGATCTGTCGGGCAATCTCATGAGCCTGGGTGCGCTGGATTTCGGGCTCATTGTCGACGGGGCCGTTATTATCGTCGAGAACTGCCTGAGACGCTTCGGAGAAGCCCAGCACACACTCGGCCGGTTACTCACGCGCGAAGAGCGATACGATCTAACGGCGAGCGCTTCGGCCGAAGTCGTCCGCCCCAGCCTGTTCGGCATTGCGATCATCACGATCGTTTATCTCCCGATCTTTGCTCTCACCGGGGTCGAGGGAAAGACTTTTCATCCGATGGCCATCACGGTCGTGTTGGCCCTGACTGCGGCAGCATTGCTGTCGCTTACCTTCGTACCTGCGGCCGTTGCTTCTTTTGTGACCGGGCGTGTCGAAGAAAGAGAGAGCCGCATCGTCGAACGTGCAAAGAGCCGTTACGCCCCGATGATCGACTGGGCTCTGCGGGAGCCAAAGAAAATCCTGTTTGGCGCCGTGGCGCTCGTCGCGCTGAGCGGTGCTGCTGCGACGCGCCTCGGATCGGAGTTCATCCCGAACCTCGACGAAGGAGACATCGCACTGCACGCCCTGCGCATCCCAGGCACCAGTCTCTCCCAGGCCGTGCAAATGCAGTCGGCGCTTGAGAACCGCCTTAAGCAGTTCCCAGAGGTTTCTCAGGTCTTCGCCAAGATTGGCACGGCCGACGTAGCGACCGATCCGGTGCCGCCGAGTGTCGCGGATACGTTTGTCATTATGAAACCGCGCGATGAATGGCCCAACCCGCGCAAATCGAAGGCGGAACTGGTCCAGGAGATGAATCGGGCAATCCAGCGCGACGTCCCCGGCTCCCGCTACGAGTTCATCCAGCCGATCCAAATGCGATTCAACGAGCTGATTGCCGGCGTTCGCTCAGACGTGGCTATTAAAATCGTTGGCGACGACCTCGAAGAACTCGCATCGGCCGCGAACCGCGTGGTCCAAATCGTCTCAAGAATTGCAGGCGCGGAGGACGTCCAGGCGGAGCAGGTGACGGGGCTTCCATTCGTCGAGATCATTCCCGATCGACTGCGGCTCAGCCAGCTTGGGCTCAACGTAGCCGACGTTCAGACGGTCGTTTCATCGGCGACGGCAGGCGCGAACGCCGGTCAGGTGTTCGAAGGCGATCGGCGGTTCGGAATCGTCGTGCGGCTGCCTGAATCCATCCGTCAGGATCGAGCGATCCTGGAGCGCTTGCCCGTACCTCTACCCGACAGCAGCAGCGGCGTCCGCGGCAGCGTCCCGCTGTCGGAGGTCGCGACGGTTCTCGAAACGACGGGTCCTAACCAAATTAGCCGCGAAAACGGAAAGCGCCGTGCGGTTGTTACCACCAATGTGCGCGGCCGCGATCTTGGCTCATTTATCGATGAGCTTCAGGAAAAAGTCTCGGCCGAAGCTGACCTCCCGGAAGGATATTGGGTCGATTACGGTGGCACGTTCGAGCAGCTGGAATCAGCCTCGGCGCGTCTTCAGATCGTCGTTCCATTGACGTTGCTACTCATCTTCGCGCTGCTGTTCATGCTTTTCGGCTCGGTTCGGGACGCGGCGATTGTCTTCTCAGGAGTTCCACTGGCGCTCACCGGCGGGGTCGCGGCCCTCCTGCTCAGGGGAATCCCGTTCTCGATTTCGGCTGGTGTCGGCTTCATTGCCTTGTCGGGAGTTGCGGTGCTCAACGGCGTCGTGATGCTGAGCTTCATCCGACAGCTGCGCGAGCAGGGGATGGCTCTGTGTCCGGCCATCCGGGAGGGAGCTCTGACCCGCCTTCGGCCGGTCCTCATGACTGCGCTTGTCGCGTCCCTCGGCTTCGTCCCTATGGCCTTAAATGTCGGCATTGGGTCCGAGGTACAACGGCCACTCGCCACAGTCGTAATCGGGGGCATCATCTCGTCGACAGTTCTGACCTTGCTTGTTCTCCCGGCTTTGTACCGGATTGTTCACGAGCGGACGTGGAAACGTCGCGGCGCTAAGCCCTCGCTGGCTTGGGACGCACCCGCATGACCACGAAGAGTTAGTTCGTTTCGGCCGGACACAAGCTCACCTAGAGTTTCGCCACTCAGGGCATCGCATTGCCGCTGCACGGCGTTATTGAGCCCGTCGTGATCGGCGTCCTCAAGAACCGCACTTACAGCCACCTGCTTGCGGCGCAGATCATCGCGCTCGTGGGCACCGGGCTTGCAACGGTAGCGCTCGGTCTCCTCGCCTATGACCTCGCCGGCGCGGATGCGGGCGTCGTTCTCGGCAATGCTCTGGCGATCAAGATGATCGCTTATATCGGCGTTGCTCCGATCGTAGGCGCGTACGCGAGCCGATTGCCGCGCAAGGCCTTCCTGGTCGGAATGGATCTAATCCGGTGCGCAGTCGCATTGGTCCTGCCGTTCGTCAGCGAGGTTTGGCAGGTCTACCTGCTCATCTTCGTGCTTCAGTCAGCATCGGCGGGTTTCACGCCGACGTTCCAAGCGACCATCCCGGACGTTCTGCCTAACGAGGCCGAGTATACTCGGGCTTTGTCGCTCTCGCGTCTCGCCTACGACATGGAGAGCCTGACCAGCCCCGCGCTCGCAGCTGCCTTGCTAACCGTCATGAGCTTCCATTGGCTGTTTGCCGGGACCGCGATCGGATTTGTTTGTTCGGCCTTGCTCGTGATGTCCGTTTCGCTTCCGCGCTTGCGAGCCTCCACGGCAAAGGGTGGCGTCTGGCGAAGGACAACCTGGGGAGCACGCATCTACCTGCGGACGCCGCGTTTGCGCGGGCTGCTGGCAGTCACACTGGCGGCAGCAGCGGCCAGCGCCATGGTGATCGTCAACACCGTGGTGATCGTGAAAGTGCTGTTCCACCGCGATCAGTCCGACGTTGCGCTTGCCCTGGCGTTCTACGGCGGAGGCTCGATGCTGGCAGCGCTGATATTGCCCCGGCTGCTAGACCGCACGCCCGAGCGACCGCTCATGCTCGGCGCTGCGGGTGTGCTCACCCTCCTTCTCGGTGGGCTCGCGGCATTGTTCGTGACAAACCAGGTGAGCTGGACACTGCTGTTGGGCGGGTGGTTCCTGCTCGGCATGGCCTACTCGTTCGGCGTGACACCGGGAGGGCGGCTGCTGCGAAAGTCCTCTCGCGAGGAGGATCGACCAGCTCTCTTCGCTGGGCAATTCGCCTTGAGCCATGGCTGTTGGCTGATTGCCTATCCGCTTTCAGGTTTCGCGGGTGAGCGGCTCGGGCAGGGCGCGGCCTTCGCTATTCTAGGAGTGGTCGCTGCAGCCGGCTTTCTGGTGGGGCTCTCAGCTTGGCCGAAGCAAGATCCGGACGTCATAGCTCATAGGCACGATGATCTTCCTGACGATCACCCGCACATCCGCAACGAGCATGCGCGCGGGCGGCCGCATGCGTTCGTCATTGACGAGCTGCACCCCGATTGGCCGCGGCCGGGCGGTTGAGGGCTTCTTCGGCAAAAGCGGACGTTAGGGCTCGCGGCAGGAAAGGGTGGAAAACGGACATTCGAACTTCAGCCGCGGCACGACGTCAGAACTACTGCTGCAGGCCAATAGGGCACTGACTCAATCCTTTTGTACACCGCTCCCAAGTTGTGGACGATTAAACGCAGCCTCAAACCCCGATCACGCGAAATCGGAATAGTAATGCCGAAACCGCAGACGCCTCCTGACCTCACTGCTGCATCATTTGCCGGGAGGCCCGAGTGCTACTGACGGGAGCCTGAGCCGCGCCCACATCGGGGCCTTGGACCTACTGGAAAGATGACAGGGGTCGACGCGTTGAAGACTCTTGTGGCACAGCCGGAAAAGGAGACTCCCCTGACGATGTCTTATTATTGCTTATTCGACTTGGTTGGGTCGGGGCCAATCCGTAGGCTGGCAGAGTTCCACGCCGAAGACGACGAAACTGCAGTATCCCTTGCTGAGGCGAGACGGGACACGCGGGCAATGCAGCTATGGTGTCGGGGACGAAAGGTGAAGGAGTGGCCGAGCGATAATTCCAGGCAACCTGCCTAAATCCTTGCGCTGGACGCGTTCTGCAGTTGCGCCCGTGGACCAGCATGAACCGCTATAACCTGGCGCTGCTGCTACTAGCGCTCGCCGTTATCCCCCTTTTTTACATCAACCTTTGGTTGGGCATCATCGCATTAATTGGTGTCTACGGCCTCTTGGCGAGACTCGCTGACAACGACCTCAACACTTGATCGCTGATGAAATCTGGCGCCCCCAGTTATAGCTGCTTGAAGTTGAAACAAAGTTCGAGACAAACATCACCAGCCAGCAAAGACAGACACCAGGTTGCGCGCCACCAGATGGTCGATCGCAGTCCAACTAATGAGGGCGGGCAAAGAGTGGTGACGCGTCAACGTTTGTGATGGGTAAGGCAGATTTAAGCCCGCTTGCGGCGATGTTGGTATTCGCCTCAACCCACTGCCTCCGCTAGGAGACAATGATGACGACGTCTCTCGCGGTCGAACGTGCTTTCAGCCTTGCGCGTTCGGGGCTGTGCCGCAGTGTTGCGGAGATCATCCGGCGATTGCCTGAACAGGACAGGGCCTCTGTGGAGGCCCACTTGCAAGCGCCGTCAGCAAGGCGGGAAATGATTCTGATCTGCAGCGATGCATGGCTTTCGGCTCGATAGGAGGGGCGGCGATCGCCCTGAACAGCAGCGTGATTGCGATGGCGGTCAGACTTGGGCTTGTCGTCGCTAGCTCGCTTGGCATCCGGCCTGCCACTGCTGCCGAGATCGAAGATGCCATCTGCGCGGACAGGCCAGGTTTGGCGACGCCGACCTGCTCCGTTCCGGTCGGTCAGGTCCAGGTCGAGATCGGCATGATCGATTGGGTGAGAGACCGCTCCCGTGGCATACGGACTGACGAGCTGGCGATCGGGGATACTTCTGTGAAGGTGGGGGTGACGGACCGCCTTCATTTCGAAGTTTCTGGCCTGCCTTTCATACGCTCGCACACCCACGACGTCACAGCGAAGACAGCTGCTTCGGGTGTCGGAGACGTCAGCGTTGCTGCGAAATATCGTCTGACGGAGGACTCTGGTGCGCTCCAGGTGGCTTTGCGCCCCTTTGTGAAACTCCCGACCTCAAAGATGCCTCTTGGCAATGGACACGTGGAAGGCGGTCTAATCCTTCCGGTGGAGTATGCATTGAAGGGTTCGGAACTGGCGATTGTTTGGAGCCCCGAAGTCGACATCCTGCCGGACGAAGAGGGAACCGGGCACCACGTCGCCACCACGCAGGTTATCGGTGTTGCTTTCCCGCTGTCATCCAGAACGACTGCCTCCGTAGAGTTCTCTGGCGCCTGGGATTGGGACCGTGCGACCACCTCTCGCGAGTTCGTGGTTGGGGGGAGTCTGGCTCACCTTCTGTCTCGGGATTTGCAGATCGATGCTGGCGTCAACCTCGGACTCAACCGATCAGCGCCGGATTTGGAGCTATATTCAGGCTTCGCAATCCGCTTTTAGTTCAGACAGCACGACCAGAGAAAGGCCCTACGCGCGCCAAGCGGCCCAGCGAAGTCCAGCAACATATGCGAAGCCGCCCAAAACGATGACTACCAGCCACCAGAGCAAAGCAGTTTGCACGTAAACGGCTATGCTGCCCCGCTTTCGCCGCGACGCATCCACATACTCGCCAGCCGCCATGCCACTCGCGGCAACGCCTGAGTAGATGAACGAACGCCAAGCGGCGAACTCGATGGCTCCAAGGTATGCCGGTATGGCGATGATGACGGCGAACGCGGTGATCATTTGAAAACGAGATCCGGTCCAACGTCTCATGCGCTCAGGCTACCGGCGACTGTGAGCTTCAGCAATCACCGGGTTGAGGGTGAAAGCCTCACCCGCGCTCATCAGGAATGTTCTGCCAAGCAAGCTCGTTGCCCACCGCTCTACTTGGCCTCTGGCCATTCAGCCCATGGTGATGGGTCAATTCCGCGATTGCTCGGAACTTGCTTGCGTGTCGAAAATTCGCTTTTTGATCGGTTGAGACGGAAGGACGGCACCACCAGTAATGCATCCAACAGCGCAATTACGGACAGAGGCTTTAGACGGCCCGCTTTCTGCTGCGGGTCTGCGCGTTGCCTTGTTCTCGGGGAACTACAATTGCACGCGAGACGGCGCCAATAACGCGTTGAACAGGCTGGTGGCGCATTTGCTCGATCGCGGAGCAGACGTTCGCGTTTACTCCCCTACAACTAAGCAACCGGCGTTCGCACCAGCCGGGGAACTGGTCTCGGTTCCCTCGATCCGGATTCCCGGACGGAGCGAATACCGCGCCGCACTCGGTCTGCCGCGAAGCATTGCTCGGGACGTGCGGGACTTTGCGCCGAACATCATCCATGTGTCCGCTCCCGACTGGCTGGGCACTGCGGCGCAGCGTCTGGCCGGCCAGATGGGAATTCCCATAGTCGCGAGTATGCACACCCGCTTCGAAGCATACTTCGACTATTATGGTCTGGGTGCGCTCAAAACCTGGGCCGTAACCCGGCAGTGCCGATTTTACCGTGCTAGCAATCGGGTCCTCGCGCCGAACGAGGCGAGCAGCAGGCACCTGATCGCCATGGGAATCCCACGTGAACGCATCGACATCTGGAGCAGAGGCGTGGAGCATGAGGTCTTCTCTCCATCTCGCCGAGACCTCGATTGGCGCCGATCCCTGGGGTACGCGGACGACGATGTCATCCTACTGTTCTTGGGGCGCATTGTACGAGAGAAAGGCATAGCCTGTTTCGCCGATACCGCAGAGGAACTTCGAAAACGTGGTTTCGGGTTGCGGCCGATCATCATCGGAGATGGTCCTGCGCGTCGCGAGCTGGAGCAACGTCTCGGCACTGCCGTGTTTGTCGGCCACCTGGAAGGCGATCAACTTGGCCGTGCTGTCGCTAGTGCCGACATATTGCTTAACGCCAGCCTGACGGAAGCCTTTGGAAATGTGAATCTCGAAGCAATGGCTGCGGGGTTGGCGGTCGTTAGCGCTGACGTGCCTAGCGCCTCAGCTCTCATCACTCACGGCGTGGACGGATATCTATCTGAGCCCAAGTGTGAAGCATTCGCCGATTCGATCGCGAAGCTGCTCTCCGACACAGTGGCTCGCAAACGCGCCGGTAAATACGCCTCCGTAACGGCACGGAGTTATCAATGGTCCAATGTATTGGACGATGTCATTCTCTCGTATCGAAACCTAGCGCTGAACAGCTGAAGGCTGCGCTTTGTTTCCGACGCCCTAGCAGGGCTCCGAACCAACACCGGAGCGAGGCCCGATCACGGAAACTCCACGGCCCGCCGGGGGATAGTAACCGCGTTGAAGGCGGTGCGTTAAGGGGCCTCGCGAGTTGGCGCGTCGCAAAAGCCTATGTCGGTGCAGACTGCCTGCGAACAGGCGAACGCTGCAAAGCCGTCCAGCAGTCCCATCAACCAACGCGCGTGTCGCATTACCTCCAAGGTGCCCCCCGCCCAGGCAGGGCACCTTTGCCGCAATAATTCCGTGGGGGCGCGGGGGGAGGTGCCTCAGCGTCCGCTATGCTGACCCGCTTCGAATTTTTGCTCCATAACTACTCGGGAGGTACATGACGGAACATCCTCAGGCGCGCTCTAGTTCAATGTTAGTTCAGTCGCGTCCCACTTACCGACCGTGGTGAAGGGCGAGGCTCAATGCTTCGATATGTTGGCGCTGTAATACTCGGGGCCGCCGTAATGTTACGATTTAGGACGGACTCGGGACTGAGGCGGTGTCCGCGCCCATTCCAACGCTTTCTGCACGCTCCCCCCGGCCCCCTTGCTTCCTAGAACATGGTGTTTTATTAGTAGCAACGTTGGTTGCTACATACGGAACGCATTATGGCACAGGGAAATTTCGTCGCTTACTACCGTGTGAGTACGGCTCGGCAGGGAAGGAGCGGCCTCGGTCTGGATGCGCAGCGTAAGGCCGTGACCGATTTCCTCAACGGCGGCTCGTGGGAGCTGTTGTCTGAATTTGTTGAAGTCGAATCTGGCAAGAACAACGATCGCCCGCAGTTGGAGCAGGCGCTCGCTACCTGCGAGCTCTCCGGCGCCTCGCTGGTGGTCGCTAAACTCGACCGGCTCAGCCGGAACCTCGCCTTCCTCGCCAAGCTCCAGGAGAGTGGCGCCCGCTTCGTGGCGGCAGATATGCCGGAAGCGAACGAGCTGACGATCCACATCATGGCTGCTGTCGCTCAGGCGGAACGAAAAGCCATTTCAACTCGCACCAAGGAAGCGTTGGCTGCCGCGAAGGCAAGGGGCGTGCGCCTCGGAGGCAATCGCGGCAATCTCGAGGATCTGAGGAAAGGCCCCGCCAAAAGCGGGGAGGTGCGCGGTCGTCTGGCCAAGGAACGGGCCCTAAAAGTCCGTCGCCAAATCGAAGCGATTACTGCGGGATGCGAGGCAGCAAGTCTTCGACAGATCGCGAGTGCGTTGAATGACCGCGGCATCACTGCTCCACGCGGCGGGCGCTGGCACGCTGCTCAGGTAAAGGGGGTACTTCAGCGCAGCATGCCAGATCGCTGCTGATTGAGACGGAACAGACGATCGAGAATTTCATCGTCCGTAAGCACGCCGGCCCTCCAGTCCTCACCCCAGCCGTAGGCCTCGGCGACCGCCTCATCGAGTGCGCGATGGGCGTTGTCGAGCCAAGCGGGCCGCGCGTTGTATAGGTTGGTCAGGGTGCGCTTCTTGAGCTCCTTCGCCGCTTCTTCGCTTACCGGAAGGATGCGGTCGGGATAGCCGGGCACCACCTCCGGCTCGCGCCGCACAAGGTCGGGGGGACTGAGCCAGTTCTCGCGCAATTCGTTCAGTCGCGCGGCCGCCGCCGCGATCTTCTGCGCGCGGGGGTCGGCGACATAGGCAGCGGCGGGAATGTCAGGCGTCAGGCCTTCGGGAAAGGGGAAAGTCTCGAAAGTCGTAGAGGGAGTGTAGCGGGGATCATTGCCCACTCCAAGGAAGGTGCCCATGCGCAACGCCCAAAGCTCGTGGAAGCGCGAATGGAGGATGCCGAAGCTGGTGTCGTCATCTCGGGCGATTGCAACCACGGCGGAATCAGGCACGGCAATTGCGGGTGCCCACACGAATAGCCGATACTTGGCAACGCGAGGCGTGAAAATGGTTCGCTTCAGGTTCTTGCAAGCCTCGACCATGTCTCGACCTGACCTGCCCAATCGCCACCAGTTTTGGCGGCGACTGTCATCACGATTGGTGTCTCGGATCGGCTTCACTGTGGTCCGGACGTATTCAAAGGGTCCTTCGTACAAGGCCGCGGTCTCCAGAGGGCTTTCGCCAAAGTTTACGATCCAGCGGTCGGAAGGGCGGTTTGTAATGTCCATTCCATTTAGAACGGGCCGGACTACATCGGAGTTTGATCTTCCGTTCGGGTTGACTGGGCGCTGGAGCCAGTTACGCGCAACCGTGCCTTGTACGTCAAACGGCCCAACCTTCACCGGGCCCTGAAAGGCGATTATTTGGTTTTGTGGTAGCCGGTGTGCACGAGTTAGATCCGTGCTCAGATCGCCTCCGGAGAGGTCGGGGTGAATGACGGGGACCATACTGCCGTTGAGTATGGCTCGATCGCCCGTTCCCGGGCCGAAGCATACTATCGAAACTCTGACGGCCGCGCCCTCGACAGTCCACCCTTCATCGCTCCACGCCTCAAAGATGCGGCCATGCTCCACAATTGGCTTGATCACCTCGCGGTTCGCGCCACCCCGGATTGAGTTTGTGGCCACCAATCCGACACGCTGAACGCGCCGAGCCATCATCATCGCCCATGACTTGGCGAACCAGTAACAGACGAGATCGACGGCATCGGGCACCTCGGGCCAAGCGCGGCGCAATGCCAGCGTGTATTCCTCACCCAGTTCACCAATCATCCTGTTGGTGCCAAGAAACGGCGGATTCCCGATAACCACGTCCGCCTCGGGCCACTCCGCCCGCGTGCCGTCTTCATTCAGCGCCGCATCCCGGCATTCGATCGTATCCAGCGGCCGAAGGATCGGGTTCCTCGTCGCATCGAAGCCGTTTCTCCGCATCCACTGGATCTCGCCGATCCAGACCGAGACGCGTGCCAGCTCGGCGGCATAGGGATTGATCTCGATCCCCAGCACGCACTCCGGTCCGACGCGCGGGAAGCCCCGCGGCAACCCGAGCGCTTCGGCGTCGAGGTTGGCGCGGTGTTCGATGTCCTTGAGCGCCCGCAGCGCGACGTAGAGGAAGTTGCCGGAGCCGCAGGCCGGGTCGAGCACGCGGAAATTCGCCAGTCGCTCGATGAAAGCCCTGTGGATCGCCTCGGCGTCGTTGAGCGCCTTGGTGCGCCGGGCCAATTCCGCGCCGCGCAGCAGCTTGTCCTTCGTCTGCTGCGGCGCGCCCTCGATTAGCGCGGTCATCTTTGCCAGCGCCTCGGCCCATTCCGCTTCCAGCGGCTCGATGATCGTTGGCCGGACAATCATCATGATCTTGTCGCAGTCGGTGTAGTGCGCCCCCAACTGGCTGCGCTTGCCGGGATCAAGCCCCCGTTCGAACAGCGTGCCCAGGATCGAGGGGTCTATTTGTGACCAATCGCGTCGAGCCGCCTGGCGCAGCTGATCGATGTCGTCGGCGCTCACCGGCAGGACATGATCGTCTTCGAACAAGCCGCCGTTGAACCAGTCGATCGCGGTGAAGCCAACCTTGCCGCCCTTGTGTGCCATCGCGCCAAACAGGGTGCGGGCATTTTCGGCGAACTGTGCCGGGTCATGCCGGCTGACCTCCAGCATCCGGGTGAACAATTTGTCTGGCAGTAGCCCGACATCTTCGGCGAACATGCAGAAGACCAGCCGGTTGACGAAATGCGCCACCTGATGGGCCTCATGCCCGCGGTCGCGCAGTCGCTGGGCCAGGCCGGCGAACTCGCCGGCGGTTTCCTCCGTCAGCTCCTGTCGGGACTTCCTTGGCCTAAACGTCTCAGGATCGACGAAAGCCGCCTTGAGCCGATCGCGCACGGCGCCGTCGACTAGGTCATCTAGTGCGAACTCGTGCTTTTCCTGGACGGTGTTGGTCCAATTGGTCCTGATGACGATCCGGTCCATGTCGGACACGATCAGCAGTGGCGGGTTCTCGAGCGCGACCGCGTATTGCAAGAGTTGATTGTAGGCCTTGTCGAGGTTGGCGTGGCGGCCTTTGTATTCCCAGGCGAAGCAGCCCCTGCGCCAGACGTCAGCCCAACCCTCTCCGCCGCTGGTCTTGCTCGCCCCCTTTTCGAAGGTGAACCAATCTCCAGTACGATCCGCGGAAACCGGGTCGGGCACTTTGAGAAGCGCACAAAAGTCGTTGAAGTGACTTTGTGAAGCGGAGCGCTCTTTCAGTTCGACGTTACGCCATTTGTCTAAGAACTCGCGCGGATCCACTTATCCCCCTTCGGCAACGCACCTACCCATCGCTACCGAGCGAATGCGAGCGAAGCATCTTTCAACAGTAAGGGCAACGTCCTCAGGCAGCTCTCGTGTTGAGTCTCTGAGCAGCCCGCTGGAGCAAGTCCGCGAGATCATCGTCCAGGTCATCGCGCCGCCGACCAAGACCCAGGATGATTTCTCCCTGCCTAAGTGGAGGAATCGCGCCGTAACTTGTCAGAGTGGTGCTCACCTGTTCGTGCCCCAGATTCTGACTCCATGCCTTGAACTCCTCCGCGCTCCTGCAGAGTTTCTCGCCCAGCCGCGCGATGGTTTTTCGAAAGCTGTGCGGGTTGAAGTAGGGCAGATCTGCGGCGGCGAATGCTGCGCGGAAGATCTTCCGAATTGGCTCCGCAGTGGACCAGGTCCCGCGTGAAATCCCGACGACGGCGAACTGGCGCACCTCATTAAGCGCCGTTCTCGTCGCAGGAAAAAGGGGCTCATCATCTCCCCAAGCATGCTCGTGCCGAAGTTCCTCGATCCAGGTTGTGATGATTTCCTCTGGCAGTGATCCGACTGGAAAGAACCATGTCCAGATCGCCTTTGAAGCCTTGGTCCGGACGGCGCGCGGATCCTGGAAGACCATCCGCTTAATCAGGTTGACGTCCTTAAGCCGGATGGAGGCCACTGCATTGTCTCTGGCTCCGGTCAGGATCGTGAACGCCAACACCGCGCGGTCGCGGCGCTGAATGATGGTTGCGCCCGGCATCTTCCGAAGTGCCAGGTCGATTTGCTCTAGCGTCGGTGCCGGTCGCTCATTGACGGCTGCCGCGGCTCGAACATCCTTCTCACTGATGCGAAAATAAGCAGTGTCCCCAAAGCTGATACGCGACCGATAGCCTGGCTGGCCGCTCAGCCAGAGGAAGAACTCCCGCAGAACTCGCATGGTCGACGCCAGCGAAGCCTTTGATAGCGGCCTGCCGGTTTGCTGGTTCTTCTGCTCTCCTAGCCACCCCTTGAAACCAATTGCTTGCTCTATGTGAAAACGGTCGAAAGGGCGCCGCTTTGTGTAGGTTTCGAAGCGATCAATGCTTGCAGCCACAGCATCGATGGAGGTTTCGTCATACCCGCGAGCCTCCTTGAGCAGCTTGAAATAGTCGTTTTTAATTCGCTCGTTTGCGGCGTTGTACCTAGCCAACGTTTGGACTCCCGTTTCAAGTCACAGTTTAGGAAGGGGTTAGCCCGCCAGCTTAGGCGTCTCTTCCGGCTCGTTTATTTCCAGGTCGAGAGCCGTTCGAAGGCTTGGCAACGATTGTGCTGAGACCCGCTTGAACATGGGCGTTCCGCACTCCGCGCAGCGGCCATTGAGCAATGCCGCCTGGCCCGGTTTTGCCGAATAAATCGCTCGCCGATCGGCAAGCGCTCGCGGGGTCTGGCAGCGGAAGCAGTACAATTCATCCGGCCGGCACCGACGCTTTTTTGATCGCCTTTTGGCTTCGAGGAATTTCCGTGCCGCACTGCCATGTATCATCAGCGGGCGCTTCGTATCGAGAGGTTCAAGGCCTTGCCGCAACCACGAACGAACAGAGTTCTTGTGGCAACCGAGGAGCTGAGCAAGTTTCTCAACCGTGTAGCTTCTGCGGGTTTTGATCAGGCGGGGATTTA
>Ga0307416_100000485_pt1 | contig 20246 bp, 18 predicted proteins | sample DK1Cmetagenome_2_FD_203821 | JGI IMG/M metagenome (GOLD analysis project Ga0307416, IMG submission 203821) | Maize rhizosphere microbial communities from greenhouse at UC Davis, California, United States - DK15-C-3 | ecosystem: Host-associated > Plants > Roots > Rhizosphere > Soil | place...
GTTGACAGCATTTACTTATTGAATACTGAAGAAGCTGCAATTGATGTTCAGACAGAAAACGATGCAAATTTCGATTACAACGGAGATAGCTACACAAGAGCATCAGTAATCTCTGCAATCAATCTTGCTTATGGCACAACAAAGGCTAAAACAACTAATAAAGATGAAACTTTATTGAAGTATGTCAATGAAATGAACGAAGAGCAAGAATTGATTTTCAAAGAAAACATAACTCCATCGGCTTAATATGTACAATCAAGAAGCAGTTGATGCCTTAATAAACCGAATTGGTTGGTCTGAATTATCTTCAGGCCTTCCATTTGAGTTGTCAGAAGCCAATAAAACAGCCGAGTCAGGCAAAATGTTTAATTGGTATCATGCGCTTGTTCTGATTGATAGCGTATATGCCGCTGTTCCAGAGGTTGAAATGGCTGAAACGGACTTTAATGATTATTTGGCAGAAGTTAGAAAACAAGCAGTTCTAAATGTGTTGTCTTCGATTCTTGATACTCATGAAGATTATGTTCCAGATCAAGATTACTCAGAAACAATAATCAACAGGCCAATAATTTTTGATGATAGTATAGGCTATTTAGTTGCTATTAAAATGATTGAATTGTACATATCTACAACTCGTTCAAATTTTAGTGAAAGAAGTGCTAAGATGAGCTATCAGGCTTTAAAAGTTGAATTAGAGGGAGCTAAAAATGACAATGGACATTTCATTGCGAAAGGTCTTATCTACAAGCTGGAACAAAGTGTAAAAAAGGCTCAAAAAATTCTTTTCCCATATAGAGTAATTGTAAATAGTCCATCAGTCTGGTAATTATGAATAATACAATTGTTAATCCAAAAGGTATCGATAAGGAAATACAAGTAATTCAAAATGCTTTGTATAAAAAATTAGGATGGCCCAAAATGGATGTTTACGGTAGAGTTCACAAAAACATTTCAAAAGACAACAAAGGGCTTACACCTGAATTTTTTATTGGAAAGGGAGAATACAAGGATGTCTTTACAAATGATTTGCAAGCTTCAAATATTTTCTTCATTGACGACGATGTTCACACTACCGATAATAGAATTTTTTATTACAGTGAAGTGAAGATAGTTTTCATGGTTGATTTAAAGAAAATTAAACCAGCAATTACACATCGAGCTGATATGGAAGTGGAAATTGAAGCTTTAAAAATTGTTAAGCAGCATCGGATGTTTCAAGTCGATGGTTTTGAGAAAGGTATTGATACGGTTTTTAAAGGTTTTAACACCGAATATGTAAAAAAACTGAATCTTCATCCTTATCATGTTTTCGCCATTACTGGCAAATTGAAGTACAAAATAAATTGTTAAACAAAAAAAATATTCATCATGGCAGTTTTTGTTAAATGTAAAAACAAAAAGAAAGACCAAAAAAATACTGGAGCTAAAGAACAGTGCTTGGAAGGTCTTACTATAAAAACAGCGGTACATATTCCTGGATTCAAATTTGAATCAGTAGAAGATGCAGAAGACATTGCAAAATGGAACGCTGCAATTGCCGCTAAACAAGTCATTCCTCTTTACGAAGTAGAGGAGCTTACACCTGCAAATACCGAAGACACTGTATTTGACGGTCGAAGAAAACAATATATCACAGCTGAGGGTAAAAAGGTGACTACTTATAACAGCTTCTTGGGTTTATGTTCGCATAATGCTCTTAAATCGTATCATAAAAAAGATTTAGGCCTTTTTGAATTTACTGAGGATGGAGCAATTCTTGGTGTTATTAATGAAGATGGATCTATCAAAGGTCAGTCAATTGTTATGAATGTAGGGAAAAGAGTTTCTGCAACAGCTGATAGACCGCCATCAACAGGTGTAACCTTAAATTACAAAGATTTCAACGAATTTGAAGACGATGGAGCGGTACTTCGCCCTGAAGGATGGGGAGCTGACGATATCTACGGGATATTTGATGTAACTCTTAACCAAGTATCTGCTTCTGCAACAGAAATTAAATTTACAGCTACTACAGGATGCGCTGGAGGTGGTGAAGAAATTACTTCATTCCTGGCTGCTGCTTTTGTATTAAAAGATACAACTGGTGGAACCGAAACGGTTTCTTTTGTTCCGGCAGACACAGAAGGCGTCTATACTATTACTGGTACAGGATTCGAGGACAATTACACACTCGGTCTTGCAGGAGTTGTTACTCAGACAGGAACTTCTTATGAAACTCCTATACCTTTAAAAATCAAATTAGGGGCATAATGAAGGCCGAGTATAAAGGGATTGTATTTGCAGAGGGCTATAATAAGTCCTTTGCAGATTTTAAGAAGGAGTTTGCTTCAACTCATGTTTTTAAAGATATCCCGTCCGCAGATCGCGAAGCAGAACTAAAAAAAGCTCACAAAATCGCTACCAATGGCAACATTTCAACAACAACTGGCAAGAGCAAAGAAGTTGAAGCCGAAAAAACTGGAGATTGATCTTTTTAAATTCATCAGAAGTATCGAAAAGGATTTGCTAGACATTCAGAAAAAAAGAATATCTGTTGACAGCGAAGATATTTTCGGAAATCCAATTGGTTTTTACTCGTACTGGACCGAAGTTATTACAAATGGCAGAAAAAAGCAGGGCGAACCATTCACAGGTATTGAAACTGGTGATTGGATGCGCGGTTTTTATATGCAGGAAGTTTCAGGAGTGTTGAGGTTTAGTTCGAAGGACCCAAAAAACCAAATCATTTTAAATAGTGAACATTGGCTTTCCGATGAACTTTTCGGTTTATCTGATCAAGAATTAAAGGAAGTAATCACCAAACGGTTACTTCCTTTTTTTATTAAGAACGCCAGAAACACCTTAGAGTTATGACTTATGATTCACTTGATATCATTCCGTATAAAGTATTTGTAAAAATCGCTGAAACCAATAATTGGAAACTACTTTCTGATACCATTACTGACGAAAAAGAATTGTACGACATCTGGATGAAACTTTATGATGAACATTTAAATCAAGAAAGTAATTCTGAAGGCAAACGTGTTTTTCGAATCAGCAAAGAAATTGACTCTTTACAAGTACAATTGAAAATTATCCTAATGAGCTGTGAAGCTTTGAGGTTTGATGTTTACGATGAATTGGTAAACCGACTCGTAAAATATGGCTATCAATTGCGATGCGATAATAATGATAATTACCACAATGATATAAACCAGATTGAAAGAGAATCGAATGCATTAAAAATTAAAATGAAGACACTCCAAAATCTTCTTCCAAAAGCTGATGCAGATAAAAAGTACAATGTTGATGATGTTATGGCTTCATACTGTACAATTCTAGGCTTTCATATTGGAGACTTCAACACCATAACTTACACAGCATTTTTCGGATATGAAAAACAGGCTAATGCAAAAGTAAAAGCAATTAAAGAACAGCAAATTAATCGTAAAAATGCCAAATAGTAAAGGAATAATCACAAGAAAGGATGTCATTGAAGAGGATGCTCTTACGTGGGGTGCCGACTATGAAAAGCAGGTTAAAATTGCTATCGATTCTAATCAGAAGTGGGTGAAATCCATAAATGATATTTATGATGCGCAGCAGAAAATAAGAGGTGCACAAAGCAATAGTGAACTTATCAAAGCGAAACAGCAAGAAGCGCTTGCAACACAGAAAGTCATTTTAGGCATTAAAGAACAAGAAGCTGCTGAAATTTCGGCCAACAAAATAAAAATTTCAGCTATTCAGCTTTCCGAGGCTGAAAGAAAGGCAAAACTTGCCGCCCAGGATGCAGAAGACAAGCTACAGAAATCTAAAGATGCCAATAGAAAGAAAACAGCAGATGAGATATTTGATCAAGGCGTTTTGGCTAGAAATTCACGAAATCAAGCAATTCTTAATTCAAAATTAGCTACTGAATATGAAAAGCTAACCGCTAAAAAGAGAATAGCTGCTATTGCTTTACAAAACCTAATCATTGCAGGGAAGAAAGCAGACGAAACGCAGGATCAATACAATGCACGTCTGCGAGTGGCTCAACATGAATTCGATGAACTTCATCGCCGAGTAGTTGCTGCAAATAGAGCAATCAGTGTTTTTAATGACAACGTTGGAAATTATCCACAAAATGCGGCACAGGGAATAAGAGACTTGGTTGAAGCTTTTGGTTTCGTTATTGGTATTGACACCTTTGTGGACATTGCAAAACAAGCATTTGACATTGTCCGAAATTTTGAGGCTGAAATGGTTAATCTGGCAGCAATAGCAGGTTATACTAGAGCGGAAATCGCACCACTTGAAAAAGATATTCGTGAAGTTGCAAAAGCATCTATTAATAGCGCAACAGACGTTGCAAAATTAGCAACTGAATTAATTAAGTTAGGATCTACTCCAGATGAGGTTTCAAATTTATTAAAACCTGTAAACGATTTATCTATTGCTTTGCAGGCAACCGCCGAAGATAGTGCAACATTGGTAAAGTCCCTTCTAAATGCATATCAGGAAGGTTCTGAAAAAGCTGCGCATTACACAGATGTTTTAGCAGAAAGTGCGAATAGATCTGCATTGGATTTTGAAGGTTTGCGAGATTCATTTTCTTATGTTGCTCCGGTTGCAAATACTTTAGGAATTTCGGTTGAAAAAACTGCGGCATTAATCGGTACTCTTACTGACAACGGTATCAAAGCTGAAAGCGCTGGAAGATTGCTTGCTACAGGATTGGGAAGACTTTCTACTCAAGGTTTGACTTTAGAGCAGGCTCTCAAGAAAATTACTGATGCTCAGAAAGCGAATAAGTCAAGCATGGATGTGCTAAATATTGCTAATAAATTATTTGGCGGTGAAGCTGGCAAGTTAGCGCTGATTTTAGCTAACAATACTCAGAAAATTGACGAAAGCACTAAAGCTTATGAAAGCAGTAGCGGAGCATTGGCAGAGCTAACTGAAAAACAATTAAAGTCTATTAATTCAGAGTTAGAAGTTCTTTCATCTGCTTGGGAAGAGTACATATTAGACAACAACGAAGCTATTGGTGGAACAAAAGCAATGACTTCTGTTTTAAGTTTCCTTAGTTCTAATTTGAAAGAGATCATTGATCTGGCAGTTCTAGCAGGTTCACTTTGGCTAACGTATAAAGCAGCTGTTTATTTAGCACAGATCCAAACTAAACTATTAGCATGGGCAACAACATTAAGTACTGCCGCGACAGTTGAAAATACAGTTGCGGTCGAAGCAAATTCTGTTGCAACGGCTCAAGCGGCCGCATCAACTGATATATTGATAGCTTCACATGCCGCAAATGTCGCTGCTATGAATGCAGCCACTGCTTCGACAAATAAATTGACAGCAGCTTTGAGAGCTAATGCATTGTTTTTAGTAATTGCAGCTTTGGCAACAGTGATTTATTTCTACAGTAAGTTCACCAAATCACTTGAGGAAATAAATGATGAGACTAAAAAGAGTACCAGTGAATTTCTTAAAAATAAAGATGCTGCCATCAAGAGTGGCAAGTCAATTAATGATTTGTCCGACCGTTATGACGAATTAACGAAGAAATCCAAATTAAGTAAGGACGAGCAAAAGGAACTTAATCAAATTATAAAAACATTATCTGATACAGTTCCAGGAGCGGCTACTGCTTTAGATAAGTACGGAAATGTAATTGCAGTTAATACGGAGAAGACACGCGATTATGTTAAAGCCAGAAATGAAATGATTAGAGCTGAAAATGCATTTAAACTTGAACAGAATATTCAACTGTTGGCGGATTTACGAAAAGAGCAGGACAATCTTAATTTTCGAGGCAATAAGTACAATTTGGTGCTCATGGAGTATGGTAATATCATGAACAAAAACGGAAAATTAATGCTTCAAAGCAATTCTTTTTTCAAGGAAGATAGTGAACTTACCAAAGAGCAGTTGGCATTATACGCTAGAAAAAAATTCCAAAATGAAGAAGCTATTGCAAATACTATCGCCCACATAAATGCACTGAGAGGCTTAACCGATGCCCAGAAAGCTGCAATAGCATTAAGAGAAAAAGAAGCAAAAGAACAGGCTGCCAATGCACCAAGGACAATTGAAGTTATTGATGCAGAAATAAAGGCTTTGGAAGATTCAATTAAGTTGCTTTCAGATAAAACTGGCCGAGAGGGTAATATAGTAAAAGCGAAAATTGCTGCTTTAAATAAAGAGCGAGATTTAATTTATAACAACAATAAAGCTCAAGATAAAGACAATGAAAAGTTAGTTAGAAAGCAATTGGAACAGCAGAAACGTGTACGAGATGCAATATATAACCTAAACCAATTTCGTCTCCAAAATGCCATTGATATTAATCAATCAATTATTGAGAATGAGCGAAAAACAAATGAGGAAAGAATATCCGCTTATACCGAAAATGAGCAGTTGCGCCAATCTAAAAATCAAGAAACCTTAGAGTATGAACTGTTCAATAATGCATTGGAGGGTAAAGAACTTGAAAAGCTAACCGCATTTAAACGTAAACTTTTCTTCAAATCGGTAAATGATAGAATTGAAGCTATAACTGCAGGCAAAATTGCGGTTGAAAAACTAACTGCTGCTGAAACTCTTCTGCTAGAAAAGTATAATGCTGAGAAAAAGAAACTTGATCAGCAAGCTTTAAAAGATAAGCAGACTATTATTGATAGTGAAGTTGACATTTTACGAAAAAAAATGGACTTGGAAATGCTTCGAGAAGACACCAAGCTTCAAAAAGCATTGCAGACAGAAAATGAACTTTACAATGCTTCTCTTTCCAAATATTCAGATCTTGAGAAAGCACAAGAGGAACATGAAAGAAGAATTCTTGAAATAAAAAAAGCTTATGCGAGGGAAGGTCTGCAGGTCCAAATTAAAGCAATTGAGGATCTTTTAAAATCTCAAGAAAGAGTTCCGGAAAATGAAAGACTATCAGCAGAGAAAAGGGCCGATATCGACAACGAGCTTGCGAGACTAAAAAAGGAAAATTCCGATTTAGAAGTTGAGAACAATGATATTGCCAATCAGAAAAAATGGTTTTTTGACTATGAATATTTTCAAAAAGTAGAAGATCAATCAAAGCAATTAAGCCAAACCTTAATTGACCTGGCATCTGGAATATCTCAAAGTAAAATTCAAAGCATAGAAGCCGAACAGGCAAAAAACGATGAATATTACTCTAAACAGATTGAATTAGCAAAAGATGATGAAAGAAAAAAGGATCTACTTCAGAAAGAACGCGACAAGAAAAATGATGACCTAGAAAAGAAGAAGCGTAAAGAGCAGACAAAGCAGGCAGCGTACAATAAAGCTCTAGCAATTGCAGAAGCCTCAATGAATACTGGTAAAGCTGTTACAGCAGCTTTGACTGCGGGTCCTGGTATTGGTTTGGCGCTGGCAGTAATTACTGCAGCAGTTGCAGCTGTGCAATTGGCTGCTATTGTAGCGACACCGCTTCCAAAATATAAGGATGGCCGTAAAGGTGGACGCAAGGAAAAAGCTGTAATTAACGATGGAATCGGACCAAACGGTCAATATGTTCAGGAGGTAATCGAGCGTAAGACAGGTCAAATTGAAATGCCCACTGGAAAAAATAGAATTGTGCAATTGTATGAAGGAGATACAGTTCATAAATCTGTTGACGACTTTAACAAAATGCAGAGAGCTTCAGTAATGGCCAGTTTAAATATGGAAGGCAGAAAAATGACTGATTTCCAAGCTAGCCAATATTTTGAAGCTTCTTATGGCAAAGAATTGCTTGAGGAAATGAAACTTACTAGGAAGTCTATTGAAAAACAAAAACCGATTGTTCTTGCTAGTGAAAAAATTGATATTCCTCATTCGATTTGGGCATCTAAAAACATTAACTGGAAAAACTGATGGGAAATATAAATCCACAATTAAATGATCGCGTTCAGTACATCCTAAAAAATAAGTATTTAGGTGAACTTGTAATTATTGAACCCATAGGTTGGAACGACGACGAAAAGGAATATGCTAGACATGAGACTTATCACGGCATATTTCCCAAATTCTCCAATTCGCTAACATTTGTAAAAGAAGGGGCTTCCTATATAAATACCGTAAGAGATATTTATGGCGTAATGGCGGAAATAGAGCTCATTAGAAATGAAAGGCATCCAAAAACTGATGTTTGGACTTTAACATATAGCGGATATTTGGATTTGTCAACTTGGAATAAAAAGGATGGAACAGTGCTAATAAAATTTAACTCAGGAGGTCTTGAGCAAGATTTAAAAGCAAGAGATTCTGAAGTAGTTGAAGTAGATCGCACTAAAACATTTGACGACAGCGTGATACCTGAATTGAAAACAGTAAATGTACAGTTAGACGGAAGGAGAATATTTCTTCAAACTAAGTTCAATACTATACTTAGCGATAATACTGTGAAGCTGGTTAATACTTCTTCAGATGGTAATACAAGGGGATGTACTGCCAGCGTTCCAATGGCACTTACCAATAAATCGCACGAAGCTGCTCAAGCACCGATAACGGGAAGTTTGACTGGCGACAATTCGTGGGGAAGAACCGGAAATGGCGAAGTATCAAATATGTTTTTTGCCATATCTGATAGAGACCGAGAATTAAAGATTAAGATCAAGTTACAGTTTAAAATTAATATAGAAGTATTTGATGATATTGATACTTTCGTATTTTATGTTCGATTAGCTACATACAAAAATGCAGGGGATTTCAATTTTAAGAGCCATAAAATTCTGTTTGAAAAAAATGCTTATTCAGATCTTCAGCAAAAAACTTTTAACGTAACGTTTAATGACACTGTCCCTGTACTAGCTAATGAAAGTTTGGCCTTGGTTTTTGACCAAAATACGGATTTCCGAAACACTTCATCACAAAGACTAGAAATCAGAGCTGAAAGTGTTATTTGTAGTATGGAAGTTGACGAAGATAGTTTTGAGGAAAAATCTACTACTAAAGCAATTTTGGCGCATGAATTGGCTGATAGACTAGTGACGATTGCCACAAATAGAGAAAATGTTTTCTATTCGGATTATTTTGGCAGGAAAGATTTAGGATATCCAGTTGATGGTAAAGGTGCATATATCGCTTTTACACACGGATTTTGGATCCGTCAGTTTGATAAATATCCTATTCCACAGGAAGAAACAAGTACACAACCTAAAATAACTAATTTATTTAAGCCTTTATCTACATCATTTAATGAGTTTACCACTTCAACAGAAGCCATATTGAACATCGGTGTTGGTATAGAAAATATTGGTAATAAAGAAAGAGTTAGGATCGAAGAAAAAAGTTTTTTCTATAACAAAAATGTAACCATTAGGCTTCCAAATCAGGTTCAGAAAGTAGATAGAAAAGAGGCTACAACTAAATATTATTCTTCAATCCAGATCGGTTATGAAAAAGGTGGTGACTATGAAGAAGCTTTTGGGCTTGACGAGTTTAATGTAAAATCAAATTTTTCAACCTATATCTCTAAAGTGCCTAACGTATATACACAAATCTCTAAATATAGAGGAGACAGTTATGGGATGGAGTTTGCAAGAAGAAAGCCAAAGTCTTTGAATGATACTGAAGATACAAGTTATGATGAAGATGTTTTTTTTATGGATCTCAAACCAGCGGAAAACGGATTCTTTGTTCAAAGAAAGTGGCAAGATGATTTCCAGAAAATTCCAACTGGAATTTTTAGCCCTGAGACAGCAACAAATCTAAGGTTTTCACCTGTTAATTCCTTGTTGAGACATGGCTGGTGCATTGGTTCTGGATTAATAAAATATCCAATGAACAAAATAAAATATGGATCTTCAACAGCTAACAGGCAACTTAAAACCCAATTGATAGGAGGCAATGAATATGCTGAAAACGGTGATATTTTAAACTCTGAACTAAAAAAAGCTAGGTATCAGGCAGAAGAAATTGAATTTGAACATGTTTGTGATTTTGATGTAATGCAACAAGTAAATGGAGTGAGCATGATTCAAGGAAAAAGAATTGTAAATCTTTACGGTTTGGTTGAATTCATAAATGAAGATGGGGTCAAAGAAGCCGGTTTTCTTATGAATTTGAAACCGAACGGTGAGGGAAAATGGAAAGTATTAAAAGTAAATAGATAAAATTATGGCTTATTCAAAAATTTCAATAAAGTTTGCATTAAATATGCCGGCTCAGTACACTTACTTAAACATTGGTGAGCATACTAGAGATAAATTTTTTGTTGAGTCTTTTAGGAGCGCAAGACGAACATCGTATGAGGTTTCAACTCCAACATTACTTTCACCTGATATTTATACGGGATATATTTCTACTTATTACAAACAATCGTTCGATTTAGACCATAATATTTGGAACGAATACACTGTCGTTGATATTCCCGGAGAACCAAACTCAGGTTTTGGAGAAGTAGTTATAACAGCTAATTATCCTGGTGCAGTATTTTATGTTATATTAAACGAAGTGCCAGACGGGATATTTATAAATGTAGTTAATGAACCTGCCATTCCTGAGATTAAAATTGGCAATGTAACATTTTTACAAGCTTCTTCAAATCAGTGCCAAAATGTTAAAGTATCAGTTGATACGAGCATTCTAGCTACTAAGGTTTTAAGCCCTATTGTAATAAATCCAAATTCTGCAAATCCTTTTTCATTTGATAACTTAAGAGGCCAAACAGTTACTGTATTGGTTGAGGATTCAAATGGAAAGCAAGACAGTAAGACCGTTACATTGCCAAGCTTATTAAATGCTGGAAATTTTCAAATAGATGTAAATAATAGTCCGAACGGAGCGACTGTAATTGTTTCAAATGTCAATTCTGCTGGTCTCGCATTAGAATATTCCTTGGATAATTTAACTTGGCAATCTTCAAATATATTCTCTGGCTTAATAACAGGTGATTATATGTTATATGTGCGAGACCAATTTGGTTGTACAGTTAATAAAGCTTTTTTTGTTGACGAATTTGGAATTCAATCACCATATTTTTATATCTCAAAGTCAAATTCAATTCGTTATGCAAAGCGAGTAAATTGGGAATTGCCTGGAAACTATAAAAATGACGAAAATACACTTAGTTGTGAAGTGGATGTTGATCAAGTTTATCAAGAAGTGCAGCAGTTCCAAAGTACAGACATTATTAATACGCAGTTTAAGTCTAATTTTAAATCAATTACTGCAACAATTGTCAGAGAGAACTTGCCAGAAGTTTCTATACCTATTGAAAAGAAAAGCAATAATATTGGAATTAAAGATAAACGTGATTCAAGAAAGTATAGTCTTGAAAATGGGAAAACAGGATTGTATTTTTTATCTGGCAATACTTATGATTTTGAAAGTAATGCAATTTCCGGAACTTATACTTTAAATGGGCTTCTTCCAGAGTGGGCTGTTGCTGGAAACTACATAATAATTGGTACAGCATGGTTTATAATTGAGGAAATAATTTTTGATGATTTGAAGAATGCGGACGTTATTGTATATTCTGAAAATTTTTCGGGACCAGAAACGAATGTAATTGTCGGATCCATTTATAACAGATTCAATTACGAGGTTTATGAGTATAAAGTTTCAATGAACAGTTATACTGATCAAAAATTTCAAGTAAGATTGGTAAATGCCGATCCTAATTTTTCTACAATAACTTATCTAAGTGAGGAAATATGGTGTAAGGAAAAACATGACGACTTGATTGAGATAAGATACAGAAATACAACAAACACAGATGTTTTTTACTCTACTGGAATTGAATATTTACTTAGAATTCCGTTGACAAATATAAAAGGTAAAGTTGATGAGGAAAGCGAGTTGCACAAAACAGATACTGATGCAAGACTTTTAAATGCAGATTTATATGAAGTTGACGAGTTTGTTTTTGAACCGGTGACTAAAGAAATCTGGAGAAAAATTATGATTGCCCTTTCACATGAGAAGGTATGGCTTAATGGTGTTGAGTATGTCAAAAACGGAGCATTTTCAACTGAAGGACCTCTAGAAAAATCAAATTTATATGTTCTGACGGCCAATATGATTAAAACAGGAAATGTCTACAATTCTCAAGGCAATGTTGAATTTGGAGGTGAAGATATTGAGATACCAGGATTAATTTCTACAGAAACAGGATTTGTAAGTTATATATAAAAAGAAAGCCTCTATTTAGTTAGAGGCTTTTATTTCTTCACTGAAGGAATATGTTTCCCATCAACATATATGCTTCTGTTATCATGATAATTATGATGATGGTTGTGTATTATAGTTGTTGATTTATTTATATAAGGAGACTGCTGTTTATCAGGAAAAAAACAATTTCCTGCAAATCTCCCTAGGCGAACACATCCGCCAACAATTACAATTAAAAGTAAAAACCAAAACATCATAAAGCAAATTTATTAAATATAAGAGTATCAATGAATGCATTTTGTTATTTAGAATGATTCTAAATAAAATTTTATATTTAAATTTGTCAATAAATAATCTACCATGAGTTCTTTACAAATTTTATCCCAACAAGTCTCTTTATTGACTACTATAGTCAATGGAATGATTAATAATGCAAAACAAATTGATGGTTTACCGCCTCAAACTGTTTTAAATCCGAATTCCCTTCTACATACTTCACTTGATGGTGTAAGCCAAAAGATATCTGTTCAGCAGATCATTTCTGATATTTTAAATTTCAAATATAATAGGCTTATTTCTATTTCTGGACCAATTTCTGTTTCTGGCAATAATGTAACCATTCCTTCATCAATATGGGTGATGGAAAACGTAAATTATCAGACATTTGCTGACACAACAATTTTAACTCCGTATGCAGTTACTGGATATACCAGGACAGATATTTTTGTTGGAAATAAATTAAATCAGATTATTCGAATTCCCGGGCCCGAGACACAAGGTATTTCTCCAGCACCAAATGTCCCAATTGATACAGTATATTTTACGACTGTAAATGTTACTGATTCTACTATTGGAATGCCAACAGAACCAATATTTACTGACGTAGATTGGGGTGATATTGGAGGTAATTTATCAGATCAAATAGATTTAATAAATGCCTTAAATGCAAAATTAAATTTAGGCACTTATAATGGAACTGCCTCTGACTTAGTGTTAGGTAAACAGATTGTAAGTGCTTCCGAAAAAACTACAATCAATGATAATGATCAAGTTGGAATAGCTGACAGTGAAGATTCCAATAAAACTAAGTTTTGGAAATTTTTAACTATTAAAACAGTCATCAAAACATATTTTGATGCAATTTATTTAGGTATATCTAATGATCAAAATGTTTCTGGTATAAAAACTTTTTTGAACGGAAAATTTGCGTTAAGAAATGTTGCAAATACCTTTTCATCTTTTTTTACCCACGCAAATACAGCTTCAAGAACTTGGACTTTACCCGACAAAAACGGAACTGTTGCAATGACTTCTGATATTCCAACGAACACAGTAGCTACAGGAACACAAAACTTTTTAAGCAAATATAATAATGCTGGAGGAACACAAATTGGAAATAGCAGAATTTTAGACAATGGAAGCTTTATAGGTATTGAAACAGTTAATGCGCCAACAAAGGATATAACTTTAGGTTATAATGCTAATAGAGAAATAGGAGTTGAGCAATCAAATAACGCTACGGCTGGAAGGGATTTAATTTTAAGCGCAGGTAGAACAATAAATTATATTGACAATGCTTTGTTTGTTACATTAACTCCAAGTTTTGGACTTCCGTCTTATGGAATGTGTTCTACCCCTAGCGGTAATATTTATATTGTCACAGGTACAAATATGCTATATAAACAGACTGGAGGCTCTGGAAATTTCGTGAGCTTAGGTGCTGTTTTTACAGCAGGGCAGCAAACAAGAGCAATATGTTCAACATCTTCAAATGATTTATATGTTGCCATTAACAATGGCGATATATATAAGCAGACAAACGAAACAGGCGCTTTTGTGGCTCTTGGACAGACTGCGAGAGCATGGACTGGACTTGCTAGATTTGGAAGTGATATTTATGCTTCTGTTTCTGGAGGCGACATTTATAAACAGACTGGCGGAACAGGTAATTTTGTAGCTCTAGGCCAGACAGCAAGATCATGGGGAAGAATGGCTTCTTCTTCCACAGCTATTTATGTGGCTGTTCCTGGTTCTGGAATTTACAAACAAGTTGGCGGAACAGGTAATTTTGTTTTGCACAGTAGCCAAGCAAATTCTGGAGGAATAATAGTTTCCAATTCTAATGACATATTTATAAATTCAGGAACCGATATGTATAAACAAACCAATGAAACTGGTTCTTTTGTGGCTACAGGGTCAACAGTTACTAACAATGGTATTTGGGGTATGGCAACACACGCTAATGGGAATATTTATGCTGGAGATTTTAGTTCAACAGTGTTTATGCTGTTAAATAATGGGGCTGGATACTCAAACTTGGACGGTGGAACTTTTAAAATAAAATCTGGAACAGCTAAAGGAACAGGAAAAAGCAGGGTGGAGATTTATACGGGGCAAAAAACTGTATCAGGAACAGATATGCAGATAGAAACCCTAAGGGCTTACTACGATGAAAACGGTTATTTTGTCTATTTAGGACTTCCTACTTATGCAAATGATGCTGCAGCAGATGCGGATAGTAATTTACCTTCGAAAGCTTATTATAAAGTAACTGGAAATCGAACAGTTTTTCAAAAGCCATAAATAAAAGTAATCATTAAATACCACTACAAATGATACAAACTAAAACAGAAGTAAGCTACGGCGACAGAAGTGAGAAATCAGGGATAATTAAAATTGAAGTAAGACCAATTGAAGCATCGCCTGAAAAGACAAAATTTTTGGTTATAGATTGGGATATAACTAAGCCGGATGATGATCCTATAAACTCAAAAGAAGTTGTTTGGACAAAATACCAGATTGATATAATGGATGCTTATCTGGAGGCTAATAATGATTTTTCAGGAATGACAAAAACTGAAAAAGAATGGAGAAAAATTCAATTGGCTCTGATGATTGATACGCAAACAAATTTGCTTCCAAGCGGAAAAACAATTTATCGTTTAACTCCTGATGATTGGGAATTATGCGAAGTTTAAAAAGTTTGTTTATTGAATTCCTGCTAATGATTGTGGGAGGTGCTGTTTTTGTTTCGCTTTTTGCTATTGGAATTATTTATACTTTTTTTAAGCATTTGTTAAAATTTGATTATTCAATTAAAAAGCAGTTACAGCCAATTATTAGAAGCGTAACTCTTGCATTAGATGGTTTAGCATGTGCAGGTGCGGGAGAAATATTGAATGATGCTTTAAAAATTCAGGGAGGTATAAAGTACGGAAAATGGTATCAGACAATTTCTGCTATAACTGGATTGATTCATAAATATGACAAAGATACCTGGCTTCGAAGATTCTTAGACAGAGCTCTTGGTAAAAATCATTGCGCTGAAGCAATTTCAGAACAAGACCAATTCTACTATGAACATAATTTAAAATAAGCTTATGATGAACTCTACATAGATGTAAGAAAAGGAGTGTGTAATAAATTAATAATCTCAACTATGAAAAAAATGGAACATAGTTTTTACGAGTTACTTTCCAAGTACGGAAATGAAATAAAAGGATTGATATATGGCGCTTTCTTGTTTTTGAACATTAATACAGAAGTTGTGAATATTCTTTTAATACTAATGCTTATTGATACTTTTTTTGGTGTTGGTAAATCATATAGGTTAAAAGTAAAAATTACAATGTCTAGGCTATTAGAGGGGATAATGTCCAAAACGATGTGCTTATTTATCCCAATGGTTGTTGCTCTAGCGGCTAAAGGTTTGGGGTATGATATGAAAGCTTTACCAGATGCAATTTTGAAAGTTTTGGTAGTAGCAGAAGCAATTTCGATTGTGACCTCTTTTTATGTGATTAGGACAGGTAAAGAGCCTAAAGATGTAGATATAGTTACAATGCTTCTGACGTCAATACGAAAAGGTTTAATGAGTATAGTTTCATCGTTTCTTAAAAAAGTTGAGGATCCGCTGGAAGTGAAAAAAAAAGAATCTAATATTTAAAATATGGATAATATTACAAAAACAAGAATTGAGCAGTTACATCCTTCAGTGATTACTGAGGTGATGAAGATTATAAATGAGTGTAATGCATCATTGACAGGAAGAGCAAAAATAAGAATTACACAAGGATTAAGAACTTTTGCAGAGCAAGATGCACTTTATGCTCAAGGTAGAACGACACCAGGAAAAATAGTCACTAATGCTAAAGGCGGACAGTCGATTCATAATTATGGTTTTGCTGTAGATATTTGTTTAATAATCGATGGGAAAACTGCGTCATGGGATACTGTAAAAGATTGGGATAATGACCAAATTTCTGATTGGCAGGAATGCGTTGATATCTTCAAAAAACATGGATGGAACTGGGGTGGAGACTGGAAAACTTTTAAAGATCTGCCACACTTTGAGAAAAAAGGTTTCGGCGACTGGAAAGTTCTTCAAACTAAAAAAAGGGATAAAAATAATTATATAATCATTTAACCATGCCGATAAATTTATTTCACAACAGTATTAAAGAGTCTTTAAAGTATTTAGGATGGATTTTGCTTTTTCTTTCAGTTTGGTTTAAAGGTTGTTCGAGTGAGGCGAAATCAGTAAAAGAAACTAAAATTAAAATGCCAGAGGCAAAAGCAGTTTTTGAAACTCAGAAACCAGAACAAATGCCTATTATTTTAACCCAAAAAAGCAAACCTGTTTATTTGAATAATCCTATAAATGAAAGTTTGCTGGAAGAAAATGAAAAGCTTAAATCGGATTATTCTAAAATGAGTGATTCACTAAAAAGCAAAGCCTTTGATAAAGCTATTGAGCTGAATCAGTTTTCATCAAAATTTGAAGATGAAAATATGCTTTTAAACATTAATGGAACTGTTCGCGGTGAAGTGCTTGGAATCACACCAAGCTACATTATTAAAGCAAAAGAAATACCTATTCAGATAAAAGAGAAGCAAACTGTTTTTCGGTTACTGGGAGGCTTAGAATTGGGAAACAATCTTCAATTAAACAGTTTCAAATCAAAAGGAAATTTAATGTTTCAAAATCGAAAAGGTAATATTATCTCAGGATCTTTCGATACTAATCAAACAGTTTGGATTGGTTATAATGCTTCAATATTTGAAGTTAAAAGATAACCAATTAATAATTGAAAAATTCTAAGGAGGTGGAATAAAAAAATGTCCTCCAAACTAAATAAAACTTCCTACAGTATTTATTTTTTGACAGCAATAAAGCCACAGCGTTTGGAGGACGAAAGTCTTTCTCGTGCTGTGGCTTTTTGCGTCATGTTTTTAATACTGTAGGAAGTGCAAATATAAGACTTATGAAAAAAAGAATAAAACAAAAAGCATTTATAAATAAAGAAATATTTATAGAAAACATCAGACAAGATTATGATAAAATTAAATTACGATTGGTTAAAAAGCCATGATTATCCAAAATGCAACGGACTGAAAGTATTTGGAACATTTGTTTGTGGTGGAGGTTCAACGATGGGATATAAATTGGTGGGATATGACCATTTAGGTGGTGTAGAAATTGATAAGAAAATGGCAAAAGTGTACATAAAGAATCATTCTCCAAAATATTTTTATTTAGAGGATATCAGAGATTTTAATGAGAGAGAAGATCTTCCAAATGAACTTTATAATTTAGATATTCTTGATGGTTCTCCTCCTTGTAGTACATTTTCTATGAGTGGTAAACGTGAAAAAGCTTGGGGAATTGAAAAAGTTTTTAAGGAAGGTCAGAAAAAGCAAGTCTTAGATGATTTAGTTTTAGTTTACTGCTCAACAATTGAAAAACTCAAGCCAAAGGTTGCAATTCTTGAGAATGTGACCGGAATTGTTGCAGGTAAAGCTAAAAAATATACAATAGATATCGTTGAGAAACTAAATAAAATAGGATACGATGTTCAGATATTCCAATTGAATAGTGCAACAATGGGCGTGCCTCAAGCTAGGGAGCGTGTGTTTTTTATTGCGAGAAGAAAAGATTTAAACTTTAAACCAATTGTTTTAGACTTTCATGAACGGCCCATTTATTTTGGAGAAATTGCTGATAGAAATTCTACTACACATAAACCATTATGGCCTTCCATATCTAAAAGGTGGGATTATATAGATGTTGGGGATCAATGTTTAAAATTTGCAGATTCTAAGTATCGAAAAAAGAATACTTTTAATGCATTTTTCAATACTATGATACTATATGATAATGTTGTAGCTCCAACTCTCACAAGTGCTGGCACTACTGTTTATTTTAATGAGAAAAGAAATCTCAATGATATTGAATATAGAAAAATGAGCAGTTTTCCAGAAGATTATGATTTTGACGGACTTGATGCAAGGTATATTTTAGGCATGAGTGTTCCTCCATTAATGACTGCACAAATTGCAAATGCGATAAAAGAACAATGGTTCGATTAAAAAAATAGAAAGCTGCACATACATGCGGCTTTCTATTGCTATTTATGCGAATTTATTTTGTAAACCTTTAAGACGTTCAAATTGTCTTTCTTCTTCTCCAACAGCATAATGATTTTTTACCATTGAGATTGTTTTATGTCCAGCCATCTTGGCGGCATCTTCCATAGAAAGCATAGCTGTAGTCTCATCAAGATTTAAATGTTTTAGTGCATAAAAATCCGCCTTTATATTTAATTTGTCTTTAATATGTGTTTTCCAGCGCCTATTAATTTGTTCTCGGCGAATCTTCTGTTGTCCTGGCTTTAAACCAACTGAAAAAACATAATCTGATTTGTTACTATTATATAGAGATTTGATCCAAAATTCTAAAGCTACATCTTTTATGACGCGATTCACCCATTTATATTGTTTTCCTTTTTTAATAAAGACCTGGTATTTCTGCTGCTCTAAATTTACGTCTTCAACTTTTAAATTTAAGAGTTCTGTGATTCTTCCTCCTGAATGGAAAAATAAAATTGTAAATCTCCAAAAGTCAGGAAAATTTATTTTTAAATGATCGTTAACAAGTTTTCTTTCTTCTTCAGTAAGAATTTCACGAATCTTTGTTTCATGAACACGTTTTTGAATTTGCAACACGATATCATTTTCGACTGCTTCAAATTCTAACAGTTCTTTAAATAGAGTTGATAAATACCCACGATATTTATTGAATTTGTGAGCAGAGAAATTATCTTCCGTTTTTTCAAGATGATCTAAAGTAAAGCGAATATGCTTTCTTTTTACTTCGCAAATCTTTAATCCATGGTAATTGAGTTGCTCAACAGCAGGAATAAACTTTGCTAGCATATACTTTATGTCTAAATATGTACTGTCTGCTACTTTTATGCTTTTGTGGGCTAACTGTAGGGCAACAGTAAAAGGAGTCTCAGGACAAATTTCTGTCAAGTATCTTTCTTGAAAATTTGATTCTTGAACTTTTTCAATCATGTATTTTTTCGTGATTGGATTAAATCCTTGTTCTTGGAATAACTTCGGTATTTCTTCCAATAGCAATTTTGCTGCAGCTTTTCGATCCTCTAAAGTTTTGAACTTGTTAAGCTTTTTTCGGAAAGGAAATCCTTTTGGGTACTTTTCTTTGAAAGCTGGATCAAAGAAATCGCATTGGACATACCAATTTTTCTTTAGAGCAGCTTTAGCGGTAGTTGACTGCCAATTTTCTGGTGAAACCCACACTTCTGTGCATGAGCATCCGTTCGGTAAGATTTTCATTGATTTGTAGTTTACATTGCCGTTTACATTGTCGTTTACTGTAACTACACGGTTTCGAAAGTGAAGTGAAGAAAACTTAAAACCCAAATTGGGAGTGGGTTTTAAGCTATTTTCTTCCTAGTAGCGAGGACGGGAGTTGAACCCGTGACCTCAGGGTTATGAATCCTGCGCTCTAACCAACTGAGCTACCTCGCCTGGACTGCTATCATGAATTCCTGATTGCGGGTGCAAAGATAGAAATAATATTAAAGCATACAAGCATAAAATGAAGAAAAAAAAATATTTTTAAAAATGCATTGTTTTTGGACATATATTCTTATATTTCGAAAAAAATTAAAGTAGCACATGGAGTCAAAAATACGTTACGAAATAGAGTTTCCGATTAATTCTTCGCCACAACTATTGTATCAATATATATCAACGCCGTCAGGTTTACAAGAATGGTTTGCTGACAATGTTAATTCGAGAGGTGAATTTTTTACTTTTATCTGGAACGATTCACAGGAGAG
>Ga0307416_100000486_pt1 | contig 20232 bp, 15 predicted proteins | sample DK1Cmetagenome_2_FD_203821 | JGI IMG/M metagenome (GOLD analysis project Ga0307416, IMG submission 203821) | Maize rhizosphere microbial communities from greenhouse at UC Davis, California, United States - DK15-C-3 | ecosystem: Host-associated > Plants > Roots > Rhizosphere > Soil | place...
AGTTGAATCGCGGTTGGCCGCCACTCACTTACGAGTCGTCCCTCGGAAATCTCAGCATCAGAAACAAACCCGCTGATAACTGCAAAAACGCAAACCGTACGACTTCTCCACTGGAATCAGGAGCTCACCAGCGACGCGCTGCGGCAAAGAGCGTAGCAGCAAATCTCACCACACGTTGAAGCATAGCTTGTCTTAGCCAACTTCTTTTGTTAGTGCTGCCGGTGTCCGAAGGATAATGAAAGGTTAGCCATGAAAACTTCAATTCAAGGCGGATTCGTGGTGGCGTTTAATGGGACACAACACGAAATCATCAAGGACGGTATCGTCGTCTATGATGGCAGTCGAATCGAATTTGTCGGCAAAGACTCGTCTCAAGCCGTAGACAGAAAGATCGACGCCAAAGGCTGCCTGATTTCACCGGGCTTCATCGATACTCATTTCCATTCGGGGATTAATGCCAGCGATTACATTTTGAATGATTCAACCAAGCTAGATTTTTTTGCCGCCAATTATCTAGCTCACGGCGGGCCGACCCGTGAAGGCGCTCATTCCGCTCATTTAAAGGATGTCGATGTTGGCCAACGGTTTTCGTTGATCCATCTATTAAAAAGCGGAGTAACGACTACTTTCGAGATCGGCGGTCCGGGCGGAGAGCCGGAGCGGTTCGTCGACATGGTCGACGAGGTCGGCATCCGAACGGCCACTGGCCCGAGCTATAAGAACGTCAGTTTTTTTCACGACCCGGAGGGCCGGTTAGAGTACGACTGGGATGAGAGCCGCGGCAGCGAAGGCTTGAAAAAAGCGCTCCAGTTCGCAAAGCAATTTGATGGGGCTTGCAACGGGCGCATGACTGCTATGTTGTTTCCCGGGCACGTGGATTCCTGCACACCGAATCTGCTCAAGCAAACTAAAAGAGCGGCAAACGATGCCGGTGTTCAAATCCAGATCCATGCGACGATAAATCTATTTGAATTCCATACGGTGATGCAACGGGAACGCTGCACCCCTATCGAGTTGCTGCAAAAGATCGGCTTCCTGGATTCACAGGTTTCTCTTTCGCACTGTATCTTCATCAGCGGCCACAGCTGGCTTGCCTACCCGTACGGCAATGATCTCGAAATTATTGCCGATTCCGGCGCTTCGGTCGCTTACAGCCCGCTCAAATACCTGAAGCTAGGTATCACCATGGAGTCCTTCGACCGGTATCTTCATGCTGGGATCAATATGGGAATTGGAACCGACACGTTCCCCAAGGATATTCTTTCGGATATGCGTTACGCTGCGCTCGCCTCGCGCGTCGCGGATAAGAGCTTCATGTCCGGCCACCCGCGAGACGTCTTCAATGCGGCGACGGTAGGCGGGGCCAAGATGCTCGGGCGCAACGATCTCGGAAGACTGGAAAAAGGTGCAAAAGCCGATATTGCGATTGTCAATCTCCGCGATCTCACATTTGGAGCGGTGCGCGATCCTATTCGATCGTTGATCGAAAACGCCGTCAGCCGTGATGTGAGAACCGTCATCGTCGATGGCGAAACACTGGTGGATAATTATAAGTACCTTCGCCTGAATGAGGAGGAGCTGCTCGACAGAGTTCAGGCAACAGGGGAACAAGTCTGGGACAGTGTTCCCAAATGGCATTGGACGGGAAAAACTATTGATGAAGTGGTGCCGCCAAGTTTTAAAATGAAATAGCTGTTAAGGGCCTGCGAGGCGACCTAGCCAGAACATGTTCTCACTTGCACACGGCAGGATCTGGTCGCCGAAACCAGAAGCCATATTGCCGGCCAGACATCGACAAGGTCGCAGTTTAGCGGCCAAACCTCTATATTCAAGCCGTTCCATTAGAATCGCGTGCGCGCTAAACCTTAGTTCATCTTCGGTTGAACTCTCATTCGAGGAAAGATATAGCACAGACAACCAGTCCAACTGAAGGAGTAAATCGTGTCCGACCTATCAGAGCTCAAAAAAAAGCTGGCGATGTCTTCCCGCATGTTGTTTAACGCCGGATTAGTCGATTACAGTGGTCATATCAGCGCGCGTATTCCCGGTTCGGATCACCTTGTGATTCTGCCGCACCCGGTCAGTCGCGCTACCGTGAAACCGGACGACATGGTGATCACGGACTTGGATGGCAAATTGATCGAAGGCAAGTACAAAGCCCCCTCAGAGGTTAATATGCACGCGCGGGCCTATAAAGCCCGTCAAGATATTCAAAGTGTCGCTCATCTGCACAATCATATGGTTGCCACCCTAAGCATGGTCGACAAACCGTTCTATCCGGCATCTTCTAATCCCGGCGCATTTTTTGGCCCGGGGCGCTTGCCGGTTTACATGGATCCAGCACTGATTCATACGATCGAGCAGGGCGACGCCGTGGCAAAAACGCTGGGGACGGCGGACGCTGTCATGCTGCGCGGCCATGGCTCGATGGTCGTGGCCCACTCGATCGAATGGGTATTCGCCGGATGTGTGGACTTGGAAGAAGCCGCGTCGCGATTCTATAAAGCTTCGTTGCTGGGCCCAGTCATGATTTACAACGAGGATGAGACCCAGAGAGTGATGAAACAGCGCCGCAAAGACTCGGTGGTTCAGAAAATCTGGGATCACAATGCTGCTAAGACAGAGCTCGCCGGTCTGATGAACGGGATCTAAACTACACACGATCGCCGGTTCGAAGCGCATAATGGGATTGTGATAGGCCGCCGGAGCCCGATAAGCCGGTTCATTGTCCTATGCTCCAACGGATGTCGTCCCCTTCCCGCGCTTGGACGTGAATGAAGAGTTTAACTCGGGCGTAAATCTGCTCTTGCGTTTACTGGGAGCGCCACCTGCAGTCTTGGACACTTTTATGATGATATTTGTTGCGCGGAAGAAACTCGCGTGATATAGCTGGCGATTCAATTTCACCCAGGAGTGTTTCCGCACATGTACGATGATTTTCTTGCAAGAATCCTTGAGCCGGATGTTTTTCTTCCGGCTCAATTCTATGGCACCGGAGGCCTGTCACGTCAGCTCGACGGTGAGAAACGATTGATGATCGCTATTTTGAAGGACGCGGTCGAGTGTCTCGATAAGTACCGGGGCGCGCGAAGTAGTTTAGGAAGTACTCAGTATCAGAATGCCTTGGAATGGGTCCAGGATGAAGGCACCGACTGGCTGTTTTCGTTTAACAATATCTGCGATCTTCTAGGGTTTGATCCCGATTATCTTCGAAAGGTGCTGATCAAAAAAGAAGCTAGACACGCAAATCCCGTCCGCGGGAAGATCTATTCTTTTCCGATGGGTAGTGGAGCCGGCGGAGGCTCACCGGCGGCGCGCTCGTAAATTATTCAGCTCTTCTTTTGCGGTCTGCCCACGTGCAGAGTTTTCGCCGAGGATCTTGATTGCCTTTTCAAGATCGGCCATGGCCCGCTCGTCTTCGTCCTGTAGCAGCAAGGACCGAGCCCTATAGTAGTAGGCATCTCCAAGCCGATCTAGGTTCCCGTAGACGATGCCAAGCCGGGCAGGAGGCTTATCCCATAATGGTGAAAGCTGCTGGGCGTTCAGATATGCGCCTGCTGCTCCCCGTAAGTCATTTTGTTTTTCAAGTAGCTCTCCAAGATACAAATAATTAAGCGGTTCCTTGGGCTCCATGGCGGTGGCCCGATCAAGTATGGTACGGGCCGCGCCGAAATCGCCAGACGCGGTGTATAGCCGGCCGAGGTCGCGGCACAAACCGGGGTCTTCTGGATTGAGTGTCAGCGCCTTCTCGTAATTCGTCTTGGCTTGTGAAAGCTGGCCCTTTTTATGCTGCGCCAATGCTAGAAGATGAAGCGCTATACCTTCTGACGGAGATTGCGCGACCAATTTTTGATATTCGTCGATCACCTTGTCAGTTTCTTGCCGCTCTAATCGAATAAGAACCTGTATCCTTTTAAGCTGATCAAGACTTTCGGATTTACTCTGAACAGTGCCGAGTGAGCGAATGACCAATTGAACGTTAGCAATCCGTTCCTGGGTTACTGGATGCGTCAGCATATAGGCCGGCACGTCTATCGGATTTAAAGATCGCTCCTGATCTAAGGTCTTGAGAAAGCCAAGCGAACCCGCAGGGTCATAGCCGGCCGCTGTCATATAGCGCACACCCAAAGTATCCGCTTCCATCTCCAATTGTCGGCTATATGCGATTTGACGAGTAGCAGAAACGGCTTGGCCAACGACGCCGGCAGCTTGCGCGCCGGAGCCGCTCCGGGCCAACAGAAGCATTCCCACCAAACTCAAAAGTGAAATCGCATCGGGGCCGGAGTGGCGCGCCATGTGGCGCCCTTTAACGTGAACAATCTCATGTCCCATGACTCCGGCGATTTCAGACGTGCTCTTCGCTCGTTCGATAAGGCCGGAGTAAAAGAAAACCGAACCACCAGGCACTGCAAATGCGTTTAGCTGGGGGTCGGCGATAACAAAGAATCGGTACTCGAAAGGTTGCGGGCCCATGACTGAGAGAATCCGTTGGCCGATGCTTTCGATATACCGTTCGATCTCAGGATTGTTGATGTACGTAAAATGTTTTTTTGCCTCACGCCGAAATTCGCGGCTGATCCGTGTCTCCTCATCTTCACTCGGAGGACTCACACTCGGAAGCGGCGAGCGATAAGAAGCGCAACCTGTAATGAAAAGGCAAAGTACGAGCAACCAGGACCACAGCTTCTGGCATCGACGACACCTGCAGGTTTGAATCACTCGAAGAGTATAGTGAGGCGGCGGACAGGGTTCAACACGCCTTCTCGGCAATGCGGAACAGTTGACGCTTCCGCATGGAGCCCATATTGTGACAGGACCAACAAATCGAGATATTAATGGCGCATAAATTCGAAGTTCCGGCCGGGAAGCTGTCCTGGCGTTGCGATCTTTCCTATCTGCCCTTCACGTGCACGGCCGAGATGACGCCGTTGGAGGACTTTATCGGACAGGATCGGGCGATTCGCGCGATACAATTCGGCCTCGGCGTCAACAAACCGGGCTTCAATATTTTTGTGACCGGGCTTACTGGTACCGGGAAAACCAGCATCATCAGAGCCTTTCTCAAAAAAGCAACGGCAGAGCGCGCGCCCATCGATGCCAATGCCGAATCGCCTGCGGACTGGTGCTATGTCTATAACTTTAACGATGCGGATCGTCCGCAGATTATCAAGATGCGCCGAGGCTGGGGTAGAGTCCTGAAGGCCGATATGGAACAGCTGATTCAATATCTGCAAAGGGAAGGCAGAAGGGTGTTTGAAGGCGACGAATTCGCGCGCGATCGCCAGTCACTATTACAAGAGTTGCAGCACAAGCAACAAGGCATCATGGAGCCGTTGATGGCCGAGGCCGAGAAAAGCGGCCTCACACTGCGAATGACTCCGTCCGGAGTCGCGCTGCTGCCGATGAAAGAAGGTAAACCGATGCAAGAGGCCGATTACCTCGCGTTGCCGGCTGAACAGAAGAAGGGCCTGGAGGACAAGCGTACTGAAATCGGCAAGAGGGTCGAAGAGACTTTGCGCGAAGGGAAGAAAGTAGAGCGCGAGATCAACCAAAGGCTTGAAGAACTGGAAAGAAAAGCCGGCGAATTTTTAGTTGCGATGCCGATAGCTGAGATGAGAGAAAAGTATCGTGACAATCTGAAGCTCTTACGATACTTCGACGGCGTGCGCGACCATATTCTAAACAGTTTGCATCGCTTCCAGGCAGCCGAGCCTGATCCGGCCGCGGCGCAGTTGCTGCCCGTTCAGATGGCGGAGCCGGCAACGGACCCGTTCCTTCCTTATCGGGTAAATGTCATCGTGGATAACAGCGCCATCCAAGGTCCGCCAATCATCGTCGAGACCAATCCCAGTTATCACAACCTTTTTGGTGTGGTTGAAAAAAAGCCTGTGGTAGGCGGTTACGTGACTGATTTCACGCTCATCAAAGCCGGTTCTATGAGCAAAGCCAACGGCGGCTACATCGTTCTGTATGATCGTGATGTCCTGGCCAATGCGGGTGTCTGGGAAGCACTGCTGCGGGTGATCAAAAATCGCGAGCTGCGGATCGAAGAGCCGGCAGCCTTTTTTGGTTGGGCGCCGCCCCAGGGATTAAGGCCTGAGCCGATCCCTACCGATACCAAAGTCATTATTATCGGCGATCCTCACCTGTACCGCGCTCTGGCAAGCACTGATCCGGATTTCCGCGAGACCTTTAAAGTCAAGGCGGATTTTGACTTTCAAGTTGACCGTTCGCAACAAAACATCATCGCGTTCGCTTGTTTCATCAGCGACTACTGTAGCCGCGAAGGCTTGCGCCATTTCGATAGCAGCGGGGCGGCCCGAGTGATCGAGCATTGCTCCCGAATGGTCGAAGATCAGGAAAAGCTCTCTACCCGCTTTAGCGATGTCGTCGACCTGCTGATCGAATCGGACTACTGGGCGAGAAGAGAAAAAGCCGAACTGGTATCAGCCAAGCACGTCGAGCAGGCCATCTATGAGAAGACGTTCCGTTTGAACCTGCTGGAGAAGCGCCTGCAGGAATTGATTACTGACGGGACGATTTTGGTCGAGGTTCAGGGCTCCGAGATCGGACAAATCAATGGTTTGGCGGTGTACCAGATGGGCGATTTCAGCTTTGGCAAGCCGTCCCGCATCACCGCAAAAACTTACATGGGGCGGGGCGGGCTCATCAATATCGAACGCGAAGCCAAGCTCAGTGGCAAAAGTCACGATAAAGGAGTTCTGATCCTGAGCGGCTATCTCGGCGGCAAGTATGCTCAGGAAAAGCCCTTATCGCTTTCGGCGAGCGTCTGTTTCGAACAGTCTTATGACGGCGTTGATGGCGACAGCGCTTCCTCCACCGAGCTCTATGCGATTCTCTCGAGCCTCTCGGGGGTAGCGTTGAAACAGAATATCGCCGTCACTGGCTCGGTTAATCAAAACGGGGAAATTCAAGCCATCGGCGGCATTAACCGTAAGATCGAAGGTTTTTACGATGTCTGTCGGGTAAAAGGCCTGACCGGGGACCAAGGCGTGCTCATGCCGGCATCGAACTTACGCAATTTGATGTTGCGCGCCGACGTTGTCAAAGCAGTGGAAGACGAAAAGTTTTACATTTATGCGGTGCAATCGATCGACGAAGGCATTGAAGTCCTCACCGGTGTTGCCGCTGGGACGCGCAATGCCGCAGGCAAGTTTCCAGCGGGATCGATCAACGCGCTGGTTGAAGAAAAGCTGACGCACTTCGCCGAGCGACAGCGGCAGATTAACGCAGCCGGAGTTCGGCACGATCCTTCACTCACGACCGAAACCTAAGCGATTTGTTGATGGGGTCAGCCCACTGTGATTGCTCGGACTGATAAAATCGTTCCGGTCACCGGCGCGACTTGCGATCAATTCGCGTCGCACTAGAACTTAAGGAGCGGCAGCCGAAGAAATTGGTGCTCCGGTTTGCCGTGTTTGCCCTAGGAATTGATGAAATGAGGCAACCGGCAACATCCAACGGCTATTAGCCTTCGCAAAGGAGGGAAAATGGATTTTGAATTAACGGATGAGTTAGTTGCGGTACGCGATCTGGCGCGGGAGTTTGCTGAAAAGGAAGTGGCGCCGACAGCGGCCAAGGACGATCGAGAGCATGCCTTTAGAGGCGACCTGGTAAAGAAGATGGGCGAACTCGGATTCTACGGCAGCGTGATCCCGGAAAAATATGGCGGCAACGATATGGGTTTTCTTGCGATGGTGCTCATCACAGAAGAGATTGCCCGCATACATAGCGCCATGAGAGTTGCCATCAATATGCAAATCGGTCCGGCGCTCGCGTTGCTGCAGTTCGCTAGCGAAGAGCAGAAGCAGCAATGGATACCGCCTTTGGTGCAAGGGGACAGCATCGGTTGCTTTGCCATCACGGAGCCTGACGCCGGATCGGATGTGGCGGCGATGCGCACGACGGCGACACGGGACGGCGATCACTATGCGATCAACGGCACCAAACTCTGGATCTCCAACGGGCCCGTGGCCGATGGCGGTCTGCTCTACACCTATACCGACCGTTCAAAAAAACATCGCGGCATGAGCGCCTTCTATGCCGATCTGCGCCTGCCGGGCGTGACTCGAAAACCGCTCGAGACCATGGGCGTCCATTGTTCACCGCTCGGCGAGCTTACCTTTGAAAATTTTCGCTTACCTCTAGGTAATCGTCTCGGCGATGAAGGGGACGGCTTTAAGATCTGCATGTGGCAGTTAAATCAGACTCGGCTCAACTGCGCTGCCGGCGCATTGGGTCTCGCCCGCGCTGCCAAAGAAGCCGCGATTAATTATGCAAAAGAGCGCACGCAGTTCGGCCAGAAGATCGGCGAGTTTCAGATGAACCAGGACCTGATCGCGCAGATGGTGGTGCATGAAGAAGCGGCGCGCCTGCTTGTGTACCGCGCGGCCTGGCTTGCCGACCAGAAAAAACCCAACAATCTCGAGACGTCGATTGGAAAATACACCGCGTCAGAAGCCGCGGCATTTGCCGTCGATGCGGCTATGAAGATGCTGGGCGCTTACGGCTATTCCACCGAATTCCCGGTTGAGCGTTACTATCGAGATGCCAAGTCTTATCAAATTGTCGAAGGCTCCTCGAACGTGCAGAAGATGATCATAGCTCAAGACGCATTGGGATATCGGCAGGCAAACCGTGCCGCTTCATGATTTTACGTGATCAATCGTTGGATCAGACCCATATCTAAGCTGTCGCGCACGTGAGCGGCTAAGCGGTCGTATTGTTCTTCAATCGAGAACGAGCCGATGGCTCGCGAGAAATCTTTGCCCTTTTTCGCGGCAAGCTTGTGTAAAAGCGCCCAACGAAATTCATCGTTGTGAAAAAGGCCGTGAATATAGGTGCCCAGCACATTGCCATCCGGGCTCATGCAACCCTCGAGAACCGCGCACGGTTGAGACCCGCATTGAGTTACTTCGAAAGGATTAAGCATGCCCGATCCCGTCGTTAGCCCCATGTGAATCTCGTATCCTCGCACGACAACATCTTTTGCTCGCGCAAGCAGACCGCAGTCCAGCAGGATCCGGGCGATGATCTGCCGCGTTGCTTTTAATGTCACAAAGCGGCTGGTTACCGGCAAGAGCGACAAACCCGTGGCCGTTGCGACCGACGATTCGATTCGATCGGCGTCATGGATGGCCACGCCAAGCATTTGGTAGCCGCCGCATATCCCAATAATCGGTGTGCCGCCCGCCACCAGCCGGAGAATCTCTCGATCCCGAGCGGCTTCCTTCAGATCAGCCAGATCGCTGATGGTGGTTTTGGTGCCTGGCAATATGATCAAGTCTGGATCGCCAAGATCATCGCCCGCTTCGACGTAACGCAGGCCAACGCGCCCCTCGCGTTCCAGTGGATCGAAGTCGTCGAAATTAGCGATGTGACTAAGCGCGATCACGGCGATGTCGAGGCCGACTTGGGGCCGCATTTTCAATGTCCGGCGCTTTTCTAAAGGCATCGAATCTTCCTCTGGAATGTAAATACCGTGGTAGTAAGGAATAACGCCGGCAACCGGCACCCCGGTACGATTCGCCAGCCAGTCCAATCCAGGCATTAACAGCGAAATGTCGCCGCGGAATTTGTTGATGATGAATGCCTTGATATGTTTTTTCTCGGATTCATCGAGCAATTGCATGGTTCCTAACAGTGAAGCGAAAACACCACCGCGATCGATATCCGCGGCGAGAAGCACGGGAGAGTCGCAATACAGCGCCACTTCCATATTGACTAAATCCCGATCCCTGAGATTGATTTCGGCAGGGCTTCCGGCTCCTTCGATCACGACGACGTCGAAGCCGTCGCGCAGGCGATCAAGCGATTTAGTAATGGTCGCCCACAAAAATGACTTGAGCTGCGGGAAATCAGCAGCGGAAACTCTCGTCAGCGGTTTGCCTCCAACGATGATTTGGGAACGGTTGTCAGCTTCGGGTTTGAGCAGAATAGGATTCATATCGGTGCTCGCTAGAATTCCACAGGCCTCGGCTTGCACTGCCTGTGCACGGCCGATCTCTCCGCCATCCAGGGTAGCGAACGAATTCAGGGACATGTTTTGCGCTTTGAATGGCGCAACCTTTAGTCCTTGTTGTTTGAAAATCCGGCACAGCGCGGTGACCAGCACACTCTTTCCAACAGATGATCCGGTCCCTTGAACCATCAACGTTTTGGCTGTCATTTGAGTACCATTGTTCTTTGCTTTCTAGTCTAGGTTTGTTCGATTGTAGATCGGAACGGATCGCGTGGAATGAAGAAGCGTAAACCGGTTTCGGGATCTTCGACGGCCTTCATATCGACGCCGAAGAGTTCCTTGATGTTTCTCTCAGTGATAACTTCGGCAACGGCGCCGCAAGCGCGAAGCTGTCCTGAGCCTAGCAGCAGCGCCTTATCCGCGAATAGGGAAATCAGATTGACGTCATGTAAAACCGTCAAGACCGTCGTCTGCTGCTCAACGCATTGTCTCTTTAAGGCGGACAGAATTTGCAGCTGATGGTAAAGATCCAGGTGAACCGTCGGCTCATCCAGCAGAAGGATGCGGGCGGACTGCGCCAACGCTCGCGCGATCAAGACCTTCTGCTGCTCCCCACCGCTTAATGTCGTAAAGTTTCGCTTGCTAAGATGCAGCGCGCCGGTCGCATCAAGGGCTTTGGTCACTGATGAAGTGTCGGCGGTTGAGAATCTAAAGCGGGAGGCATGGGGGAACCGCCCCAAGGATACCAGTTCAAATGCGGTGAGCGGAAAATTGACTCCGATCTGCTGCGAAACATAGGAAATGGTTTTTGCCCGCTGTTTCGGCGCATAGACCTGCATTCGGCGGTTGTCGAGCAATACCTCACCAGCACTGGGTCGCAGATGTCCAAGAAGGATTCGAAGCAAGGTGGTTTTTCCGGAACCATTCGGGCCGATCAGCGCGACCAGCTCACCTGCGCCGATTGAAAACGAAATGTTTGTTAAAATCCGCTCGTTCTCGTAGTTAAAGGATAGCTCCTGTGCCTGAATGGCGATTCTCCGATTCATTTAGAAGGTGTAATCCCCGGGTTCTTTGCCGATGAGGTAAAGAAAAATAGGAACCCCGAGCAAAGAAGTAACAATGCCGACCGGCAGTTCAGCGGGAGCTATGATGATCCGTGCAGCGGTGTCGCACAGGACCAGAAAGACACCCCCGGAAAAAAAGGTAAGCGGGAACAAAGTTCTATGGTCGGCGCCGAAGATGAGCCGGATCATGTGAGGCACGATAAGGCCGACGAAGCCGATCAATCCGGCGACCGAAACCGAAATCGAAGTCAGCAGCGCCGCCAGAGTGGCGTAGAGCAACTGAATACGGTCGGTGCGGATTCCACTGCTGCGGGCCGTCTCCTCACCTAGAAGCAAAACGTTGAGCTCCGGGGCAAAATAGCAGGCGATGATCACCGCCAGCGGGACTAATCCGAGTGAAGCCCAGGTCGTATCCCAACTTGAACTGGCAAAGCCGCCAAGAAAGAAGAAGATTAGCGATTTCAGCTCTTCGCCTGCCATGAGCATGAGGATGGCCACAAGTGAAGAAAGAAAGAGACCGACACCTAAACCCGAGAGGAGCAAGCGAAAGATCGAAAACCCGCCGTTACGCTGGCCTAAGTAAAACACCACCCCCAAGGCCATGAGCGAACCGAGAAATGCAAAAAAACTGATAGCCGCGAAGCTGGCTACTGGAGAAGCGAGTCCCAACACCACGGCGGATGCCGCGCCGAGGGAGGCGCCGGATGATACCCCGAGCAGATAACTGTCAGCCAGCGGATTTCGAAATAGGCCTTGAAAGATGGCTCCGGCCAGCGCCAATCCTCCGCCGACGAAAAAAGCTGAAAGGCTGCGGGGCAGACGCAAGTTGAACAAGATTACACGATCCGTTGAAGACATTTCAAAAAAAGAAATCGGCACCGGTCCGACACTAAGGCCGAGCACGAATGATAGAAAGACGGCAATGCTGATCAGTGACCAGTTCGGCTTTTTCAACTTCAATTTGCCTCCGATGTGCGCGGCCTGGTTTTACTCTCATTAAACAGGCAGTCATGAATCTTCTTGAGGCCGTTCACGAATTGAACACTGCGTCTGATGTCCCGCTCTTCGATAAAACAGAAGCGCTCATTGCGCACCCCCTCGATTACGCTCCAGCCTGCCTGTGTTCTGGTTCTTTCGGCGAATGGCTTCTGATCACCGAGGAAAATCAGCACTTCGGGATTGCGCTGAATAATACCCTCAAGGCTGATTGGTCCCGAGTCAAAGGGCATGTCGCCAAAAATGTTAATGCCTCCAGCGGCGGCAACCAGCCAATGAGGAAAAGAGGACCGTCCCACCGTGATCAACGGCTCGGTCCACATCTGCAGGTAAACGCGTTGTCTCCGATGATTTTTGGCGCTGGCTTCAACTGTGAGAAGGTTTCGTTGCGCCTGATCGAGTATTTGCGCCGCCTTGGCCTCTCGCCCGAGCAGTTGCCCGAGCAGCAAGAAGTCCTTCCGCAGACTAGTCATATCCCGAGGCCAGAAACTCAACACCGCGTAGCCCATATTCTTTAGCGGCACGGCAAATCTTTGCTGGCTGGGTCCATTTGTCATAATCAAATCGGGCTGTAGTTGAACAATTTTTTCAAGATTGGCGTCGAACCCTCCGCCGACGATCTCGACCTGCTTTTGCTGAACCCTTTGTTTCAGCTCCTGGGGAATTTCGTCGTAGCGGGTGCCGCCCTTCAATCTCTCGCAAGCCAGTAGGCATACCATCTCGGAATTCGTCGGCACCAAAGACACAATCCGGTGGATATTTTGCTTGATCGGCACTTTGAATCCGAGATCGTCAATCACGATCCTCTCTGCGGCAAACGCCAGACTCCCTATCAACAACAGCATTAGAAACAGCGCGACCGCGACCGGTGCGGTTCTCAAGCCGATACTGTGAAGCGGCAGGCGAGTTCCCATTTCAGTAACGGAACGACAGACCGGCAAAGACATTGATGCCCGGCGCGGGAACACGGAAAGATTCGTTGAACGGCGCCCCGACCAAAATTCCTGAACTCGAATATCTTCGGTCGGTAAGATTGTTCAAGGTCACGTGCGCCATCCACTCGCGCCATTCATAGGCGATGCGGCTGTTCAGTACGAAATAATCAGCCAGTTTCTTTGCCGTATTAGGTTCGTCTCGCAATTGGTACTGCTCGCCCACGTAATTGCCGAACAAGGAGAACGTCAGCCGATCTAAAGGACGTATATTCACACCCAGGCCGACCCGATGACGCGGCACTAGTGGTAGCTCGTCACCTTTCGTGACCGGCCGGGGAGGATCGACAGCATTAATGCCAGGGATAAAGAAATCTGTTTCAAAGGTTGCCTTGGTCAGCGTGTAATTGATGAATGCATCGATCCATTTTCCCGGGCGCAGCTTGAACGAAACTTCCATGCCCTGGCGCAGGGTTCTACTGATATTTTCATTGCGGCCGGAAAATGGGTCGAGGGGGTCCGTGGCGATAAACAGGATCTCGTCACGCACCGGCATATAAAACAGGGATATCGCGGCTTCCAGCCATTCAGCTGGTTTTGCCTTAAATCCCGTTTCGAAATTGCGGCTTTTCATCGGCCCTAGGGTCAGGTTTGAACCGAACGGCCCCAAGGCGAAGATTTCCTGGACGGTCGGTACTCGAAGCCCCTCTGAGTAGTTAAAAGAAAAACTTAGATTCTCAACCGGAGTATAGGTCAAACCGGTCTTAGGACTAAATCGTTTGAATTCCTTGGTTCCGCTCAGAGTCGGATCGGTCTTGCCGGTAAAATTCAGACGGTCCCAGTCATAGCGGAAACCCGCGTTGACGATCAGAGAATCGAAAATGCTCAAGCTATCGGTAAAAAAAACTCCGACGACGTTCTCTCGGGTCGATTGCTCGGTGATGAAGTCGCCTGGACAGCAGATAAATGCCGAAGTGCTGGTCGTTTCAAAACGATTGTGGCCGTACTCGAGGCCGGTTACGGCAACATTCTTTTTCCCCAGGACAGTTCCTTCATGGCTGATTTGCATGATGCCCCCTGCCGAGAGGGTGTCGGTGTCTAGATTTGAATTGCTTGAAAGACCGCGTACGAAGATTTGCTGATCGTGGTTGCGCAAAAATCCATTGACAGCCAGGGAGAATGCCGCCGGCAGCTTTTGACGGACGTTCAATCCGATCAGATCAAGATTGGAATCCGCAAAATCACCGGGCGTCAGGTTGTGCCGACGCCGACCGGCTCGCAGGAAGCTGCCGGGCAGTGACCCCGCTTGCTTTAAATGATCCTGGACATGAGTGTAGGAGAGAATCGCATCGGTCGACTCGCCGAATCGGTAACCGGCTTTGCCAAATAGCCGAGTGATTCTGGCATCGGTGGCGTCGCGAAAACCGTCGCTGAGCTCGCGGGTAACAGTAAGCAGATAATCAAAGTTCTTCAGTGGTAGCGGCCCATCGCTACTCAATGAATATCTTTGTCGAGCGTAGCTTCCGGCGCCGAGATCAAAACCGATATGCGGGCGCTCTCGACGCCCGCGCTTGGTGTTAATGTTGATGACACCGCCCAACGCATTGCGTCCGAAAACCGTCGCTGTGCCCGGAAGAATCTCTAAACGCTCGATACTCTCGATCGGAATCAAATCGAAGTTGATGCTGTTGAAATCCGGCTCGTTGACGCGAACGCCGTCGACAAACACACTGGTAGCGGGGACTGGCTGGCCATTGAAGCCGCGTAGATCGACGCTTGACTGAAACGCGTTGCCGATGGCATCGTAGAGAACTATTCCGGTTTGATGTTGAAGCACTTCCTGAATCGTACTTGCGCCCAACTGCTCGATCTCTTCTGCGGTGATGACTATTACTTTGCCGGGTACCTGGGCAACCGGCTGATCGATGTCCCGGAGTCGCGTTGCAGTGACTAAAACCGGCGGAAGAGTCGGGTCATTGCGTTCCGCGGCCGGCAGCGTGGCTGCGAAAAGTACTAATAGCAAAAGCCAAAATAACGCTTTCATCGAAACCTCCTTTTCCCGCGAAAGGGGATTGTTGCGGCAGCACGGCAGGTCTCCTGGCTTGAGCTTCAAACCTATTTGCCGCGCCTTCCCATCCGGGCCACCTAGCCCAGGACAGTGGTTTGCTATGGCGGCGTTCGTAGCTCTTACAGTTGCGGGGCAGCAGAGGACTTTCCCCCTCGCCGCGACATCACTATTTTGGATTAGCGATTTTGGATTCAATCTGAAATCCAAAATCTAAAAATCGAAAATCGTTGGTGGGTATCGTGGGAGGAAGAGTCACCTCTTTCCCTAGCACTGGCTGCGGTTAATAGATGTTTCTTACTTTGCTCCTTCCTGATTCACATGCGTCGAGCTTTTCCGCGCCTTTGAACAGAGAAATGCATTCTGTTTTCAATCGAAAACAACAGAAGTTCACCCAAGTTCGCGACGGAGATTAATTAGGGATTAACAGATGATAAACCTTTCTCTCTCTGTCGGAGAGTCGGTGTACGGCTCTAGGAGGTCTCCTGGCTTACGGGGTGGAGAGGCTTTCCTCGCCTTTCTTTCACGCCTTCCCATCCTTTGACATGGCAGGACAGTGGCTGTTGTGAAAGATCTTACCCGATTACAGTGGCGGGACCGCGCCGGATTCACACCGGCTTCCGTTGATCTTAGAGCGCCAAACTGATGTCGCGGAAATTACCTGGTGAACTTGGAGTTGTCAATATAGTTGAGCGAGCGGCGTGTTAGCACGGGAGATCGCAATGATTAGAGGATCAACCAAAATACAATCGGGATCGTGACCAGAGAGATAAAAGTGCTCAACACGACGATCGAGGCAGCGAGCTCCGGATCCTTGCCGTACTTTTCCGTGAGCACGAAGTTGATCACTGCTGCTGGGAGCGCGCCGTAGAGCAGCAATACCTGACGATTGATGCCGTCAGCAGCGATCAATCGAACGACGATAGATGCGCTCAGAAATCCGCCGCAGATTCGAACGAGAGCGCCGCCAAAGGCATGGCGCCATTTAAACGAATGAAATTCGTGCAGACGGTACCCGAGGCTGACGAGCATGATCGGAATGGTTGCTTGACCGAGCATGGATATTGGTTGGAAGAGCAATTCTGGAATCGTCATCCGGCTGAGATTCAAGGCCAGACCGGCAATGGTTGCGTAGATCAACGGCAGACGAAAAATCTCGGTCCAATTGCCGCGCCCGCTCAAAAGGTAAATGCCTAGCGAATATTGAAGAAACGTAATGATCACAAACATCAACGTGGCACGTTGCATGCCGGGCTCGCCGAAGGCGAACAGTGCCAATGGAATGCCCATATTGCCCGCGTTCATGAATAACACAGGCAGCGCAAACCCGCGCGAGCTAAAACGAAACAATGAGAAGTAGAGCCGGATCAGAAATCCTACACCAGCGAAGATCAGAAGAACGCCCGCTGCTAGGATAAGAATATCGTTTAACAAGATTGGTTTACTGGCCAGAGAGGTAAGCACCAGTGAGGGAGTTCCCAAATAGACGATCAGCTCCGTGATCGGAAATAGAGAGATTTTCTTCCAGTGTGCGAAGCAAAAGCCGACGGTGATCAGCACAAAGACGGGAACAACGGGGTAAAGCGGAGTGAAGACTTCCATCTCGGATAGGTCTAAGAATTAGAGCGTTGCCAACAGCACCAGGCTTAAGGCTTCGCTCACTTCGACGACGGCGCCCAAGTTGTCCGTAGTTAGCGCGCCGGTTCGCTTGTGGAACAGAGCTCGACAAAACAGAGCGAGAATCGAAAGAGAGAGCCCGATCCAGAGGCCAGTGCGGCCAAGGAAGTAAGTTGCCGGCGCGAGGGTCGCAATGGTTGCAAACACAAAATGCCAGAATCTTACGTTTGCCGCGATAATGCCGGCTTCCCCTTCACTGTGTCGATGTGAACCGTAGATAAAAACCAGCATCGCCCAGCGCGCCATTACAGGAATTAGTAATAAAGCGACAGTGAGCCTCTCTTCGAGGATATCCAGCGACCTGATTTTGAAAAGTATTACGAAGACAATCGCGAGAAACCCAATGGCGCTGCTCGATGAACTGCTCCCCGCCGCCGGTTGTTTCAACGCTGGCGCGTCAAACGTTTTTTTTAAGCCTTCTAAGTGAACGCCGCCGGTCACCAGTACCAGAAACGCGACTATCGTCGTGCTGAGAATTTCTGCATCCAAATAGTTTTGAAGGGCGCGCGTGAGCAGCACTAGGCTCACGCCAATCACTACCCCGACGACGGGGAAGAGCACCGACGCTGTACCAACCAGGGCGGGGGTTGGTTGAGAGTGTATAAGCCTGCTGAAAATCGTAAGAAATTTAAACGCAGCGACAATGCTCTTCATCCGCTTCCTTTTCTCTTAGAGATGCGAAGCTGTCAACCGCGGCGCAATTTCACACGTTCCAACGCAGTTTCCGTAGAACCCTAGCGAATTAAAATATTTTCCAATGAATTCAATTATTTAGGGGGTCGGTTTAGCTTTACTTTTACGCTCGGTTCAGGTACTATATTGTCAGTCTCAAATCGGGTCTAACCCTAGAACTTTCCAAGCAATATTTCAGTTGACATCAGGTGAAAATGGCTCAATCAAAACCACCTCAGCAAAACGACTACAAAGCTGACAATATTAAAGTCCTTGAAGGCCTTGAAGCAGTGAGAAAACGTCCCGGAATGTATATCGGGGACACCAGTGAGCGCGGCCTGCATCATCTAGTTTATGAGGCGGTCGACAATTCTATCGACGAAGCTTTGGCCGGCCACTGCGATAACATCGAAGTTACCATTCACATCGATAATAGTGTGACTGTGGTTGATAACGGTCGCGGTATTCCCGTCGATATCCATTCGACTGAAGGAGTTTCGGCTGCCGAAGTCGTGCTCACTAAGCTCCATGCGGGCGGAAAGTTCGATAAAGCCTCATACAAGGTTTCGGGAGGTCTTCATGGCGTCGGCATTTCAGTTGTCAACGCACTCTCGGAAAGCCTCGAGATTGAGATCAAACGCGACGGCAGAGTTTATCAACAGAGCTATCGGCGCGGTGTCCCGCAGGACCGGCTTAAAGAAGTCGGGAGATCGAAGGAACGTGGTACCAAGGTTAGGTTTAGGCCAGACACCGAGATCTTTGAAACCGTTGAGTTTAGCTTCGACGTTCTTTCCCAGAGGCTGCGCGAGCTCGCATTCTTAAATAGCGGCGTAAAGATCACTATCGAAGACGAGCGCAGCCAAAAGAAGCATGAGTTTCTCTATAAAGGAGGGCTTCTCTCTTTCGTTGAGCATCTCAACCGCGCCAAAACCGCTATTCATCCAAAGGTCGTCCATTTCGCCGGCGAAAAGGATGGAGTTGAGGTCGAAATCGCCATGCAGTGGAACGACGGCTATTCAGAGAACGTCTTTTCCTTTGCCAATAACATTAATACCGCCGAGGGTGGAACCCATCTGATCGGCTTCAAATCGGCATTGACACGCACTGTAAACAGCTACGCGATTGACATCGGGCAGCTGAAAAAAGACGATGCAAATCTGCAGGGCGAAGACGTTCGCGAGGGGCTTACCGCAGTGGTAAGCGTCAAAGTCCCTGAGCCGCAGTTCGAAGGACAAACTAAAACAAAGTTGGGCAATAGCGAGGTCAAAGGGATCGTCGAGGCGCTCGTGAACGAGAAGTTCTCCAGCTACCTTAGCGAGCATCCCGCCGACGCCAAAAAGATAATTTCCAAGGGTGTTGAAGCAGCTCGGGTGCGGGAGGCGACCCGCAAGGCCAAAGATCTGGCGCGACGCAAGGGCGCGCTGGATTCCGGGTCATTGCCCGGAAAGCTCGCCGATTGTCAGGAGAGAGATCCCGCATTGAGCGAGATTTATCTCGTCGAGGGAGATTCCGCCGGCGGTTCCGCGAAGCAGGGACGAGACCGGCGCAACCAAGCGATTCTTCCTCTCAAAGGGAAGATTCTCAACGTCGAGAAAGCGCGGTTCGATAAGATGCTGTCATCGCAGGAAATTCGGCTGATGATCACGGCGCTTGGGACCGGCGTTAAAGAAGATTATGACCCCTCTAAGCTGCGCTACCACTCGATCATCATCATGACGGACGCCGACGTCGACGGCTCGCACATTCGCACTTTGCTGCTGACGTTTTTTTATCGCCAGATGCCCGATCTGGTCGAGAAAGGTCATTTGTTTATCGCTCAACCGCCGCTTTACAAAGTAAAGCGCGGCAAACAGGAACGTTATCTCAAAGATGAAGCGACCCTGGAAGATCATCTGATCGAGCTCGGCACCGAAAATATTCGCGTTCGCGCCACCAACGATGGCAATGGGTTAACCGGTCAATCGCTGCAGGGTTTTGTTAAAAAAGTCGCCCGTTGGGAAAAGCTCATGGCTCTGATTATGCGAAAAAGAAAAAATCGGGTGGTCATCGAAGGTCTCTTACTTGAAGAGCAGTTCAGCGAAGACACATTAAAAGACGAAAAAGCGCTGCGCGCTCTAGAAAGCCGGCTCGTATCTTACATAAACCTGACGGCTCCGGATCAAGCGCCGGTATCGTGCGCCCTGGAAGAAGACCCGGAGCACAATTGCTTCAAGCTTATTTGCGCCACTCGAACAAACGGTTCGAGGTCCCAAACTATTATCGATCGCGAGCTTCTGATTAGCGCTGAGTATAAAGAAATCAAAAGACTGTTCAGCGAGTTGACGAGTATCGGCGTGCCACCTTACGCGGTGGAAAACGGCGAACAGAAGGCCCAGCTTCGCTCTCTCACCGAGGTTCTCAGGTACATCATGGAGGGCGGCAAAAAGGGCCAGTATATCCAGCGCTATAAAGGCCTTGGCGAGATGAATCCGGATCAACTCTGGGAAACCACGATGAATCCGGAAACACGGATCCTCTTGCAGGTTAGAGTCGAGGATGCGGTAGAAGCCAACGACATCTTTTCGACGTTAATGGGCGATGAAGTCGAGCCTCGACGCAAATTTATCGAGGATCACGCTCTCACAGTGAAAAACCTCGACGTCTAGTTCGAAGCCAGATATTCGGGCACGCAGCCAGACGATCTTTAGAACAAACGGCAGCGCGCAGCTTGCTACTTCCCGATTAATTTATGGAAGCAACATTTAAGTCGCAAAAAGTACCTGTCTATATCGAAGACGAGATGCGGCAGTCCTACATGGACTACGCCATGAGCGTCATTGTCGGCCGGGCACTACCCGATGTCCG